>JAEEGG010001874.1_pt1 | contig 55574 bp, 45 predicted proteins | sample 9134161 | NCBI WGS metagenome assembly JAEEGG01 (sample SAMN16246543, study PRJNA631951) | gut metagenome | biome: gut microbiome; feature: rumen; material: CR-attached | host: Bos | place: Iran: Karaj | collected 2018-10 | reverse complement strand
GGGCCACAACGGCAATTGCAAGAACCGCGAGGTTGTGATGCGTGCTACATCTACCGACTTCAAGACCTGGACAAAAGACGAGCTCTGGACGCTCAACGGCCCTGACTATGGCTACTCTGGTAACGACTTCCGCGACCCGCAGATCTTCGTCGCCGACGACAACCTCTACCACATGGTCATCGCCACCTATCCCAACGGTGGCGGCGACCCCTGCTTCGCCGAGTTCAAGTCGAGCGACATGAAGAACTGGGAGCACGTAGGCCGCTTCAAGATGATCTGGGACCGCATGCTAGAGTGCCCCGACATCTTCAAAATGGGCGACTGGTGGTATCTCGTCTATAGCGAGAGCTTCAAGGCTTCGTGGAGTCGTAAGGTGAAGTACATGATGGCCCGCACCTACGACGAGCTGAAGGCCTGCTTCAACGACGGTCCGAAATGGCCCGCCGACGGCCATGAGGGCGTGCTCGACAGCCGTGCCTTCTATGCCGGCAAGACTGCCTCGAATGGTACTGACCGATTCATCTGGGGCTGGTGTCCCTTCCGCTCCGGCGCTGACATTCACGAGAAGAACACCAATGTAGGTGCTGGCGACGGCAACGAGCCTAACTGGAGTGGTTCGCTGGTCTGCCACAAGATTATCCAGCACAGTGACGGTACGCTGACCCTGGGTGCAGTACCTGCTATGGCCTCGAAATATAATCAGACTGTTAGTGCTAACGTTATGGAGTCGAACGGCTATAACGGCGGTACGCTCTCTGGCGACGACGCATACGTACTCTACAACCGTCTGGGCACAGCCAACCACATCTCATTCACCGTTAAGACATCTAACAACTGGGATAAGTTTGGTGTATCATTCGTACGTGGTACCGACTCGAAGAAGTATTATACGATAGTGGTTAATCCAGAGGACGAGAATCATCGTAAAGTGAACTTCGAACAGGAGGGTAAAGAAGGCAAGGGCTTCATCGAGGCCGCCGACGGCTATTGGTTTGAGCGTCCCGCCGACAACGTCTATAACATCGACATCTACACCGACAACAGCGTTCTGACGTTCTATATTAACGACGTATGCGCCTACACCCAGCGCATCTACGGCATCCAGAAAAACTGTTGGGGCATCAACAATTACGGCGGCTCCGTTACCGTCAGCGACGTAAAAGTCAGCCAGCAGTAATTGCGGTTTTTATGAATAATCGTTCAATGTAGCAGAATAATGTTACATTGAACGATTTCTCTTATCCTATGTAACATATCTTATTATCTGTTGGGTTAGTTTGCTGTAATTTTGCACTCAGAAAATTTCAAGTGTCTAACCCTTTAAACAAAAAAATGATGAAGAAAGTATTTTTACTCCTTTGCCTTTTGGCAACAACCACCATTGCTACGGCCACTGATCTTTGGGAAGGTACGCACGCAGTAGATTGGTCAAACACGTTGACTATCGAGGCTGCTAAGTTTGCAGACGCTCAGGTAGGACAGAAAATCGTCGTTGAATTCAAAGATGCCACGGGAGAAGTCATCGAACTGCACTCGAACGGTGGTATGCTGCCTGGCACACGCTACGTCCACTTTCTCTATGCCGACCAGCACGAAATGGAAGTGTTCATCACCCCGGGAATGCTTGCCTGTCTGAAGGAGCACGGAATGGAGATTTGCGGCAAGGGCTTCACCGCTACCAAGGTATGGTATGGCGACGGCAAGGACAATGTCGATGGGAACACAGTATGGACAGGCTACTTCTGGATGGACGAATGGAGTACATTAGAGGTGGCCAAGACCTCGTTTGATGGTATCAACTGGAGCGACTACAAGGCTATACGCTTCTATTCTGAGGCCAACCGCACAGACTATGTCATCAATGTGCTCACAAAGTGGGGCGATGGCGGCAAATTGGGCGATCAGACCACGATGACCATGACTAACGAATATGCAGAACTCAGCCTTGAGGGCATTGATATGGCTGCAAAACTGGCTGACGTTGACAGGCTCATGGTTCAGTGCAACAAAGAAGGCGGCAACCCATTCAACTTCACAGCCATTGTGCTTGTCAAGAATGAGAGTACTGGCATCCAGGAGATTGAAAATGGAAAATGGAAAATGGAAAATTCGGATGGAGCCGTCTTTGACCTGCAGGGCCGCCGCATGGAATCTTCAATGTTGACGAAAGGACTGTTTATCGTCCGCTCGACCTCTGGTCGCTTGCAAGGCAAGAATGGCAAAATGGTTTTCATCAAATAAAAGTTAGTAATAGTTTTTTGGTTAGTTAGTCGGTAAGGAAAAAGATCGCTTTTCAGGATAACATTTATAGCAATAATGATGCAGTGAACGATTATTTATAGCAAATGTAACAGAAATGACAGCCTATTAACGAGAAATCCTGTAACTTTGCAGCAAATTATTAATAACTAAAGACAAATGAACATGATGAAAAGATGTTTAATGACAATAGCGGCAGTGATGATGCTGACGATGGCCAAGGCACAGGTGGTGACATCGCAGGCTTGCGAGCAGAGCATCGTGACACCGAAAGACACAGGACGGTATCTGTGGTTGCCCATTCAAGAGTCTGCTCCTGAAGGAAAGGTGCAGGTTATCGTCAGCGGTATGCTACAGATGGAGCAGAACGTGCGCATGGCCCGTGAGCAGGTGGACTACTATATGGCGCTCGACTTACAGCCGTATCAAGGCAAGGGTGCTCTGAGGATATGTGTGCAGAATGTGCCAACGGGCAGCGTGTGCTTCAAGAAACTGGCGCAGAACTACGATGCGGACTTCGCGTTGATTCATGAGAAGTTCCGTCCACTTTACCATCATACGCCCAAGCGCGGGTGGATGAACGACCCTAATGGGATGTTTTATATGCCGTCGTCGCCGTCAGGCAACGATGGGCAGGCAGGTTCTGTCGATGGTGTTTGGAATCTCTATTACCAGTACAACCCCTACGGCTCGATGTGGGGCAATATGCATTGGGGACACTCCACCTCTACCGACCTCATCCACTGGAAGGACGAGGGTGTGGCACTGGCTCCCGACGTGTGGGGCACAATGTTTAGCGGTTCGTGCGTAGTGGACAAAGGTACCGTTGTCGCTATGTATACTGCAAGCCGTCCCACACCGTTTGGCGGTGACGTGCAGGCGCAGTGCATAGCATTTTCCAACGATGGCGGAAAGACTTTCACGAAGTATGAGGGTAACCCCGTGCTGACTGCTGAAGACAAGGACTTCCGCGACCCTCGTCCGTTCTGGAACGAGGACATTAAAGCTTGGAACCTCATCCTCGCCGTGGGCCAGGAGATGCGCATCTACTCGTCGAAGGACATGAAGGAATGGAAGGAAGAGTCGCGCTTTGGCCTGGGCTATGGCAACCATGGCGGCGTGTGGGAGTGCCCGGACCTGATGAAGATTGGCGAGAAGTGGGTGCTGATTTGTAACATCAATCCCGGCGGGCCGTTCGGTGGCAGTGCTACACAGTACTTCGTAGGGCAGTTCGACGGCCACAAGTTCACATGCGAGTCGAAGCCCGAGGTAACGAAGTGGCTGGACTATGGCAAGGATCACTACGCCACGGTGTCGTTCTACAATGCGCCTGACAACCGACGCACGGTATTGGCTTGGATGTCGAACTGGCAGTACGCCAACCAGGTACCGACGATGCAGTTCCGTAGTGCTAACTCGATAGCCCGTGACCTCGGACTGTTCGAGTATAAGGGTGAAACCTACGTCAGCGTCGTGCCCTCTAAAGAAATGCTGGCCGTGCGTGGCGCAAAGGTAAAACAGCCGACGGAGGCTTGCGAGATAGTCATTGACATTAGGAAGCAAGCGGAGATTGTGCTGTCGAACGCGAAGGGCGAGCAGGTCACGATGACCTACGACGGCCAGAAGCAGACGTTCTCGGTGGACCGAACGAAGAGCGGCGAGGTGGGTTTCAGCCCCGACTTCCCCTGCGTGACCAAGGCTCCCACCTGCGGACAGATCAGGCAGCTGCGTATCTTCATCGACCGCTGCAGCATCGAGGCTTTCGATGCTGACGGCAAGATGGCCATGACCAACCTCGTGTTCCCCTCGGAACCCTATAATAATATTAAGGTGAAGGGCGGAAAAGTAACTATTTACGAAATCAAATACTAAAACAATATGGGCAATCAAAACAAATCCATTTATCTGATTCCTGTGATGCTCTGCTTCTTCTGCATGGGCTTCGTGGATCTGGTGGGCATCGCCTCCAACTATGTGAAGGAAGATCTGGGGCTAACGGACTCTGTAGCCAACGTGTTCCCCTCGCTCGTGTTCTTCTGGTTCCTTATCTTCAGTGTGCCCACGGGTATGCTGATGAACAAGATCGGTCGTAAAAAGACCGTGCTGCTCTCGCTCATCGTCACCGTTGTGTCGCTGTTCATCCCGCTGTTTGGCGAGAACTTCGGCGTAATGCTCGTAGCCTTCTCGCTGCTCGGAATCGGCAACGCCCTGATGCAGACCTCGCTCAACCCGCTGGTGTCGACCGTGATGGGTGGCGGCAACCTTGCCTCGACGCTCACCTTCGGACAGTTCATCAAGGCCATCGCCTCGTTCTCGGCGCCTTATCTGGCTATGTGGGGTGCCACGATGGTCATCCCTGAGTTCGGGCTAAACTGGCGCGTGCTCTTTGGCATCTTCTTTGTCGTAGGCATACTCTCCACGATACTGCTCTTCGTGACACCCATTGAGGAGCCGCCAGTGGAGGGCAAACCGTCAACCTTTGTGGAGTGCTTCAAGCTGTTGGGCACGCCCATCGTACTGCTGTCGTTCCTCGGCATCATGTGCCATGTGGGCATCGATGTGGGTACGAACACTACCGCCCCGAAGATTCTGATAGAGCGACTGGGCATGACGCTTAACGAGGCCGCCTTTGCCACCTCGCTCTACTTCATCTTCCGTACCATAGGCTGTCTGACGGGCTCATTCTTCCTGCGCGTGCTGAAGATGCGTACATTCTTCATCATCAGTGTGGTGATGATGGCGCTGTCGATGTGCGGCCTGTTCTTTGGAACAGAGCAGTGGATGCTCTACGTTGCCATTGCTTTGGTGGGCTATGGTAACTCGAACATCTTCTCTATGTGCTTCGCCACCGCTCTTGAGTCAATGCCAGAGAAGCAGAACGAAGTGTCCGGCTTGATGATTATGGGCCTTTTCGGCGGCACTATCTTCCCGCTCTTCATGGGCTTGGCCAGCGATGCCATGGGACAGGCCGGTGCCGTGCTGGTGATGGCCGTGGGTGTCATCTATCTCTTTACGTATATCAAACAACTAAAAATCGCATAGAATATGAACAAACGTTATGTAGTAGGACTCGGAGAAGTCCTGTGGGATGTACTTCCCGAAGGTAAGAAACTGGGTGGCGCACCTGCCAACTTCGCCTATCATGCCGGGCAGTTCCTGGGCATGGACAACACCATCGCCGTCAGCGCGCTGGGCGAGGACAAATTAGGAGACGAGACCATCGAGGCCCTGAAGGAGCACGGGCTGAACGACCTGCTGCCTCGCGTACCTTATCCCACCGGCACCGTGCAGGTGCAGCTCGACGAGCAGGGCATTCCCACGTACGACATCAAGGAGAACGTGGCTTGGGACAACATCCCCTTCGATGACGACATCGCCGAGATTGCCCGCAACTGCCGGGCCGTCTGCTTCGGCTCATTAGCTCAGCGCAACGTCGTCAGCCGTGAGACCATCCAGAAGTTCCTTGACGCCACACCCGCTGACTGCCTGAAGATCTTTGATATCAACCTGCGCCAGCAGTTCTATACGCAGGAGATTCTGCGTGAGTCGTTCCAGCGTTGCAACATCCTGAAGATTAACGACGAGGAGCTGGTGCTCATCGGCCGTATGTTTGGCTATCCCGGTCTCGACATTGAGAACAAGTGTTGGCTCATCCTGGGTAAGTACAATCTCGACATGCTTGTGCTCACCTGCGGCACCAACGGCTCCTACGTTTTCACTCCCGGTCATGTCTCCTTCCAGGAAACGCCAAAGGTCAAGGTGGCCGACACCGTAGGCGCTGGCGACTCCTTCACCGGCTCCTTCGTGGGCAGCATCCTCAACGGCAAGTCCGTGCCTGAGGCTCATCGCACCGCCGTTCAGATTAGTGCCTATGTCTGCACCCAGAACGGTGCCATGCCGACCTATCCAAAAGAACTACTGAAATAAAGAAATCCTACTTCATTTTTCAATATGTTTGCTGGCGTGACGATTGCTTAGCGTCACGCCAGCAAACTTGCTTAAAAGAAAGATTGAGTTTAAAAGTGAGGTATTGAGGTGTTTTTGCGATTTTTTCTTTTGTATTCCAATTTCTTTATGATATTCTTAACTCCAAACTATTCGAATTCTTTTTTCAAATAGTGTCTGGAGAAAAACATCTCTACGGCCTGACAGATGAGGAATCAAAATCATTGAGGGTGAATCGTAAGAAAGTTGCCACAAAATTTGGAGGTATTGAAAATAATTCCTATATTTGCACCAAAAAGAACAAATATCATTATAGGATTATGCCAGAAATATTCAGATTTTATGGATTTTCCTTCTTCTTTTACAGCAGGGAACATGAGCCACCGCACATTCATGTGGAAGGCAATGGTGGTATGGCCAAATTCGACTGGGACGGAAAGGAATTCGTGCAAGTTGAAAAAGCAGGTATAAAAGCCAATGACATTAAGAAGATAAAAAAGATGGTTGATGACAATGCGGACATTATCCTTAAGCGTTGGAAAGAGTTTTTTGACAAAGATTAAAGGGAGGACTGAACGATGAAGATTAAGGAGATTTGGTTTGATGCCGACTATATTTATGGTAAGGACGAAAAAGAAAAGGAGTACAAGCAATCATTGCTATGGTATCCAAAGTTGCGTGATGCCTCTGACGAAGAGCGCAAAAAATATACTTTCGGAATGGGTGGTATTCATTGGCGCAACCTTGATGAGGATATCAGCTTTGAGAGTTTCGAGTACGATGACGCCGAACCAAGCGCTATGCAGCGTTTCTTCTTGACACACAAAGAAATCAATGTTGCGGAGTTTGCCCGTTCAATGGGGATCAACCCTACATTGCTCCGAAATTATATTAATGGTTTCAAAAAGCCTTCGAAAGAACGTGAAGAGGAAATCATTTCCCATATTCACAAATTGGGTGAAGAGATGATAGCTGCATAAAAAATGGCAGAAATAGTATGCAAACTACGGTAAAACTATAAAATTATATTTAACCTAAAACTAATGTAAATATGGGAAAATTACAAAAAGGGATGCTTGCCGACCTTGTGGTCTATGGTAAGATTTTCACTTCCAATGGCAATCAGATTGTAGAGGCCTTTGCCGTGAAAGGCGGCAAGTACGTCTATATTGGCGACAAAAAAGGCGCCGAAGCTTTTATTGAGCCTGGCAAGACTGAGGTCGTGGACTATTCAGGCAAGGGCCTTGTGATGCCCAGCTGCGGCAATGGTCACGCGCATTATTCAATAGGTGTAGCCCTGCCCATCGTCGGATCGGTGGCCGTTGGACAGTCTCCGGACAAGTTCCTGACGGAAATCGTTCCCGCTGCCGTCAAGAAGGCTCGGGAAACAGGGGCAACGTCTATCTTCGGCTTCGGTTGGAATTACATTACCTTCATGGAAAATATACCCACCCGTCAACAGTTGGATGCTATCTGCAGCGATATTCCTATTTACTATGCCGACGATGAAGGCCACAAGGGTCTTGCGAACACGCTGATGCTGGTCAAGGCAGGCATTATGACGGCCGACGGCAAGGTGTTGAAAAAGGATAAGGATATCCGTGGCGGTGAGATCGTGATGGGTGCAGACGGCACACCTACCGGTTTCCTGAAAGAGCAGGCCGGCACCTACACGCGTTCCTTCCTCGATACCGAGAAACTCTATCCCGTTGACGTTGCAAAAGTAGTCGTCAAAAAGACTCAGGAGCAGCTGTTGTCAGAGGGTTACACCATGTATATCGACGGTTGGGGCAACTATTTCTTCAACAACAATTTCTTCAAGGCTGCCCAACAAGTAGACCAGGCCGGCGAGATGAACTTCGTGCTGGGCCTGACCTACGAGATTGAAAGTTGGATGAATGTGGATGAAAATCTAAAGAAAGCCGCTGACGTTCAGCAATACGCCACCACCCATGTCAAGACGAACTGGCTCAAACTCTTCATGGACGGCACTGTTGAAGGCGGTACCGGATATGTGGAGCCGCTCTATCCTGACGGGCACCAAGGCCTCGCCAACTGGACCGAAGAGGAACTGACAGACATTACGCGCAAGACGAATGCCAATGGAATCACGATGCATATCCATACCATGGGTAACAAGGCCGTCAATACTGTTGTCAGTGCATACGCCAATGGCGGAAAGGACGAGATGCGCAATACGCTGGTGCACGTGCGCAACGTCAATGCGTCGGATTATCAGCGTATGGCAGACCATAACATGTATGTCACCTCAGGTATGCTATGGCACCATTGTCCCACTGGGGCAACTGACTATATCCGCGAACATGGTCTGGCTCCAGCAGGCGTGGAGGACAAGTCTTATCCGATGAAATCCTATTTCGATAACGGCATCCATGTGACCTCCCACTCAGACTTCCCTGCATTGAGCGGCAGTCCTGACGACCCGTTCGGCATTATGGAGCTTGCTGTGACAGGTGTACTTCACAGCGAAAACGGCACCCCTTGGTGGCCTGAAGAGCTCCTGACCCGCGAGCAGGCTATCGAATCCCTGACCATCAACGTTGCCAAGCAGATGTTCATAGAGAAAGAAAGAGGCAGTATCAGCGAAGGCAAATACGCCGATTTCCTCCTCGTTGACAAGGATGTGCTGTCCTGCCCTGTGACCGAGATTCACAATGCCAAGGTTGCAGCGACTTACTTTGAAGGGAAGAAGGTTTTCTCTTTGCAAGCCGTTAAATAATTAAAGTTTCGGTAGTCTCCACTTTATAACTCCCGAAAGTTAAATTTAATAATTAAACATAAAGAAAGGGAAACAATATGAAGGCAGACAAAATCATAAAAAACGCAAAAATCTTCACATCTGACAAGAACAATCTGATAGCCACTTCACTTGTGGTGAAAGACGGAAAATTTGCTTATGTAGGCGACGAAGCCGGCCTTGCTGATTTTGAGGGTGAGGTTACGGACCTCGGCGGGAAGTTCATCATGCCCGGCATCATCGACAGCCATGTGCATGTAACCATTCCTGTAGGTTTTGAGTACGCACCCATGGGAGAGCGGATTGAGCCCAACGGTAAGCAGGAAGCGCTGGATGTGATGGCAGACTATGTCAAAAAGCATCCCGGTGAGAAGCGCTACAGATTCTTGTTGGAGAAGAGATTCCTCAATGGAGAGGATATCGTAAAGGAGGAACTTGACGCCATCTGTCCGGATGCCGAGCTTCAGATTCAGGAAGGCGAAGGACACAGCATCTGGGTCAACTCAAAGATCCTTCAAAGGCACGGCATTACAGACGATACCCCTGATCCTATACCGGGACTGGCGTATTACGTGCGTAAGGACGGACATGTGACCGGAAACATGTATGAGGGCGCAACGGAAGTACGTATCATTCTGGACAGCGGAATGGAACTGACCGATGAGCAGGTGGATGCGGCACTTCAGCGCTGGATCGACTTCTCTGTAGAATATGGTATTTCTGCGGTATTTGATGCCGGACTTCCGGGCGATATGAAGTTCCATGAGAAGGTCTATAAGCGTCTGTGCGAACTTGACAAGCAGGGAAAACTGCCCGTTTATGTTGACGGTAGCCTTGTCATCAACGCAGAGCGTGATGCAGAGGAGGGCCTGAAGGAACTGAAGCGCATACAGCGTGAGTATAATACGGAGCACCTGAAGGTTCACACCATGAAGATTTTCATGGACGGTACCCAGAAGATCCATACCGCGGCCATGGTGACTCCCTACGTGGATGTCCATACGACAGGGTCTACCGCTTTCTCCGCAGAAGGAATAGCGAAGCTTTTGAAGGAACTCAATGACGCGAATCTGGATCTTCACCTCCACACCGTGGGTGAGCGCGCATCGCGCACGGTATTGGATGGCGTTGAGATGGCTAAAAAGGAGATGGGAGATGACCTGCACGTAAGAGTTACCTGCGCCCATCTTGAAATTGAGTGCGACGACGATCTGGATCGTTTCGCCAAGCTCGGCGTGTTCGCCAACTTTACACCACACTGGCATTCCGGAGACCCCAGCAACAGTGCCACATGGCTTGGTGAAGAACGCTCCAAGAAGCAGTTCCGCTGCAAGACGGTTTGGGACAGCGGCGCTACAGTAACTTGGTCAAGCGACAATATCGTCTTTATGGATTTCACCCCCTGGAACCCCTATCTGGGCATGGAGGTAGGTATGACCCGCTGGATTACCGAAAAGACCAAGAACTACCCGTACAACGTAGCTGCCAAAGTATTCCCGCCTGAGAACGAGAGAATGAACATTGAAGAAATGCTGCTGGGCTTTACCATCAACGGTGCAAAGCAGCTGGGCATCGAGGCGAAAAAAGGCTCCATTGAAGTGGGCAAGGACGCTGACTTCCTGGTATTCGACAAAGACCTGCTGACGGCAGAGCACGAGGGCTTCAGCTACAACCTGCCTACCGATGTGTATTTTAGTGGAAAGAAAGTGAAGTAATTTAAACCTAAATGAATATGAGCAAGACACAACCTCTGGATTATTCCAATAAAGACAACTGGTGCAAGCTTCCTGAGATTACCAAGGAAGTTGACACATTCTATGTATATGCTACCGAGTATATCATGGGCAGCATGGCAGAAGGCGCTCCCGATTATGCCGATATGAACAACCAAGAAATGTTGGAGGGCGCCGCTGGCGAATATGCGCTGCATGCCTCTGCATTCGCGGATTCCACCAACGTGTTTATGCCGTACTACCGCCAGGTGGGCCTGCGGTATGCCGGGGTAATCTGGAAGAGGGACGGAATCTTCGACGCGGCCATTGCCGATATGCCTTATGGCGACATCGTCGCCGCGTTGGACTATTACTTCGAGCACTACAACAACGGCCGCCCCTTCATCATCGCCAGCCACAGCCAGGGATCGGCCATCGTCAAGATGGTGCTGAAGAAATACTTTATGGAGCACCCCGATTACTACAAGCGTATGATTGCCGCCTACCCGATTGGCTATGCTTTCACGAAGGACGAGTTCAAGGCCTACCCGCACATGAAGTTTGCGACGGGCGAGTGCGACACGGGCGTAATTATCACCTGGAACACGGAAGGTCCCAAAAACAGGGAGGTGAATGCTGATACTTGCGTGCTGCAGCCGGGCTCTATGAGCATCAACCCGCTGAACTGGAAACTGGACGGCACCTATGCCCCAGCCAGCCTGAACCTGGGTTCGCTCTGGCCGAACGAGAAAACCGGCGAACTGGAGATTCAGGATCTGGGTGCGGATGCGCAGGTGTTCCCCGACCGCGGCGTGGTGGTGACCCATGCCCAGGGCGAGCAGATGGACGAAGCAACCGCCAAGGTGTCTGCCAAATTCTTTGGCCCGGATGGACGCCACGGCGAGGATTATGCGTTCTTCTACTGCAACATCAAGGACAACGTGGCCAAGCGCGTCGCAGCTTATAAAAACAAAAAGTAACTGAAAAGACCTTGGAAACGGGTCGTTGTTTCACAAAAAATAGCATTCGGAGAAACATTCTGTATGGTACATGATTTATATGTTTTGATGATTACGGCCGCGGTAGTCAGTATCATTTTTAAGTTTCTGAAGCAGCCGGTAGTACTGGGCTATATCGTTGCAGGAGTCTTGGTAGGCCCGAATCTTTTTGGAGAGACCTTGGTGAATGAGGAAAACGTCAAGGCATGGGGCGACATCGGCGTGCTGTTTGTGCTGTTCTGCATCGGCCTGGAGTTCCGCCTGAAGAACCTCATCAGCAGCGGCAAGGTGGCAGCAATCGGTGCGTTGACCATCATCGGTGGTATGATGCTCCTTGGCTACCTCGTTGGTCAGGATGCCCAATTGGATATGATCAACTCTCTTTTCCTGGCGGGAATGCTTTGTATGTCGAGCACCACGATCGTGATGAAGGCCATTGATGAGGCAGGCTTGAAAAAAGAACGTTTCGTCAAGGGCGCCACCAGCATCCTGATTGTAGAGGATGTGGTGGCTGTGGTACTGATGGTATTGCTCTCCAGTATAGCCATCCGCCATCAGTTCGAGGGTGCCGAACTGGTCAGCAAGGTCATCGATCTGGCCATTACGCTCACGGCATGGTTCATCTGCGGCATTCTGATTATCCCGACACTGATACGCAAAGTGAAGAAACATTTAAATGACGAGACGCTTATCATCCTCGCCTTGGGGCTGTGCCTGGGTATGGTGCTGACGGCAGAGGAAGCAGGGTTCAGCAGCGCTCTTGGTGCTTTCGTGATGGGGTCCATCCTTGCCGAGACAGTGGAGGCTCATCGTATAGAAAAGCTGATGACACCCCTGAAGAATGTCTTTGCTGCTATCTTCTTCATCTCTGTGGGTATGCTGATCAACCCGGCTTCATTGGCGGAGTATTGGTACAGCATCCTCTGGGTCTGCCTGGTGATTATCGTAGGAATGATTCTCTTTGGCACCCTGGGTTGCTGGTGGGGCGGTCAGACCATGCGCGACTCAATGCTGACCAGTTTCTCGTTTGTGCAAATCGGCGAGTTCTCGTTCATCATCGCTTCACTGGGTACCAGCTTGGGCGTTCTCAATCCTCTCATCTATCCTATCATCGTGGCATCCAGTGTGGTGACAACCTTCCTCACTCCATATATTATGAAGGCTGCGCTGCCCTGCTATACGTTCCTTTATAATCATGCTTCAGCGGGCTTACGTTCTAAGATCGACCAGCGTGAGCAGCGTGTCGCAGAAGCAGAGACGGCTACGCCATCCGGCGACACGAACTCATTTGCAGAAAAGGTTCGACATGCCGTCAGGAGCACCTTCATCACGAAACATCTTGTCAATCTGTTTATCAAGAACATGAGTGCCCATGACGAAAACGCGTGACAAATAACAAACAAATAAATATTAAAACATTAACAATTATGAGAAACAAGAAAATATTTTTAATGCTTGCCCTGCTCATGGCAACGGTGCAGGGAGTATGGGCCGAAGAAGTGACGTCCGCCGACATCAACGCCGCGCAAGAAGTGTTCACTTCCGTTGCTTTGATTGTTATCATTATTTGTGTGGCAGTAGTCATCCTGGCTTTTATCGTCAAGCAAACGTTAGTGGTATGGCGCGATGGCGAGATAGCTTATCAGGCGAACGAGAGTAGCCGACAGAAGAGCAATGAGCTGCTGGACAAATACCTTGATTTCCTCGACAAGAAAAGCGATCAGGGGGAATACGACAGCGATCAGTACAGAGAGACGCTAGCCCGACTGGTAGAATTGTCGCAAAAAGGGAAGTTAAGCGAAATCACAGAAGACGCACTCAATTCCATTTTCAAGAAGGCTGATGGGGCAAAGCCTGAAAAATGATGAAGAAATAAAAAAGCGATGACCTGTCTGAGATCTATTCTATTGTCAGCTTGCCTCGTGTGTGCTTCAGGCTTGTATGCCCAGGATACCAACGAGTTTCAGCGCGTTGCCAAGCGCATTATGGATGCCTACGATGTAGGTGAGGAACTGCAGCATGCTCCCGACTCTGCTAATTTCTATGGCGGTGCATACCTCGGGGCAAGCAGCAACGGACGTGCCATGCCCTCAGGCTACCTCACCTATCTGAAAGACAAGATGCTGTTTACGAGCCGGCTGTCCATGGACTTCAGCGATCAGAGCTCGGAGAAGGATGTCAACACCAACTTTACCAACGGTGCCGACCAAACCACCGCTTCCGATATGCTGACCCGATATGAAAAGGTGGACTTCTCTACGCGTCTCGACTATTCGCCCGTCAAGAGTAGTATTTTCAGCATAGGCGTGCTGGAGAGCTACAATAGCAAGCGGGAAAACGAGAACACCGTGATGAACGGGAATGATGCCGATGGCAACAGCCTGGACTCGAAATACGAGAAGCAGCACCGCTCCACCCACGACTTGAAGTTGGGCGGGCTGCTTCAGTATATTTACGACAACGAGAAGGCAGGGCGGCTGACGACGCGACTGAACCTGAAATACAACTATAAGCCCACCTCCGTGTCGTCAGACGCCTGGGCTGCCCGCACAGCGTTGTCACTGCGCGAGCAGGAGCAGACGCTCTACAACTTCGACCCCTACGCCATGGTGCGCTTCGAGTCGAAGACGTTCAATGGCTTCAAGTTTCGCGTGGAAGAGAAATACACGCAGGAAAACATGCGCATCAATGACACCGAGACTGCCTTCAATTTCAAAACCTACTCTCTGTTGTCGACGGCTGTCCTCACCTACGCCTATGCCAGGCTGTCGTTCAATGCCAACCTGCGCTACGAGTACTACGTCACCGACATTGACGACCACGAGACGGCGAGCCGCTATAATACCTACAACGACTGGATGCTTTCGATCAAAGCCACTCTGAAGGCTAGCGAAAGAGGCAAGCTTGTGCTGAGTTTCAATCGCGACATACAGCGCCCCACTTATACGCAGCTCTATCCCTTCGTCCATATTGGTAGCAGCATCGGCGTGATGGTTGTGGGAAACCCCGCGCTGCATCCATTGAAGGACAATCAGGTCAAACTCAGCCACACCTACACCGCGAAAAACTGGAAACTGACCAACAGCCTGTCCTACAAGCACACCAGCGACGACATCTCGCAGGTGTCGTCCTACGACGAGCTGTCGCAACGCTCCGTAAAGACTTGGGTTAACGATACCGGTTATAGCAGCATGAGCTATGCTGCCGAGGGCGAGATACACTACGGCGCGTTCTCCACTACGGCAGAACTCCATACCAAGTATCTCAACTATGACGGAAATGACGTATCGTCAGACCAATCCTTCTCGTGGAACTTCAAGCTGCAGCCGCAGGTGGAGCTCGGAAGTGACTGGACCCTCTCCACAGTGTTGCTCTATAACGGTCGCGAGACCCACAACTATTACTACAACAATTCAACCTTCTACTGGTCGTTCCGAGCCGTGAAGCAGATTGGCAAATGGGCTGTCTACGCATTTCTGCAAGATATTTTCCAGCCAGAAAGGAAGCGGGTGCTGACCAACAGCAAGCAGAACACCATCACGCTGACCAGACCCAACACTCGGTGCCTCATAGTGGGCTGTTCCTACACCTTCTGAGTCTTCTATGGTAAAACTAATGGCTGCACTGTTGCTGCTGATGCTACCAACCAACATGAGAGCAGATAATTTGCCCTGTCTGGCAGATGGGGTCATCGACACAACACACCATGAGACTCTTGGACTAAAGAGGAGTGAGGCGGTGAGAACAGTAAGCATCTTCACGGCGACAGACGATACCGACCATTATGCCAACGGGGTGGTGATGACTGCCTTCAAAGGGAAACTGTACTGCATGTGGCAGAGTTCGCCAAAGGATGAAGACAGCGACGACACTTGGGTGGCCTATAGCGTCAGCAACGACGAGGGAAGCACCTGGACAGCCCCCAAACCGCTGTCTGTGCCATCGAACGAGTTCTACTGCACATCGGGCGGCTGGTTGGTAAAAGGAGATACGCTGACGGCTTTCATCGACACGTGGCAGAAGAGACTGGAACCGCGAGGCGGGCATACCTATTATATAACCACTACAGACGGCCAGACATGGAATGAGCCTCAGCCTGTGAGAATGGCTGACGGCAGCGAGATGGAAGGTGTTCTGGAACAAGACCCCTACCCTCTTCCTGACGGGCGCATCGTTGGTGCCTCGCACATGATGCCGGGACTGCACCTCTGCCCCGTATTTACGAATGACCCTACAGGACATAGCGGTTGGAAAAGGGCCGAATTCGAGTCGGAAGACATAGGCAAGCAATCGCGCGAGATAGAGCCGAGCCAATACGTACGGCCAGACGGCACCATCGTCATGCTGTTTCGCGACCAGAAGAGCACCTTCCGCAAACTGGCATCCGTGAGCCACGACAGAGGGGAAAGCTGGAGCAAGCCACAGATCACCAACATTCCCGATGCCCGCACGAAGCAATGTGCCGGCAACCTGCCCGACGGAACATCGTATATGGTATGCTGTCCTGCAAACGGCAAATGGCGCTGGCCTTTGGTCTTACTCCTTAGCCAGGATGGTGTCAGGTTCGACAAGGCCATCCTGCTTCGCAGCGGTGAAAGTAATGACCTGCCTCTCAGGCGCTACGAGGGAAGGTACAAGACTTTGGGCTTCAGTTATCCCAAGGCCTTCGTGCATAACAATTCCCTATACGTCAGCTATTCCGTCAACAAGGAAGATGTGGAATGTACGATTATACCTTTTTATTGACGACATTCCGCCCGCAGGTCTTCAAGGGACTTTTGATCGGCAGGAGAATGCTTGACAACGGGGGCGATGGTCATCCGGGCAGTCTTGCCGAGGCTCTTCTCCAGCAGTTTGTACTCGGTGTACTGAGAAAGGATGAGCTGCTTGTTCTCGTCGGCCATCGGAAGATCGAGGCCTGCCTCACGTAGCATCACACGGCTCTTGGCCGCCACGGCGAGTTCAACATGCAGTTGCACATAGCAGATGATGTCGAAATAGACCTCTGGCGGGAAAGACTCCTTGACCGATTCGAGGAAGACGCCGGTAGGGGTTTCGTCAAGATGTCCCTCCTTGATGGAGTCGAGCAGGCTGATCTGTTTGTCGAGGCCTGTGTCGAGCCAGCGGTGGATCATGTCTACATCATAAAGGTATGTCCATAGCAGCAGGCCTCCCGTGGTGCCGAAGACGAAGACGAACTGCAGGAGGGGATTGAAGTGGAAGGTGTTGTGGAAGACATGGAGCGCAGGGGCGACCACCAGCAGGAAGGCGACCATGAGGATGTCGGTAAGCTGGACATCGGTGCGGGAACGGGAACGCTCGACCATGCGGACGGCCAACATGAGACCGGCGGCGACAATGGCACTGCAACCCATGTGGATGAGACTGACTTCCAAACCGCGGAAGAGCACGGTGCCAAGGCCCATCTCATTGCCCAGCAGCAGATAGAACAGATTCTCGAGAATGGAGAATCCGCCACCCACGGCAGCACCGCAGATGACGCTGTCGATGAAGAACACGATTTTCTTGCGGACGGCCAATATGAGGAGTGGTATGCCCTTGATAACCTCTTCCACTATTGGGTGAAGGGTGTCTGGTGAAAGGTGAAGGGTGAAGAGTGAAGGGTGAAGGGTGAAGAGGCCGAAACAAGCCAGCGCCGTCAGCATGCCGCAGACGATGAGCAGCAGCAGGCGCTTGATGCTGAGGAGCGAGAAGTTGTCGATCTGGTAAACGACAAAGAGATAGATGGCGACAGGGAGAAGGGCGGCTAAGAATTGCATTTACAGTAGTTTCAGGGAAATCATAAATTCGTTGCTGTTTCTTCCGCCAGGGAATCCCTCGGGTGCAAACAGATGGCCGAAGCCGAAGGAGAGCGTTGTCTTGAGATAGTTGAGGAACACCAGTTCGGAGGTGAGCTGGATGCCCGTGCTGTAATACATCTCGTGGGGCGAGCCCGGATTCCATGTGGACAGTCCTGTGCCGAAGAGCGAGCACTGGATCCACGTGGGATAGCAGAACAGGGCACCGAAGTTGTTGAGACGCAGAGGACGCAGGTTGAGCTCTGCCGTAGCCTTGGCATAGGAGTGGGCCTGGATGGCATCGATATCGGCACCGGGCATAGCGAGGGACGTACGGTATTGGAAAGCATCCCGATAGTCGACATAGTTGTTGCGGAAGCCACCGAGGTAGGTATTGCCGAAGACGGACTCCGCATCGCCGAAGTTATGGCCTCCCGCCGTACGGAGCCAGAAGGAGGTGTTGCGGTCGATGGGTACAAGGGTGCCGAAGTCGGCCGTAGCCTCAACGGAGGGATAGAATTGTCCGCCCGCCAGATAACCATAGCCCTCGATTCCCAGTGCGTAGCCCTGCTCCTTTGTCACGCCTCCCAATGAGGTGCGTAGCTTGGAGAATTTGCCATAGAGGGACGCCGTCTGCATGGATTTGACATCGTCTACGGCAATCTCCTGATACAGCGGCAGCGCATCCATGTCGCCATAGGCACTCACCGAGAATCCCCATGAGCGGGTATAGGGCGACACCAGCGCGTTGCTGTAGTCATAGGCGAGCGACGCCATATATCCCTTGCGGCTTGTTCGTCTTGGTCCGAAGAGGTCGTAGAAGTCGGTATGGTTCCAGGCTGCCTTGAGCGTCCAGAAATAGTACTTCCAGTCGAGGTCGGCATGGAATCTGTTTTTCCAGGCATTATGGCTCCAGGGAGAGATACCGATGGACGCCCTTATGCTGCTCAGTCCCACAGGGTCGTTGAAGCCCAGGCGGTAGCCCAGCACAGGCATCACATGGTTCCACGCCTCGCTGTCGGTAAAGCCAGAGATGATGGGATAGGCTCCCGAGAAGTGCATCTCCTTGATAACATTGTAGGAGCTGATGCCGTTGTAGACATCACCGAAATCTGCCTTGGGCAGGGAGTCTTTGAGCAGGCCTACCGCCTCCATGGCCTCCCGGTTGTTCTCATAGGCCACCTGTCCGTAGAGCTTCGCGGCATTGGCATCGGTCACCACCTGACGAGAGAGGGAGACGGGGCGCAAGCCGTCGCGTTCGAACGCCAGTGCCAGCAACTGGCCCGGGGCATATTCCAACGGGGCAAAGAGTCCTATCTCGGTGTTGGTGAGCATCTCCATCTTGCGCGTTTCCAGGTTGATTTGCCAGAGGTTGGAAACACCGGTATAGTAGGAGCTGCCTATCAGGTATTTGTCGTCGAGCGAGAAGCGGAACTGTCCTAAGTTGGTATCGTTCCAGGTGACCAGCTCAATGGGTTTGAAGATGGCCTGCGCCAGTTCCTCGGTATTGAACAGCAGGAGCGTATGCTCGCCGTTGTCGCCCTGACGGGTGAATGACAGCCACTTGCCGTCGTGGCTCACGTCGACATCGAACACGCTGACGCCAAAGGGGAAGGCATAGATGACTTCCGGGTTTTCCAAGTCGTGGTCGTAACGCACTATCGACTGTGTGCCGCCATTGGAGAACAGGCCGTAGAGGCAGTCGTGGGCGTTGTCATAGACAATGTTGTTGACGCGCTGAAACTTTTTCTTCTTGACCACCTTCTTCTTCTGGAGGTCATAGATTTCCAGGCCACGCATCTTGGCATTGTTCGACGTGTAGAAGATGCGTCCGCCCTTCTGGTCGAGGGTCACATACGCCGGGTTATAGAGCTGGATGCCATAGATATCCCTCAGTTTCCGCCGTTCCCCCGTCTTCAGGTCAATCTCCGTCAGGTGGGCAAAATCGCCCGGGGCATTCATCACGGTATAAGCCTTGCCGCTGAGGGAGTCGTAAACCAGCGGAGATACCGAGCCCAGCGGTTCCTTCGTCAGCGGTTGGAGAGGGGTGACGGGATATTCGCGGATAGCAGCCAGATTGGCTTCCTCATGTTTCCGCTCGTCTTCCTTCCACTCATTCCAGGTTTTGCGCAGCGACTTTCCATACACCTTTTTAAATTGGCTACCGAAGAACGTGCGGCTGCCAGCCGTGCGGTTGTAGAAACGGATGAGTTTGTCGTAACCGTAGGTCTTGGTGAGGTAGTTCACGAAACGGGTACCGTAGAGATAGGCATTGGCACCCACCTGGAAGTCCATCGTAGAGCCTTCCGTCTCTAAGCCCACCACCGAGAACAGCTTGTCGCCTCCAGCGATGATGCTACGGAAATACATCTCGTCGTAGCCGCCTAAAGCACGTCCTACGCCTCCACCGAGCCAGGTCTCCATGAAACAGGCAATGCCCTCATGATACCAGCGGGGGGCATACCAACGGGGCACACTCATGTAACTCCACAGGGCCGTGAGTGGCTGGGCGTTGTCGGTACCTACCTTCGTGCCGAAGAATCGGCGCCAGTTGCGGTCGCGACGGTTGTATTTGTCAGTCATCACGATGTGGGTGTACTCGTGCTTGAACAGCTGACGGTAGCGCTCGCTCGAGGGATTGACGTAATACGACATGTTCAGCGGAGCCATGCCAATCTGTATCAAAGAACGCGGCAACGGCGTTGCTCCGCCGTTGCCGTCGTCTTCCCAGTCTGTCAATAACAGCAGAGGTGCTTCTGGCTGATACACGGAATCCGTCGTCCAGATCTGCTTGTGAAGCGCCTTGCCGTTCTGGTACATGCGTATCATGTGAGGGATGTAGCGCGAGAGGTTCTTGTCGAAGAACACCAGCGTGGCTTCATCCGTCTTATACTGGAAATAAGTCTGGGTCTGTCCCCACGCCATGCAGGGCATCAGCGACAGCAGCAGAACAACAATCCTATTACGCATGTACTATTTCTTGATTAATCATGATCATCTCCGGACCACGTTACTCGGCAGTTGCCCTGTTGCCTGCGAAATTTGCCCTGTTGCCCACAGCTATATTATTAATGATATAGCCGATCTGATTGCCGAGACCGCCTTCCTGACTGCCGACCTTCTGAATATTGCCTACCTTCTGGGCGCTACTCACCACGTCGGAGTAGTTTCTCATCAGATTGGCGTTAGTCATCATCTCGGTAACCTGGAAGAGCACTCGGTTAGCAATCACCTGCTGATTAACCTTCGCCTGCTGATTAACCATCCCCTGAGTATTTTCGATCGTAATGTCCCGAGCTTTAATCGCGCCTTGGGCATTCCGTAAACCATAGCGTTGAGCCACTAACTGCTGGTTGGAAACCGTCGCCTGCTGACCAACCTTCGCCTGCTGATTAACCTTCGCCTGCTGATTAACCATCCCCTGAGTATTTTCGATCGTAATGTCCCGAGCTTTAATCGCGCCTTGGGCATTCTGTAAACCATAGCGTTGAGCCACTAACTGCTGGTTGGAAACCGTCGCTTGCTGACCAACCTTCGCTTGCTGACCAACCTTCGCTTGCTGACCAACCGTCGCCTGCTGACCAACCGTCGCCTGCTGATTAACAACTAAAACTGCCTCATTCAACGCATCAATAACCTGCTGATTAAACTTGGTGACTCCCGCCTGATTATTCATGGCGTCAGCCTGATTGCCATAGACTCCTGCTGCATTGCGGATCTTGCCGACCATATGCTCCAAGGCTCCTTCCGGCAACGCGTTGGCCAGCGAACCATCGATTCCCGTATTCTTCGTCATAAAAGCACTGTTAATGATAATGACCTGATTGACAACGCCGAAATCACCCATGGCTGCGAGGGTCTTTTCGCCAGAAAGCAGGTTGCCCTTCTTGGCCAGTGCCTCAGCAGCAGCCTTGTCGCCGTCGAGGGCAGCGGTCATCTTCTGATAGTCCACCCACTGGTCGCGGACGAACTTCAGGTGATCATCACCTTGGGCTTTCTCCAGATACTTGTCGGTAGTCTCGATGAAACTGTTGGCCAGCTTGTTCTGCTTCTGCAGGGTGGTGTAAGCCAGCGAGGCGTTGATGGTGGTCTGTTCCAGGTCGGCGCACTCCTCACCGCTGAGGGCGGCATCCAGTTTGCCAGCCGACTCTGTCAGCGAATTGGCGACATTGTCCACCATCTCACGGGTAGCGTTCATCTCCTTCAGCACCTCAGCAAAGGCGGGGATGTCGCCAGCTACATCGTTTGACATGTCAACCAGCGTACCGAACTGTACGGCACGCGTCTGCATTACCACCTGAGCCATCACGATTCCATCCTTGAAGTCTGAGTCGGTTTTAAGGAGCTCTTCCATGTTGGTGAGCTTCTCTCCCTCCATCTCACGGGAGAAACGATCTGCTTTTCCAATGTCGCCACTGGCGTTGTTGGTATCGACAGGCCAGTCAAAGAAAAGCGAAGAAATAGCTCCTACTACGCACAGGGCAATCACTGAGCCGAGGATAATGGTAGTCTTGTTCTTTTTCATAATTCCAAAAGATTAATAATGTGATTTCGTTCCAGATTATTGCGCAAAGATAGTGCATTTATCATTCAATTCCAAATAATTCGCGATTTTTCTTGCGTTTTCTCTTGAATTTTCTTTAGAAAGTGTGATGGCGTGGGAATTTTTTTCGTAACTTTGCACCCCGATGAACAACTTACAGAATCCACCATCATACAGGAATGATACCGTGCTTCCGTTGCCCATGGAGGTAAGGGCTGACGCATGGGCGGTGGATGCTGCCTGTTCCGGAAACCCCGGCCCGATGGAGTATCAGGCCATTGACCTGCAAACGGGCTATCGCGTATTCCACTTCGGGCCCATGAAGGGTACCAATAATATTGGTGAGTTTCTGGCTATTGTCCACGCCCTGGCGCTCTGCTGGCAGCAGGGACTGACAACGAAGACCATCTATTCCGACAGCTACAATGCCATACTCTGGGTGTCGAAGCGTAAATGTAAGACCAAGCTGGAGCGTACCCCCGAAACAGAGCCCCTTTACCAGATTATTGAACGGGCTGAACGATGGCTTCAAACCCACGATTTCCGTAATCCTATTATTAAATGGGAAACCCAGAAGTGGGGTGAAGTGCCTGCCGACTTCGGGCGGAAGTAAAGAAAAAAATAGCGGAAAAGTAAAAGAGGAAAAACGAAATCCTTGCTCTTTAATTCTTTTTAACCTTTGCGACAAGCCTGCAGTCTGAAAAATTTCCTATATTTGCACGCAATTAACGTTAATACATTTTTGCTAAGGGACGATGACCGATATAGTCTTATCCAGTTTTCTTAGTTTGTTTGCCTTGTTTGGCAAAGAGGAACAAGTAGATGAAGCATGGGCACGAACCATGCTCGCCAGTTATTTGCGCCATCATTTCGGAATCAGAAGCATAGACGACTATCTTGACTTGTATAGCGATATGCGCGGTGCCTACGAAATGACGGACGAGTTGAACACGGCCGACACCGTGAAAACCATCTGTTCGAACCTTCATGGAAAGATTTCGACTAAGGAAGAGTCGCTGTTGCTACTGCGACTGATGGAATTCTGCGGCTTCAAAGAGGGCCAGTCGATGGCGATGTTTGAAGCCATGGTCGAGGAGTTCCATATTGCCAAGGGGCAATACAAGGATTACCTTGACTATGTGGCCAACCGTGAAACGGCCCACATTATGTTTCATCAGCTCGACAACACCGACGGGCAGTTAAAGACGCTCTATACCCCCGAGACGGGACAGCTGATCTTTACCTATACAGGCAAGGACAATGTGCTGCTGAACGATGTGCCAGTTCTTTCGGGTGCTTATCAGGTGTGGCTGCAGAGTAGTGTGCTGAAAGGGAAGAACGGCACACCTGTCTATTATTCTTCCATCGTAGACGCCCATAGTCAGAAACTTGGCCAGAAGCTTGGCACCGCCCATTCGGTGGAGTTCTGCGGGCGCGACATCAATTTCCGCTTCCCTAACAGCGACAATGGTATGCACGACCTCAGCTTTACCCTCCACAACGGTGAGCTACTGGCTATCATGGGTGGTTCGGGAACGGGCAAATCTACCTTGCTATCGCTGCTCAACGGCAGTCTCATACCTCAGGAAGGTTCTATCACCATCAACGGCCACGACATCTCGGAGCCTGCTGCTAAGGCGCTGATAGGCTTCGTGCCCCAGGACGACCTGCTGATAGAGGAGCTGACAGTATACCAGAACCTTTGGTTCACAGCCAAGCTCTGTTTCGAGGGTATGGCTGATGCAGAGATCGACCGTCGTGTGATGAAGACGCTGAAGGACTTGGGACTCGATGCCGCCAAGGACCTGAAGGTAGGCTCTGCCATCAACAAATACATCTCCGGAGGTCAGCGCAAGCGCCTGAACATTGCCTTGGAGCTCATCCGTGAGCCTGCCGTGCTCTTCCTCGACGAGCCTACGTCGGGACTGTCGTCGGCTGATACCGAGAAGGTCATCAACCTCTTGAAGGAACAGACCTTCAAGGGCAAGCTCATCGTGGTGAACATCCACCAGCCGTCGAGCGACGTCTATAAGCTGTTCGACCGTCTGTGGCTGCTCGACCGTGGCGGCTATCCCGTGTTCGACGGCAACCCCATCGACGCCATCACCTATTTCAAGGAGGCAGCCTGCTATGCTGACGCTGAGACCAGTGCCTGTCCGACTTGTGGCAATGTCAATCCAGAGATTGTGCTGAACATCATCGACGAAAAGGCGCTCAACAGTAGCGGAGAGCTTTCTGACGAACGTAAGATGACGCCTCAGGAGTGGCATGAGCTGTATCTGAAGAAGCGCAAACCGCTGCCTCAGCCAAAGGTAAGCAACGTACCGCCTTCCGACCAGAAGAAGCCCGGCCCGCTGAAGCAGCTGGCCATCTTCCTGCGTCGTAACTTCCGCACCAAGATTACCAACCTGCAGTACCTGCTGATCACGCTGCTGGAGGCTCCCCTGCTGGCATTGGTATGCGCCATGCTCACCCGCTATGCTCCGCCAGAGGGCTACTCCGTCATGGACAACAAGAACCTGGTGAGCTATTTCTTCATGTCTGTCATCGTGGCAACATTCATTGGCATGAGCGGCAGCGCTGAGGAAATCATCAAGGACCGTGCCCTGCTGAAGCGTGAGAAGTTCCTGCACCTGTCATACCATAGCTATATCTGGTCGAAGATTATCTTCATGGCCATTGTATCGCTATTGCAGACGTTCCTCTTTATTATAGTAGGTAACACCATTATGGGACTGCACGACCTCTTTGGCGTATGGTGGCTCATCCTGTTTGCCACGGCCTTCCTGGCCAACCTCACGGGATTGCTGCTGTCGCAATGTCTCAGTTCCGTAGTTGCTATCTATATCAGCATCCCGATGCTGCTCATTCCCCAGATACTGCTCTGCGGACTGGTGGTCAGCTTCTCTGACCTGACTCCGAAGAGCACCACGGGCAATGTTCCCGTAATAGGCGACCTTATCCCCTCGCGCTGGTCGTACGAAGCGCTGGCGGTGACATCGTTTGCTGACAATGAGTATGAGAAGCCGTTCTTCGCCATCGACAAGGAGAAGTTCGAGAACCAATATTTCAACATGGGCCTGCTCTATGAACTGCAGTCGCAGTTGGAGACCATCAAGGACGAAGAAAAACGTGGTAAGGAAGTGAAGCCTTCCCATATGAGGGTGATTGAAACCAACCTGCCCATGCTGGTTCAATACTGCGGTATCGAACCCTATCAAGGCAAGGGCGACTACGAGTCGTTGCGCAAGTATTTGAAAGACGCTGAGAAGTTGCTGTCGAAGCGTGGCAACGAAATCACGCTGCGTGGCGACCGTCTGATGGCCGACTTCCTGAAAAAATATGGAAAAGACGCTATGATACAGCTGAAGCGTAACCACTACAACCTGTCGCTGGAGGACCGCGTGGTAGGCGCAGAAAACGGTCGTATGCTCGATGTCATCGACGACTATATCGTACCCCGCTCGGGACTGATCTTCCTGACTCCGCAAAGCCATGCGGGTCGCGCCCCCTTCTATAGCAGCGAAAAGATATTGGGCTCCTGGCACGTCAAGACCCTGTGGTTCAATCTGTCTGTGCTGTTGCTCATGAGCATCATTGCCATCATCCTGCTGCTCACCGACTGTCCAGGACGATATGTGCGTAAGGAAAACAACAATTAGAGAAAGAAACAACAATAATTTTTAATAACTTAAATTTCAAAACGACAATGAAAAAATTATCAATTCTCGCTGTGGCTTTCGCAGCAATGACCTTTGTAGCATGCGGAGGTAACAAGAACGCTCAGACTGCTGAGCAGACTGATTCAGTAAAGAGCTTCGAGCAGGAGCAGATTGAGGCTGCCATCAAGATGCATTTCGACAGCCTTGCCTCAGAAATTGGCAAGCTCAAGCAGCTGCCCGTTGTCAGCAAGGACGGTCAGATCAGCCTATCTACCGAAGAAAAGCAGGTGAAGCCCGACTATCTGCTCGACCTCGCTGTTGCTGAGAATGCAATGACCCTCTCCGAGAAGTACCGCGTGCTGAGCGCTATTGAAGTTGACAAGGAAATTGCCAAGCTCTATGAGATGCCTGTTGACGAGTACGACAAGGCTATTGCCAAGCTGGCTGCCGAGATCAACGATCCTTCGTTCAAGGCCATCGACGATGCTGCCAACATTTACGAAGCTTCTACTACGCTCTACGACGCAATGAACGAAAACGGACGTATCAACTACTTCTGGCAGATTGTGGCTACCTCACTCGTTGAGCAGCTCTACATCACCTCTCAGAATTCTGACAAGTTCATTGGTTCTTTCACTGACGAAGCTGCTGCCAACGTTACGTTCCGCATCATCCTCATCCAGGATGCCCTGAACCGTCTGACGGAGTATGATCCCGAAGTATCACCCGTTGCCCAGGCTATCGAGCCCCTGTCAGTGCTCAACGCTACTACCGTTGACGAGCTGAAGTCACAGCTGGCTGATGCCAAGGAGAAGATTGCTGCTTCTCGCAATGCACTGGTGAACCTCGCTCAGTAATAATCATTTGCCCTACTTCCGCTGGTTGTAGGAGTTGAGCAAACAAAAAGCCCCAGGGTGTTTAGCACCTTGGGGCTTTTGCTTTTTTTATTCTTTCCTGTAGGTAACGATGACATTGTTGCCATAGCGCTCCTGCTTGTATACGCTCACATTGACAGGAAGCTGTGGCGCGCGGGTACCACCGCCAACGGTAAGCGCCAGGTTGGTTTCTAAGCGGATTTCGTCCCACAGGTCTTGTACCAGGAACGACTGCAGGGTCTTGGTACCTCCCTCGACAATCAGCGACTGCACGTTGTGGGCATGCAGGCTTTCGAGGTTCAGCGGGTGAGTGCGGTCAACGATCAGGCGTCGCGGGTTTTCGCCCTTCCACTGACGGACGGTCAGCTGAGGATGCTCGCGCTCGTTGGTGACACGACCTATCAGGATGGCGTCTTCTTCAGCACGCAGCTTGTGGGCGAGCATCTGGGTAAAGGGTGAGGAAATGGATAAAGCCTTGCCATTATCGTCAATGAAGCCGTTAGCTGTCTGTGCCCACTTTAATATAATGTACGGGCGCGCGAGACGATGGAAGGTGAAGAAACGGCGGTTCAGCCATCGGCACTCCTCCTCCAGCACGCCCACGGTGACGTCGATGCCCGCATCACGCAGTTTCCGGATACCCCGTCCCTGCACCTCTGAGAAGTCGTCCTGACAACCCACCACCACACGCTTGATGCCTTTCTTGATGATCAGGTCGGCACAGGGAGGTGTCTTGCCATAGTGTGAGCAGGGTTCCAGGCTCACATACATCGTGGCCTCCTTCAGTAGCGGTTCGTCCTCGGGCTGCACGGCAGCAAAGGCGTTGACCTCGGCATGTCCCTCGCCACAGCGTACGTGGTAGCCTTCGCCAATAATCCTCGATGGGTCGCTGCCACCGTCTGCAGGTACCGTTATCACTGCCCCTACCATGGGGTTGGGCTTTGCGTTCTGCCTTCCGTTTCTGGCCAGTTGCAGGCAGCGTCGCATGTATTTCTCGTCTTCCTTCGTGTAACTCATGGGTGCAAAGATACAAAATTCTTTTGAACTGTTTGGCGTTTCGGACGTTTTTTCGTACATTTGCCAGCAAAATGACCTACGAAGAATTCTGGCGACCATTGATGGCGGTGTACGACATCCGCGAGGCGCAGGCAGTAGCCCGACTGGTGTTGGAGGAGCGTTACAGCCTGACGCTGGCAGACGTACTCTGCGGACGGATGGGCGATGAGCGGGAGTTGCTGCTGATTCAGGCACGTCTGCTGCAGGGTGAACCTGTGCAGTATGTCTTGGGCGAGGCGATGTTCGGAGGGCTACGTTTCCATGTGGCACCAGGCGTGCTCATTCCCCGACCCGAGACCTTCGAACTGTGCCAGTGGGTCATGACTTTCGATGCCCTCAAACCTACCTCAGAGGCTGCTACGGAGCTGTCTGCTGCCAAAATTCTCGACATCGGGACGGGCAGCGGTTGTATTGCCTGTACGCTGGCTGCTGAGTTGCCCCACACACAGGTGACAGCCTGGGACATTTCTGACGATGCCCTGCGCATCGCCAAGAGCAATGCAGAAGCGCTTGGGGTAAACGTCAAGTTTGAGCAGGTCGATGTACTAAGTACCCTTCTTGCGTCCCTTCGGTGGCAAGCGACCAAAGGTCGAGCGCACCCTTCTTGCGTCCCTTCGGTAGCAAGCGTCAACGTCATTGTGAGCAATCCGCCCTACATCTGCGAGCGGGAGCGTACGTCGATGGAGGGTCGTGTGGTGGACTACGAGCCTGAGGGGGCATTGTTCGTTCCCGACGACGACCCGCTGTTGTTCTACCGTGCCATTGCCCGCTATGCCCGCCAGACGCTCACCCCGGGCGGTGGTCTCTTTTTCGAAATCAATCCGCTGTATGTCAACGAACTGGAGCAGCTGCTCACAGATGGCGGTTTTGCGTCTGTCGAGAGTCGCTACGACCAGTTTGGTAAAATCCGTTTTACAAAAGCCATTCAACCATGAAGGAAGTAACCGAGCAGGGAGCCTACCTGCAGCTGGCACAGCTTTGTGCCCGTGCAGAGCATTGCCAGTATGAGATGGTGGAGAAGATGCGTCGTTGGGAAATGTCTGACGAGGCACAGGCCCGTGTGATGGAACGTCTCGTCAAGGAGCGTTATGTCGACGACGAGCGCTATGCGCGTGCCTTTGTCCGCGACAAGATTCGCTACAACAAGTGGGGGCGTCGCAAGGTGGAACAGGCGCTGTGGATGAAACATATCGACGACAGCATTCGCCAGCAGGTGCTCAACGAAGTCGACGACGAGGAATACCTCAATGTGCTCCGTCCGTTATTGAAGCAAAAGGCAAAGAGCTACAGAGGGATACGGGGGTATGAGCTGAACCAGAAGCTGGTGAAGTTTGCCCTCAGTCGTGGTTTTACTTTCGACATCATCCGCCAGTGTATCGATGGCGATGTCGACGATATAGCGGACGATGAAGATTAGTTTCCTGCATCGTCTGCTCGATCTTCTCTCGCCACGTCTTTGTGCAGTCTGCGGTCGACGGTTGGCAGCTACCGAGCAGGTGCTTTGCGCCAGCTGCAACATGCGGTTGCCTCGGACGGGGTTCCAGTATCAGGCCACCGACAACCCGATGGCACGCCTTTTCTGGGGCATTATCCCCGTGGAGCGTGCAGCGGCTCTTTTCTTCTATGAGGCAGGTGCAGAGTCAGCCAACATTCTGTATGAGCTGAAATACCACAACCATCCTGAGATGGGGGTGATGATGGCGCGTATGATGGCACGCGAGTTCAGCGAGGCGGGTTTCTTCGAGGGCATCGACCTGATAGTGCCCGTCCCCTTGGCCAAGAAGCGCCAGCGCCAACGGGGTTACAACCAAAGCCATTGTCTGGCCGATGGCGTCAGTCAGATAACGGGACTGCCTGTCAGCAACCAGGTGGTGCGTCGCACGCGCTTCGTGAAAAGTCAGACGCAGATGGGGCGTCAGGAGCGTCAGGAGAATGTTGCCGATGTCTTCGAGGTGAGGGACCTTGACATGATCCGCGGGCGTCATGTCCTGCTTGTCGACGATGTCGTCACCACTGGTGCCACCATGACTGCCTGTGCCCGTGAACTGCTGAAGGCTGGCGACGTCACCCTCAGTCTTCTCTCCCTTGCTCTCGTCAAACCCTGAGAAAGGGGCTTTTACACGCGGAAACGGATATAGCTGCGGTCGTCGAACCCGTTGAAATCGGGGCGGAATCCCTTGGTGGCCAAGAAGGTGTTAATGTTCAGCGGGTCGTTTTCCCGCTGCTGGCGCAGTCGTTGCTCACTCTCCTCCAGGGTGCTACACAGGAAGGGGTAGCCGTCGGAGGCCAACACAATCTCCCATGGGCGGAAGTCGAGCGTAATGATGCGCACATGCTGTCGCGGAATATGGAAGCCGTCCACCACGCTGTAGCTCACATTCTGTTCGCGCATCGTCTCCAGCATTCGTGGAATGATGACTGGACGAGCCGTATCCTCGCGCAACAGCTCCTCCTGCGACCTGCCCTCAGCCATCTGTCTGCGCGCCTCGGCAGCACGCATCGCCGCCAGCTCCTCCTCGTAGGGCTTGGGGTTGTCATACAGCTCACCGTTGATCAAACACTGGCAGTCGCCCACCATCCATATTTCACGACACAGGCGACTGTATACCACCACCGAGCAGGTCAGACGGTCCTCAGGATGCTCCTCTAGCTGCGCCATCATTTTCTGCTTATAATGACGTCGTATGGCAGCGGTAACCCCTCTGAGAAACTGTTCGCTCGTCGTATTCTTGGGCATACTGGCAATATAGCTGGCCACCAAGCGCATGGCGTGGCAACCGTTGGAGCGCCATCGCGAGTGGCGGTACTTCGACTTCGACGTACTGCCGTCGATCACGGCGATGAAGTCGGGGGTCACCACTACCCCATCCTCGCTCTTCCCGCTAGGGTCTTTGCCTATGCAGCACTGTTCAATAACTTCCATCTTCACCTTCCTTTTCTGTTCTTTTCGAGGGGGCAAAGGTACGAATTAGTGGGCGAAGCCCCAAATATATTTGCAGAAATGAACGAAAAACGCGTTTTTCCTTTGCATTCTCCTCGTTTATTCGTACCTTTGCGGCCAAATATCAACGTTGAGATTATGGAACCAATCAAGAATCAATTTGCACGCAAGCTGATGGACATCCAGGCCATCAAGCTGCAGCCACAGGAGCCGTTCACATGGGCTTCAGGCTGGAAATCACCTATTTACACCGATAACCGCAAGACGCTGGGCTTTCCCCGTCTGCGCTCTTTTGTGAAGCTGGCGTTGTGCCACACCATTCAGGAGCAGTTCCCCGAGGCAGAGGCTGTTGCTGGCGTGGCTACGGGTGCCATTGCGCAGGGCGCGCTGGTAGCCGAGGAGCTTGGCCTCCCCTACTGCTACGTTCGTCCGAAGCCAAAGGATCATGGCATGGGCAATCAGGTGGAAGGCGAGATAGAGAAGGGCTGCAAGGTAGTGGTTGTAGAGGATCTTATCTCCACGGGTGGCTCGAGCCTGAAGGCTGTCGAGGCCCTGCGCCAGTATGGTGTCGAGGTGGTCGGTATGGTGGCATCGTTCACCTACGGTTTCCCTGTTGCCGAGGAGGCATTCAAGGCTGCTGGCGTGAAGCTCGTCACGCTCTCCAACTACGACGCAGTCATCGAGGAAGCAGCCAAGACGGGTTATATCAAGGAAGATGAAAAGGCCGTGCTGGCCGAGTGGCGCAAGTCGCCCTCAACGTGGAAGCAATAATTATCAAAGAAATGGGACTATTTGACAATACCACAAAGTTTGAGAGTAGCGTGAAGCAAGTTCCCTACTCCCAGGAGGCTGTGTTCCGCAATATCAGCGACCTCCGCAACTTGGAGCGGGTGCGCGATCGCGTGCCCGAGGATAAGGTGCAGGGCTTTTCATTCGACGAGGACACAGTAAGCATAAACGTGCCACCCGTGGGCGAGTTGAAGTTGCGCATTATCGAGCGCGACGAACCCAAGTGCGTGAAGTTCGAGACTGCGCAGTCGCCCGTACCCTTCAACCTATGGATTCAGGTTCTGCCTGTTACGGAAACCTCTTCGAAGATGAAGATTACCGTCAAGGCAGAATTGAACCCCTTCATCAAGGGCATGGTTTCCGGGCCTATGCAGGACGGTGTTGAAAAAATCGCAGATGCCCTTTCACAAATCCACTACGAATAAACCCTTGAAACATGAAGCTTTGGGAAAAGAACTTTGAGATTAACAAGGAGATAGAGCGGTTCACGGTGGGCCGCGATCGCGAGATGGACCTCTATCTGGCGAAGTACGACGTGTTAGGGTCGATGGCCCATATCACCATGCTCGAGTCGATAGGACTGATAGGCAAGGGCGAGCTGCCTGCGCTCCTCAAGGAGCTGAAGAGCATCTACGAGCTGGCCGACCGTGGTGAGTTCGTCATCGAAGACGACGTCGAGGACGTTCACTCGCAGGTGGAGATGCTGCTCACCCGTAAGCTGGGCGACATGGGCAAGAAGATACACTCTGGGCGCTCGCGCAACGACCAGGTGCTGGTCGACCTGAAACTCTTCACCCGTCACCAGCTCATGGAGATTGCCGAGGAGGTGAAGACACTCTTCGACGAGCTCATCCAGAAGTCCAACCAATATAAGGACGTGCTCATGCCAGGCTACACCCACCTGCAGGTGGCCATGCCCTCGAGCTTCGGACTGTGGTTTGGCGCCTATGCCGAAAGCCTCTGCGACGACATGCTCTTCCTGCAGGCAGCCTATAAGATGACCAACCGCAACCCGCTGGGCTCTGCAGCAGGCTATGGCTCGAGCTTCCCCCTGAACCGCACCATGACCACCCAGTTGCTGGGCTTCGACTCCATGGACTACAACGTGGTGTATGCCCAGATGGGACGTGGCAAGATGGAGCGCAACGTGGGCTTTGCCATCGCCACCATTGCGGGCACCATTGCCAAGATGGCGTTCGATGCCTGTATGTTCAACTCCCAGAACTTCTCCTTCGTGAAACTGCCCAAGGAGTGTACCACTGGTTCGAGCATCATGCCCCACAAGAAGAACCCCGACGTGTTCGAGCTCATCCGTGCCAAGTGCAACAAGCTGCAGTCGCTGCCCCAGCAGGTGACGCTCATCATGAACAACCTGCCCGTGGGCTATTTCCGCGACCTGCAGATCATCAAGGAGGTGTTCCTGCCTGCCTTCGACGAGCTGAAGGACTGTCTGCGGATGGCAGCCTACATCATCAACAAGATCGAGGTCAACGACCATATCCTCGACAACCCCCTTTACGACCTGATGTTCAGCGTCGAAGAGGTGAACCGCCTGGCAGCCAATGGCATGCCCTTCCGCGATGCCTACAAGAAGGTGGGCCTCGACATCGAGGCAGGACAGTTCAAGCCCGACAAGCATATCCATCATACCCACGAAGGTTCTATTGGCAACCTCTGCAACGACCAGATCCAGGAACTCATGCAGGGTGTGCTCGACGGCTTCCATTTCGAGCGGATGGTAGAGGCAGAGAAGGCGTTGCTGAAGACCTAAAAGACCCTCCCCTGACCCCTCCCTGTATGGAGGGGAATAATTACCAACCCTAACAGACCCTCCCCTAACCCCTCCCTGTATGGAGGGGAATAATTACCAACATCGCAGATATGACAAGATTATTTCATAGCAAAGTATTTACTCCCCTCCATACAGGGAGGGGCAGGGGGTGGGTCTGTTGGGGGTGGGTCTGCAGGGGCTTCTGGGGGTGGGTCTGCTGGGGGAGGACCTATGTGGTCTTTTTCTTCCTCCTTCTCCTCTCCTGCGACAATGCGGAGAACAGCGTTTACCAGGACCATAAGTGCTATTTCATCTTCGACACGTCGCTGCACCCCCTACCCTGTCAGCTCACCTCAGCCCTGGGCAACCCCGGACATTTTCTTACTGTCAGCTCCACCATGTCCAACGGCATCCGCCATATCCAGACCACGCGCAACTACGACCAGGCTAAGGAGGACATTCCGCTGACCACCCAGCGCGAGGCGCAGACCTCGTGCATCCTTGGGGCCAACAACGCCATCATCGTTGGTCGCAGCAGCTATACCGGCCTGCTCATGGCCTACGAGGGACAGTGTCCCAACTGCCTGACCGACTTCGGGGGCATCAGCTACCCGCTGACGTGGACGAAGAACGGGCTGCAGGTGGAGTGCGCCCGCTGCCACCGCTCCTACGACATCAACAACGGTGTGGTTGCTGCAGGCGATGGAGGTCGACAGCTCTACACCTACAACATCGCCCTCGACGGTGCCGTTCTCAGGGCCTGGAATTAGCATTCCAAGGGCACTTCAAGTCTTAAATAGTGTAAAAGTTTTGGCTGTTACGTAAATAAGCAGTACCTTTGCACTGCGTTTTCAGAAACGATGGCTAGCCGCAATGGTGGAATTGGTAGACACGAGGGACTTAAAATCCCTTGACCAGTGATGGTTGTGCGGGTTCGAGTCCCGCTCGCGGCACAAACAATCCTTAAACACTTATTCAGATGCAGAAAAATTATTTTGTTCTTTTGTCAGCCGCATCTCTGTTGCTCCTGACATCGTGTGCTGGTAAACTTGGTCCGCTCTCTGCCGACAATTTCACTGTGACTCCCAATCCCCTGGAAACACAGGCTGGTAAGGTATCAGCAGTAGTTAACGGAACATTCCCCGAGAAGTATATGAAGAAGAAGGCCGTGGTGACCGTTGTCCCCGAGCTTCGCTATGCTGATGGTCAGGTGACCAAGGAAGCAGGCACCGTCTTCCAGGGCGAGAAGGTAATGGGCAACGACCAGACCATTCTCTACAAGACTGGCGGACGCTACAACATCAAGACCAACTTCGACTACATGAACTGCAACAAGGCCGACCTCTACATGTCGTTCATTGCCCGCGTAGGTTCGAAGCCCATGTACATCCCCGCTGTTAAGGTGGCTACGGGCATCATCGCTACTTCCGAGCTCTATAAGAACACGCTGAAGTCGGCTCAGGCTGCCGTTGCTCCCGATGCCTTCCAGCGTATCAACGCCCAGAAGCAGGAGGCCAACATCAAGTTCCTCATCCAGCAGGCCAACCTGCGTCAGAGCGAGCTGAAGAACAACTCTGTACAGGAGTTTGTCAAGCTGCTCGAGCAGATCAACAACGACCGCGAGGGCCTGAACCTGAAGGACGTCGAGGTGTCTGCCTACGCATCGCCCGATGGTGGCTACGACCTCAACGACAAGCTGGCTGCCCAGCGTCAGAAGACCACCCAGCAGTATGTCCAGCAGCAGCTGAAGAAGGCCAAGCTGGCTGACGCTGCCGTCGATGCCAAGTACACCGCTCAGGACTGGGAAGGTTTCCAGGAGCTGATCCAGGCTTCTAACATCCAGGACAAGGACGTTATCCTCCGCGTGCTTTCTATGTACAAGGATCCCCAGGAGCGTGAGCAGCAGATCAAGAACATCTCCAGCGCCTTCCGCGAGCTGGCTGACGGCATCCTGCCCCAGCTGCGTCGTTCGCGCATGATCATCAACTACGAGACGGTTGGTCGCAGCGACGATCAGATCAAGGAGCAGCTCAGCGCCGATCCCAAGCAGCTCTCTGTCGAGGAGATGCTCTATGCCGCTACCCTGGTTGACGACAACAACGCCAAGGAGGACATCTACAAGAAGACCACCGAGGTTTATCCCAACGATGCCCGCGCCTACAACAACATTGCTACCATCGAGTATGCCAAGGGCAACCTCGACGAGGCCAAGAAGTATATTGAGCAGGCCCAGAAGGTCAGCGCCAACCTGCCCGAGGCAGCTGCCAACTTAGGCATGATTGCCCTGCAGAACGGCGACGTACAGACGGCTGAGAACTATATCGCCAAGGCTACTGGTGCCAACGGTCTGGCTGAGGTGCTGGGTAACCTGAACCTGGCCAAGGGTAACTACGCCCAGGCTGAGCAGGACTTCAAGGACACCTATTCCAACAGCGCCGCCCTGGCTCAGATTCTGAACAAGAACTACGCCTCTGCCGCTGTCACCCTGAAGTATATCAAGAACCCCGACGCTACCACCGACTACCTGAAGGCTATCCTCGGTGCTCGTATGGGTAACATCAGCGACGCTGCAGCCAGCCTTCGCTCTGCCATTGCCAAGGATCCCAGCTACGAGAAGTATGCTGCCAACGACCTGGAGCTGAGCAAGGTAGCTAAGTAAATGAAGAATCAGACGTATAACAGACCATCCACCCCCCTTCCTGCAGGGAGGGGCTGGGGGATGGTCTGTTTCTTTCTTTCACTTTTAGTCCTCCCCCTCTTTGTCTCTTGCAACGACAGCGACGACATCTTTCAGTTGAAAGGTAAGTTCAAGAACTTCAACCAGGGCGAGCTCTACATCTACAGCCTCATGGGCAAGGGAAGGGTCGACACCGTCCGCCTCTCCGAGGGCAAGTTCGAATACGAAGCCTACCTGCAGGACACCATGGTCATGTCTGTCGTCTTCCCCAACTACTCCGAGATTCCCGTCGTCGCCACCCCCAGCGCCTCCGTCACCATGACGGGCGACGCCTCCCATCTGAAGGAGGTCAAGGTGGAGGGCAACGACCTGAACAAGGAGCTCACCAAGTTCCGCCTCGACGTCAGCACACAGACACCACCCGAGGCCAAGAAAACGGCTGCCGCCTTCATCAAGAATCACCCCGAGTCGCCAGCCAGCCTATACCTCCTCAACAAATATTTCCTCCTTACCGCCAATGCCAACTACGACGAGGCGGCCAAACTGCTGAAGACCATTGTCAAGGCCGTGCCCCACAACGTGCGCCTGGAGCGCATCCTCAAGCAGGTGGAGGGACTGAAGACGCTGCGCGCAGGATCCAAGCTCCCCAACTTCAAGGTCGTTTCCACCACTGGTGCCAAAGTCACCCAGTCCGACCTCTCAGGCACGCTCAACGTCATCAGCGTGTGGTCGTCGTGGAACTACGAGTCGCAGAACAACCAGCGCACGCTGAAGAAGCTCAAGCGCGACTTCGGTTCCCGCCTGCAGCTGCTCAGCATCTGTCTCGATGCCAACCCCGAGGAGTGTAAGAGCCAGATGAAGCGCGACACCATTACGTGGTACAACGTCTGCGACGGTCGTATGTGGTCCAGTTCCATTGTCGAGACCTTAGGCATCAATACCGTCCCCGACCTCATCGTGGTCGACAACAAGGGCAAGATCACCGCCCGCGGACTCACCATGGAGGAAACCAAGAAAAAAATAGAAACAGAACTGAAGAAATAACGCATTGCCACCGCTATGAAAAAGAAACAGCATCAACTCATGAGAAAAACAATCATCGCCCTCTTGATGGCGGTAGCAAATTCTTCCCTCTTCCTTCTTCCCTCTTCCCTTTTAATCTCCTGCGGCAACACCAAGAAGAGCACCACCGAGGCCACCACGGTAGCCAATCCCGTAGGCCCCGTGTTCTCTGCCGACAGCGCCTATCTGTTCTGCGAGCAACAGTGCGCCTTCGGACCCCGCACCATGAACAGCGCCGCCCATGAGCAGTGTGGCGAGTGGATTGCCCGCAAGTTCCACGACTACGGCATGCAGGTCACCCTCCAGCGAGCCGACCTCCGAGGCTACGACGGCACCGTGCTGAAGAGCACCAACATCATTGCCTCCTACCGTCCCGAGCAGCAGGACCGCATCATGCTCTGCGCCCACTGGGACAGCCGTCCCTGGGCAGACAACGACCCCGACGAGGCCAACCACCACACGCCCGTCATGGCTGCCAACGACGGAGCCTCGGGTGTGGCCGTCATGCTCGAAATTGCCCGCCTCCTCTCCGCTTCCGATACCGCCCGCACCACGAACCTCCCCATAGGCATCGACTTCGTCTGCTTCGACGCTGAGGACTGGGGCACCCCACAGTGGGCGGAGTACGACGGCAGCGGCGACACCTGGGCCCTTGGCTCCCACCACTGGGCCGAGCAGTTCAGCGCCCAGGCCAGCAAGCCCCGCGTGCGCTACGGCATCCTCCTCGACATGGTGGGTGGCGAGGGCGCCCGTTTCTATCAGGAGCAGATGTCGACCTACTACGCTCCCAGCGTGGTGAAGAAAGTATGGGCAGCCGCCGAGGCCGTGGGCTACGGCAGCTACTTCCCCAAGTCCGAGGGCAACGGCATCACCGACGACCACCTTCCCGTCAACCAGAAGGCCCAGATTCCCTGCATCGACATCATCCCCCACTACCCCGACTGCGAAGCCAGCGGCTTCGGCCCCACGTGGCACACCATCCACGACGACATGCAGCACATCGACCGCAACACCCTGCAGGCCGTTGGCCAAACCCTCATCCAAGTCCTCTTCTCAGAACAATAAAAAACGTATAAACAACCACTTTAAAAGCTACAGCTGTCCGGCTTCCACCATCAGCACCACCCGTTCCGTCAGGCGGTCCGTCCCTTCTGGGTCATACTCCTTCTTCAGGCTTGCCCCGAAGGCCCAGGCAAAGGCCTGCCAGAACCCTGCGCGAAAAGGTCCCATAAACGCCTGTATGGCCTCGTAGCTCGTTGAGTTACACTCGCGGTAAATCAGCTTAATCAGCAGTTTGCCTTGCGAATACGTCAGCTTCTTCATTCTCGGTTTGTATTCGCGCACCACGCTCTTCTCCACCAGTTTCATGTGAGCGTCCTTCGCCTCCTTGTTGGGCAGCGTCTCCAGGTATTCCGCCGTCTCTATGAGCATCTGCCTCACCTCCTTGGCAATAGGCAGCGTCTTCTTCACGTTCTTCACCAGCCTCATGTACGACGACTCTTGTCGCTTGCTGCTGAACGTCAGCTGCGGGTACACGTACACGTTCGACATTTCCATATACTGAATGCTGTCGCCGTCCACCAGCACCTTGCTCACCTTCACCGTAGGCACAAACGTAGGATTGCCCGGATCCGTCGTGTCCGTACCCGTGCGCTCCTCCTGTGCCCACATCACCGTGGCGCAGGCTGTCAGCAGACCTATCGTCAGCATTCTCCTCATATCGGCGTGCAAAGTTACGCCAAAAGATTGATACCTCCAAAATCTTTCAGATTTTTTAGAATACACTATTATCCAAAAAGGAAATCTTTTTTGGATAATTAATTCATCGTGTTGCCAAATAGCCCCAGTTTACCCCGGGTAAACTCCCTGTTTACTCCGACTAAACTCCCAGTTTACTCCGGGTAAACTCCCACGGTACACTCGGCTCAGCCGCTTGCCTAAGCAAGAATTTTATTCAGAAATAACACAGGCAATATGCGCAGCCAAATTATTGTTATTATTCTAATTTCTGAAAGTAATTATTCCAATTTATTCTATTTTCTTTCAAACTTTTATTCTCATTTCTGTCAATAATTATTTACGCAAAAAATCCCAAAGCAAGGTGATTCTGCTTTGGGATTTCATTATTTATTGTCTTTCAATATTTCATGGGTTCGTTTCCTTGATTTCCAAGAAAACTATCCTACTTGGAGGAGCCACGCCATTTGTAAAGCCATTTTATCTTGCTGCCGCAAGCGCTGAGGACGATTTCATCCGTCTGTCCCTTACTGCCAGAGGGGACACGATACACATAATCCCACGAGCTTGAATTTTTCGTACTGTATGAAGATGGACCACCGCTAGGGCCATCAAGATTTTCAACACCGAAGTATCCCGAGCTATTATATACATTCCACCACATTTCGGCGGCAAGGTATGAAAAAAATGCTACTTGGTTTTTATAATCTTTGTCTATTGTGGCTTCAGTAGTCCTTTTTGCTGTGATGTGGACTCGGAGTGTGTCGCCTGCTTTTAAAGTAGTGGGAAGAGCCTCTATCGTTGTGACAAAGCCCAGATCAAAAACTTTATCTACGTCCTTGTATGGCCCAATTCTACCTATCACTTTTCCTACCTGGCTGAGTTCTGTCTCCGTTGCAGTATAATTCATGTATGTGCCATTATTGCCCGTGGTGTTATCATGCTTGATGACTTCTGTTCCAATAAGCACCCATCCAGGAACTTCGAGTCCTTCTATGGCCTTTTTCAGTTTCTTGTTTAAATAGCCCTGCCCTATCAGCCAATTGTAAAAGCCCTTTATGTTGGGATAAAAATAAATATACTCCGCCACGATTTTGGAGAGTTCTTTATTGATATAATCTGGGTCTTTGGTATTTACAGTTCCTATTGCATCTTTCGCTAGTGCTATTTCTCCATCAATAACCAGTTCCTTGCGGAATCTCTCCATCAGTTCATGTATGGTTGTAAGCCTCTGGTAGTAGTCGTCTTCTTTCTTGCCATTTTTAGTAAAGAAGTCTTTTATGTATTGGGATTCCTTGGCCTGACCAATGAATAATAGCCCTTGCTCTTTCCACGTTTGAATCAGCTTAAGGACATCAGCCTTCTTCGCGTTGATTACCTTATTTTCTTTATAGCGTTTCTTAAACATCTCCTCTATCTCTTCCGACGTCATGTTGAATTCAAATTTTGGCGTTCCTATTTTCGTTAGGATAGTATTCATATCCAAACCACCTTGATTGGACATATACTTCTCATATTCATTATAGTAATAAATCATATCTTGTCTTGCCCAGAACTTGTGGAATACGTTTATTGCCGCTACTTCTACCTCAACAGCCATGACATACGCCTTGACATACGGATTCTGTGTGACAAAGTTCTTAATTCGTTCTTTTGCAAATCCCTTTCCGTATTCCAGCGCCATATCCATAGGGTTTTCGCCCCTGCCTAATCGTTTAGCCAAGTCATCAACGTTTTCTTGGGTCAGGTTCTCCTTGAGCGTCGCTTTAACTTTCTCGTCATTCGGATTCTCTTCTAACTTGCCGAATAAGTATGACAGAGCCTGTGTCTTAACTTCATCTATCACATAATCTTCAACTTCTGCGACAGCTTTGTCTGTAAGCTTGTTTGTGTCGTAGGCGTCAATCCATTCCTTGGTCTTATCTACATGTTCATTGCCCTTGACTGCCTCGCGCATGGCCATGCCCAACAGGTCGTTCTCCCCGAATCCGGCATCATCGAAAGCACTCTTTAACTTGTCGCTAAGCTTGTTGAAGTCTGACACACGCACATCGTTGTTCCAGTCATTGACGGCAATGTAGTCTGCGAATTGATTATTCAGTTGACTCTTGTCCATCCCTGCCCAAGTCTCGCAGAAATGAATGGTTTTAAACCTGACAACACCCTCCTCCAGACCAGCAAGATCAGGAACGATGTACTCAGGCCCTTCGTCGGTCATGATCACGCCCACCAGTTCGTCATACCTATCCTTGGAAATGTCCTTCGGAATCTTGAAACTGACCGTTGCCAGGTCGTTCAGCGCCACATGGTCGCTGCCGTTCTGAGTCACGTTGATAGGTGTGCCGACAATGGTATATCCTTTCGACTTGAGTTTACTCACTTCCGCATCGGATAGCGGCTCAATCGTTACGCCAGTGGTACCATTGGGTAATTTCACGCTGTAGCCACCGCTGCTTCCCTTGCCGTTATTCGTACCATTGTTTCCACCGTCATCCTTATCGCTATCGCTACACGACACAAGAGCAAGGCTGAAGACAGCCATCATGGCAAACGCCAAAAAGGTAATGTACTTTTTCATTGTTTTACTCCTTTTAATTTTTATAGTATTAGTTTTATCGCTACAAATATACAAAATATTCCGTTAACAGCCCTTACATTCCCCTTAAAGTTTGTTAACGGACGGTGTTGTTTCTTGACTAACCTTAAGTATAGTAAGCAAGTTACAGTTTACTCCGACTAAACCACCCAGTTTATCCGGAGCAAACCCACAGTTCGCCTTGGGGTAAACTCCCATATTCCGTGAGGGTCAAATCTGTGCGCAGCAGAAACATTCGTTATTTTGTGTTTTTCGATGTTCAAAAAAATCGATTGCGTGGTTGTAAAACTTGAATTACTTGTATGGCTATGACCCTGTAACGTTCTGAACTCGACAAAATAACCACAACGGATTTCACGGATTTTTACGGATTTAAGCTCGACTGATCATCAGCAACTTAGAAAATCCGTGAAATCCGTGAAATCCGTTGTTTTTTTTAATAAATGTTATTTGGCACTCCCTCTATTTTGTGCCTTACCCCTCGCTTAGAAGCAGATACCTAAAGAGATGTCGATGGAATAGAACTTCGTGGTGACGTCGGTGTTTAAAATCGAGTATTTGCTGATGTTGGTCAAGTCCATCGAATAGCCGACGCCAATCATGAACTTCTGGTTGATGCGAGCACGCACACCGAACTGCATGCCGAGCTGGATGCGCTTCCATGCGGCATCGCCCATGTCATCCTTTGAAAAAAGATCTCTATCCTTGCTGCCGACGCTGGAGGAGGGAGCTTCATAGGTAGTCTCCCAGTCGTCATCGAAATCAGAATAGTAGTCATCTTCCCATTCATCCCAGTCGTCCCAGTCGTCGTCGTCCCAGCCGCCATTGCCTTCAAACTTTTGCTTGGCAAGGAGGTTACCACGCAGATAAACTCCGGCATAGGGCTCGATGTTGAAGTTCTCAGTAGCGGCAAAGGAATAGACCACATTGACGGGGACCTTCAGAGAGAGCATGTTGAACTTCCAGTTATCATCTTTGTCCCATACATATTTCAGCGCTACACCAGGCTCGAGGTACAGGGGCGTTGCACCAGCAATGCCAAAAGCATAGCTGTAGCCTCCGGAAATAGAGTTGCCGCTTTCGCTCGTGCTGGAGCTGCCTGCTTTTACCTTCTGAGACTCGAAGTTCCACTGCACATAAGCGGTGCTGAAGCCTCCAACCGAAGTGCCTGCCGAAGCGGCCTTGACCTTTGGCTCTTTGGCTACTTTCTGCTTCTGGGCGGTCTGGGTGGTTTTCTGCTCTGCCTTCTGTTCCGTCTTCGGAGCCTCTTTCTGTTGGTTCTTCTTCAGGAGCTGGTCGAGGGTCACCACCTTTTCCTGGGCGTTCATTGTTACTGAGCCCGCAGCCATCATGATGGCGCTTAGGGCGAAAATCATTGTCTTTTTCATACGATTATAATTTAAGATTAGTAGTTGGGTTGCGTTAGTTGTTTATTTCGTCTGCACCACGAGATAGCGCGTCTGGCTCCAGAAGGATGCGGGGTCGGTAATGGTCAGCACCGACTGCTCTTTACCTGTCTTCTCCAGCTTATAGCTCTTCTTGGGCATGTTAGAGACGATCTTCGGCTTGGCTGACGGAATCTCCAGTTGGGTGAAGTTGCGCATGTCCTTCTTGGTGAAATACTGCGCAGTGGCATCGGTGTTGACCTTCTTCTTGGAGAAGAGTCCACCGCCGCTGGTAATGCCTGCCTGCTTCAAGATATCAGCAGAGCCCACCACCACATAGACGGCATTGTCACGTTCTGACTTCTCCTGCTCGGCCTTCATCTGGCCCTCCACATACTCGGCAAATTCCTTGTTGGCCTTCGTCAGCTCGCCAACGTGACTCTTCAGCTTGGCAATGTCAACATCCTTGTTGTTGAGCTCGGCACGCAGCTGGGTAATCATCTTGTCCTTCTGATCCAACTGCTGGTTGAGCAGGGTAATGAGGCTTTGCAGCTTTTCAATCTTCGCACCACGCGACTTCAGCGAGTCGGCCAGCGTCTTGATACGCTCGCGCTGGTTGGACAGCATCTGAGAGAAAGACTCAATACGCTGCAGCATCAGCTCACGCGTATTACCTTTCTTTTCCAGGCTACCGTCGAAGAGCTGATCTTCCTGGATGCTGATAGAGTCGAGACCTGCCGACAATGCGTCGACAAAGGTTACTACATCGTTCAATTCACTCTTGTGCTGCTCGTCGGCCTCACGGAGAGAGTCAACCTGTTGCTGCAGGCGCGACGTGTCACCATTGCCGCCAGAAGAGCAGGCCATCATCATAAGGACAGCAAACGAGATCAGTAACGACCATTTCATTGAGTTCATTTTCATAGTTGTACCGTTTTAATAGATTTGTTTCTGAATTTATTGTTCCGGTTGCAAATATACGAACAATGTTTAACAATTCCTAATATTACGTGTAGCCGATTTGGCCACAATGGTATCGTCAAGCCATTTCTTGTTCATCAATAGCGGTGCTTATTTTTTCTGCGTAGTCGAGAAAGAAGTTGTGGCGGAGGATGACACTGATGTTCTCCAGCAACTTGGTGTCAATGCTCTTTTTCTTGAAAATCTTGTAGACGTTGGTGCGGTCACAATGCAACTCACTGGCAAGCCACGTTACGTATCGGTCTTGCCTGCGTAGTTCCTGTTCTATGAGACTGCCTATATGGATCATATCGGCTCCAAAGATAGGGATAATATCAGCAAGAAGACTTACAATTTAGAAAAAACGACTAACAATTTAGGATTTGTAAGTCTTTTTCTGTATCTTTGCATTATGAAAGCACTACTAACCACCCTTCTGCTGATGTTGGGACTGACTGTCAACAGCCAGTCGCAACGCCCATGGGATGAGGTGCTGGCTGACGTGATGACGGCAGAGGACATGGAGTCGGAGACGTGGGAGGACACCTACGAGATGCTGTGTGAACTGGAACAGCAGCCACTGAACCTCAACACCGCCACACGGGAGGAGCTGGAGGCACTGCCCTTCCTGTCGGCACAGCAGGTGGAGGGTATCATGGAGTACCGCGACCGCTACGGCCTGCTGCGGTCGATGAACGAGCTGCTGATGATCAAGGCGCTGGACTATGCACAGATAGAGCTGCTGCGATACTTTACCTGTGTGGGAGACGGGGAGCTGAAGGAAAAATTTCCCTCAGTGAAACAGATGGCGCAATACGGCAAGCACGAGCTGATGGGTAGCGTGCGCATACCTTTCTATAAAAGGAAGGGCGACGACCCGCAGGCCTTTGGCAGCGCTGCCACGAAGACGAACAGCTACTTAGGCTACCCCTACCGCCACTGGCTGCGGTATGAGTTCAACTACAAGGACTACGTAAAGATAGGAGCCGTGGCCTCGCAGGATGCGGGAGAACCCTTCTTCAGCAACAGGAACGGGGCGGGCTACGACTTCTATAGCTACTATGTGCAGGTGAAGCACTGGCGACGGGTGGAGCAGGCAGTAGTGGGCAAGTACAAGCTCTCGGTGGGCATGGGACTGGTGGCGAACAACAGCTTCAGCATGGGCAAGCTGGCCATGCTACAGCAGTTGGGACGCAACACGAGCACGCTGCGCCCCCACTCGTCGCGATCGCAGACGGGCTATTTCCAGGGTGCCGCCGCCACAGTGAGGCTGCTGCCAAGCCTGCAGCTGACGGCCTTTGCCAGCTACCGCGGGCTGGACGCCACGCTGAACGACGACGGAACGATGCGTACCATTGTGACCAGCGGCTATCACCGCACCGCCACCGAGATGGAGAAGAAAGACAACACCCACGCCACGGATGCGGGGGTGCATGCTGCCTTCAGGAACAAGGGACTACACATTGGCGCCACCGCCCTCTACACCCATTTCGACCGCGAGCTGATACCCCAGACACAGACACTCTACAAGCGCCATTATGCACAGGGCAACGACTTTGTGAACGTGAGTATGGACTACGGCTACCTGCACCAGCGCTTTGCCCTGAACGGGGAGACGGCCATCAACCGCCAGGGGGCTGTGGCCACCATCAACAGCGTGAGCATGACGCTGAGCGACGGACTGAGCATGATGGTGCTACAGCGCTTTTATGGCTACCGCTATACCGCCCTCTACGCCCGTTCGCTGAGTGAAGGCGGGCGCGTGCAGAACGAGAGTGCCGTCTACCTCGGTGCCACCTGGCAGCCCTCGCCCCGACTCAGACTGCAGGCCTATACCGACTACGCCTATTTTGCATGGGCGCGCTACCAGGTGTCGCAGTCGTCCATGGCGTGGGACAACCTCTTGAATGTGTCGTTCAACCAAGGCCCGTGGAGCGTGACGGGGCGCTACAGGCTGCACCTGCGACAAAAGGACAACGACACGAAGACGGCACTGAGAGACATGACGGAACAGCGCGGAAGACTACAGGTGAGCAGACAGGCGGGCGCTTTCAGCACTACCACCCAGGTGGACGGTGTATGGACGAGCGACCATGAGAAGGGGTATATGTTGAGCGAGGCCCTTTCCCTGGCGTGGAAGACGGTCAGGGTGAGCGGTGGTGCGGGCTACTTCCATACCGACTCCTACGACACGCGCCTCTACGTCTACGAGCGCAGTCCGCTTTATAATTTCTCCTTCCCAACGTTCTATGGAAAGGGCTACCGCCTGAACCTGATGGTACAGGGAAGGGTGGGCAGACGGCTGACGCTGACGGCAAAGCTGGGCTTCACCCACTATCTTGACCGCAACACCATTGGCAGTGGACTGCAGGAAATCAACAGTGCGTCGCAAACGGATGCCGATGTACAGGTAAAGTGGAAGATGTGAAAATTAGGAGTTAAGGAGGGTACGGTAGACGTTGAGAACCTGGGCGGCGACATCGGAGCCTTCGAAACGACGGACGTAGTCGCGACTGCGGGCGATGCGCTGTTCACGACCGGGGGCTCCTTTAAGCAGTTGGCTGACGGCAGTAGCCAGGGCCTCGCTATTGTCGGGAGAGACGTAGAGGCAGTCGGGACCTCCCGCCTCCTCTAAGCAGGAACCAGTGGCAGCCACCACGGGCAGACCGCTGTGGATGGCCTCGATGATGGGAATGCCAAAACCTTCGTAACGGGAAGGATAGACAAACACCTCGGCTTCGTGATAGAGCGCCTGCAAGTCGTCGTCGCTGACGCCATGGAGGAAATGGACGCGCTGACCCAGCTGGTCGCGCTGTGCCTCCTGGAGCACCTGCTCGGCATATTTCGTTGACTTGCCCACCGCCACAAGATGGATGTCCTGCGGCAGGAGATGGAGGGCACGTACGGCGAGGCGGATGTTTTTGCGTTCCTCGATAGATCCCACGCTGAGCAAGAACCGCTGTGGCAGGCCATAGCGCTGGCGCACGGCAGCCACCTGCTGGGGTGTGGCTTCTGTGGAAAAACGGGGTGAACAGCTTTGGTAGATGAGGTCAATCTTGTCGGGACTAACGCCACGCAGCTCGATGATATCCTGCTTGGTGCGCTCGCTGATGGCGATGATGCGATCGGCCTCGCGACAGGCCACGCGGAACTTCCACGCATAGATCTTGGTGTCGAGCCAGTGGTAATATTCAGGATGGCGCAGGAAGATAAGGTCGTGGATGGTGACCACCGAGCGGATACCCGACTGGTGGATGCCTCGTGGCAGTTCGCCCGTAAGACCGTGGTAGAGGCTGACGCCATCGCGCTGCAGGTCGCTGACGATAGGGCCTACGCGCCACAACGACCGCTGCAGCTTCAGGGGACGGTGCTCGGGATAGACAAAGCAGAGGCGATTGGACGTAACGACCTGCTGGCGCAGGCTATCACGCCCAGCATCGGGGGTGTAGAGGCGCAGTTGCCAGTCAGCGGGTGAGACACGCGCCAGGTCGTTGACCAGCGTGCGGCAGTAGTTGCCCAGTCCAGTGGCGTTGCGTACCACGCGCTTAGCGTCGAAGCCAATCACGGGTTTTTGATTAGGTCGTTGACCACCATCAACCAACCTGTCGCCTTGATTACTCCCACGATTGCTATAGTCGCGGAAGTTCATTTCCCAGATGACCACCAGCCAGACGATGGTGGTGGGCAGCGCCTTCAGGGCGTAGGGTTCGAGCCACTGTTTCCAGATGAAGCGCGGGAAGAAGACATCGCTCGTGCAGAGCGAGGTGAAGATAAAGGCATAGATGAGCAGCACCAGCGACCAGCGTCCGCGACGCCACGGGGCGGTGGTGTACCAGACGACGAATCCCGTCATCGGGGCAATATAGCCATAGCTCTCGGTACCCGTCGAGAAGAGGGTGACGAACATCGTGACTGAAGCGAGCATGGCGTAGCGGAAGGCCACGTTCCTGTATTGGCTGATGCGACGGAAGGGCGAGAGGAACAGCAGGATGCCAGGGATGATGAGCCACAGGTCGCTGTACTCGGTATTGCCCGAGATCTTGCGCGGGATGCCCAACAGCGACGTGTTGGTGGTGTTGAAGGCCTCTGCCAGGTTCTGCGCGTTCTTGGCCACTAAGGAGTCGTACCATCCAAAATACTGCTGCACCACATATTCGGGACTGCTAACCAGCATGGGCAGTACGAAGAACAGTGCCGCCCACCCGAGGCAGGCAAGGATGAACTTCTTCTTATCCTCGACGAAGAAGAAAAACGCCAAGCCCATGACGCCATAGAGCTTGATGAAGATATTGATGACGATAAAGAAGGCCGCCCATACAGGCTGCTTCTTCTCGATGCAGGCAAACATCAGCAGGTAGCTGGCTGCCATGGCGAGGTCGTACTGCTCGACGAACAGGGGCGTGAGCACCTCGTGGGCACAGAACCAGAACATAAACACCTTCTGCCAACGTTGCAGGGGCATATAGCGCACCGCTACGTAGAATGTTGCTACAAGGAAGCACAGCCACAGCAGCATACCCCACGTGTCGGGCAACATGGCAAAGGGGGCAATGACATAGAAGAAGACAGGGCCGTAGTGGTTGCAGTCGCCATGCAGGTAGGGGTAGAAGTCGTAGAGCGGCAGCTGCTGCAGGGTGTTGACGAACACCGACTTATAGATCTGATACGTATCGTTGTTCTTCGACCACTTCAGGATGCCTATGATAATAGGTATGAGCGCGTAGACAACGGTAATGGTGCGCCAGGAGCTCCAGAAGGGCTTCCTGAAGAACGAAGACAGGGAGACAAGGAGACGGGAAGACGAGGAAACGGGTTGCGCCATAATCTAAGAATGTGGTTTGAAGGCAAAGAACTTCTGCCCGAGGTAGTTGATCACCATGAAGAGGACGGTGCCCACGAGCATGGCAATGTTCTCGACAATGACCTTGCTGAAATGCATGCTCTCCAAGGCATAGCGGGTGAGGGGCAGCGCCAGGCTGTAGGCAATGAGGTAGCACACGACGATGTTGAGCGCGAACTTCACGATGCTGCGCCAGTCGGTGCCCTGATAGTGGAAGGTGAAATGCTTGTTGAGGAAGTAGCTGAGGATGCTCCCGAAGAAGTAGTCGCAGAACGACGACACCCAGTAGCTACAGCCAAAGACATTGTAGAGCACGAGCATGATAGCCGTACCGAAGAGCGTATTGACGACGCCCACGACAAGGAACGTGAGTACCTCCCTATTCAGCAGCGTCTTGAGTTGCATAGTCACGCGTAATGATTTCATAACAGAGCTTGAGCCACACCAGCGTCACGGGCAGTGCCTTCAGGGCATAAGGCTGTACCCACTCCCTGCGCAGATAGGCGGGAAAAAGGTCGCTGGGCGACAGGCTGCTGAGCACGAAGACAAAGACCAGGAGCGCCACGTCCCACGATGAGCGCTGCCAGGGTACGCAGGTGTACCAGACGACCACGCCCACGAAGGCGATGATATAGCCGCTGGATTCGCTGCCCGTGGAGAAGAGTACCACAAACATGAGTACCGAGGCCAGGAGCGTCTGACGGAAAGCCACATGGCGATACTGCGAGAAACGCAGGTAGGGGATGGCAAAGAGCAATAGTCCCGGGACAATGAGCCACAGGTCGCTGAACGCGAGCCCCGTGGTGCGGTGTACGAGCCCGAGCAGGGAGATATTCTGGGCGATGGAGGCCAGGTTCTCGCCGTTCTTCTCGGTGAGGCAGGCGAACCACTCCTGATACTGGCCAACGACATAGTCGGGACTGCTGATGAGCATGGGTGCCACAAACACGACCACCGCCCACAGCAGCAGTGAGACGACGAAGCGCCCCTTGTGCTTAGAGAAGAAGAAGAACGCCAGTCCCACAATGCCATAGAGCTTGACGAAGGTGCCAAGCATGATCCAGAAGGCTGCCAACCCGTCGCGCTCGCGCTCGATGCAATAGTAGGTGAGCAGGATGATGGCGGCAATGGCTATGTTGAACTGCTGCATGAAGACGGCCGTCAACAGCTCGTGGGCACAGAACCACAACAGGAACAACTGCTGGCTATTGGTGAACTGCGAGCGACGGATGGCCACATAGAGCAGTGCCACCAGTGAGACGCACCACAAGAGCAGGCCCACCCACAGCGGAGTAACGGCAAAGGGGGCGATGAGCAGCGAGAAAAAAGGGCCGTAGTGGTTGACGTCGTTGTACTCCTGAGGATAGGCGGAATAAAGCGACGTGCCGTTCCAGGCATGCCAGAAAGTGTACTTGAATATCAGGAAGTTGTTACAGCGGTGTAACTTGGTGAGTGCCCCAATAACCGCTATGAGCAACCACAAACCCGCCAGCAGGCGGTGGTCCCGGAGTAGCGGATGACGCAGAAAAGCACTGATTTTCCCTCTCATTTCCATCATTTTACGGTTATCGACGGCAAAGGTACAAAAATAATCCCAATTGAAAGAAAAAACTTCTTTTTCTTTGCATTTCGCATACTTATTCGTACCTTTGCACCTATGAACAATGAAAACAAGATATCGGTAGTTATCAACACCTACAATGCCGAGCAGTTTCTGGAACAGGTACTGGAGGCCGTCCAAGGGTTCGACGAGATACTCATCTGCGACATGGAGAGTACGGACAGTACGGTGAAGATAGCCCAGAAGAATGGTTGCCGTGTGGTAACCTTCCCCAAGGGCGATGCCGTTTGTGCAGAGCCTGCCCGTACGTTTGCCATCCAGTCGGCCACCTACCACTGGGTGCTCGTGGTCGATGCCGACGAGCTGGTGACACCGCAGTTGCGGATGTACCTCTACGACCGCATTGCCAAGGGCAACTGTCCCGAAGGACTTTATATTCCCCGCCATAACATGTTTCTTGGACGCTACGAGCGGGGCTTTGCGCAGGATCATCAGCTGCGCTTCTTCATCCGCGAGGGTACCGTCTGGCCTCCTTACGTGCATACCTTCCCCACTGTCCAGGGGCGCACGGAGCACATTCCCGCCAACCGCGACAATATCTGCCTGCTCCACCTCTGCGACGAGACCGTAGGCGAGATTACCGCCAAGAACAACCGCTACAGCGACGGTGAGGTGGAAAAGAAGGCGGGACGACAGTATTCGGTGTGGGCACTGCTGCTGAAACCCCAGTGGAAGTTCTTCTCTGAATTCGTGCTGCGCGGAGGGTTCCGCGACGGTACGAGAGGAGTCATCAAGGCGGGTTTGAAGGCTACCTACCAGTTTACCCTCATTGCCAAGATCATAGAGAAAAGGCTGCGCCAACAGTTAAACGAATCGTGAACGCCCATGCGGTTACTCTATTACGTCATCTACGCACTCTGGTTCCTGCTCTCGCTGCTACCGCTTCGCATACACTATATGCTGAGCGACGTCGTCTACCTGTTGATCTACAGGCTGCTGCACTACCGCATCAAGGTGGTGCGCAAGAACATCAGTGAGTCGTTTCCCGAGAAAAGTGCCGACGAGCAACTGGCCATTGAACGCGGCTTCTACCACTGGTTCTGCGACTACCTGGTGGAGAGCGTCAAGCTGCTGACCATGAGCGAGAAGCAGATGCGAAGAAGGATGGTGTTCAAGGGTACCGACATCGTGAACCAGGTGGTGGAGGAAGGACAGTCGTGTGCCGTATACCTGGGCCACTACTGCAACTGGGAGTGGGTGACGTCGCTGCCTCTGTGGGTGACACCCAAGGCACAGTGCGGACAAATCTACCACGTGCTGGAGAACAAGGAGTTCGACCGCCTGTTCCTGAAACTGCGCCAGCGGATGGGGGCTGTCTGCATTCCGATGGCTGAGACGTTGCGACGACTGATCCAGTACCGTCAGGAGGGGCGTCCCGTGATTATCGGCTATATTGGCGACCAGGTACCCTTCTGGAACAATATCCACCACTGGTGTGATTTCCTGAACCACGATACTCCTGTGCTGACGGGTACCGAGCGACTGGCACGACAGACGGGGCATGCCGCCTTCTATCTGGATATGCGCCGTGTACGCAGAGGCTACTATGAGGCAGAGTTCAAGCTCATAAGCCGCAACCCCAAGCAACTGGAGGAGTATGCGCTTACTGACCGTTACTTCCAGCTGTTGGAAGAGAGCATTCGCCGTGCTCCGGAGTGCTACCTCTGGAGTCATAACCGCTGGAAGCGTACCCGCGAGGAATACAACCTGCGCTACGACGAGGAAACCGGACGCGTGGACATTATCTCGAGCGTAGAGGAGCTGAGGAAGAGGAGAGAGAACGGAGAATGATATTTGTACGCGATAAGGGCAGGCTCTGTAATAACATCCTGCAATACGGACATCTCTATGCCTGGGGCCGTGAGCACGGCCGCAGCACTATGTCCATGCGCTTTGCCTATAAGTACCAATATTTCCGCATCTGCCATACACCCCACCACAACTTCCTCACCTACGTCATGGCCAAATATGCTGCCAAGTGGCACTTGCTGCCCGTGGTCGACTTCGGGGTCGATGCCCCAGCCAAGGACTATGCCCGGCAGGAGCAGCAACTGATGAACCACCGGCATGTGGTGGCCGAAGGGTGGTACGCCCGGTGGTATGACCTCTTCCTGAAATACAAGCGCGAGATTATCGGGCTCTTCCAGTTCGATGAGTTCGTGCGTGAGAATCCCGACCGTCTGCTGGCTTCGCTGCCATCGTCCGACATCCGTCTGGGACTCCATATCCGTCGCGGTGACTACCGCACATGGCACGGAGGCCGTTACTTCTATACCGACGAGCAGTATATCAGCATCGTACGCCAGTTCCTGGAACAGCATCAGGGCATGACGGTGCAGCTCATTGTCTGCGGCAACGACCCCGAACTGGATGAGCAGGCCTTCCGAGAGGCTTTCCCCACGCTAACGGTGGTGTTTCCCAAGGGTAACCCGGGTGAAGACCTCTACCTGCTGTCGCGCTGCGACAGGCTGATGGGCGCTCCCAGCACGTTTACCCTGGTGGCCGCCATGTATTGCGACGTGCCACTCTACTGGATAGAAGACCCCTCGGTAGTGCCCACCGATACCGCCTTCGGGCACTTCGACCAGCTCTTCCAGCAAATCAGATAATCCCCAACCCTAGTCTCCCAGAACTCCCATGAACAGAAAATCCCCCCTCAAAAATACCCTCCGCATCGGATTCCTCTATTTCCTGCTGTCGACCGTACTGTTGGCAGTCGTGTTCTTCTCTTATATCCTGCGCAGTGCCAGCCTCGATTTCATGGACCTTGGCGGGTGGATTTATTTCGTGGCCTCCTGCCTGTCGCATGCTGCCATCTTTGCGGTATTGCCATTCCTACTGCTGTTTCTTCCAGCCGCCCTCTTGGGAGCAGGGCCAAAGGTCAGCGGTACGCTGATGTGCATCGGTGAAGTGTTGCTCGTGGTGGGGTTCATCATCAACGGCTTCGTCTACGGCCTCTACCACTTTCACATCAACGGGCTGGTTATCAGCATGCTCACGGGCCCCGGTGCTGGCGACATCTTCGTCTTCAGCCCGTGGATATACCTCAAGGGCACACTCTATATCCTGGCTATCATCGCCGTCTGCGCCGCCCTGCTGTGGCTCGCTATCCGTCGCGTAACACTCAACACTCAGCCCCCCCACCTCTTCCGCAACGGCCTGCTGGCACTGCTCAAGCTGACCCTGCTGGCTCAGGGCATGCACATCTACGCCGCTGCCACCATGAAGCGCTCGGTGCTCGAGGCAACTGGGTTCCTGCCCTACTACTTCCCCATTCGCATGAATTCCACGCTCGACAAATGGGGCCTCATCGACGGCGACAAGCTCTCACTCATGCAGTTTGACGACGGTGGCGGCGAGGGCAACGTGTCCTATCCGCTCAATCCCCTTGACGTGCAGGCTCCCGACGAACCGCTGAACATCGTCATCTTCGGCGTCGACTCCTGGAACTACCGCACCATGACGCGCGACTGCGTACCCAACATCTATGCACTGGCAGACAGTGCCGAGATGTATACCGACCACTTCAGCAGCTCAAACGGTACGCGAGGCGGATTGTTCGGACTTTTCACAGGCGTGTCGTCCTACTACTGGGACAGCTTCGAGCGGGGCAACATACAGCCTTTGCTGGTCAGCGAACTGCGTCGTCAGGGTTATCACGTTCAGGCCTATCCAAGTGCCACCCTTGCCGACCCTCCCTTCGCCAAGATGTTCTTCGCAGGCGTTGAGGGGCTGAACACCGATACCGAGGGTAAGACCGTCTTCGAACGTGACTGCCAGATCACCCGCAACTTCATTGCCGACCTCGACAAGCGCGCCGCTTCATCCGCCAGCCAGAGTGCCGACAGTGTCTCCCCGTCGAAACAGCCCTTCTTCTCGTTCGTGTTCTACGACCTGCCCCATGCCATCCAGATTCCCAAGGATCACCTCTATCACTTCCAGCCCTCATGGGAGTATGCCGACTACATGCAGCTGGGCAACGACGACGACCCGACGCCCTTCTTCAACCTCTACCGCAACTGCGTGTGGACAGTCGACTCGCTCATTGGCGAGGGCATCCGCGCATTGAAGGAGCACGACCTGCTGAAGAACACCGTCATCGTCATCACAGGCGACCACGGACAGGAGTTCAACGAGAACCACAAGAACTACTGGGGACACTGGGCCAACTACTCACGACCCCAGACAGGCGTGCCTATGGTCTACTACTACCCAGGCTGTGAGCCCCGCCAATACAAGCACCGCACCACCCACTACGACATCTCGGCCACCCTGCTGCGTCAGGTGCTCGGGGTGAAGAATCCGCCAGAAGACTTCTCCATGGGCTACGACCTGCAAGACCCCACGCCCCGCGACTGGCATGTGGTGGGCAACGACCTCTTCTATGCCTTTATCCTCAACGATGGCACCATCGTCGAGAAACGCGGTGCAGGCAACATCGTCATCTTCGACAAGGTGATGAACCAGCTCGACGACTATCCCCTCAATGCCAAGCAGCTCAACGACGCCATCCTCCGTCTGAACCGCTTCTATAAAAAATAACATCCTTCTCTATTCACTATTCATTAGCGAAGCGCCCTATGACCATCATGTATCTCACCTTCGGCCAGAAGACCGAATACCACGTACAAGCCTACCTGTCGATGCTCTCCTTCCGTCGGCAGACAGCCCCCACCGACCGTATCGTCATGGTCACCACCGCCCCCGAGTTCTATCGTCATGCCCAGTCGTGGGCCGAGGTTATCGCCATCGACGACCAGCAGGTCAGCGAGTGGCAGGGCAAGCATCACTTCTTCTGGCGCGCCAAGATCAAAGCTATTGAGTTCGTGGGCAACAAATACCCTGACGACGACCTGCTCTACCTCGATTGCGACACCGTGCTCCGCGGTCCCATCGACTGGCTCAAGCAGCAGCTGGGCGACGGCCATGGGCTGATGGACACCAACGACGGCCATCCCATGAACATGAAGACCAAGACGCTGCGCATGTGGCAGACCATCAAGGGCCACACCTACGGCGGCATCACCCTCGGCCCCCAGCACAACATGTACTGTGCCGGTGTGGTAGGCATTCCCGCCGCCAAGCGACAGGAAACCGTTGCCACTGCCCTCACCCTCTGCGACGGCATGCTCGACGACCAAGCCGAGCCTATCGTCATTGAACAATACTCGCTGTCGATAGCCCTCTACGAAAAAACGGGCCTCGTCGAGACCCGTGACTGCATTGCCCACTACTGGGCCACAAAAGACGAATGGCTTGAGGCTGCCCTGTCGCTGTTGGCCAAGTCGCGCCTCATGGATGCCACCCTCGACGACGAGCTCCGCCTCTTCGAGGCCTTCGACTGGGCCTCACTACCCGTCTACGTCCATAAGTCGAGCACTGCCCGCCGCCTGCGCAACCTCGTCGCCCGCCTCTTCCCCGACCGCGACTACCGCTACATCAAATAGTATCAGTCTAATTCAACTTTCGCAAGCTCCGCTTGTCTTGTAGATAAAGGGAGAAAGATGAAGATAGAAGGAGATAAATGACAATAGTTTTGCTGCAGAATGGTTGCTGAACAGAGTATTGTCCTCTATCTTCGCCGCTGAA
>JAEEGG010001873.1_pt1 | contig 55597 bp, 37 predicted proteins | sample 9134161 | NCBI WGS metagenome assembly JAEEGG01 (sample SAMN16246543, study PRJNA631951) | gut metagenome | biome: gut microbiome; feature: rumen; material: CR-attached | host: Bos | place: Iran: Karaj | collected 2018-10 | reverse complement strand
TCGACCAGGTCGACGTCATCTTGGGTGGTACGCCTGCCATGTATGGTGATGCCATGGGTGGTATCATCAACATGACCACCAAGGGCCCAAGCCGTACTTGGGGTGGTGGTATCGAAGCCGAGTATTCAGTGGATGGCTACGGCCATGGCCGTCTCGGCGGTAGCTTGCAAGGACCGCTGATCAAGAGCAAGAAGAACGATCAGGAAGCTCTCCTCGGTTTCTTCCTCGCTTTCGACATCAAACGCGAGAAGTATGGCAGCCAATCGGCTGTCGGTTACTGGCGCGCCGAAGACGAGTGGATGGATTATATCAAGAAGAATCCTCTGACTCTTTCGGGACTGGGTTCTGGTTCTTACCAGACCGCTGCTTTCACCCGCAAGGATAACCTCTTCCAAACGCGTTTCCTCAACAATTCCGCTAACCAGAGCATCAACGTGACAGGTAAGATCGACGTCCGCACTGGTAAGACCACCAACCTCACCATCGGTGGTTCCGCTGTCCTGTCGGGTGGTCACTATGCCAACGATCGCGGTCAGTATTATTTCAATACCGACAAGAACTACATGGCCAAGTCGTCGACCTATCGTGGCTATGTCCGTTTCACTCAGCGTTTCCCCTCCGATCCTGAAGGCACCTCGTTGGTCTCCAACGTGTACTATAGCATTCAGGCCGACTATTCGCGCTACAGTAGCGAATCAGGTGACCCCGATTTGTGGAACAACATCTTCGCTTACGGCAACATCGGTAAGTTCACCACGCTCAGGGCTCCTCACTATTCATTCATGAGCGGTACTGTGGATTCGGTGCTTGTTGATGGCCAATACAAGAGCTTCAATAACGTTTGGGTGCTCGACAACATGTATGATACCCTCGTCCAATTTGTGCGTCCGTCATACGACTATAACCCCCTGCTTGCCCAGTATGTTGACAACTATTTCGAACTGTATAAGGATTATGGTGCTGAGGGTTATTACGATAACTTTTCCAACATCATCTTGCACAACGGTCTGGTCAATGGTGATTCACCGAATCGTGTGTATAGTATCTATGCCGTTCCTGGTTCGATTCAAGCCAGCTATGGCAAGTCGGTCAGAGACCAGATTGCCGTCAACGTCAACGGTTCTTTGACTCTCGGCAGAGGCGACAACTCACACGATATCAAGTTGGGCTTCCAATATGAGCAGCAGAACGTTGCCATGATGGCCTACTCTTCGGATTACTGGTCATTGATGAGAGATGCTGTCAACTTCCACATCAGAGAACTTGACCTTGCTCATCCATACGCTACCAGCTATGATGGCTTCGTCGATACCGTCAACTACAACAGACTGTATGACGCTACGACCCAATATACATTCGACGCTCGTTTGCGTAAGGCCATGGGTCTTCCTGTGGATGGTACCGAATGGATCCTGATCGACACCTACGATTTCGACAACAATACCATTCAGTATTATGATGCCAATGGCAAACTCCACGAGCCTGTGAAGGTGGAAGGTGGCCTCGATTTGAGCATGTTCGCTGCTGACGAACTCACCCGCGACGGTTCACTCTATGTCAACTACTACGGCTACACCTACGACGGCAGCAGAAAGTATGGTTTGACCGAACGTCCTTCGCTCACCAACTTCTTCAATGATACTGATGAAGACGGTGTCTTCACCCGCCCGATTGGTGCGCAACAGCCCATCTACATGGCTGGTTACATCCAGGATAAGTTCGCTTTCAAAGACCTGATCTTCAACATTGGTGTCCGTGTCGACCGTTTCGATGCCAACCAAGACGTGTTGAAAGACCCATATATCCTCTATGATTATTACAACGTTGGTGACCTGAGAAGTGGTGCCATCCAGCTTGATGACCAATCTCCGGTTGTTGTTCCGGACAATATCGGTGATGATTATGCTATTTATGTCAACAAGATCAGTGAAAAGACGGCTGTTGTCGGTTATCGTAATGGCAACAATTGGTACAATGCCGACGGTGAAGAAATCAGCGACCCGAACGTCCTCGATATGGGTACGGGCGTTTCGCCTTGGGTCAAGAACAAGGATCAGCAGAGAGTCGACATCAACTCCTTCAAGGATTACGATCCCGCTTGGAGCGTGATGCCTCGTATCTCCTTCTCCTTCCCGATTTCCGACGAAGCTCTGTTCTTCGCTCACTACGATGTTTTGACACAGCGTCCTTCCAGTTCCTTCTACTGCAGCCCGCTGTATTACTATAACTTTAAGGATATCTCCGGTACTGTGGCCAACCCCGACCTGAAGCCGATGCAGACCATTGAGTATGAACTCGGTTTCACGCAGAAGGTGACCAACACCTCTTCGTTGACCATTTCAGGTTACTACCACGAGTTGCGTAACATGATTCAGATGTACCGTTTCAACGGTGCTTTCCCGAAGGCTTACAACTCCTACAGCAACCTCGACTTCGGTACTGTTAAGGGTTTGACCGCCAGCTACGACATGCGTCGTACGAAGAACGCCCGTATCCGTGCCAGTTACACCTTGCAGTATGCTGACATGACCGGTTCTTCGACCTCCACGGCTTCGGCTTTGATTGCCGCTGGTGTGCCTAACCTGAGATCTACCTTCCCGACCAATGCCGACCGTCGTCACGGCTTCAACCTGTCGCTCGACTATCGTTACAGCAAGGGTAAGAACTATGACGGTCCCGTCATCCATCGCGAAGGCAAACCCGACCTCCAGATTCTTTCCAACACTGGCTTCAACCTGTCAGTCAATGGTGGTTCCGGTACGCCTTTCACCGCTTCACGTACGGTGACTTCCCCGATTTCGGGCGGCAACAACCTGCTCCAGGGTACTTACAACGGTTCCAGAATCCCGGCTTCCTTCCGTTTCGACCTCCGTGTTGACAAAGACTTTGACTTCACCATCGGTAAGAAGGAAGGCGAATCCAATGGCCGCGAAGTTTCCATGAATGTTTACTTGCAAGTGCTGAACCTGCTCAACTCAAAGAACATCCAAAATGTATATGCTGCAACCGGTAATCCTAACGATGACGGTTATCTTTCAGCTCCTGAATGGCAACGTGAGATCAACAGTCAGGTTGACCCGGAGGCTTACATCCAGATGTACTCTCTGTATGTCAACAGCGGTGGCAACTACTCCATGCCTCGTCATATCAGAGTCGGTTTGAGCTTTAACTTCTAAAATGAAAGCATACTCATAACGATAAATTACAAGTATTATGAAGAATATATTTCGAACTTTGTTTGCAGCGCTGCTCATCACAAGCGCTGTGATTCCTGGAAAGGCTGAGATGTACAAGTATGAGCAAACTGGCAGCAAAGGCCAGCGCGCCCAGACCGCAGCCGGATGTACGCCTTCGTCATCATTCGAATGGTTGGACATCAACAACGTTAGAACGCGTATCAACTCTGGCGGCGACATGTGGTGGGACCTTCCTGCTGGTACAGGTTCCAAGTACTACATTCCCTCCAACGGTTCCGCTACTTCCTTGTTTGCCGGTTCCTTGTGGATTGCCGGTGTCGACGTCAACAACCAGTTGAAGTGCGCCGCCTTGCGTTTCCGTCAGGTAGGTAATGACTACTACACCGGTCCTCTGACCGTTGACGGTAAGGCCTCTATTACGGATGCTACTTGCGCCCGTTGGGATAAGATTTTCAAGATCACCCGCGCTGAAGTTGACGAATTCCTTGGCAACTTCGAAAATGGCAAGTTGAAAGACGGTTACACGATTCCGTCCATCATCAAGAATTGGCCTGCTCATCCAAGCGATGAAGACCCAGAGGGCATTGCCCAATATCTGGCTCCTTTCTACGATTTCGACGGTGACGGTTTGTATAAACCCGAAAGTGGTGACTATCCTTACTACGACATCACCAACGAACTCTGCCACACCAAGATTCCGACCATGGAAGAGGAAAAATATGGTACCATGCATGGTTCAATCCTTGCCGACCAGGTGCTGAAGGGTGACCAAACCCTGTGGTGGATTTTCAATGATAAAGGTAATTCCCACACTGAGTCTGGCGGTCAGGCCATTGGTATCGAAGTGCGTGCCCAAGCTTTCGCTTTCGCCACGAACGACGAAATCAACAACATGACCTTCTACAGTTACGAAATCATCAACCGTTCAACCTATACCTTGACTGGTACTTACTTCTCGCCTTGGACCGACGTTGACCTCGGTTATGGTTGGGACGACTATGTAGGTTGCGACGTGGGTCGTGGTCTCGGTTATGGTTACAACGGTAAGGCTGTCGACGGTAGCGGTGAACCCGAAGCTTACGGTAGCCAACCTCCGGCGATTGGTATCGACTTCTTCCAGGGCCCCTATATGGATCCTGATGGTATCGACAACCCCAAGTTCGCTTTCGTGCAGGTTTTTGATCATATTGACCCCGTCACTGGTGACTCCATCTATGTCAATGACTCGACCACTGCCGTTCCAATGGTTGACGAAAGTATTAATGGTGTGAACTTCGGTAACGGTATCGTCGACGATGAACGTTTCGGTATGCGCCGTTTCGTGTATCACAATAACTCTGACTCAGATAACGGTGACCCGAAGACCGCTCCTCAATACTACAACTATCTGCGTGGTATTTGGAGAAACGGTGCCAAGATGCGTTATGGTGGCAATGCCCTCACTGGTAGCGATGTGGTAGGTCCTGAATGCGACTTCATGTTCCCTGGCGATTCTGACCCGTGGAACTGGGGTACCAACGGCATTCCTCCGGCGGGTGGTTACAACATGGACGGTAAGTACTGGTCGGAAGAGCAGTGCGGTAATGCTCCTAACGACCGTCGTTTCATGCAGTCAGCTGGTCCCTTCACTCTGGAACCTGGTGCTGTCAACTACATCACCTTCGGTGTGCCGTGGGCTCGTGCTACTTCTGGCGGTGCCTGGGCTTCTGTTGAACTGCTGCGCGTGGTTGACGACAAGTGCCAAGCTTTGTTCGACAACTGCTTCAAGGTCATCGACGGTCCTAACGCTCCTGACCTGACCATCCGCGAGCTTGACCAACAGCTCATCATCTATCTGTCAAATACTGCACTTTCCAACAACTATAAGGAAGGTTATGTTGAACTTGATCCTGAAATTCCGGTTTCGCATGTCGAATCAACCCCGAACTACGACACCATCCATGCTACGCTACAAAATGGTAACGATACCGTCTTCTTGGTTCCCAATGGTTCGTTCACCAATGAAGAGACCTTCTATGACAGAGAATATCGTTTCGAAGGTTACAAGGTGTATCAGTTGGCCAGCGATGAAGTGGGTGCCGACGAATTGGGCAATACCGACAAAGCCCGTCTCGTGTTCCAATGCGACGTGCGCAACAATGTTAGTCGCCTCCTCAACTATGAGTTTGACGAATCCTTGCAAGCCAATGTGCCTGTGCTGAAGGTGAATGGCGGAGACGGTGGCATCACCCATAGCTTCGTCATCACTGAGGACAAGTTCGCCACTGGTGACAACCCGAACCTGGTGAACCACAAGTCCTATTATTATATGGCAGTAGCTTACGCTTACAACAACTACGCTCCTTATTCACAAGATGACGCTAATGGCCTCCTTGGTCAGAAGAAGCCTTATCTTGAAGGTAGAAAGAACATCCAGTGCTACACTGCCGTTCCTCACAAGACGGTGAACGGTACGGTGCTCCAAGCCAAATACGGTGACCGACCTGCTGTACAACGTATCGTTGGTGTCGGTAATGGCGGCAACGAACTTGAGTTGACCCAGGAATCCATTGACGAAATCATGAGCAAGCCTATCGCTTGGTATGACGAAAATGTCAATTATCCGCTCAACAAGCTTGGTAGCGATAACTACCCGATTTGCTACCATCCGAAGTATGAAGCTGGTTATGGTCCTATCGATGTGAAGATTATTGACCCGCTGAACGTGAAGTCACACCACTATGAACTGAGGTTCGACGACATGTTTGAGCAATATACGCACAACATTACCAACGACAATGAAGTGTTCGGTGACTCCGCTGCTCGTATGGTATGCGACTGGTACTTGCTGGATCTTGACGAGCCGGTTGATACTTTGGGAATCAACCCGAGCAAGAGCGATACTACCACACTTTATCAGAACGAACAGATGTTCATCGACCGTGGTATCTCCATCACGGTTGCCCAACCTTACGACATCGGTCGTATCTGGGTTGGTCAGTTCTTCAACGATGTGGAACCCACTGGTCCTGGTCCGGAAGACTGGCACGACTACTATACGGTTGTTGCACCCAACAATGGTGTCATCACTTCATCCCTTGAATTCACCGATCCTAGCAAGGTTTGGATGGATGGTATCCATGATGTGGATGTGGCCGCTTCGTTCCTGAACTGGATTCGTTCTGGTACGTATGTCGACATGGACAATGCTCAGAACAATGACTACGCCATGTCATCGAAGACCAATGGTAAGGGTGACAGCCAACCTTGGGACCCGAACGAGAACTTTGAGAAGATCGCTAACCGTACATGGGCACCTGCATTGTTGTGCACCTTCTCTGGTCAAGGTTCTTCTGGAACCAATCCTGGCCCGAGCGCCAGTGCCACCTCACAAGGCTTCATGAAGGATTACTTCAAGAGAACGGCCAGTGTCGATATCGTGTTTACTGCCGACAAGTCGAAGTGGACCCGTTGTCCCGTCATTGAAATGTGTATGGACAAGAATCTTGCTGAAGGCAAAGCCCAACGTTTCTACCTCCGTAAGCATGCTTCTGTTGACAAGGACGGTAATCCTACCACTATTGATTGGGAGACCACACCTGACTCCTGCAGCATGAATCCTGAGGATGCCAACTACATCGCCGCTCAGGGTATGGGTTGGTTCCCGGGCTATGCCATCGATGTGGAATCGGGTGTCCGTTTGAACATCGCCTTCGGTGAAGACTCCTATCTTGAAGATATGGGTGGCCGCGACATGCTCTTCAACCCTGCCAAGTTGCAAAAGACCACTTTGGAAGATCCTACAGGATTGTACCAAACGATTGATCCTGCCATTTTCCGTGGCTCTAATAGTGACCCGGTGTTTGGTGGCAAGCACTTCGTGTACATCTGGCGTATGGACTCCATCCCGATGGCTTCCTCTTCACCTTATAAGGATGTGAAGAACTATGCTTACGACGGTGGTCGTCTGCTGTTCAATACCATGAACTATGCTCAGAAAGCTAACACTGGTATCGCTACTGGTATCAACCACAACCTCTACAGCATGTTGATGTGGATTGGTATGCCGATGGGCATTGAAGGTACTGAATGGCTGCCTGAAGGCAACGAATGCCGCGTCCGTATCCGTTTGGCCAAGCCTTACGAGTCTGGATATGGCTATGATTTGCAGACGCCCAATGAGGACCTGATGATCAACAACCTCAATCCCAAGTATACCTTCTCGATTGAAGGTTGGAATCCTATCCTCAACGATCCTGAGAAGACCGAGGAAGACCTCAACCTCGTTACTGTGGTGCCGAATCCTTACTATGCTTACGACTCATACGAAGGCAACGCCCTGACCAACAGAGTGAAGATTACGAACCTGCCCCAAAAGTGCGTGGTGTCCATCTATACTTTGAGTGGTACTAAGGTGCGTCAGTTCCGTAAGGACAACGACAGCCCGAACATTGATTGGGACCTCACGAACTTTGCCAATACGCCTGTTGCCAGCGGCTTCTATCTGATTCACGTCAAGGATCTGACGAGCGGCAGCGAACGTGTCATCAAGTTCTTCGGTGCCATGAGACAAGTTGACCTGAACACATTCTAAATTTTGTAATTGCTAACCGTAAATAATTTATCATCATGAAGAAATCATTTAGATATATCGTCTTGAGTTTCGTAGTCCTTATGGGATTAAGTGCTCCTCAAGCATTTGCAGGAAATAAAGACCGTTCAGGCCAGGCCGGTGCCGCAGAGTTGTTGATCAACCCATGGGCAGCATCATCAGGCTGGGGCAATGCAGGCATGTCGTTTGTTCATGGCGTGGATGCCATCTTTGGTAATGTAGCTGGTATTTCCTCCTGCAATACCTTAGATATCAACTTCACGCACACCAGTTGGCTGGTAGGTATCGGCAACGACACCAGAATCTCCTCGTTCGGCTTCTTGGCCCGCGTGGGTGAATCCAGTGTGTTGGGTCTGTCCTTCATGTCATTCAGCATTGGTGAGATTCCGATTACCACGACTCAGAATCCTGACGGTGGTCTCGGTACATTCAAGCCTAATCTGATGAACATTAATTTGTCATTCGCCAAGTCGTTCTCCAACAGCATCAGCGGTGGCTTCAACTTGAAGATCATCAGCGAGTCCATCAAGGATATGGACGGTATCGGTGTCGCTTTGGACGCTGGTATCCAGTATGTGACTGGTCCTTTTGACAACGTTCACTTCGGTATCACGCTGAAGAACATTGGACCCACCATGAAGTTCTCTGGTGACGGTCTCTCGTTCAAGGCTTTCCTCGTTGAGGGTAGCACTCAGCAGTTCACCATGGTGGAGCGCGTTGACGACTTCGAGTTACCCACCCAGTTGAGCATCTCAGCCGCCTACGACTGGCTGTTTGCCGAAACCAACCGCCTCACCATTGCCGGTAACTTCGCTTCCAACTCCTTCACCAACGATCAACTGACAGGTGGTTTGGAGTACGCCTGGAAGGAAATGTTCTTGATTCGTGCCGGTTATACTTGGGAAAAAGGTATCTGGGCCAAGGGCGGTGTTGAAGATGCCGACGAGTGCATGAACATCAACAGAGGCTTGAGCGCTGGTGTGTCATTGCAAGTCCCGCTGTCGAAGAAGGAGAATGCTATGAAGCTCGCTGTGGATTATTCCTACAGAGACACTTACACCTTCAATGGTACGCACAGTGTCGGTGCAAGAATTATTTTCTAATTCTTACTCAGGAAAAGAAATAATTCGTATTTTTGCATCGCAAACCAAAGGAAGACCCTTATTTCGGTAAGGGTCTCCTTTTTTGACGCTTTTTTTGAACAAAAACTAATGTCATGTCAGAAATCAAATACTTTACCCCAGAAGGGTTACAAAAACTAAAGGATGAACTCGATGACCTGATTCTTCGTGAACGTCCACGCATCGTGCTTGCCATTCAGGAAGCACGCGACAAGGGCGACCTCTCTGAAAATGCCGAATATGATGCCGCCAAGGAAGCACAAGGCTTGTTGGAGGCCAAGATAGCCGAATTGCAGGACTTGATTTTCAACGCCCGTATTCTCGATGAATCGAAAATGGACAACTCGAAGGTGCTGCTCTATTCCAATGTCAAGATCAAGAACGTCAAATCAGGCATGATGATGAGCTACGCCATCGTCCCGGAGAAAGAAGCCAACTTCAAGGATGGTAAACTCTCCATCAACTCGCCCATCGGTCAAGGTCTGTTGGGCAAGCAGGTGGGCGACATCGCCGAGATACAAGTGCCTGCCGGCAAGGTTCAATTTGAAGTGGTGGAAATAACCCGTTAATATCTGAAGCTATGGCTACTATTTTCTCAAGAATCGTGAAGGGTGAAATTCCCTGCTACAAGATTGCCGAAGACGAGCGTTTCTTCGCTTTTCTCGACATTAATCCCGTGATGAAAGGTCACACTTTGGTGATTCCCAAGCGTGAGGACGACTACATCTTCAACTTGACGGATGACGAAATCGGTGCCATGATGGTCTTCGCCAAAAAAGTGGCTAAAGCCATCGAGAAGGCTGTCCCTTGCAAGCGCATCGCTGTGGCCGTCATTGGTCTGGAAGTGCCCCATGCCCACATTCACCTCATCCCCATTACCCAAGAAGGTGACATGGACTTCAAGAAGGAACATGTTCATCTGAGTGAAGAGGAGTTTCTTGAGGTGCAGAAACGGATTGTGGAGAACCTGTAAAGGTTTCAATTAAACGGTTTTGTAGAGACGGTGTGCACACCGTCTCTACTTTTTTGTTACCTTTGCCGCAAATAACAATGCAATGAAACGAATCACCTTATTAGTACTGACACTTTGCATGGCGACAGGCCTTTTCGCCCAGAACTTTATGCGGTTTTGCGGCAACCTCAACTACAAGCCAGAGGTGCAGACTGTGCTACTCTATGCCGACGATAACCAACTGAACGACCCGATTATCCCTTTGGAAGATATGATGGGCAGGCTGACCCTTTCGTTCGACATCATTGATGGCGAGGGCGAAGTACTCAACTACACCTTCATCCATTGCAGCCACGACTGGCAGCCCACCGACGTCCAGCGTATGCAATATGCTTCGGGCTATGAATCCGACCGTTTGGACGACTACGCTTTCTCGCGCAATACGTTGTTAGATTACGTCAATTACCAGCTCAAATTCCCGAAAGAGGACATGATGCCGCTTATCTCGGGCAACTATCTGCTTATCGTTTATGGCGACGACATGAATGACTTGTATTTCACCCGCCGTTTCATGGTGGTCGACGAGAAAGCTCATGTGGGTGCCACCGTGCCGCGTTATCCCGATGACTTGTCCCAGACAGACACCCATCAGCAGCTCAATGTCAAGGTGAATGTGTCAAATTATCTGACAGGCAACACTCAACAATACAGCTATTTGACCATTCGACAGAACGGACGATGGGATAATGCTGCCGAGGGACTGAAGCCCACTTACGTTTACCCCGACTATATTTCATTTGAGCATCATCCTCAGACTGTTTTTGAGGGCACCAATCAATTTAGAAGGTTCAACACGAGCAACTTCTATTTCCAATCGGAAAACTTGGCCCACATCCGTCAGACTGACGAATCTTTTGAAATTGATATAGCCACTTGCGAATCGCGGGCAAGGAAGGCATACACTTCTTATGAAGACATCCATGGCGAGAAATACATCTACGTGGAGAATGAGGACCTTGACAACTCTACCGAGGCCGATTATTGCCGTGTGAATTTCTTCTACAAGAGCGAGGTTCCGCTGACCCACGAAGACCTTTACATCATGGGTGCGCTGAACGACTGGTGTTTCAACGAGAGCAATAAGATGACATACGACTATAAATTGCGCGGCTACACTTGCTCGATGGTGCTCAAGCAAGGCTATTACAATTTCATGTTCGCCACTCTCGACCGACAAACCCACGAAATCAAGACCGACCTAACCGCTGGCAACCATTGGGAGACCAACAACGTCTACAAGCTGTATTTCTATTTCTATAATGCTCTCAAAGGCTATGACGAATTGATTGGCTATTCCGTGGTCAACTCACATTAATATGACTTCCGACCGCTTAACACTTTTTGCTGAGATTTTACTGCCGATACCCGTCCCTGGCACTTTTACCTATCGCGTGCCTTTCGCGTTGAACGACCAAGTGCATGTAGGACAAAGAGCTGTGGTGCAGTTCGGCAAGACCAAAATTATGTCGGGATTGATTGTCGAGCTGACGGAGCAAGTGCCTTCCGTTGAGGTGAAATTCCTGATGGATTTGCTTGACGACCAGCCGCTTGTCAATGAGAAGCAGCTGAAGTTTTGGGACTGGGTGAAGAGCTATTACATGTGCCATCTTGGTGAGGTGATGCAAGCCGCTTTGCCTTCTGCATTGAAGTTGAGCAGCGAAACAACAGTGGCCTTATCGCCCGATTATGTGCTTGATTCCGTGGCCTTGAATGACTTCGAGTACCTCATAGTAGAAGCCCTGCAAATCAAGCCTAAAATCGCCATCAGCGAGGTAAGCAAAATTATTGGTTTCAAGAAGGTCATGCCGCTGGTGCATTCCATGATGGAGAAAGGCATTTTGGTGATGGAGGAGGAGCTGAATGAGAAATACAAGGCCAAATATGAGCGTTTTGTACGGCTCACAACTGAATACCGCGACGAGGCCAAAGTCCATGAATTAATGGATACCTTGACGAAAAAAGCCTACAAACAGTTGGAAGTTTTGCTTGCTTTCATCACCCTTGGTGGCGATGCGGATAATGACATTATGGCGAAGGCACTATTGGAGAAGGCCAACGCCAAAGCCACAATTCTGAAAGCCATGGCCGACAAAGGCATCTTTGAGGTCTATGAACGTAAGGTCAGCCGACTGAAGGAATTCAAGGTGCAGACAGATGTGGACAGTATACAACTTACGGAAGCCCAACAAAAGGCTTACGATGGCATTAAGGCGGGATTTGATGAGAAAAAACCTGTATTACTCCATGGAGTGACTTCGAGTGGCAAGACCGCCATTTACATCAAACTCATCAAGGAAGCGATAAATCAAGGGAAACAAGTATTGTATCTCTTGCCTGAGATTGCGCTGACGGCTCAGATTATCAACCGCTTGAAAGAGTATTTTGGCGACAGGTTGGGCGTGTATCACTCGCGTTATGGCAACAACGAGAGGGTGGAGGTTTGGGAACAAGTGCGCGACTTTGGCCAGACACAATCGCCTAAGCATCAGATTATCATTGGTTCGCGCTCAGCTATTTTTTTGCCCTATTCTGACATTGGTCTCATCATCGTCGACGAGGAACACGACAGTAGCTTCAAGCAAATTGACCCTGCACCGCGTTACAACGCCCGCGATGCCGCCATCGTGCTGGCTGCCATGCATAAAGCTAATGTCGTATTGGGCTCAGCCACACCGTCTTACGAGAGCTATTTCAATGCCTTGAATGGCCGCTATCATTTGGTGGAAATCACGGAGCGTTTTGGAGGTGTTCAGATGCCTGAAATCATCCTCAGCGACATGCGCGTGGAGCGTCGCCGCAAGACCATGAAGGCCGACTTTGGCAGCACGTTGCTTGATGCGATGAAGGAGACTTTGGACGAGCATAACCAGACCATTCTGTTCCAGAACCGGCGTGGTTTCTCATTGCGTTTGGAGTGCGATGAATGTCACTATGTGCCCCAGTGCATCAACTGTGACGTGAGTCTGATTTACCATAAAAGTCAGAATGTATTACGTTGCCATTATTGCGGTTACACGGCCTCCGTACCGACTGAATGTCCTGTTTGCCACAGCACTAATATCCGTATGCATGGCTTTGGTACTGAGAAAATTGAGGAGGATTTAAGCCTCGTCATGCCCGAAGCCAAAGTCGCCCGCCTCGACCTCGACACCACCCGTTCGAAAAACGACTATCAAAGCATTCTCGAAGCTTTCCAAGACCACGAGACCAACATCCTCGTAGGCACGCAGATGGTCACCAAAGGCTTGGATTTCGATTCGGTGAAGGTAGTAGGCATCCTCAATGCCGACAATATGCTTTCCTTCCCGGACTTCCGTGCCCACGAGCGCAGTTTCCAACTGATGGCGCAGGTGGCGGGTAGGGCAGGCAGAAAGGGTAAACAAGGCAAGGTCATTATCCAGACCTACGAGCCGGCGCATCCTGTACTTCAAGATGTGTTGCGTAACGACTTCCGTGGGCTTTATGAGAAGCAGATGGTCATCCGTCGGCAGTTCGGCTACCCGCCATTTTATCGCTTGATACTCATTCGTTTGAAGCACAAGGATTACCAAAAGTTAAATCCTGCTGCGGCAGAGTTGGCTTCCATGTTGAGACCTATCTTTAAACAAGATTTGCTTGGACCGGAATATCCTGTTGTTTCAAGGGTGAAGAACTTGTATATCAAGCAGATGATGGTGAAGTTTAGGCGCGATTTCAACACCCAAAAAGTAAAGGAATTGATTGCTCAGCAGATTCATTTGTTCCAGCAAAATTCCGATTACAAGTCGGTTCAGGTGCAGATTGATGTGGATCCTATGTAGGGCTGTTACACGGTTGCTGAGCCTGTAGAAGTGCTGTGGCAGCCGCATAGAAAATTGTCCTACAAATCCAAAGCCGCTTTGGCTAAAAAAGCCTATTTTTGCAAACTCAACGAGCAGAAGTTTTTATGAAGAAAAGTATCCTTTTTGTTTTGGCACTATTGTTTAGCGTCCAACTCTCCTTTGCCGCCATCACGGTGAAAGGTCGCGTGTTCGACAAATCCACAGGGCATCCGATGGAATATGCCACGGTGCGGGCTTGTACGCTCCCCGATTCCACTTTTGTGACAGGATGCATCACCGAGCCCACGGGACAGTTTTCCCTCGATCTTGAAAAAGGTCGTTATGTCCTTGAGGTACAATATATGGGCTTTGTCACCATGTATAAAAACATCAATCTCGACGGCACGAAAAACCCCTTCGATGTGGGCAAAATCAGCCTTTCGCCCGATAGTAGGCTGTTGAACGAGGTGGACGTGGTGGCCGAACAGAGCACTTACGAGATGACTTTGGACAAGCGCGTCTTCAATGTGGGTAAGGACGTGAGCAATACCGCCGGCAATGCCATCGAGGTGTTGGAGAACATTCCGGCTGTGTCAGTCGACGTGGAAGGCAATGTCAGCCTGCGTGGCGATGATGGCGTGCGGATTCTCATCGATGGTAAAGAGTCGGGCTTGTCAGGAATGAGTACGCAAGACGCACTGCGTACCTTGCAGGGTGATATGATTGAAAGGGTGGAGGTAATCACCAATCCTTCAGTGCGTTACGATGCTGAAGGCTCGGCGGGTATCATTAATATCATTTTGAAGAAGGACAAAAGGCGTGGGTTCAATGGTGCTGTCAATGTGCGTGGCGGCTATCCGTGGATGTACGGTGCCAGTCTCTCGGGCAACTACCGCCTGAAACGTTGGAACCTTTTTGCCAGTTATGGCTTCAACAACCGCTCCAATGTGGGTGGCGGCGTGAACAAAACCAAACGTTTCAGCGACATCATTGACAGCGATACCCTTTTCACCCAACTCACCGACCAGACCACGGAACGCCGTATGCGCCGCATGGGACACAACATGCGTGTGGGTGCCGACTATTACATCACCGATCACGACATCATTAGTGCGGCATTCGTCTATCGTAATGGCCGATTGGAGACGCATCCTGTGGTGAAATATTTCGATGAATATCCCCTGTCAGGCACTTCGTCTTACGATGAGCGTGCCGAGGACTATGAGGAGATTACACCCATGTATGAGGTCACGATGGATTACGACAAGACCTTTGAGCGTGAGGGTCGTAGCCTGAAGGCCAACGTGCGTTTCTTCACCAATTCAGAAGATGCTCATTCCGATATCACTGAGTCGCTTTATCCCGACAAAAACAAGGAAAACGCGCTTTGGACACTCTATCAGAAGACGGCCAATGACCAAAGCATGCGTAATCTGCAGGCCAGCATCGACTACGTGCATCCTTTCCTCACCAAGGCGCAGTGGGAAATTGGTGCCAAATATACCAATCGCAACATTTTGAGTAACGATAGTGTTTGGCAGAAGAATGATGAGGGTTGGGAACCTTTGGACAACTACTGCTACGACTATGAATATAGTGAGCAAGTGGCTGCGCTTTACACTAGTCTCGGCAACGATTGGGGCAGATGGTCGGGACAAATTGGCGTGCGTGCCGAGATGACCGACATTATGACCAATTTGAAAGGCTATGCTCACGACGGCACCGACTCCATCAATGGCGGCAAGCCTTATATCGACTTCTTCCCAAGTGCCCACTTGAATTATTCGGTGAACGAGTTCAACCAGTTCCAGGTGAGCTACACGCGCCGTATTCGTCGCCCTGGTTTTTGGCAGATGAGTCCTTTCCGTTCCTACAACGACAACCGCAATATCCGCATGGGCAATCCAACTTTAACACCGACTTATATGGATAGCTACGAGTTAGGTTACATTCATTTCTGGGACAAGGCGAGCTTCAACTTTACGGCTTATTACCGTCACGGCACCAATATGATACGAAGCTATACCTATGAGGACAATGGTGTGTTCTATAGTATGCCTATCAACTTCGGCAAGGCTGATGATTTCGGTGTGGAGCTGGTCGCTCAAGGTCAAATGACCAAGTGGTGGAACCTGAACGGCAATGTCAACTTTTTCCATTCTTGGTTCAACGGCAAGATTAATGACAAGGTGTATGACGACGACACTTGGATGCTCTTTGGCCGCGTGGTGTCGAAGTTCAAAGTCAGCAACTGGTTCGACCTGCAGTTGACGGCACACATCATGGGCCCGCACAAAGAGCCTTTGGGCATGCACAAGGGTAACTGGTGGATTGACCTCGCCGTGAGCAAGGAAATCCTGCATGGCAACGGCACAGTTACCTTTAATGTCCGTGACTTGTTCAACTCACGCAGTTGGGGTGGCGAATCGTGGGGTGACGGCTTCTGGCAATACAGTACCAGCACATGGAACCGCCGTTCCTTCTCGCTCAACTTTAATTATCGCATCAATCAGCAGAACATCAAACGTGGACGTCCTGACGGCGAAGGTGGCGGCGATGATGAAGGCGGTGGCGGTGAGGAACAACAATCCGACGAAGGGTATTAATGAAAAAAACCGTCACAAATGTGGCGGTTTTTTCATCTTAATATCCTAAACTCATTCGTGCACAATCACCAAACGATGGGTTTTCCCGCTGCTTGTCCTGACGAAATAGATACCGTTTTGGTACTTGGCAGTCGGGATGACTATTCGTGATTCCTCGGAGAAGAACGTGTCGACTTTTTGGCCCAATGTGTTGTAAATGCTTATTACACCAAGATTTTCGCCTTCGAGGGTCACGCTCTCGTTGGCGGGATTGGGATATAAGGTCAGTGTCTCGTTGCTTTCATCGATGCCGTAGGTTGTTTCATAGATGATGTTGACTTCAAAGTTGCCCGCCGAAGTGTTGATATACATTTTCCCTTCGAAAGACTCCTTTATAGGTATATCGACATAGACTTCCACGGTGGCGGATTGCCCTGCGGCTACAGTCATGCCTTCGGTGACATCTTGGCCATTATACATGCATTGTAGGGCAAAGATGGGGTCGGCGGTGAAGGAATTGACAGTCACGTCGTCAGCGGTCATGTTGGAGATGGTCAGCAGGCCGGGCTCGTAGGTTGTTTCGTCACTGTAGATATGTAATGTTTGTGGATTGACGGTCAGGGTGCCAGTGCAGTCGTGAGGTTGGAGGCCGTTTTGCTGCATGGCGTTGACGACATCTTGCACCGAGAAGGGATACAGTTGCAGCAGTCCTTGGATGGGAATGCTTCGGTCGGGCATGATGAGGACGAGCGTAGGACAAGCATTGATGCCATAAAGGTCGAAAACCTCGTTGCCGCCGCCATCCCTTCCGACAGTAGGAAATTCAACGCCATATTCGTTGGCCCATTGCTGGCAGACAGCATCGCTGTCGATGTAAGAGATTTCGATGTAGAACACATCGTGCAAGTTGCAGCCCATTTGGGTATAGGAACCCGTGATGTAGGGCGAAATCACCTGGCATTGACCGCAGGTGTAAAAGAAAAAGTCAATGAAGACAGCTTGGCCACGGTCAAGGATTTCAAAGAGGTTATAGGTTTGTCCGTGGCAGTCGGTGACGGTGAAGTCAACGGCTTCGGTGAGGTTGGTCTGTTGTGCTTGAAGGCCTGCGCCAAAGAGCAGGAAAATAATAAAAATGGATAGTTTTTTCATTGTGGTTTTGTTTTGAGATTTGTTCATGTTTTTACTTTATTACGCTTATGCGTTTCACGCTTTCACCGTTTGCTGTAGTCACGCGTACCATATAAACGCCAGCTTGATATTGGCTCATGTCAAGAGTCGTGATATTTCCATCGGTGTTGGCATCGTAAACCATTTGACCGAGAGTGTTTAGCACGGTGATGTGATTGATGCCTGGAGCAACGATATTCACATTTCCTGTGGTGGGGTTGGGATATACGGAGACAGATTCGTGGCTTTCGCCAATCCAATCGTAACCGTCAACATAAACCCATGCTAACCAGCTGTAGGCCTCACTGCTGACAGAAGCCATGTCCATCCAGCCATAGCCATCGATACCGAGCCAACGGCTGTTGGGGTTGCCTACATCGGCCACGGCCGGAGCGGGATATTGAATGGAACCGTCATTGTAGAAAGTCAGCCAAATGTTTTGCGTACCGTCAATTTCGACAGGGGTGTCGAGTCTGAAGGTGACGACATCGCCGACCGTGCCTGTGATTTCAAACTGTTGAGTAGAAACCAAAGTGCCTGGAGCGGCATCGCCGCCAAGGTAGAAGTTGACGGTGTAGGTGGTGGCAAATTGCTCTTCACCTGCATCTAAGAAACCAAACTCAGTGAAGGAGCAATCCTTGTACTCATTCATCAGCTCTGCGGGGAACATATAGCCCCAATTGAAAGGCATGCCGATGCCGAGAATGCTTGGTGATGAATAATCACCGACATAGGAGAACCAAGAACCTACGGAAGGTAGTTGGTCATGGGAAATCATTACATTGTTCAATTCAATGGCTTTCGGTTGGATGTCGCCACGATTTTGTGCCTGAGCCATGTTGCTAATGGCAAAAAGGCACATCAGAAAGAAGCATACATTTTTCTTCATAAGAATAAAATTTGATGAAAGGTTTATTAATTATTGATGATAATATCTTCGCTAATATGGGTGATGATGGTGTTACATTCCTCTTGGTCGTCATAGAAGAAAAGCCATAGGGTGCGGTTGTCGAAGTCGGCGGCAGTGATGTAACCCATGTGACCGTGACTTTGGGCATCGTCCATGATGCGGTCGCCAAATTCTTTTTGCTGTTGCAGACTGCTTTGGGCCGCTGAGTCTGTGGCTCCTGAGGCCAATTGAAGGGTCGAAGTGTCCATCGCATTGGCTTCAATCTTTTCGTTAATCAGCCCGACGACAATGGCTTGTGAAACGGTCAGAATGTAGTCATCGTAGGTGTTGTCAGTGGCTTCATGCTCTACCTCGCCTTGGCCGATGATGATGGCAGTGTTAGGCAGCAACGAGTCGGGAGCTTGGAAACTCTTCATGATTTCGCGAATTTTGTCGGCGACGATGAGGGTGAATTTTTCGATGTCTTCTTCGGGTATCTGGCTGATGTCAGTCAAAGTATCGAGAATGGCTTCATCCAGAAAATCAGTTTCAATGCCGACACCCACCATAACCGGATTGTCATCGTTTGGACAATTCATGGCAGCGGTGCCGGAAGGCATCATGCCGAAATCTTGTTTCAGGTTTTCCCAGTCCGCTTCGTCTTTGGCTTGTAGCATCAGGGCATCGATGCACTTTCCGTGGATGGAAAGGTCGCCGAGATAGGCCACGGTGAGGTCCTCATTGTCAGCATATTTGCAGTACAACTCTAATGCGGCTTTTTCACAGGCTTTTGTCTCAGAGACATCAGTCTTTTCTTTGCATGCTGACAGTCCTATGGCGAGGAGAACGGCGAGATATGTAAAGAGGTTTTTCATTGTCCTTGTTTTGTTATTTGATGACCTCGCTGGCTGAGAGTATGATGTCTTGCGCCGAACAGCCATTGTTGCAGAGGAAGTGGATGGTTTGGTCTCCCACGGTCACTTCTTTGGCTACAGGCAATGAGTCGTTGGGTTGACCTTGTCGGGTTAGTCCGATGACGGCCACACCAATGGCGATGCAAGCTGCGGCGGCGTATGGAATCCAGCGTTTGCGACGACGTGTGATGGGAACGACCATGGCCGCTTGGTTCTGAGCCTGTTGCCGGGCATGTTCAGCAAGGCGCAAAAGAGTGGCATCATCGGGAAGTGTCCTCTCAGCTTGCTCTTGCCAGTTTTGCTTGCGGCGTTCCCAAACGGTTTGGAAGTCATCGTTTTGTCCTTTTGTATTCATCGTTTTATTATCGTTGTTTGTGTCCATTATAATAAGGTGTTATTCTCTTTTTCGTACATCAGTTTAAGTTTCCGTTTGATGCGAGCGATGCGCATGGCCACGGCTCCCACGGAACTACCAGTCATGTCGGCGATTTCCTTGTAGGAGAATCCGTCCAAAAAAGCACGGATGATGGTGCCGCTTTCCTCGGGCAGTGTGTCAATGAGTTGTTGCAGTTGCTGGTAACTCTCGTTACTCGGCTCATCGACTTTATCGCTTGTACTGACCGCATCGATAGACTCCGTTTGCGGACTTCTGACATCTTTGCGCTGCAGCATCAGCATGGTGTTGGTCGCCACGCGCCATACCCAAGTCTTTTCCGAACTACGACCCTCGAACGTTCCAAAGCTTCGCCATAGACTAACCAATACCTCCTGCATGCAGTCCTCTGTCTTCCAAGCTTTTCCGATGTTATAATCCGAACAGATATGCCAAATCATTGCCTTATGTCGAAGCACAAGGGCATTGAAGTCGGCCTGGGATGTTTCGGCATTGCGTGTGATGGCTCCGTATGACTCGGAAGACTCCATTCTTTTCTTTCTGCGTGTCTTTTGCTGGTTTAGTTGCAAAGGTAATCGAAAAAATAACGCAACTTTGTTTTTTCCCAAAATAATGACAATGCGTTGTTATGATTTCCCCTTTTTTGCACCTAATAAAAACGAGAAATACTTTTTCTATTGTGTATATAAGACTATGATGTAAAGTTATCACTTAATATTCAATAATTTAAAAACAAATTCAAGTATGAAACGAACAGCTATCTTTTCAGTTTTGGCCATGGCACTCATGATGTTTTGCCAAAGTGCATTTGCTTTTGACTATTATGTCAATGGCATTTATTACCGCAAAGTCACGCAACAAATTCCAGGAGGAGGTTGCGGTGAAACCTATTTGATTGTAGTCAACGATGACTATTCAAACACTTACTCGGGCGATATAGTCGTTCCCGAAACAGAGACCATCAATGGGGAGACGTATAGAGTGCGCTACATCGGCAGCGAAGCTTTCTATGCTTGCATGAACCTTACCAGCGTCACTTTGCCCAGCACCATAGTGAACATCGGTTTTCACGCGTTTGCAGAATGTCCTCTATTAGAGGTTATTGACCTTCCGGCAGGCATGGTACAAATCAACTCGAACGCCTTCTCTTATTGTGCCAGACTTGACTACATCTACATCCACGACACCGAGCCTTTCTTCCTTTGGGACGATGCCTTCGCTAACATCAACGACCATGTGCATATCGTGGTGCCCTGCAACTGCATAGAAGCCTTCGAAGCTGCCGAGGAATGGCAAGGCATTTTGCTTTATGACGATTGCGGCCATGTGGGTGTCGGAGAAGCAGAAACAGTTGTTATGAACGTATACCCCAATCCTGCATCGGAAACCCTCACCATCGAAGCCGAAGGTCCTGTGACTATTATCGATGAAATGGGACGCGTTGTGAGAACTTTGTTCGTGAAGAAGGAAGAAACCATCAGTTTGGAAGGCCTTTCGAGTGGTTTTTACTTTGTGAAAGCCGGAGATGTAGTGAAGAAAGTATTAGTGAAGTAAGAAGCGATGCTCCACTATCTGCCGAAAAAAACAAATTCCGAACAACAAAAAACCACCCCCGCAAGGGTGGTTTTTATCGTTTGGACGGTAGTTTTTTTAATGTGGTAGATCATTTCTTGACAAACCATCGAGTTGGCGTAAACCTATCGGTCACCAACCTGATTAAATAGATTCCTGTCGGCAATGCCTCGACCGAGATTTCCATCTTTTCGGAATCATTCTCAAAAGTTTCGACAAGTTGCCCGGTGAGGTCGTAAATTTCGCATTGGCGGATAACCTCCTCGCTCTCAATCGTCAAGCGGTCTGTTGCGGGGTTGGGATAAACGACGAGGCTGTTGCTTTCGTTTTCGTCCACAGCGAGGTTGTTCAAAAAGTCGTAGGTCTGCGGAGCCGACACAGTGCTGCCTTCTAGATATATGCTCACGGTATGTTCGCCATTTTCGAGGCCTGTCACGTCAAGCTGAATGTTGCCGTCGCCCACAGCACCTGTCTGCTCGGCGCTTTCAGCCTCGTCGAACCAGCAGTGGTAGGCGAGGTCGCTTAACGACTCGGTCTTGATAAAGAGGTAGTCGTGCGTGGCGCTGTAGTTTTCGTCCTTGACCGTCAGGTGGATGGTGTGCATCCCCGTGGTGAGCCCGTTGACATCTATCTGGAAAATGCCGTTGCCCACCGAGCCGTGGTGCATCTCGTTGTCGTTGTTGTCGAACCAATAGCGGTACTCCAACGCGGAGGCGCCGACGGTCGAGACCTTGTGGAAAAGGGTTCCGTACACAGGCGTTGAGGTGCTGTCGGTCAGGTAATAGTGGAGGGTGTGAATGCCGTCGGGGAGCTGGCTCACGTCGATTTCTCCATCCCAAGTGTCGCCGCTGAAAGTCTTGGTCGCGCTCTGCCCGAAGTTTCCGTCGAACCAGTAGCGGCAGGTGCGCGTGGTTTGGGCACTCAGCCCAAGGCACAGCAGCAAGCTGAAGATTGTTAATACATATCGTTTCATGGCTTCAGTGTTTTGGGTTTCACTTGTTGCCGTCAATCACCTCGATGTGGATGTTCAGCTTGCCGTCGGGAGTGGAATGTTGGCCGACCGTGGCGCGGTAGGTCGTCATGTAAGTGGGACGTGTGCTGTAGGGTATGTTGCCGCCATAGATGCCCACTTGGGTGTCATCTAAACCCAAGCATTGGGCGGCGACATCGCCTCTCAAGATAAGAGGCTCTGTTTCCCATACCAAAGCATTATAATTCGCATTAAAGAACTCGAAAACATCCAGCATCTGATCAAAAACCCAACAATTATGATGTGAGCAACCATCTAAAATAGAGCCCCAGCTTATGCAATTATAAGCCACGCTATTCCCATACATACCACCTCCTCCAATGATACTATTATATGCAGACAAATTATATTGTCCAGAATTTAACCAGATGTAGGAATTATAGATCTGGATGGTGTTGTTGGGTTGATTTGTTATTTCACTGCGACAATCCCAAACCACACAGTTGCGGAATGTGGTGTTATGGAAATTATCTTCTCTGAACCATCTAATCCTGCAATTGATAAACTCGGCATCGTTCATTCCAGCTGACGATCCTTCGGAGCCCCATTTGATTTCTTTGATATTACATCTGATAAAGACCGGGGCATTCTGGCCGTTCACTGTGATTACACCATCGAAGAAGATACCCTCAACAGTCAAGACGGCGGGAGCATAAGAATTCCAAGTCTGAAAATCTCCCGCGATAATGGTGGGAAGTGTGTTTAGTTCGTCATCGCTAACGCAGCCCACACCGCGCAAGGTGATGGCTTTGCCAAGGTCGCTCGCATTAAAGGTGCCGCTTGAAAGGGTGATGATGTCACCGGTTGAGGCGGCGGCATCATAGGCTTCTGCAAAAGCGTCAGCGCCGTAGAAGGTGGTAATCTCGTCGCCATGCTGTAGCAGGGCGGTTTGTGTGCTGTTTTGTGCAAAAACCAGCATCGTCGCGCATAAAAGCGCCATAAGTAAGAATGATTTTTTCATTGCTTAAGGTATTAAATGTTAATTGCGAAATGTTAATTACAAAATTATCGCAAAAATCGACATTCGAAAAAGATTGTGGACTTACAAAACGTCAAAATCTACTTACAATTGATGTTTTGTAAGTGAATTCTTACTGATTACAGCTTTTCCATTCGGAAGGCGTCATGCCGACGATGGCCTTGAAAGTGCGGAAGAAAGTGGTCTCGTTTCCGAATCCCGACTCCATCCACACCTCCGAGGCGCGAGTATCGGGATTACTGAGCAACAGTTGCTTGGCATGCTCCACGCGATAGGTATTGACGAACTGCGAGAACGAACAATGGCGCAGGTCATTGATACAGGCCGACAATACATTGCGGTTACAGCCTGCCGCCATCGCGACATCGGACAGCTTCAAACCACTATTCAAATAAAGATGCTGCTCCTCCATCAACTGGCAGACATGCTGCAGTAGCTCTTCATCCGCTTCATTGGTCGTTGGTGCCACGAGGTCGGTCGTTTCGTCTGTTTCGTTGGCTTCGTCGGGCTCTTCCACCTTATCATCCTCGCGCGGCGTTGCTTTTCGTGCACGATATTTAATAAGGTACGCGAGGAGTGCAGCCACAAGCGCCAAACCTATCCCTACCCACAGCCACGGGAACGAGGCACGGGCGGCAAGCAGCGGCGCATCAGGATGGACGCGCAGCACCACCATGGACTTGAGGGGCGTGAAGTTGGAAACATCACCGAGACCACCGACAAGGATGAGATTGCCGTCAGCGTCGACGATAGGCCAAGTGGGGCCTGTGGCAAGCAGCGGGTCGGTATAATAGAGCGTCAATGGCGCTGGATGCTCCGTATAATCCACACACAGCACATAAACCCGCTTGCTTGGACTGAAGCCCACCAAATAACCTCGTCCGCGCTGCCTGTCCACCACGGGGAAATGATACCCGATGCTATCGCCTTGGAACACTTTCGGCACCGCACAAGTGGTTGAAAGCAAATTGAAGTCGGTACCCTGGGTCTTGACGAAGCCTATTTGACCTTCGGCATTTTCCACGGGCAGCAGGTAGGCGTAGTTGCCGGTTGCCTCATCGCCGATAAAACAAAGTTCGCTCATCTGGGGAATGTCGTAGGCCAACGGTCGCCATTCATCGAGCAACGGTGCATGGAAAGGTTCGCCCCGCAGTTGGTCAACGATGATACTGTCAGGACGAATACCACTGACATGCTTTGTATCCAAACTACTGAATATCATTACATTGTCAACATCCGTGCGCAGCATGTAAGGACAGGAACGCTTTGCTGCAACCTCCTTGACGGGGCTAAAAGTTTTTTGGCCGTCAAACAGTTCCATGCCGTCATTGCTATACCAATTGCCCGAAATCACCACACGACCGCTGTCGATTTCAGTTGCGGAGAAGTTGCTGCGTTTCATGTCCATGCAGCCGAAGCCCTCGCAGGTGTGGGTGGTTGGGTCGTACCATTCAGCCGTGAAAGTTTGTCCGATACCCAACGGCTCCCTGCAACCGCCACAAATGAGCACTTTGCCCGATTTCATGGGTATGACGATGCCGTGGTCATGCGGATAGACCGTAGGCACTGTATGCCAAGCTCCATCGCTGAAATACTCCGCCGTGGCCGTGGGCACAAAACCCGTGGTGTGGCCGCCGATGACCGTCAGCTCGTCACCAACGAAAAAAGTGCAATGGCCGTAACGGGGGATGTTGAGGTCGGGCAGTTGTTCGGTCTCAATCCTCATCGTCTTGCAGCCTAAGGTATCCGGCTGTTGGGCTATGGCCTGAAAGGATAGCATTGCCACAAACAAAACACAGGTCAGGAACAGTCTCATTCGAGTTGATTTTGGGGCGCAAAGATACAAAATACCGCAAATCTTATATTGAAGAAACGAGTGATTCTAAAATTTTTAGGATATTGAAAGAGCAAAATGAAAAATAATCCCGATAAAACTCCTATCTTTGCCCCATCGTATTATGCATAAATCTTTGCGCTTATGATAAGCTTTTTCAAATCTGATAATCAAAAGGTTATCGCTGTTGATTCCAAATCCGAGCTATCAAAGGAAACTGTTTCCAAACTCACTTGGCTTTTCGGTAACGCCGAAAAAATCGAAAAAGACACGGTGAAAGGTCATTTCATCGGGCCGCGCCGAGAGATGATTACACCTTGGAGCACCAACGCCGTCGAGATTACCCAGAACATGGGCATCAAGGGCATCATCCGCATTGAGGAGTTCCAAAAGGTGGACTCGAAGAAGGCCCCTTACGACCCGATGCTGCAAAACCGCTATGAGAACCTCGACCAAAAAGTGTTCTTCGTCGACCGTAAGCCCGAGCCATTGCAATACATTGACGACATTGAGACCTACAACCAGCAGGAAGGTCTGGCTCTGAGTAGCGAGGAAATGGAATATCTGAAAGGCATATCCGCAAAGATTGGGCGCAAACTGACGGATAGTGAGGTGTATGGTTTTGCGCAGGTCAACTCCGAACACTGCCGCCACAAGATTTTCAACGGCACTTTCGTCATTGACGGCAAGCAGATGCCCAACACGCTCTTTGCCCTCATCAAGAAGACCTCGAAGATGAACCCCAACCGCCTCGTGTCGGCTTATAAGGACAATGTGGCTTTCATCCTCGGTCCCAAGGTGGAACAATTTGCTCCCGCAGAGCCTAACAAGCCCTCAGCCTTCCAAATCAAGCCCATTGAGACGGTGATTTCGCTGAAGGCTGAGACGCACAACTTCCCGACCACGGTGGAGCCGTTCAATGGTGCAGCTACAGGTAGCGGCGGCGAGATTCGCGACCGTTTGGCTGGCGGTCAGGGCAGTTTGCCGTTGGCAGGCACTGCTGTCTATATGACTTCCTATCCCCGCACAGAGCAAGGCCGCGAATGGGAGAAAGACATCGAGCCGCGCAAATGGCTCTATCAGACCCCTGAGGAAATCCTCATCAAGGCCTCCAACGGTGCCTCCGACTTCGGCAACAAGTTCGGCCAACCCCTCATCAACGGCAGTTTGCTGACCTTTGAACATAGCGAGAAAGAGACCTTGGGCTACGACAAGGTCATCATGTTGGCAGGTGGCATCGGTTTTGCCAAGGTGAAGGATGCCAAGAAGTTGAAACCTGAGGAAGGTGATGTCATCATCGTCCTTGGCGGCGACAACTACCGCATTGGTATGGGTGGTGGTGCCGTGTCGAGCGTCGATACAGGTCAATACAGCAACGCTATTGAGTTGAATGCCGTGCAGCGCGCCAACCCTGAGATGCAAAAGCGCGTGAGCAATGTTATCCGTGCCATGGCTGAGAGCGACCACAACCCCATCCGCAGCATCCATGATCATGGTGCAGGCGGTCACCTCAACTGCCTCTCCGAACTCATCGAAGACGCAGGTGGCGTGGTCTATGTCGACAATCTGCCCATTGGCGACCCAACGCTTTCCGACAAGGAAATCATAGGCAATGAGTCACAAGAGCGCATGGGTCTCTTGGTCAACAAGAAGGACAAAGACATCATCAAGGAGACCGCCGAACGTGAGCGTGCCCCGTATTACGAAGTGGGTGAGGTGACAGGCGACGAACGCCTGCGTTTCGTCCGCAAGAAAGGCAAGGCACCCATCGATTTGGCCATTTCCGATTTCTTCGGCAGCGCACCCAAAACGATCCTTATTGACAAGACTAAGCCTCATCATTTCAAGAAAATCAGCTATACCAAACGCGACATACACAAATACCTCAACAACGTGCTGCAAATGGAAGCCGTGGCCTGCAAGGATTGGCTCACTAATAAGGTGGACCGTTCCGTGACAGGTCGTGTGGCGCAGCAACAGTGCGTAGGCGAGGTGCAGCTACCTTTGAGCAATCTCGGTATCAGTGCTTTGGACTACAACGGCAAGCGCGGCATCGCCACGGCCTTGGGTCACGCTCCGATTGCAGGTCTCATTGACCCTGCCGCCGCTTCACGTCTTTCGGTATCCGAGGCTTTGACTAACATTCTTTGGGCACCGATTGAAGGCAACCTTGAAGGGGTCTCGCTGAGTGCCAACTGGATGTGGCCTGCCAAGCAGGAAGGTGAGACCGCCCGACTTTATGAAGCTGTCAAGGCCTTGAGCGACTACTGCGTTGCTTTGGGCGTCAACGTGCCGACGGGCAAGGACAGCCTTTCCATGACGCAGAAATACCCTGATGGTGAGAAGGTTGTAGCCCCTGGTACAGTCATCATTTCCGCTGCTGGCGAGGTGTCGAATATCCGTCAAGTCATTCGCCCTGTGATGAAAACCGACGAGAACACTGAACTCCTTTATATCGACTTCTCGAAAGATGGCTTCGAACTCGGTGGAAGTAGTTTCGCGCAAAGCATCGGAGCCATCGGTCAAGCTGTGCCTGATGTGAAGAGCATGAACTATTTCAAGAAGTGCTTCAACGCCATCCAGAAACTCATTGAACACAACTTGGTTTTGGCGGGACATGATGTATCGGCGGGTGGCTTGATTACCACGCTGTTGGAGATGAACTTCGCCAACACGACATACGGCATGAACCTCGATTTGTCAAGTTTCGATAAGGACGACCTGATGGCCGTTCTGTTCTGCGAGAAGCCTTCGGTGGTGATTCAAGTCTCCAACGACGGTATTGCTAACCGCATGTTGCGCGAATTGGGCATCGCCTTCAAGATGATTGGTAAGCCCATGGCCAAACGACAGATTGTCATTGCCCATGGTGAACATAAATATGTGTTTGAGATAGATGAGTTGCGTGATACTTGGTTCAAGTCGTCTTACCTGCTCGACCGCAAGCAGAGCGGTCCACGCAAGGCGATGGAGCGTTTTATGAACTACAAGAAGCAATACTTGCACTATAGTTTTGGGCGCAACTTCACTGGAACAGCGGCTAGCCTCGGCATAGATATGCACCGTCGCAAGCCTTCGGGCATCAACGCGGCCATCATCCGCGAGAAAGGTTGCCAGTGCGACCGCGAAATGGCATACGCGCTTTATCTTGCCGGCTTCGATGTGAAGGATGTCACCATGACCGACCTCGCCACAGGTCGCGAAGACCTCACGGATGTAAATATGATCGCCTTCGTGGGCGGCTTCTCCAACTCTGACGTGTTGGGTTCGGCCAAAGGTTGGGCAGGTGCTTTCCTCTACAACAAAAAAGCCAAGAAAGCTTTGGATGATTTCTATGCTCGTGAGGATACCCTCAGCCTTGGTGTATGTAACGGTTGCCAGTTGATGGTGGAACTTGGTCTGCTCTATCCCGACCATGAGGAGCACCCAGTGATGATGCACAACGACTCGCACAAGTTTGAGTCGGGCTTCCTCAATGTGGAGATTGCCCAAAACGAGAGCGTAATGCTCAAATCGCTGTCGGGCCGCCGTCTCGGTGTATGGATTGCCCACGGCGAGGGCCGTTTCTACTTCCCCTGCTATCGTGATAAATACAAGATTGTGATGAGCTACGGTCAGGACGAATACCCGGGCAACCCCAACGGCAGCGACTGGTCGACGGCCGGCATCTGCTCCAACGATGGTCGTCATCTCGCTATGATGCCACACCTTGAGCGTGCCTTCTTGCCCTGGCAGTGGGCTTTTTATCCTGACGAGCGCAAGAACGACGAAGTGTCGCCTTGGATGGAGGCCTTCGTCAATGCTCGTAAGTGGGTGGAGGAGAATAGGAAGTAAGCTATGGCGAAGGAGAAAATCAACAAAACCAACGCATGCCGCATTCTCGACCAGAAAAAGATTGCGTATGAGCTGATACCTTACGAAGTGGACGAGAACGACCTCGGAGCGCAGCATATCGCCGACCAGTTGGGCGAGGACATCGACCAAGTATTCAAAACCTTGGTGCTGAAAGGCGATAAGATTGGTTATTTCGTCTGCGTCATCCCAGGCAACGACGAACTTGACCTGAAGAAAACAGCCAAAGCCACAGGCAACAAAAACTGCGACCTCATCCCGATGAAAGAACTGCTGCCCCTAACGGGCTATATCCGTGGTGGCTGTTCGCCTGTGGGCATGAAAAAACAGTTTCCGACCTTTATCCACGAGACTTGCGAGTTGTTTGATTACATCTATGTCAGTGCAGGCGTGAGAGGTTTGCAGTTCAAACTCAATCCACAGGACTTGATTCAGGTGGTGGACATGAAAGTCGCTGATTTGACAATTTTTGAAATTGGGGCGAAATGAGCTACACTATCCGAAAATCGACTTTGGCTGACCTGCCGACTATCTTGAACCTTCGTGATCAGGCTCGTGAAATCATGCGAAGCTATGGCAACACATATCAATGGCCTGACGGCTATCCTCGAGATGATATGTTTCTGAAAGACATCGAATTAGGTGGTAGTCATGTCATGCTCAATGAGGAGGGAACGATTGTCGGCACTTTTGCCCTTCTACCCAGTCCTGAAGTGACATATAACGTCATCTATGATGGCCAGTGGCTTGATGATGAACCGTATCATGTCATCCATCGCATTGCCAGCACACCTAATTCACACGGTATTTTGGATGCACTTTTGGACTATTGCGAGAGCAAAGTTAGAAACATCCGCATTGATACTCATGAGGCTAACATTATCATGCGCAAGGGCTTGGAGAAGCACGGCTATCAGTATTGCGGCATAATTCACCTATTGAATGGTGATGAGCGGTTGGCCTTTCAGAAAAGTCTCAATCAGTATTCTCAATAATCTTATCCTCCTCGCTCAAATCAGGGATAAGCCGCTGGATGATTTTATACCGATAGAAAAAGCGGATGGCGATGACGCGCACGACGGTGTAGGCAGGAATGGCGACCAGCATCCCAGTGGCACCGCCGACATGTCCCGCCATGAGCAACACAATGAAAATCTCCAAAGGATGCGCCTTGATGCTCGTCGAGTAGATGAGGGGCTGGTAGATGAAGTTATCGATGAGTTGTGCGGCCAACATGATGATTAGGATAATCAGAGCAAAGATCCAGATGTTGACATCCAAGCCGGCACCTGTACCGAGTTTCAAGATGATGCCGAAAACAATGCCGATGACATCGCCGATAAGTGGTCCTACGTAGGGAATCACGTTGAGTATTCCAGCGATAAAACCAATGCCGATGGCGTAGCTGAAATCGAAACGGGCAATGAGCCACAGACCGAGGAAATCGACCAAGGCCACCCCTAACATCTCGATAAGCAGACCCACAAAATAGCGCGACAACAGTTGCTTGATTTCGTTCATGGTTTTGCTTAGGGTCAACTCATGTTTGTCGGGAACAAAGGCGCAGATGATGCGTCCAAACAGTCCTTCTTCCTTGAGGAAAAAGAACGAAATGAACACCACGGCAAACAAGGCAACAAAAGCACTGGTGACCAACGAAGCCACCGACCCCACGATACCGCTCACCTTTCCGAAATCAAATAACTCTCTGATTTTCTCTAAGATAAGCGCGGAAAGGTCAAAGTCGTTGCCTAAGTTGGGAAACACCCCGATGAGCCATTCGTTCACCTTATCGATAGGGTTCGACTCGAAATAACTGCCCGCTTCTATGGCCGAAGCATCTTTGACGATATTAGAGACCAAGGGAATCATCTGCGTGATAATCAGCGCTATGAATAAAAAGATAAGCAGGATGGCGAGCACGGCCAAAAGCCAGTCGGGTGCACTCTTTCCTTTGATTTTTATTTTTCGCATCAGTTGCATGAGTGGTCGCCCAATCATGGAGACTACAAAGGCCACAATGATGTAGATAAGCACGTTCTTGAAGTACCAGCACAAGGCTAAAATCATGGCCAATCCGCCTAATTTGATGATGTAACCCGCTAATTTATCGGTGTTTCGTTCGTTTTCCATAGGAGTGTCATTGAATTCGGTGGACAAAATTAGTATTTTTTCGTTCCCTGTAGACGATTTTTGTTATTTTTGCGTTTCATTGACAAATAGCCACCTCTTAATTCAAAATGTCAAAAATGAAATCCACGCACCTATTAATGCTCTTGCTTTTTCCGTTTGCGAATCTCTTTGCGCAAATCAATCCCTATACGCCAACGGCTCCTGACAGCCTTGAGGTTGAACTCAGCGATGAGGAAATCGCGAATTTAAACTCAGGGAAAGCGGTCGTTGAGGAGTCGGCGGTGATGGAAATGCTGGATAGGGTGAGTAGTATCTCATATTTCAGGGACATTTATCTTGACATCGACACCAACGCGATGAACGTCTACGGCTATGCGTCAGGCGAGGTGCCGACCTTCCCCGACAGCATCTATGCCCAACGCATCGCGGCTTTGGCGCGTGAAACCACTATTCCGTTGGTTTTCAACAACCACGTGAAATCGTTCATCAATGTGTATGCCGACAGAAAGCGGGCGCAGTCGAGCCGCATGTTGGGACTTTCATACGTCTATTTCCCTATGTTTGAGGAATATCTTGCCAAATACAACCTGCCTTTGGAACTGAAGTATCTGGCCATGGTGGAGTCAGCACTGAATCCCACCGCAGGGTCGCGCGCAGGTGCCAAAGGCCTGTGGCAGTTTATGTTGGCTACTGGAAGGGACCATGGTTTGAAGGTGACGACTTTGGTCGATGAGCGTTACGACCCTGAAAAAGAAACCATAGCGGCTTGCAAGTTCCTGCAAAATCTTTATACGCGTTACCAAGACTGGTTTTTGGTGTTGGCGGCCTACAATTCGGGTCCGGGCACGGTCAACAAGGCCATCATCAGGGCAGGTGGTGTGAGGAATTATTGGGCCATCTGGCCGTATTTGCCCAAGGAGACCCGAGGTTATGTGCCAGCTTTCATCGCCGTGACTTATTTGATGAACTATGCGACCGAGCACAATATCTATCCCAAGAACCCCGGTTTGTTGCTGCATGGCACCGACACGGTGATGATTCACGACCAATTGGCATTCGACCAAATCAATGAGTGCATTGGCGTGCCTATGCAGGACCTTGTTTTCTTCAACCCGCAATACACCAAGCGAATCATCCCAGGCTCACGCGATTCCCAATACTCGTTGCGTCTTCCCATGAAGTACGCCTTGCTTTTCACACAGATGGAGGACAGCGTCTACGCCTATAAGAGTAAGGCCGATTTGAACCGCGAGAAGATTGAGGAAAAGGTGGCAGAGGTGAGCGACAGAATTGTGCATGTGGTCAGGAAAGGGGAGAGCCTGAAGTCCATCGCGAACAAGTATCGAGTCAGCGTGTCGGACATCAAGAAATGGAACGGATTGAAAAAAGATGTCATCCATCCTGGTCAGAAACTCACTATCTATCGTTCGGGTGCGCCTATGGCTCAGGTGAGCAAGTCAACGAAAAGCTCCAGCAAAACCAGTTCGTCTTCGGGTTCAACGACGAAGATTCATGTCGTGAAAAAAGGTGAGACGCTAAGCTCGATTGCCAAGAAGTACGGCTGTACCACTACCGACATAAAGAACTGGAATGGACTGAAATCCAATACCTTGAAGGTGGGTCAGAAACTGAAAATCAAATCGAAAAAGAAATAACTCCAAAGAATAAAATACCATGAAAACGTGCATCAAAATTGTGGCGATTATCCTGATGATCAGCATGATGACCGCCTGTGCAGAAAACAGAAACCGTTCGGGCAAAGACCGCTCGATAGGGGGCACCGCAGAAATTCTCGTGGTGGTGCAAAACGACGACCAGTGGAACGGCCGCATCGGCGACTCGCTCCGCCATTTCTTCTGCGACTATCAATACGGGCTGCCGCAGCCTGAGTCGCGCAACGAGCTGAAACACATCAGGGAAGCAGGTTTCACAGAATTGTTCATGAAGAACAAGTGCATCCTTCAGGTCGAAATCAACCCGAGCTTGGAAAAAGCCGTGGCCGAGACCGCCGTAGACCTTTGGGCGGCACCGCAACGTTATGTGAAAATCAGTGCACCCAACATAACGACATGGGTCGAGCTTTTTGATAAGCAAAAGGAGGTCTACCAACAATGGTTCGATGTGGTTGAACGCGAACGCATTCTCAATGTATTCCGTGCCACCAAAGACGAGGCCATCGAAGAGGCCATTGCTAATAAGTTCGGCTTCACGTTGACTGTGCCTCAGGGCTTCTTCATCGCTAAGGATGAGCCCAACTTTATGTGGCTCCGCAAGGAATTGGAGCGTTCCAGTGCCTGCATTGTCATCTATCAGACGCCTTATTTGGATACGCTCCAGTTTGAGGTGAACAGCCTCGTGGCCATGCGCGACATGATGATGCAGCAGCACATCCCAGGTCCCTTGGAAGGCTCCTACATGGGTACCGAGACGGAGTTTGTGCCGCCTTTGGTGACCACAGCCACCGATTTCCCAGCCGGTTACACGAAGGAGATGCGTGGCATGTGGAAGGTCGTCAACGATTTCATGGGCGGGCCTTTCGTGTCATACACTTTCGCCGACAGCCGCACGGGCCAGTTGGTCACGGTGGAAGGTTATTACTACGAACCCAACCAGAAGAAACGCAACATGTTGCTCCAGTTGGAGTCGATTGCTTATAGTTTGAAGTTCGTGGAGGAGTGACCGTCATTGCGAGGAACGAAGCAATCCAGAAATAGAGCTACAATGAATCATACAAGTCTTCCCAACATGGATTCATGCCCTCAATCAAAGCAAGTTTTGCTGCTCTTGAACCACCTTTGATTTGTTTCTCTCTTTCTATTGCGTCTTTTATTGAGACATATTCTTCATAATATCCTAACTTGTCGATATTATACTTTGCTGTAAAACTCTCTGGGTGTAGTTTTGTTTTATGCTCATAGACACGTCGTTTCAGCATAGAAGTTACACCTGTATATAAAGTGCCATTCCTACGGTTGAACAGTATGTAAACGTATGCTTTCTTTTCCATAATTGTATGAGGTTATTTGTTGGCAAAGGTAATGAATATTTCTAATGGCTGTTTATCTGGATTGCTTCGTTCCTCGCAATGACGCGAAGCGCGTTCGGGGTTTGGTTTGCTGGATTGCTTCGTTCCTCGCAATGACGCGAAGCGCGTTCGGGGTTTGGTTTGCTGGATTGCTTCGTTCCTCGCAATGACGCGAAGCGCGTTCGGGGTCTGGTCTACAGGATTGTTTTGTTCCTCGCAATGACGGAGGTTTATTCCTTTTTATACGTCACTAAAATTTCTCCAAGAGGCGAGTCTGTCCGAGTGACGATTTGCCCCTCTTTCCATTGTCCGAAAACCGTGTCGTCGAAGAGCAAAGTCCCATCGCTTTTCATGCTGAGCCTGCCTTGTGAAGTTTCCTCTAATCCTTTGAATGTCAGAGTGGAATCATTGCTTATGGTGATGACATTCTGCTTCTCCATTTCGCCGATTTGTTTCACCAATTCTGGCGTATTGTGCCGTTCGTCAAACTGCACATTGACCTTTTCGACGGTCCAGGTACCGATGAGGCTGTCGTTACGGTGGCAGGCAGCGAGAACGAAAGCGAGGCCTGCAAGGAAAAGGAGGTTTTTTTTCATTGCATTCAAATTTGAGGCAAAAGTAAGTTTTTTTATTTTTGCCACCGTAAAAACAATGGTTTTATGTCAGAACAAGCACTCCGATGGTTCAAAATAAAGGAGAGCGAGGGAAGGCCCCAAGTCTTCGACCCGCTGCGCCGTCGTTTTGTGGCGTTGACGCCAGAGGAGGAGGTGAGGCAGAAGGTGCTGTATCTCTTGGTGGAGCAACTGCATGTGCCAGCGGGCTTGGTGGCGGTGGAATATTCCGTCAAAGTGAACGGTTTGGACAAGCGTGCCGATGCCGTGGTCTTCGGCACCGAAGGCCGTCCGCTGATGATTGTGGAATGCAAGGCCCCGAGCGTCGCCCTCACCCAATCCGTGTTGGAGCAAGCCCTTCGTTATCATTCTGCATTGTGGCCCCAGTTTTTGCTCCTCAGCAATGGTGCGACCACCTATTGCCTCAAAGTAGAGGGCAGAGCTGTCCATCCTATGGACCATCTTCCCGAGTTTTCCGAAATGACAGCCGCAGCCTCTCAGTGACGGACAAGTCAGTATTGACCATTGAATTTTTTTCCACTTTTTCGCTTTTTTATTTGGTATTGCGTGCACACACGCGAGAAAAAATGTATCTTTGCAAGTTCCAAAATAAGATTTTTTGAATATAATGAATTTATAAATAATTAAGTATCAATTAAAACCCTTAAAAAATGAAAAAAATTACATGTCTATTGGCAGCATTGCTGCTGATGTGCGGCCTTAGTTGGGCGCAACAAATCACTTGGTCTGCAGCGAACCAAGGGTACGAAAATGGACAGGTCATCGAAAGCGTTGACTTCAATGACTATGTTGCTGGTGAGTTTTTCAAAGGCACCAACACCAGCGGACCGAAGTATTACACCACGGGTTCAGCCATCAGATGCTATGGTGGCAACTATTTCACCATCACTTCTGATTATATGCTGACCGAAATCGTTTTCGGATTTGCTACAGGCGAAGGTTCCAATGCCATTACCTCAGATGTAGGTACATACGAAGATGGAACTTGGACAGGTAGTGCCAATGAGGTTACCTTTACCATTAGTGGTACTTCTGGCCACAGAAGATTCGCCACTTTCACCATCACATACGACGAAGGTGATGTTCCTGGCATCAATGCCAGCAATGTTGAAATCGCTTACGATGCCACTGAAGGTGCCATCGAATACACCATCAACAATGGCGTTGACGGCGGCGTACTGACGGCTGCCACCGAAAGCGATTGGCTCACCATCGGCACAGTTGGCGAGACCGTTCCTTTCACCTGCACAGTTAATCCAGATGGAGAGCGCACGGCTACAGTTACCCTTACCTACACCTACGACACCGACCAAACTGTTACCAAGAATGTTACGGTGACGCAAGCTAATAACCCCAATGCTCCTGGTACTGAAGGCAATCCTTACACTGTTGCCCAAGCCCGCGCCGCTATCGATGCCGGAACCGGAACACAAGGTGTGTATGCTACGGGTATCGTTTCCGCGATTCCGACAGCCTATAACTCTACTTATGCCAATGTCACCTTCAACATGGTTGACGAAGAAGGCGATGAAGTTTTCCTGCAAGCCTATCGCTGCGGTGGCGACGAAGCCGCCAATGTCGCTGTTGGCGATGTGGTTGTGGTCTATGGTAATTTGATCAAATACAACACCACTTATGAATTCGGACAAGGTTGCCAAATTGTTACCTTGACGCATCCTGTCATTATTACTCCTGTCATTACCGTCACTCCCAATGTGGTCAATGTGGATGCTGCCGAGCATGACGGCACCCTCACGATAACTTATGAAAACATCCCCGACTTAATCAGTTTCGATTATTATTTCTGTGATGCTGAAGGCAACGAAGCTCAAGAGGCTCCTGATTGGATTGATGCAGAAATTCAAGAGGAAAATGAAAATTATTCCGTTTATTATGTCATTGATGCTAATGACGGCGAAGCCCGCACCGCTTACTTCAAGGTTTATACGTTTGTAGGTGATGAATTGGAAGAAGTTTATTCCATCGTTACAGTCAACCAAGAAGAATATGTGGCTCCCACATACGCTGAACTGCCCTTCACATTCAACAGCGGCAAAGCTGCCATTGAAGGAACCGATGGTCTTTCTCAAGAAGGCCTCGGTTCAGATTATGGTACTGAAAACACCAAACTGAAATTCGACAACACTGGCGACTGGCTGCTGCTCCAATTCGACGAGCGTCCTGGCACTTTGACCTTCGACATTAAGGGTAACAGCTTTAGCGGTAGTACTTTCACCGTGCAGACTTCTGAAGACGGTACGACTTATACCGACTTGGCTACTTATACCGATACCGAACTTACTTCAACAGTCCTAAATGAAGAGTTCACCGATTTGGGCGAAAACGTCCGTTACATCAAGTGGATTTATACCGAAAAGAGCGGTGGCAATGTAGGTTTGGGTAATATCGCCCTTGCCGAATATGATGAGCCTGTTCTCGTGCCTTCCATCACCATCACTCCCGACGTGGTCAATTTGGATGCAGGAGAGCATTATGTGAATTTATTGGACCTCGCATACGAAAACATCGAAGTTGAAGGTACCGACAGTTTCACTGTTCATTACTACAATGCCGAAGGCGAAGAAATTGAACTTGTCCAAGGAGAAGCTTGGCTGATTGCTGGTGTGGTTCTGGAAGATGATGTTTATCAAGTGCTCTATGCTGTTGTGGCCAACTATGGCGAGGCCCGTACTGCTTATTTTAAAGTGAGTTGTGGTGAAACCTATTCCAACCTCGTCACCGTCACCCAAGCCGCTCCTGTGCTTGACTACGCTGTGCTGCCGTTTGTATGGGCAGGCGGTTCAAGCGCTGATTTCGCAGCCTTGAACGGTGTCACTTTGTCGGGCAATGGTTCGGACTATAACAGCAATCATGCTCCTTATCTTATTAAATTTGACGGGACTGGCGACTACATCCAAGTGAAGACTAACGGCCAGCCTGGTTTGGTCACCATTGGCGTGAAGATGATTGGCGGTTCCAACACCTCCACCATCACTATCCAAGGTTCTGCCGACGGCGAAACCTTCACCGACATCGAAGAGTTGACCATTAGCGGTGCTCAAAACGATACTTTGACTCTTGAAACCACCAACGCTTTTGATGCTAATGACCGTTATGTGAGAATGCTCTTCACCAAGGGTTCAAACGTTGGCGTTGGCCCTATCACCATTGCACAGGGAACAGCTCCATCTATCAACATTGCTCCTGCCAACTTCGACTTGGAAGCTGTTGGAGATTTAAATGGAATGCAGGTGGCCTCCGGTTTTGTCACTTATAACAACATCGATATTACACAAGACAGTGATTTTCATATTCAATTCTATAATGCCGAAGGCGTAGAACAAAATCAGCCTGAATGGATTCTTGGTGCTGCTGTATCTCAAATAGCTAATAGTTATCAGGTGGCCTGCATGGTTGGACCAAATACCGGTGCTGCCCGTTCCACTTACTACAAGGTATATGCATTTGATGCCGATTCCAACCCTGTCTATTCCAACCTCGTTACTATTAACCAAGCTGGTGTTCCGCAGCAATATACCCTGACCGTTGAGCCGTTTGAAAACCTTGAACTCATCACTTTTGTCAATGACGAAATGGTCATGGAAGCCGATGGCGAAATTCAAGTGAATGAGGGCGACCATATCATGCTGAGCATTGTCGCAGATGAAGGTTATGACATGGAAACCTTGATGGTGAACGGTGTAAACCATGTTAATGATATCGCTGATGACTTCACTTACGAATTTGACATGCCTGCTGAAGCTGTCACCATCAGCGCCACGGCCATTGAGCATGTGGTTCCCACTCCTGGCGAATGGGTGATGACGAGCCTCAACGACCTCACCGAGAATGATGTGTTTGTCATTGTTGGTGTTTACGATGTAGATGAGTCTTCATTCGCTATGCCGAACAACAGCACAGGTGCTCCTTCCGCAGTTGAAGTCACTATGGTTGGCAACACCTTGTCGGGTGACATTGACGACAACCTCAAATGGAACCTCAGCATTGGCGAGGATGGTTATACCTTCTATCCGGATGGAGAAACCGAGACTTGGCTGTACTGCACCAACACCAACAATGGTGTCCGTGTGGGAACCAACGAGAACAATGTCTTCTCCATGACCTCTGAAGGTTATCTGTTCAACAATGCCACCGAGCGTTATATCGGTATTTACAATTCTCAAGACTGGAGATGCTACACTTCCATCAATAACAACATCAAGGAACAAACCTTTGCATTCTACAAGAGAGTTGATGAATCTGAAATCGAAACTTATACCTTGGAAATCGAAGGTTACGGTGATATCACCAATCCAGGCGGCTACTACCTGATTGCTTCGCCTGTCTCTATGATTAGGCCTACTACTGACAACGGTTTCCTCATGGAAGTACCGGAGCAATACGACCTCTATCGCTTTGATCAAACCTACAGTGGTGAAGAATGGCGCAACTACAAGCTCAAGCATTTCAACATCGCTTCAGGCAAAGGCTATCTCTATGCCAGCCAAGAAAACACCACCCTTACCTTTACGGGTATTCGTTACAATGGCAATGGTGAAGTTGCCTTGGATTACACCGAAGGTGCCGAATTGGCCGGTTGGAACCTCATCGGTAACCCTTATAACCAAAATGTTACTTTATATGTTGGTTATGGAGAGGGACCTGTGGAGGAGTTGGATTTCTATGTGATGAATGCCAATGGTGATGATTTTGAGCTTGGACAGCGGTCAATTAATCCTATGGAAGGCATTCTTGTGCAAGCTAATACTACGAATGAAACGGCTTATTTCAATGACGGTAGTTGGTCGATTGCACCACCAGTAGGAGGAGAAGAAATAGACATGAAGTTAAATCTCAGCGTGAGTGACAACAATGGTAAAGGCGACTATGCTCGTATCCGCTTCGGCGAAGGCAACAACCTGGAGAAGTTCATGCTCAACCCCAACAACACCAAGATCTACTTCCCGGTGGACAACGAAGAATACGCTGTGGTTTACACCGACAACATGGGTGAAATGCCGCTCAACTTCAGTGCTGCCGCTGATGGCAACTACACTCTCAGCATCTATCCTGATAACGTAGAGATGGAATACCTCCACCTCATCGACAACATGACGGGTATGGACGTCGACCTGCTGGCCAACCCGAGCTACAGCTTCGAAGCCACGACAAACGACAACGCCGCCCGCTTCACCTTGGTGTTCGCCAACCTCACCGGTATGGATGAGAACAACGCCGATCAGTTTGCCTTCTTCAGCAACGGCAGCTTCATCGTCAGCAACGAGGGCAACGCCATGCTGCAGGTGGTCGACGTCACTGGCCGCATCGTGAAGAGCGAGACCATCAACGGTACCGCCAGCATCAGCATGAACGCCACTCCTGGTGTCTACATGCTCCGCCTCATCAACGGCAATGACGTTAAGGTCCAGAAAGTAGTGGTGAAATAATGTCACAAAACAATCAAAACATGCAAAACCAAAGCAAGTCAATGGGAAGCCTGCCAACCGGCGGCTTCCCGTCGGCGAGCCGGTTGGCGAGCCGACCTGACAAAAAGCAAGTTTTGCTGGTTTTGTAGGTTTTGTGAGAAAAAGAACAATAGTAAATAGAACAATAACAAACAAAATAAATCAACTAAACGATGAAAAAGATAGCATTGACACTCGCCATCGTCCTCGGACTGAGCATGGCATCGTTTGCTGAAGGCGGCGGCTTGTTCGGCCAAGGCCAGAATGTTGAGGAGAACACCCCGACGACAACGATGTATCACCGCGACGGTGTTCCAGGTCTTCCTGGTGGTGGTCACGGCCAAGGTGGCAACCAGCCTGCCCCTGTAGGCAGTGGTATCGCCGTTCTCATCGGTCTTGGTGCAGCATACGCTGTGGCTAAGAAGCGCGAAGACTAAGGCGATTAGTTCCGTTTCCTGAAACGGCAATCCAACACGGAGCTTTCGGACAAACCGAAGGCTCCGTGGCATTTTATACCTTAGTTATATTTAATGGTTCCTAAAAAATTAATCCCCATACCCCTTGACAAACATGGGGATTTTTCCGTAATTTTGCAGGCGTAAAAAAAGAACGACGTGGAAAAGCAAAACCCTATAGAGGAAGCCCAACGTTATGTCGATAACGCCAAGCAAACCTTAAAGGACAACGGCGAGTACGATAGCGCACTGAAACGTTATAGCGACCGCAAATATGTGAAGTCGGCGGGGCATTTCTTGTGGACGGGTGTACTTGTGTTGCTTGATGCATTGTTTCACGTCAAAACCAAACGTAGGCCGCATCCCGATATCAAGGACTATAAGGAAGCCGTTGCCCAGCGTGACCGCAAGCTGTTGGCCTTGGTGAGTGATGGTTATGCCACCATGCACATCGCCATGAGCTACGACGGCAACCAAAGCAAGGCCGTGTGTGATGAAGGCTTCCGCCTCGCCAACGAAATCATAAAGATTTGCTCCAAGATGCTGCCGAAACAATAGAATCCTTAAATCACGAAATACTGAAGTTTTAAATCTTTGAATCTTAAATCACAAATATAAGTAGATGAACAGATTTAGTTTACATAAAAGACTCGAGACTTCGAGACGCGGGACGCGAGACATGAATTTCGTCCCGTGTCCCGTAGTCCCGAGTCTCGTGTCAATTCAATATGCAGTTTAATTTTGAACACTTACTTACCAACCAATTAAAAACAACAAACAACAAGTCATGTGTAGTTACAACATAACACTTAGCGACACCTTGGTGGAAAAAGTGAGACCTTCCTTCGCCGACGACAACGCCATGCAGCTTTGGCTCCAGCAGCAGATGGAGGAGCTTTTGCTCAATCTTTATATACGGCAAGAGACCAAAAATCGCGCGAGGAAAGCTGTAGCGGCCATGCGTCAACAAAGCGAAAACAATGGCAACTCGGAATTGACGCTTGACGAGATTAATGCCGAGATACGCCAAGCAAGGCAGAAACGAAGAAAATCTCTTGCATGATGAAAAAGTTCTATGCTGTGTTTGATACCAATGTGCTGGTGTCGTCGTTGATGTCGAAGCGCGACGACTCACCTACTGTTGTGCTGTTGGATCATGTATTGGACGGTAATATTACTTTGCTCTACAATGACGAGATTGTTGAGGAATATGATGATGTTTTGCATCGTGAGAAATTCGGCTTCAGCGACGAACGCATCCAGGCGGTGCTGGGAATGGTGAAATCGGGTCTGCGCCTTGAACCAACCCCAAGCGAAATCTCTTTCCTTGACCCCGACGATGCCGTTTTCTACGAAGTCGCACTTTCGAAAGAAGGCTCGTATCTGGTTACAGGCAACCAAAAGCATTTTCCGTTATCACCCATTGTCGTAACTCCAGCCGAAATGTTGATGATTGTGGAGAAAGAAAGCCAACCCTGAAATCTTTAAATCTTTGAATCTTAAATCACAAATATAAGTAGATGAGCATATTTAGTTTACATAAAAGACTCGAGACTTCGAGACGCGGGACGCGAGACATGAATTTCGTTCCGTGTTCCGTGTCCCGTAGTCCCGAGTCTCGTGTCAATTCAATATGCAGTTTAATTTTGAACACTTACTAACCAATTAAAAACAACAAACAACAAGCCATGTGCAGTTACAACATAACCCTTAGCGATACCCTCGTGGAAAAAGTGAGACCTACTTTTGCCGACGACAAAGCTTTGGAACAATGGCTACAAAAGCAACTGGAGGAATTCTTACTCAACTACTATGTTAGACAGGAATCCCAACACAATACCTGCGCAAGTGACCAACCTGTACCCGATGTGGTGCTTCGTCTGCTTGGTGCCGGCCTGCCATTGGACGACGACGACCTGAACGGACGCAAAGCCTATTATCAACATCTTGAAGAGAAACACCAATGACGAAACTCTTCCTTGATACTAACATTGTGATTGACTTGCTTGAAAAACGCGAGCCTTATTGCTATGATGCCGTGCGGTTGTTCTCGATGGCTTACAACAAGCAAGTGGATTTGTTCGTATCGCCGATGACTTATGCTACAGCCTCGTATCTTTTGAGCAAACACGGTGCCGAGGGCGTACGCAACCTGCTTTCCGATTTGCGCTGTTTGACGCAAGTGACCACAGCCAACGAACGCACTATCGATGATGCCCTTGCCTCACAATTTAAGGATTTTGAGGATGCCTTGCAGTATTATTCGGCACAACAAGCCAAAGCCGATGTTGTCATCACCCAAAATGGCAAGGATTTCACTAACTCGGAACTCCCTGTCATGACCGCAGGAGAGTATCTTGCCATGATAAGTCCAACAATGACAGAAAATCTTTAAATCTTAAATCTTGAATCTTAAATCATCAAATAATCAACAATTAAAAACAAAACACTATGAACAAAAAATTTACAAAACTGATTGCAGCCCTCGCGCTGCTGGTCTTCATCGCTCCGCCTATGGTGGGATGGGGACAAACAAGAGACAATGGTGACACCCACGAATTTTCGCAGTCAATATCAGTGGTGTTAAACAACAACGCTTCAATTCCTTCAATTAACATTGCGGAACAATCTTACCCCGTGAAAAAAGTTACTGTTGTTGGTTCGTACAACAAAACCTATAATCCAGCAGTTACAATCGCAGTGAGTGTTGGTGGAACATCGTGGGGATCTCAACAAATAGGTGGTAGTGGAAATTTCTCAAAAGATTTTACGGGAACATCTACCGTGGGTGCTATTGTTGTTTCGTTCACGAATGAAACAGGTAATGGAACTGGTCATGGAACTTTCAATGTTACCAAGGTAATATTAACAGAAGGAAGTAGTGGTTCCGATCCAACTTTCAATGTGACCTTCGATGCTGGTGATGGTACTTTCGTTGGCAATGAAGATTTCCCGACGGAAAGCAATGAAGTGACAGCAGGCACATATTCTTTGCCGAATGCAACCAGAGCGAACTATACTTTACTTTGGAGTGATGGAACTGACACTTACGAGGCAGGTGATGATTATGAAGTTACCGAAGATGTTGATTTTACCGCCCAATGGACTGAAAGCGGTGGTGGTAGCACTACTACGGAACATGTTTATAATTTCGCTGGTGCTAATAACTTTTATACTGATGCAAACCTGACAACGCATCCTAGTTCAGGGAGCAACAACAATGTTGGAACTATATATTATAGCGACGGAAGCGTGTTTGTCGCATCAGGAACAAATAGATATTTCAGCTCTGCTACTTCAGGATATTTCATGTTAGGTAAAACTAATGCTGAGATTACCCTTCCAACATTTAGTGGATACAAAATCACGCAAGTGAAATTGCATTCTTCATCAGGACATTCCACCAGTGTTGCTGTTTCTATCGTTTCAGGTTCCAACACAGCATCAACAGCACAAACATGGTCAACTCAAAATAATGATTATGTTTATAATATTGCATCAGACTACCAATCTTCTGCATTATCTGTAAAAGTCACCAACAATTACAACTCCCAATTTACATCAATAACAATTGTGTGTGAACAGTTATCTACCGACCCAATCATCAACGCCACCAATCCCGAAGCCTTAGCATATAATGCCACAGGAGGTGAATTCGGTTATTCCATCACCAACCCAACTGGAGCGAGCCTGAATGCAGCATCAAACAGCGATTGGATTACAAATGTTGATGTTGATGGTACGAACTCAAAGGTGACTTTCAGCACATCCACCAATACGGCTTACACGCAACGTACGGGTACCATTACCCTTACCTACACAGGTGCGACCGATAAGGTCATCACCATCACACAAAATGCTGCGCCAACGCCAACCATTACTGCTGATGATGTAAACATCCTTTACGATGCCGCAAGTGGCAGCATAATGTATGAAATCGAGAATTATGTTGCTGGTACTATGGCTGCCACGACTGATGCCGATTGGATTACTGATTTTAATTACGATCAGGCAGATGAAATCGGCGAAGTCGGTTTCACCACCACCACTAATCCTTCGGCTACTATCCGCACGGCCACCGTTACCTTGACTTATACTTACGGTGGTAGCGAACCCGCAACCAAGAATGTTACTGTGACCCAAGCCGCCAACCCCAACGCTCCCGGCACTCAGACTACGCCTTACACCGTGGCCCAAGCCCGCGCTGCTATTGATGCTGGTACTGGTGTGACAAGTGTCTATGCGACAGGTATTGTTTCCGAGAATAATTATTATAGCCAAAACAATGGTTATATCACTTATTTCATTTCTGATGATGGAACAACAACAAGTGACCAGCTGGAAGCATTCCATGGAATGAGCTATAACGGAGATCCATTCACCTCTGCAGATGACATTCAAGTTGGCGATGTTGTTGTAATTTATGGTAATTTGACCAAGTACCAACAAACTTATGAATTTGAAGCTGGTAATTACATTGTTTCCTTGACCCATAAGCCTGCCATCACCACCGACGCTGCAAACAACAGCCTTGCTATTCCGAATCAGATTCTTGGTTCGTATGATGGAACCAGTTTTGCGACACTTACGGTGAACGGTACCAACCTCACCGCAGGAATCACACTCACTCTGGGCACCAATAGTCCTTTTGAAATGTCAGCAGATTTGGACAACTGGTCATCATCAATCACGATTTCCCTAACCAATGGCAGTATTACAAATGAAGAAGTGGCCATCCGTTTGAAGGAGAGTTTGACCTCGGCGCAGGAGTATGCCGATAATGTTACTCTGACCTCAACGGGTGCTGACAATGTCACCGTTACCCTCGCCGGTAGCGTGACCAACCCAACCTACACCCTTACGAACTTGAGCGACAGCGACAAAGGTAGCATAACTTTCAGCCCTGCTTCTCCTGTTGAGGCCAACACGGTTGTCAGTATCACCCCCGTGGCCAACGATGCCTATGTCTTCAACGGCACGTTGACATTCTATGATGCAGAGTTGGAAGTTATTGAAACTGTCAACAATGTTTCTGGTACTTACAATTACACCATGCCTGCCTACAATGTTGGTGTTGAGGCTGGTTTCGATGCCAAACCCACCTACGCCGTTACTTGCGTATATGACGAAGACCTGGGCCTTATGACCGCAACGCCGGCTTCGGCATACGAAGGTCAGTTGGTTACTTTGGAATATACAGCTGCAACGGGCTATCGCCTTACTTCGATTGTCATCACCAAAACAGCTGACGGCTCTGCCACAGACATCACCCCTGTTGCCAGTGGCGACAACTACACCTTCAATATGCCTGGCTATGCTGTCACCGCTACGGCCACTTTTGAGGAAATTACTGAGGTGACCTATGACTTTACGGAAATTGAAGATTTTAGTAGTTGGGGTGGTTATGCGGAACATGTTGTAGAATATGAAACCGCTACTGTTACTTTTGCTTCGGCCAGTCGTCAAACTCAGACTATCACCAATCAGCCTGTCACCAAAGGCAATCCCGTCATCATCGTAATGAAAAATGGTCTCACTATTACCAATGCAGCATTCGTGTGCACACAGTGGAACGACAAGGCTCAAACCATCACCCTGCATTACAGCACCGATGGTGGCGTGACCTTTACTTCAACAGGTGTGACTTCTACCAATTTCAGCATAAGTTCGTCTCTCCCTGCCGGCACCAATGCCGTGAAGATTACTTTCTCAAGCACTTCCAACCAAGTGGGTATCGCTTCCGCCACGGTGAACACCCAAAGCACCGATACCTACACGTTGACGCTCGGCAATCTTGAACACATCAATGAATACTTCGTGTTCGTAAACAATGAAAATGAACCAGTCGAATTCGAGAACGATGAGATTGAAGTTTATGAGGGTGCGACCGTCTATGTCAGTGTCGCTGAAGTTGAAGATTGCTATCTTTTCAATGGCATAAACGTTGTTTATGGCGATAACCAAAAGGCTGACACCACGAAGTACGACCCCATGTATTATTCCTTTGTCATGCCTGCTGGCGATGCCACCCTTAATTTCGTTACTGGCGAAGCAACGCACTACACCCTTACCGTGGCTGGGTCACATTTCGAATTTGACAACCTGCTTGTGGGTTCAGCAAGCGAAGTGGTCACTCTTGATGCCAACAATCAAGCAGAGATTTGTGAGCAGCTGAATGTTGAGGTTGACAGCCTTACCATTGAAGAGGGCTATGTCCTTACATCTGTGACGCTCGCTTATGGTGATGAAACAGTCGATGTCACTACCAATGAAGGCGGCCTGTATGCTTTCCAAATGCCTTCCAGCAATGCAACGCTGACCATTACAACAGACTTGGCTCCTGTGGCTGACAATTACGAACTCTTCACTGGTGACCTTGTCGAAGGCGATTATCTGATTGTTTATAACGAGAAAGCCATGAATAATACAGTCAGCAGCAACAGATTTCAATATGAAGAGGTAATAGCTACAAATAATGTGATTGCTACTGCAGATGCCTCTATCGTTTGGCATATTGCTCCGAGCGGTGAATATTGGACCATTTATAATGCTGCTGTGGGTAAATATGCTGCAAGTGGCAGTGATAAACAAGCACAATTGCTGACAGACGGAGAAGATGACAAGTCATTGTGGACTGTTTCTGTCGAAAATAATAATACTTACGAGTTTATCAATAAAGCCAAAACTAATAACTATAAATACCTTAGGAATAATGGTACCTATGGTTTCGCCTGCTATCAAACTGGTACAGGCGGAGCCTTGTCACTCTACAAGAAGGTTGAGGATACCCCTGTCACCGAGACCTACGAACTCACCATCAACGGCTACGGCGATGACAACGAGGTTGAAACTGGTTGGAATCTCATCGCTTCGCCTGTGGCTACCACTCCCGGAGAGGTTGAAAACATGCTCAGCAACACATACGACCTCTATCGCTTCAACCCAAACGCTGACAAGGAATGGGAGAATTACAAGAATGAAGAACACCAAAATGACTTCAGCATCGTTCCTGGCCAAGGTTATCTCTATGCCAATAGCGGAGACGGCTCAAATAACAATACAGTTACTTTGATTTTCAGCGGTGCCCCGTATGATGGTGAAGGAGCCATCACCCTGGAAAATGCTGGGTGGAACCTCGTGGGCAACCCCTTCAACAGCAATGTCATAGTTGATGCTGAAGAATTCATGATCATGAATGAAGCTGGCAGCCAAATCATTCCTGCCGATGCAAATCACAGTACCATCGCCCCGATGCAAGGCATCTTCGTTCATGCCAACGAAGAAGGAGAGTCCGTGACCTTCATTCGACCTGACGGCAATGTTCATCCAAACAGCAATCCCGCCGTTGTAATGAACCTCGTCCAAAACCGCGGCAACGTCATCGACCGTGCCATCGTTCGCTTCGGCGAAGGCAAGGCCATGCCCAAGTTCCAACTCTTCGAGAACAACACCAAGCTCTCTATCGCCCAGAATGGCGAGGACTTCTCCGTGGTTCGCAGCAACGGCCAAGGCACCATGCCTGTCAACTTCCGCGCCAACGAGAACGGCCAATACACTCTCACGGTCAACCCCGAGAACGTGGAAATGAACTACCTCCACCTCATCGACAACATGACCGGTGCCGACATCGACCTGCTCCAAACCCCGAGCTACAGCTTCAACGCCACCACGACGGACTATGAAAGCCGCTTCAAGTTGGTGTTCGCTAGCGACGCTTCGACAGGCTCAGCGTCCGACGAGACCTTCGCCTTCTACAGCAACGGCAACTGGGTCATCAACAACGCCGGCAACGCCACCCTGCAAGTAGTCGACCTCATGGGCCGCATCCTCAGCAGCGAGACCGTCAACGGCAGCGTCAGCAAGACTATCAACGCCACGCCCGGTGTGTATATGCTTCGCCTCATCAATGGAGAGAATGTCAAAGTACAGAAAATTGTGGTAAGATAAACTAAGAGCAATCAGCCATTAGCATTCAGCTATCAGCCTGGTAAAAGCGAGCTGAGAGCTGAATGCTGAAAGCTGAAAGCCGATGAGAAATGAAAAGTAAAATTGAACAATAACAAACAAACAAATAAACAACAAATTACAATGAAAAAACTGATCGTAACAATCGCAATCGTCCTTGGTTTGGGCATGACCACATTTGCACAAGAAGCTTTCACCGGTGCTGACGGCGTCACCGAAAGCGGTCTCTTCAGCTTGGGCACAAGTTTCTTCAGCAACAATGAAGACCTCAGCTTGTTCTATGAGTACTACGAGATGGATGAACAGGAGTACTACTATGACAACTACCCCCAAAACCAACAAGAAAATGGCTTCTTCGGTTTGGGTACAGGAGTCTTTAACAGGCAGACGACTCCGGGGCTTATGCTGCCTGGTGAGCATGGTTTAACCCAAGACCAAGACACTCCTTTGGGCAGCGGCATCGCCGTGCTGATGGGCCTTGGCGCAGCCTACCTCGTGGGCAAACGCCGTAAGGAGGATTAATCCCTCCTCTACAACGGAAACGTCACCATCGTGAGACGAGAAGCACTGGAATTTTCAGTGCCTCTCGTCTTTTCTTTTCTTGGGAAAACCCCTATCTTTGCACTCCTAATCCAAATACCCATGAGACGACATCTTTTCCCTACCATGCTCCTCTTGTTCACTCTGATGGGAGGCAGCCTGAGCGCACAAATCCCCAACGGTTATTACAACGACGCCAACGGATTGATAGGCGATGAACTGAAGGCAGCCCTGCACGACATCATCAAAGACCACAACGTGGTGAGCTACGGCGGCATCCTCAACGCTTTTGCCTACACCGACTGCAAGCCCAACGGCAAAATCTGGGACATGTATTCCGACTACGAATACAGCCTGAACACCGACCTGTGTGACGAATTCGAGCAGGAAGGTGAATGCTGGAACCGCGAGCACGCCTGGCCGCAGAGCTGGTTCAACGAAAGCAACACGCCACGCAACGACCTCTTCCACGTCTATCCCACCGACGGCTTCGTCAACCAACAGCGCGGCAACTATCCCTACGGCGAGGTCAACAACCCCACTTACACCTCGGGCAACGGCTCGAAGCTCGGCCCTTGCGCCACCTCAGGATATTCTGGCAAGGTGTTCGAGCCTGTCGACGAATACAAGGGCGACCTTGCCCGCAGCTATTTCTACATGAGCGTGCGCTATGCAGGCGAGGATGACGACTGGACCACGAGCGGCATGACCAACAAGGCGGAAATCAAGCCTTGGGCACTGGCCATGCTGCTGCGCTGGAACGACGATGACCCCGTGAGTCAGAAGGAAATTGACCGCAACAATGCCGTTTACGGCTATCAGAATAACCGCAACCCCTTCATCGACCATCCCGAATATGCCCGCATGATTTGGGACCCGAACTGGCAAGGCAGTTCCTACAACATCGCTTGTGCCACAGACTTGCAGCATGGCAGCATTTCGGCACCCGAGAGTGCCCCGCATGGTAGCACTGTCACGCTGACCGCCACGCCCGACGAGGGCTACAGCCTCTATTCATGGTACGTGTTCAAGACTGGTGACATGAGCTGTAGCGTCAGTGTCAACGGCAACAGCTTTGTCATGCCCGCCTTCGACGTCACTGTCATGGCCACCTTTGTGCAAGGCGGAGCATGGGTAAAGATGACCACGGCACCGGCCGACTGGAGCGGAGAGTATATCTTGGTGTACGAACAAAGCACCAATACCGTCTATGCCTGGACTGGCGAAGACGAAACGAATTGTTACGTCTCCAAAACGATAACGGACAATGCTATTGCCTATGGAGGATGTGCTACCCTCACCGTGGCTGCCACGACTGGAGGTTATGCGGTCAAAGTCAATGGAGGCAGCCATGACGGCAAATACATCTCCGGGACAGCAGGCAACAACAAACTGAATTTTGACGATACTCCTGCCGTGAACACACTTTCGATGGAATCCAACAGCATAATCATGACATCGAACACTTCCGTGATGCGGTTCAACAACGATGCGGGTCAGAAGAGGTTCCGCTATTTCAAGTCGAGCACCTACGCCAGCCAGCAGCCTATCCAGTTCTATACAAAGAGGACACTCACCCACGAGATTCATTTCAATCCCAACGACGGTTCAGGCGCGATGAGCGACCAAACCGTTATCGAGTTTGAGCCCACGGCATTGCAAGCGAACACCTACACGAGAGAGGGCTACCTCTTTGATGGCTGGAACACCGAAGCCGATGGCACTGGCGACACCTATGCCGACGAGGCCACTGTTATCCTGTTTGATGACCTGACTTTGTATGCCCAGTGGAGCCAGCCGTTCGACATCATGCGTGAATATCAAAAGATTACCTCCGCTGACCAATTGGTTCCTGGGCGCACCTATTTGATTGTCAACGTCGACCATGGCAAGGCCTTGGGTACCACACAAAACAACAACAACCGCAGTGCCGCCGATGTGGTTGTAGAAGACGACCTCATTTCAGGCATCGACAGCGTTGTTTGCGAATTGACTCTGGGCGGCAGTGCGGGTGTCTGGACGTTCTTTGATGCCGGTTGGGGCAACAACGGAGGCTATCTCTATGCGGGCAGCAGTAGTTCCAACCATCTGAAGACTCAGGCTTCCAACAATGCCAATGGACAGTGGAGCATTACCTTTGGTGCAAATGGTGTCGCTACCATTCAGGCGCAGGGGAACAACTCGCGCAATCTGTTGAGATACAACAATTCGAGCAACATTTTTTCATGTTACGCTTCGGGTCAGCTTGAAGTATGTCTTTTCCGCCGCACCGAAGCCTACGATTATCCTGCCGAGCAAACCATTGCTCTTGCCCCAGGCTGGAACTGGTTCTCGACGTATATCGACATCAGTTTGGAACAGCTTCAGGCAGTCCTTGTGTCTGCTTTGCCTGGCACGGCGATCAATATCAAGTCGCAGACCCAAAACGTCAAATACCAAAATGGCAGATGGGCAGGCTCGTTGACGGCTTTGGATTTGACCCAGATGTATACGATTTCGGTTACCAACGACTGCGAGATTACATTAGAAGGCACGCCTTTAGATCCATCAGAGCTTACAATTACCTTCAACAATGGAGCCAACTGGATGGCATTCCCATTCAACGAGAACATGACAGTGACCGACTTCTTTGGCTCGTTCCCCATCAATAACGATCAGGTCAAATCGCAGTCGCAAAACGCGAAATACCAAGGTGGCAGATGGGGTGGACAATTGAACACGCTTGTGCCTGGGCAGGGTTACATTTACAAGTCGAGTACAACCCAAGCCAGGACGTTCTTCTTTCCCGCAAGGTAAAAAATAGTAAATACATTTACTATCTGAATACTTACTTTTTGTATTTTTGCACCACAAAAAGGAAAGAAGAAATGATATTCACCCCTACGAAATACCAACTACAGACTGTTGCAACAGGCCGAGTCTTTGAAGATCAAGGCTGGACGTTGGACGACAAGGAATGCCCTACGCCGAGCATGGTGCGTCCTGTTTATGAGAAGAAACAACTTGAGGTGAAGGAAGAGGCTTGTCTGGGTTTGTACCGCTACGCCGACTGGCTGCCCATCAAGACTATGCTGAGGAAGCCCACTGAACCCATCACTTACAAGAGCGAAAGCCTTGCCGAGAAGTTGGGTTTGCGCAATCTGTACATCACCTTCAATGGCTGGTGGCCCGAGCGCAACGCACGTATGACCACTTGCTCCTTCAAGGAGATGGAGGCATATTCGGTCTGTGCCCGTTTAGGTGACGACTTGAAGGAGCAGACGTTGGTGGTGGCCTCGGCTGGCAATACAGCCCGCGCCTTCGCCAAGGTGTGTTCCGACAATGGCATCAAGCTCCTGCTTTGTGTGCCTCAGGACAACATCAAGGCCTTGTGGTTCGACAAGCCGTTGAATCCTTGCGTGAAACTCATCACCACCGAGTCGGGCAGTGACTATTTCGATGCCATCAACCTCTCGAATGTGGTCTGTGAGTTGGATGGCTACCTCGCCGAAGGCGGTGCCAAAAACATCGCACGTCGCGACGGCATGGGCACCACCATGATGTCGGCCACAACCTTCATCGGTCGCACCCCTGACTTCTATTTCCAGGCTGTGGGCAGTGGTACAGGGGCCATCGCCGCATGGGAGGCTAACCTGCGCTTCATCGAAGACGGTCGTTTTGGCACCAACAAGGCCCGCCTGATGGTCTCGCAAAACAAGCCTTTTGTTCCCATGTACGATGCTTGGCGTGCCGACTCACGCGCCTTGTTGCCTTACGATGCCGACCAAGCCCGCAAAGACGCTGCCGAAATTTGCGCTCCAGTGCTTTCCAACCGCAAGCCGCCCTACAGCCTCGCAGGTGGCTTGTACGATGCCCTCAAAGACACCAACGGCGACATCTTTGCCGTCAGCAACACCGAAGCCGATGCGGCCAAAGCCTTGTTTGAGCAAACCGAAGGCATCGACATTTACCACGCCGCCGCTGTGGCCACCGCTTCATTGCAGCAAGCGATAGAGCGCGACATGGTGAAGTGTGACGATGTGGTCATGCTTAACATCACAGGTGGCGGTGAGCGACGCTTCCTCGCCGAGCATGAGATTTACCATCTGGAGCCTTCACACATCTTCAAGATTGGTTTTACAAAGGCCGAGGTGGAGACGGTTTTGGCTAGGATGAAATGCTAATTCTTAAATGTCATTCTATCGTCTGACCTCCAATGTCATTCCTTGCAAGGGCATGTGGGATTGGAATCTATTGGAGGTCAGATGACATAGGAATTTATACACGGTCTGGCGTCTCCCAAAACAATTCCTCAGCAACCCCGTCAGCGAAGAGCATCTGCGCATCGTTGAGGTAGAGGAACTCTCGTGTTTGTGAGAGCCTACCTTGGGCAAGCAAGGGTTGGGCATGTTTTTCGCAATAAGTCGAGAATCGTTCGCCCATTTCACGTTTCATATATTTCAGGTCGATGCCCCAATGCGTGCGGAGGCGGAGCATGACGTATTCGTCGTATTGCTGTTCGGACGTTAATTGTTCAATATCTACCACTGGTTTTTGGACGTGCTTTGCGTCATTGCGAGGAGGAACGACGAAGCAATCCAGAGAAGGATGCTTTGTGTCTGGATTGCTTCGTTCCTCGCAATGACGCGAAGCGGGAGAGAAAGCCTCACAATACTTCTCTACGCTGGAAACATTCCACTGCCGAGAGCTACCGTCATAGGAATGTGCCGAAGGTCCAAAACCCGCGTAAGGTGTGCCAAACCAATAGTTAGCATTGTGCTTGGAGTGCATTCCGCGAAGGCAGAAATTGGAGATTTCGTAATGCAGATAACCATTTTCGGCGGCGCGTCGGCAAAGGATTTCATAATCGCGCAAAGCATCCTCTTCGTTGACGGCTTGCACCTTGCCCAATTCGATTTGTTTGGTCAAAATGGCATTGGGCTCTAAAGTGAGGGCGTATGCGGAGAGGTGAGGGAGACCCATCTCAAAGAAAAGGTCAAGGTTGCGGTTCCATTGCTCGGCATTGGATGTGGGGAGGCCATAGATTAAATCGATGCTGATGTTGCTGAAACCAGCCTGTTTGGCCCATTCAAGGCATTGTCGAGCATGGATGGAGTCATGGCGGCGGCTCAAGTATTTTAAATTGTTGTCAAAAAAACTCTGAATGCCGATGCTGAGCCGGTTGACTCCAAGTTGACGCAAGCCTTCAAGGTATGCCAACGACAATGTGTCGGGGTTGGCCTCAAGAGTGATTTCGGGGTCTTTTCCGATGGGATAAGTACTATTAATAAGGTGCAGCAGCTCGCCGATTTCCTTTATGGACAGCAACGAAGGCGTTCCGCCACCGAAATAGATGGTGTTGACGGTCTCGCCATGCAGATAGTCCTTTCGCGTGATGATTTCCGCCTTCAATGCTTCCAAAAACCTGTCTTTCAGCTTCAAGGAAGGCAGCGAATAGAACTCGCAATAGGCGCATTTCGAGTTGCAAAAAGGGATATGGATGTAGAGGCCTGCCATGGGATAAAAATTGTAGAGACGCAAAATCTTGCGTCTCTACATAGCATATTGAATTACCTTTCGATGACCAATTTGACGGTCTTTTCTTCATGTTTGGATTGCAGACGGACGAAATACATCCCGTCGGGCAAATTGTTGAGTTGGATGGCTTCGAAACCCTCATTAATGCTCATCATTTTTTGTCCAATGATGTTGAACAACTCAACTTGCAGGATGTCCTTGCCTTCAACGCGAAGCATGTCTTTTGCGGGATTTGGGTAGATACAACTTTGTCCCCAATGTTCATCGACTCCATCGGGAATCCACATTGCTTCGATGGTCTCGCTTGTCGCCTCACATCCGTCGCTATACACGGCGTTGATATAATAAAGGTGGGTCACGTAAGGATCTCCGAAGACTTCATCATCCCCAAAAGACGTATAGTCAGCGGGAAGCGTAGCTATCAGCTCATCGTCTCGATAAACCTGGAGCGCTACCAAGTCACCTGTAGAGGTTTCCGAAGGGAAGTCCCAAAACAGTCCAATATAGGGGCAATCGCCGCCTGTTTCCCATGTCAGGTTTTCAATGGGAAAACATTGAACCAAAACAGTCTCTTCATGAATCCATCCCATGCGGTCGTTGCTGCCTTTGTAGGTGCCAAAAACCAGATTTTCAACAGGTTGATTCAAGGCGTATGCAGTCACATAAACAGGGTCATCGGGAGAGAAGTTTTGGACATAGGTCAAGGTGACAATTTCCAGCATGCCATCGCCGTTGATGTCGCCAAGGTTGGCTCCATTCATATAGGAGAGGCCTTGCGGACGCAATGGGAAGCCTTCGGTCACCTCGGTGCCGTCCATCTCCCAAGCTCGGATGTAGCCTTGTTCGCCATCCATCAGATTGAAGTCGGTGATGATTTCGTTTTCGCCGTCGCCGTCGATGTCGGCCACAGAGATAAAGCCTTCGATGC
>JAEEGG010001871.1_pt1 | contig 55666 bp, 25 predicted proteins | sample 9134161 | NCBI WGS metagenome assembly JAEEGG01 (sample SAMN16246543, study PRJNA631951) | gut metagenome | biome: gut microbiome; feature: rumen; material: CR-attached | host: Bos | place: Iran: Karaj | collected 2018-10 | reverse complement strand
CGAATCTCTTCTCCGGTGACTACAACGATTTGAGCAACCGCCCGCAGATTCCGCAGATCCCGCAGAACGTGAGCGCCTTCCAGAACGACGCCGGCTACATCACCTCGTTCACCGAGCAGCAGATCCTGACCATCAGCAATGACACCATCTACTTGACCGGCGGCAGCTTCGTGAAATTGCCCACGGCGGAAGGCTTCAGCGGCAGCTACAACGATTTGACCGACAAACCGAACCTCTTCTCTGGCGATTACAACGACCTTAGCAACCGCCCGCAAATCCCGCAGATTCCGCAGAACGTGAGCGCCTTTACCAACGATGCTGGCTACATCACCTCGTTCACCGAACAACAGATCCTGACCATCAGCAATGACACCATTTACCTGACGGGCGGCAGCTTCGTGAAACTGCCCACGGCGGAAGGTTTCAGCGGCAGCTACAACGATTTGACCGACAAGCCGAATCTCTTCTCTGGCGATTACAACGACCTTAGCAACAAGCCGAATCTCTTCTCCGGTGATTACAATGATTTGACCAATCGCCCGCAGATCCCGCAGATTCCGCAGAACGTGAGCGCCTTTACCAACGATGCCGGCTATCTCACTTCCTTCACCGAACAGCAGGTTTTGACCATCAGCAACGACACGATTTACTTGACGGGCGGCAGCTTTGTGAAACTGCCCGCTGGATTTGACGGCAATTATAACAGCTTGACCAACAGACCCACCAACGTAAGTACGTTCACCAACGATGCCAATTATCTTACAGCCGACAGTCTCAACAACTTAAATGACCGGATTAATTCTTTGCAGCATGCCCTTAACGAGTTGCAACAGACCATAAATAATGACCATTTCATCTGCGGCACCAACACCATCATTGACCACGAGGGCAACGTTTATCACACGGTGAAGATTGGCAACCAGTGCTGGACAAAGGAGAACCTGCGCACCACCACCTCGCCAAGTACGGGAACGTATCTCATTCCGGATGCCAATGCATCCAGCACGTACACGGGCAAGCAGGCCTACTGGTACAACAACGATGCGGCGACGTATGCACCGATGAACTACGGCCTACTCTACAACTGGAATGCAGCGATGGACACATTCAACACGGCATACGGGGAAACGAGCGTGAACACCAGTTCTAGCAACGAGGTGTCGGTGAGTTTCAGCGGCTACCGCAGGGGTATTTGTCCTGTGGGGTGGCACTTGCCAAGTTATGAGGAGTGGAATCAGTTAAGAAATTATTTGGGCAGCCAAAGCGAGTATATCTGCGGTGACCACAATATCTATATCGGCAAAGCGTTGGCCGACACAACGGGTTGGGATACCACCCCAACCAGCTGTGCGGTGGGTAACGACCTTTCCGCCAACAATGCCACAGGCTTTTCAGCCCTTCCCGCTGGCGTCTTCTATGGCAATACTTTTGCTACTGGCCTAATCGGCACCAAAGCTTACTTCTGGAGCGCCACCCAAACAGAAAACAGCAACGCCTACGAATTCACTCTAAGTTACGAACATGGCAGAGTATCTATGGCAAATTATAGTAAGCACTATGGGTTTTCCGTGCGTTGTCTCCGCGACAGCACTACAAAAACTGAAGCACAAATCCTCATGGACAGCCTCAACACACTCCAGAACGCCCTCAACGACTTGGAGCAGAATACCCCTACTGTGAACAACGGGACCCTCACCATACAGCAGAACGGCAGCCCAGTGGGAACGTTCACCGCCAACCAGAGTTCGGACCAAATTGTGAACATTACAACCCTTACCACAGCTGAAGTGCAGGCCCTGATCAACAGCAGTTTGGGAACCATGCAGCAGCAGATACAGGCTGATGCCAACTTCGCGTGCGGCACCTCAAAAGTCACGGACTACGATGGCAACGAATATAACACCGTGCGAATCGGCGGCCAATGCTGGTTGAAGGAGAACCTCCGCAGCACGCATTATGCCAACGGCACCGCCATCGCTGCCGGCACTGAACCCTCCACAACTGTTCCTTATCGCTATGCCCCTGGCAACGACGCGAATACGGTAGCCGAATACGGTTATCTCTACAACTGGCTGGCGGCTATGAACGGAGCCAACGACAGCAATGCCAACTCCAACAGAGTGCAAGGCATCTGTCCCAACAACTGGCATGTTCCCAGTCCTGAAGAATGGATGCAACTCGACAATTACCTGAAAAGTCAGAGTCAGTATATTTGTGGTTTGAATACGGATAACATAGCAAAATCACTGGCCTCCACCACAGGATGGACAAATAGTGCCATTGACTGCACAGTAGGCAACACCCCAGAAGACAATAACGCCACGGGATTCTCCGCTTTACCCGCCTGTTTTTATGCCAACAATGGCAGTTACGGGATCATGGGACATTGGGCGTACTTTTGGAATTCTGCAAACATGATCTCGAATCCGGATTATGGTGGGTGTTATATTTTAACGTGTTCAGAAAGTACTACAATTCAAATTAACATCAATAAAAATTGGGGACTCTCCGTACGATGTGTGCGTGACAACAGCGAAGTCTCCTTGGCGGAACAGATGCAACAGCAGATGAACAGCCTTGTAGCCCAACAGCAGCAGCAAATCGGCAGCATGCAACAGAACATTGACAATCTGCAACACCAGGTTGACAGCCTACAGCAAGTGATTGACGATGGGCAGCAGGGTTCCGGCGGGCTTCCGGTGGTCACCATCACCGACACCTGGCAGGGCGACCTGGTGAACTATCCGACCGTGTACGGCCGCATCACCAGCAATGGTATCACGAACAGCCGACCCCAAGAGTTCATCTTAGCCAAGGGCTTTGTTTTCAGCTCCTCGAATCAAAACCCGACACTCCAGAACTCCTCCTTTGTGACAGTGGACACCAACAGTTCCGACTTCTTCAGCACACTTAACATCTATACTAACACGACCTATTACGTAAGGGCTTTCGCCACCAACATCAACGGTACGAGCTACAGTACCCCTGTCACAGTTCGCCGTGGCAACTACTACGCCATCCCACCCACCGGCTCGAAAAACCTCTTAGTATCCTCCGCCAGCGACACGATTTACATCTACACATATGGCGGTCCCGACAGGAATTACGGCAAAAATTTCAACGGCTCATTGACATTGTACCCCTCCTCGAGCAGCAAGGCGGTGCGTATTGTGTCCGCCACATACAATACCGAAAGTAACTACGATTACCTAACCGTGTACAGTGGGTCATCAACCTCGGGCTCATCGCTTGTCCATGTGTCGGGCAGCGGTTCCCTTTCGGAAATCTATCCCAACAATGGCGATCAGGATTTGACCGTTAAGTTCACCTCTGACCCCTCTGTCTTCAACAGTGGTGTGCTCCTCAAGGTGGTGCTGACCGATTTCTGTCCCTCCTCGGTAACGGATGCCACGGCAAACATCAATTACAGTACTGTCCGTGTGAAAGAGCAATGCTGGATGAAGGAGAATCTCCGTGCGGGCAACCTTACCAGCGGCGCCACCATCGGCATACTCACGGATTATGCCACGGGTTCCACCTCGGTTCCGTACCGCCGTTATCCGAATGGAGAACAAAGCAATGCGAGCACATACTCCTACTTGTACAACTGGCCTGCCGTCGCCAACAACAGCAGCACGGTGTCAGACGGAATGAGCGGCTTGTGTCCCAGCGGCTGGCATATCCCCACCCGTCAGGATGTCATGACGTTCGCCAATAACACCACCGCCTCGTTCAGAACCTCGACATCGGGCTTCAACGCCAAGATGGCCGGACGGGCAACCTACACCAACACGACCAGCTACTACGATTTCGGCAATTATGCAAACTTCTGGATGACCTACAGCAATACAGTCTCTTCATTCTGGATTAAAAGTGATGGTACTATACAAACATCCTTCACCTCCGGCGAGGGCAGAGCCCATTACAAGTCTCTACGGTGTTTGAAGGACTAATTATGTATTTTTGCACTTTTAAAAAACCAAGACATGAAAGTACCCGAACGTTACTACGATGAGATATTCCCCTTCGCCGGACAATGGGACATGCCCAGCGCGTGCGGCCTGAAAATCATCCGCAAAGAGGACAAAACCTACGTGATCGTCACGGAATTGTACCAGGAGAACCCCGGTACATCCGTGACGTACGCGGGCAAGTCGTTAGCGCAACAGATTTGCGACAAGAAAGGACTTGACCTTTCAAAAATCCACTATATCGAGTGCAACCCCGACACCAACTCCAAGCTTTCCTTCTACGACGAGGAATATTTCGAGGTGTCGTTTGACGATGAGAGACCTGCCTACCGGCAGCTGTCCGCGGAAGAAGTGAAGAACATACTGAGTTAAAAATTAAAAGTTAAGAATTAAAAATGAGACGACTGGTTCAGACTCTTGTATGCCTGCTGTTGGTTTTGGCCGTCAGCGCACAACCCAAGCCCATCCGTCTGTGGCATGATGTGGCGGGCATGAAGTCGCAGCCCACGAAGCTATACGTTTATCCCGCCCCGAAGAATCACAACACAGGTGTGGCGGTCATCATCTTTCCTGGCGGAAGCTACAGTCACACCATGGGCATCGCCACCGAGGGTTTTGGCGTGGCCGAATGGCTCAACAGTCAGGGCATCAATGCCTTCGTGGTAAAATACCGCACCGGCAACCGGGGTTATCATCATCCGGCCATGATCCAAGACGCCCAATACGCCATCCATTATGTGCGGGAACATGCCAAAGAGTATGGCATTGACTCTAAAAAAATAGGTACAATGGGGTTCTCCGCCGGCGGTCATTTAGTCACCATGACGGGAGCCTTCCACCAAGACAACTACATTGCCAAGGTGGGTGTCAAAGACCGGATACTCCTGAAACCGAACTTCGTGGTGCCGGTCTATCCGGTGGTCTCCATGCAGGACGACATCGTCCACCAGCGTTCGCGGCGCAACCTGCTCACGCGCCACTACACGCCCGAGGAGCAGACCCAGTTCTCCATGGAGCTCAGCATCCCCGCCGACATGCCGCCAACCTTGGTGGTAACCGCCAAGGATGACCCCGTAGTGAAGTATGAGAACAGCGTGCGCTTGGACCGCAGCCTGAAACGTGCCGGCATCCCTCACAAATTCCTGCTATACGAGACCGGCGGCCACGGCTACGGCATGGACGAGAAACTCGCGCCGGAGGCCGGCAAATGGAAATATGAATTCGTCAAATGGCTCAAAGAAATAAAAATACTCTAACCCCGTCTATTCACTAATCACTATTCACTAATCACTAACCCATGATTTTCATCCCCGAAATAGAATTCCAGCCCAAGGAGGTCATCAAGGCCTTCCAAGAAGAAAAGCTCCGCAACCAAATAGCCTATTTGCAGGCCCATTCGCCCTTCTACCAACGCCTCTTCAGCGAGCATCATATCCTCGTTGACAAGATTAAGAGCATCGAGGACCTGCGGCACATTCCGTTCACGGACAAGCGGGATCTGCAGTTGCACAACTGGGACTTTTTGTGCGTGCCCCGCGAGCAGATCATCGACTTCATCACCACATCGGGCACATTAGGCGACCCGGTGACCTTCGCCTGCACGGACCATGATTTGGAGCGTTTGGCCTACAACGAGGCCGTCTCCTTCACCTGTGCCGGTCTCAATCGCGGAAGCGTCCTTCAACTGATGACCACCATGGACAAGCGATTCATGGCTGGATTGGCGTATTTTCTCGGTCTGCGCAAGATGGGTGCGGGTGTCATCCGCGTGGGTAACGGCATCCCCGAACTGCAATGGGACACCATTCAGCGCATCCGTCCCGACAGCATCATGTGCATTCCCTCATTTATCTTAAAACTGATAGAATACGCCGAAGCCCACGGCATTGACTACCGAAACAGTTCCGTGAAACGCATCATCGGCATCGGGGAGGGCTTGCGCGAGCAGAATTTCGAGTTGAATTCGCTCGGACAGAAAATCAAAGCCAAATGGGATGTGGATCTTTTCGCCACCTATTCTTCCACCGAGATGTCGGCCACCTTCTCCGAGTGTGCTTACGGCTGCGGCGGGCATCATCATCCGGAACTGCTCATCGTGGAAATCATCGGCGAGAACGACATGCCCGTGCCGGAGGGCGAAGTGGGCGAAGTGGTCATCACCACCCTTGGCGTGGAGGGTATGCCTTTGTTGCGATTCCGCACTGGCGACATGGCCTGCATTCATCCTGAGCCCTGCCCATGCGGTCGGCAGACTTTCCGCATCAGTCCCATCGTAGGCCGCAAAAACCACATGATCAAATACAAGGGCACCACCCTTTATCCACCGGCATTGGCCGACGTGCTCAACAACACCGGCTACGTGGAGAACTACTATATCACCCTCAAGACCAGCGACGCGGGCACCGATGATGTGATCATCACCATCGGGCTGAAGGGCGACACCTCCGCCGATGTGGTCAAAGACCTCAAGGACCGTTTCCGCGCCAAGATCCGCGTGGCCCCGCAAATCGTTATCGCACCAGCGGAGGCCGTACGCAAGATCAACTTCCCCGCCATGAGCCGCAAGCCCGTCACCTTTTTCGACGAACGCAACCAATAATTGTCCCGCCGTGTTTGAAGATACCCGCCCATATTATGACGAAGAAATCCCCGCCGCGATAGCGCGTGTGGCAAACCACCCTCTTTTCGAGACCATCGTACACCACATTGTCCCCGAGGCCGACATCGAAAAATACCGGCAGGAATTCCTGCGCATCCGCACCGTTCGCGAGTTTCAAACCCAAGTCATGTTCCAAGCCATCCGCAACATCCTGCAAAAGACCTCCGACGGCCTTACCCATGCGGGCTTCGATACGTTGAACCCCAACCAGCAATATATGTTCGTGGCCAACCACCGCGACATCCTTTTAGATGCGGCCATCCTGCAAGTGCTTCTTCACGAGCACCATTTGGACACCTCCGAAATCACTTTCGGCAGCAATCTGATGCAAGGCGGTCTGGTAACCGACATCGGGAAGATGAACAAAATGTTCCGTATTGTGCGCGGCGGCACAGCCCACGACTTTTACCGCAACTCCATAGAGGTATCATCATATATGCGATATGCCATCACCCAGAAGCGGCAGTCCGTATGGATAGCACAGCGCAACGGACGAACCAAAGACGGGTCCGACCGGACTGAAAGCGCCGAGCTGAAAATGTTTTCCATCAGCAGTTCCCTGCCTTTCGCCGACAACCTGAACGAGTTGAGCATCACCCCAGTGGCCATATCTTACGAATACGAGCCCTGCGATATAGCCAAAACCCAGGAGCTATTCATTGCCCAATACCAACCCTATATCAAAGAGCCGGGAGAGGACCTTCGCAGCATCATCCAAGGCATCATGCAGCACAAAGGGCACATCCATCTCGCCGTCATGCCCACCATCACCCGCGAGGAACTTGACGAGTGTGCCCGGCAGGAGAAAAACGCCCGCTTCAGCGCATTGGCAAAAACCATCGACCAACGCATACGCGACGGCTACCATCTGTGGCCCAACAACTACATTGCCTACGATCTCCTGCATCACTGCAACCGTTTCGCCGACCGATACAATCCAGAAGAACGCAACCGATTCATGGACTATATGATGCAAGGGCTTCAGCAACTGCAAGGCGAAGAGGACGAACTCCACAACATCTTCCTCGGTATCTACGCCAACCCGGTCGTTTTCAAACAAGGGTAGCAGCTTCCTCCATCACCATTAACAAACTACTTTTCTCTAATCACCATTCACTATTTTTTGTATTTTTGCAGTTTAAATACAAAAACCACCACCATTATGAATTTAGAAGGAAGAAGAGAAAGTACCAACGTTGACGACAGACGTGGCAAACGTGTCGTGGCCGGTGCCGGCATGGGCATTGGCGGCCTCATCATTGCGGGCATCATTGCATTGATGATGGGTAAGAATCCCGTTGAGGTGATCCAAAACATGGGCGCCACCCAGCAGCAAACAACGGAGACCAACTACCAGCCAACGGCTGAGGAAGAAGAATTAGCCACATTCGCCAAGAAAATCTTAGCCGGCACGGAAGACGTGTGGACGGCGGAGTTCAAGAAGTTAGGGCGCGAGTACGTGCCGCCGAAATTGGTGCTGTTCTCCGGTTCGGTGCAGTCGGGTTGCGGCGGGGCCACTTCCGCCACGGGTCCGTTCTACTGTTCCGCCGACCAGACCGTCTATATTGACCTTTCTTTTTTCAGCAGCATGAAGAAACAGTTCGGCACAGCAGGTGACTTCGCTTACGCATACGTCATCGCCCACGAGGTGGGCCATCACGTGCAAAATCTGTTAGGCACTTTGGGGCAGGCACATCAGCAGATGAGCCGCGTGAGCAAGACCCAAAGCAACCAGATCAGCGTGCGGTTAGAGTTGCAGGCCGACTTCTACGCTGGCGTATGGGCACATCAAGACAACGCGATGTTCAACTCCTTGGAAGAAGGCGATGTGGATGAGGGATTAGCCATCGCCGCCCGCATTGGTGACGACTATCTCCAAAAGCAGGCCCAAGGGTACGCCGTACCTGAGTCCTTCAACCACGGCACCTCCGCCCAGCGATCCAAATGGCTGAAGAAGGGCATCAACACAGGCGACATCCGACAGGGCGACACCTTCTCACCGGCCTACAACCAACTTTAATCAAGAGGAATATCTGCTGAACAGAGGGTATGATTCAGGTCAATGCCAAAGTCCATGACAAATTCTCCATCGAGTTCAAGATCGGATTTCGGGGAACGCAAGATGCTGCGGCCAACGATTTTGCCGTCAACACCTGGATATTCATTCCCAACAGCCTGAACATCAACGCATCCACTTACGGGAAAGAGCTGTTCTATCGGGATGTGAAGTCGAACATACGGCTGATCACCCCCGTCTTCACCCTCGCTGATTTGGCTGACAGGGAGTCGTATCCTTATGACAACCTGCGGAAATCCTTAGACAAATACCTTCGGGAGCCCAGCAACTTCTCGTTGCGGGAGTTTGAGTTCCACGTCAAAATGTTCGCCTCCATCTGCAAAAGCGCGCTGCGCGATGCCGTCCGCAACATCGTGGATGTCAAGGAAATCCCGGAGAAGCAAAAGGCCATAGTCCTCTTTTGCGAGCGCATCCGGGCCATCACCACCGAATACCGGGCGCTGGCCAACCGTTTTGACGGCAACAACCCGTCGGCGCACAACATCTTCCGTCACGGGGACGAGTTTCTCAGCCACATCATTAACATCCAGGCGCTGAAGCTGTACCTAAGCATTGATCCGAATCATTATACAGCGGAAGAACAGCAACTTATCCGTCTGCTTCAAGACGAATACCAATACAAAGCCGCCCAGGGCTACAGTCGTGCGGACAGGAGTTCGGACTCCAACGACCAGCTGATATACCAGCACAGTCTGCTCAAGAAGTATGTCGAGAGCGTACTCTACCTCAAGGTCAACAGCTCGCCGGACGGGAGTGCCGTGAAGCAGGTCACCTTCGGTTTCGCCGCCGGTATTGCCATGATTCTCTCCACCCTCATCGCCCTACCCTTCCAGCGGTATCTTGGCAGCTCACCGTTCATCATCTTCATCGTGCTGGTGATTGCCTACATGTTCAAGGACCGCATCAAGGAGATTGTGCGCAACCAGTTTGCCTACAAGCTCAAGAAGAAATACTTCGACATGAAGAGCCTGCTGGACTTCCGCGGGCAGCACATCGGCTGGATCAAGGAGGGGGTGGACTTCATCAACGATGCCAAGACGCCTGAGGAGGTACTCCGTCTGCGCAACCGGTCGCCATTGGAGGCCGACAATCACCTGTTCGAGGAGAGGACGCTATTGTACCGCAAGCATGTCCACATCGACACGGGCGTGCTGCACGACCAGAAGGAGTACCCGCTTACCGGCATCAACGACATCATGCGGTTTCACATCCAGCATTACACCCTCAAGATGGACGATCCGGACGTGCGCATCGAGCAGATGGAGCCCGACGGCCACATCCAATTTACCGATGCATACCGCATCTACCCCTTGTACATCATCATGAGTTTTGATTTCGAATCGAGCACCGAATACCACGCCTTCCGCATCATCGCCAACCGCAACGGCATTCTCCGCTGCGAAGAGATGGTTGATGGGGAGATATGATGTTATATAATTAATTCCCTATTGGAATGACGAGTTGCCTGCCAATCACAACTTTCCACATTCAATATGGTTTATGACCCATTTTTCGGATTATGGCTAAAAGATTTATAATGTAATTACAAGAGAAACACACCGAGCCTCATAACAATGACCATCGACCAACTACAGAATACTTTCTGCCAATCGGAAATACAGCGTATCCTTTCCATGCTTGCCATCGGGAGCAGTTCATCTAAAGTCCTGTCGCTGACAGGGCTTGTCGGCTCTGCCTACCCGATGATAGCGGCCAAAGCTGTCGCCGGGAGTCCACAATCGCACCTTTTCATTCTATCCTCCAAAGAGCGGGCGGCATTCTTCTTCAACGACCTTGAAAAACTGCTTGACGACCGCAACAAGCCGTTGACCAGCAAGCGGGTACACTATCTACCCTCCTCATTCAAACGGGCCCACACCACCGACGAGCTGGACAACTCCAACGTCAAGCTGCGGTCCGAGATCGTCAACAAGCTGACCCGCCAGCCCGACAGTCCGTGTGTGATTGTCACCTACCCCGAAGCACTCGCCGAAAAGGTGGTCACCCAGCAGTTTGTCAGCCAGAATTCCTTCATCATCAAGCGTGACAGTGAGATTCCCACCGACATATTCCTGAATTTCCTCTACGAGTTCGAATATCTGCAGGAGGATTTCGTCTTCGAGCCGGGGCAATTCGCCTGGCGCGGCAGCATCTTCGACATTTTCTCCTTTTCTGAAGAATATCCATACCGTATCGAGTTAGACGGCGACCGTGTGGAATCCATCCGTTATTTCAACCCCGAAACCCAGCTCTCCATCCGGGAGGAAGAAGAGATCCACATCATGCCCAAAATCGTCTCTTTAGACAAGGAAGAGCAACGGATCTCCATGCTGGACTTTCTGCCTCCAAGCACGCTTTTCTGGACCGACAACCCCAAAGACATCGGTTCGCAGATTGGAGCGCTCTTCAAAAACGTGGAGAATGAGTTTTCGCTTCAAGATTCTGAAACAGAGAGCTCTCACCCGCACCGCGCCGAGGACTTCTTCATCCGCAAGCACGACTACGACAGCGCCCTTGCCACACACACACGTTGCCTGATCAACACCTCGGATGTAGCTTCCTCAGACTTGACCTTGGACTTCGGCATGAAGCCGCAGAACAATTTCGGACGCAGTTTCGACTATCTTTTATTGGAATGGATTGACAACCTTGAGAAAGGCATCAAAACGGTTTTCTTAGCTGAAAACCAGTCGCAATTGGACCGTTTGTTCAAAATCATGGTTGATTTGTTAGGCAAATACAACCATCATAACGACACAAGCTACGCCATTGACGCCCTCTATCTGCCCATCCGGCAGATTCTGCACGAGGGATTCCGCGACGAGCGGCACAAGCTGGCGGTATATACCGACCACCAGTTCATGGAGAAACACGAGCGGGTAGTCATCCGCGACCGTTATAAGAAGAGCGAGGCTTTCACGCTGCGCGAGATTTACGACCTGCAACCCGGCGACTTCGTGGTCCATATCGATTACGGCATCGGGGTTTATCAGGGTTTGGAGAAGACTGAAATCAACGGCAAGGAGCAGGAAGTCATCAAGTTAAGCTACAAGGACGGCGACATCTTGTACGTGAGCATCCACTCGTTGCACAAGATCACCAAATACATCGGCAAGGAGGGCACCGCGCCCACGTTGCACCGCATCGGGTCGGGCACATGGGACAAGGTCAAGGAGCGTACCAAGAAGCGCATCAAGGAGTTGGCCATCGACCTCATCAAGCTTTATGCCGCGCGCAAGGCCCGCAAGGGGTTCGCCTTCTCGCCCGACAACTACATGCAGACCGAGCTGGAGGCCTCCTTCATCTACGAGGACACGCCGGACCAGATCAAGACCTTGGCGGACGTGAAGAACGACATGGAGAACGCTCACCCCATGGACCGTCTCATCTGCGGCGATGTGGGCTTCGGCAAGACGGAGATTGCCATCCGCGCCGCCTTCAAGGCTGTGTGCGACAACAAACAGGTGGCCGTTCTTGTGCCCACCACCGTGCTCGCCCTGCAGCACTACACCACCTTCCGCGACCGCCTCTGCGATATGCCCTGCCGTGTGGAGTATGTGAACCGTTTCAAGAGCAACAAACAGATCAAAGAAACCTTGGCGCTCCTCAAAGAGGGCAAAATCGACATCCTCATCGGCACACACCGGCTGCTAAGCAAAGATGTCGTTTTCAAGGATTTAGGATTACTCATCATCGATGAGGAGCAGAAGTTCGGCGTGGCCGCCAAGGAGAAGCTGCGCGAGATGCGCGTCAGCGTGGACACGCTGACCATGTCGGCCACGCCGATCCCGCGCACCCTGCAGTTCTCGCTCATGGGAGCCCGCGACATCTCCGTCATCACCACACCGCCCCCCAACCGGCAGCCCATCCAGACTGAGGTCCACGTGTTCGACGAGGACATCCTGCGAGATGCCATCCAATTCGAGTTGAGCCGCCACGGACAGGTTTTCGTGGTACATAACAAGATTCAAGACATCAAGGAGTTGGCAGGACTTATCCAGCGGTTAGTGCCCGGGGCACGCGTTGTCATCGGCCACGGGCAGATGGAGGGCGAGGAGTTGGAGAAGGTCATGACGGACTTCATCAACCAACAGTATGACGTGTTAGTCTCGACCACCATTGTGGAATCCGGATTGGACATCGTCAACGCCAACACCATGATCATCAACGATGCGCAGAACTTCGCCCTCAACGTGCTGCACCAGTTGCGCGGGCGCGTGGGGCGCAACAACCAGAAGGCCTTCTGTTATCTCTTCACCAAGCCTTACGAGTTCCTCAACGACCAGGCCCGCAAGCGGTTGCAGGCCATCGAGGACTTCTCCGACATCGGCAGCGGCATCCAGATTGCCCTCCGCGACCTCGACATCCGCGGAGCCGGCAACATCCTCGGCGCCGACCAGAGCGGCTTCATCAACGACATCGGCTACGAGATGTACCAGAAAATCCTGAGCGAAGCCATCTTAGAGATGAAAGACGCCGACTACCAAGATGTTGACATGGCGGACAACTCCGGCATCCTCACCCGCGAATGTGTGCTGGAGACCGACATTGAAGCGCTGTTCCCTTCCGATTACATCAGCAGCGTGTCGGAGCGCATGAGTTTCTACAAGGAGTTGGAATCCATCAAAAGCGACGAAAAATTAGAGGAGTTCCGCAAGAAAGTGGTGGACATTTTCGGGCCCATGCCCAAGCCCACGCAAGAGCTTCTGCAGACCATACCGTTGCGACTGTTGGCTGGCGAACTGCATTTTGAAAAGATCATCCTCAAAAAAGGCACCTTCACAGGCTATTTTGTCGGAAGTTCCTCCTCTCCCTACTTCCAATCGGATGCTTTCGGCAACGTGCTGGCCTTCCTGCAGGCCAACCACCCCGCCATCCAATTGAAGGAGACACACAGCAAACTGCTATTTATCATACATAATACGCCAACAATCAAATCAGCAATGCATTGGTTAGAAAAAATGAATTATTTTTGCAACCAAAATCATATACAATGAAAAAAAAATTTTTACCCCTTATCATCGGCATCTTGTCCCTTTTCACCCTTCCGACAAATGCCCAAACGAATCCCATTCCGAACAACAGTTTCGAAAATTGGTCAATCGGACAGGGAGACACCATCATGAACATGCTTCCATTGTTCAATGACTTCGACTATCCCGCTTCGTGGAATTATCTGAAGTACCCGGTTAACGAGAGCATCAACCTGTATGGGATACCCATCACCATCAACACGAATATTCCGTTGCTCAAAGCCAGTGCCGAGACCGGCAGCGTGCCTGATGGGCAGAAAGCGCTGAAGATTGAGAGCTTCATGCTTTCCGACATCATCACGCAAACAGCCTATCCGCTTGTCAGCGGCTATTTGGACAGCTCACTGACCAACATGGTCTTCCCCACCCTGCTTTCCACGGGTGAAACGGACCTCAACAAGGTCATGCTCCTTTTGTCCACCATCATCGAAAACATCACCAACGAGAGTCTCCTTATGGCCGCCTTAGTGAATTTGGATGTCAACGAGTACATCAGCGGCGGCATCGCCCTCAACGGTCTTGTTCCGGCGCAGCTGAAAGGAAGCTACAAGTACCAGTCCGGCACCGGCGGCGACCAGGGCGGCATCATATACTTCGGCACCAAGTACAACCCCACGACACATCATCGCGAGGTTGTCGGCGGGGGTGGTGTCCTCGACCTCTCCGATGTATCCACCTACCAGCCGTTTTCCATCGATTACACCCCCCTTCACGACATCCTGCCGGAGCAGCCGCTCACGACCCCCGATTCGTTAGTCGTGATTCTACTCTCCTCCGCATCCCTGACAGCACAACAGGGCTCGGCACTGTTTTTAGACAATCTGATGCTGACCAGTGCCGTTCCCGAAGATCCGGACACCTGCTTTGACATCCAGAACATCACGATTACGGACATCACCGAGCATTCCGTCACCCTGCGTTGGGAGGATGTCTCTAACCTCTACGAGGGCGAATACGGACCTGCGGGCTTCGTCATCGGCACCGGCACCACGCTGAACCTGATGACCAACACCACCACGTTGACCGGGCTGGCTCCCAACACCGACTACGGATTCCACATCCGTGCCGTGTGCGGCGACAATCTCTTCAGCAACTGGACATCCACCACGTTCCACACGTCGCAGGTGGGTGTCAACACCTATCGTGGGGAGACGGTCACCGTTTATCCCAATCCTGCACGCGAGGAGCTTCATGTGCGGGCCGGCAGCGAAGCCATCCGCGAAATACGTGTCTATAGCATTGACGGCAGATTAGTGGAGGCTATCACCCCCAACGCTGCCGACATCACCCTGCAGCTGCCCTATCGCGGCATCTTCATCCTTCAGGTGGAGACCGAGAACGCCGTAGAAACCCATAGAATCGTACGCCAATAGTCTTGCTCACAAACGCCGCCACCCGCCGATTCGTCACCGAACATCAGGATGAGGATGTCCGGCGGGTGGCGTTGCGCGGCTGTACAGACCCGGAAGTGGATTTCCATTGGGCACTTCAGCAGATTGAAGGCCGGCAAAAGGCACGGGAAAAACTGCCCGACTTCTACGCCCATGACGATATTGTATTCCCTCCGACGGTCTCCATAGAGCAATGCTCCTCCAGCGCCACCGCCGCCTACAAGGCCTCCCTCTGGCAGGGCGAAAGCCTTGCCGATCTCACGGGCGGATTCGGGGTGGACACATTCGCCTTCGCAGCCCGCTTCAAGGAAATCGACTGGGTGGATCCACAGGAGAACCTGGCCGAAATCGTCCGGCACAACGCCCATGCCTTCGGCATCTCCAACATACGATTCCTCACGGAGACCATGGAGACGGCTTTGTCGCGCTTGCCCAACCACGACTGCCTCTACATAGACCCGTCACGGCGCGACACGCACGGCAACCGCGTCGTGGCATTAGAGGATTGCCAGCCCAACATAATAGAATGGAAACAGCAGCTTCTGGACCACGCCCGCCAACGCATCATGGTCAAACTGTCGCCCATGATTGACCTCCGGCAGACGATGCGGCAACTGCCCGAAACAGAATCCGTACACGTGGTAGCTGTGCGCGGCGAATGCAAGGAAGTTCTTTTCCTGCTGGCACACACGCCCACAACACATCCCGTCATCCACGCTGTGGACCTACAGCCAAACGGGATACAACACTTCCAATTCACCATGGATGAGGAGGCCGATACCGTTTTAACGCCCCTTGATAAAATCGGAACCTACCTGTATGAGCCGAATGCCGCCGTGATGAAAGCGGGAGCCTTCAAAAGCATCGCTCATCATTATGCCGTCGCAAAACTGCATCCGCACAGCCATCTATATACAGGTGAGAAGATTGTAGATGATTTTCCAGGAAAGATTTTCAAAATAATAAAAACAGTTCCCTTTCACAAAAAAGAGATTCGTCAACAACTGCAATCCGTCACACAAGCCAACATTTCCGTACGGAATTTCCCGCTAAGCAGCGAAGAACTGAAGAAAAAACTCAAGACAAAGGATGGCAGCCACCTCTTCTTGTTCGGCACCACGCTGTGGGATTCCACGCACGTCATCATCGTCGCCGAACGGGTTTAAGTTGGCTATTGGCTATTAGCTATTGGCTATTAGCTATTGGCCATTAGCTTTTGGCTTTTGTGCATGGGCCTTGGGGGTTGGGCTTTGGGGAGTTGACAAATCGGAAATCGAAAATCGTAAAACACACGTCTACCGGCCGCTTTCTGCGGTCTGCATAGCCTGCCGGATGGTGGTTTTCAGCTCCGGATCGTAGGCGTACACATTAGCCTTTTTAAGGTATTCCAGGGCCTTGTCCATTTTTTTCTGCTGCAAGAAGCCCAATCCCAATCCGCTTAACAGCCGGGCATTGTTGGGAAAGAGGCTCACAATATCCTGTTCGTACTTCAGCAGGGGAGTCCAGTCGTCGAGTTGCTTCAACACATAGCAGTAATCATCCCAGACGGCGAACACGGTGTTGTCGCGCGAGAGCGCCTGTTCGAAGAAGGGCATGGATTCCTTGTATTTCTTTTGCACCACGTTGAGGCTGGCCTTGTAGGCATAGCCTAACGCCATGTCAGGGTGCGCCTGCATGAGGGCATCCGCCAACTGTTCGGCCTGTCGGATATCCTCCTGTTTCTTATTTTTCACCGCTTCACTCACGAACGAGTGCATCGGGGCCGTTTTCTTCACAATATCTGCCGAGCCGTTGCGGAAAAACGGCAGCAGACACTCGAACTGTTTCTGCCGGTTGCCCTGCTGTTCCCAGTAGTTTGCCATCGCCACACACACATCCGCATCATCGGCACGCAGTTCCATAGCCTTCTCATAATACGAGAGTGCCTGTGGCATCATGTTGTTGCTCTGATAGATACGACCAGCCTTCACATAGTATTCCACATTATGCGGAAAAAGTTTTATCAGCCTGTCGTATTCACCCACCGCCTCTTTCACCTTATTCATATACAGCCAAAGTTGCACCTTGGCTTGAGTGATTTCGTCATTATGCCCGAGGATATCCTCCATCCTCGAGTAGGTGGCAATCACCTTCTCCGGCTTCTGCATGTTCAGATAGCACTCCGACAGGGCGTAAAGATAGTACTCGTTGTTATTCTTCTCCTTGCAGATGGCCTCCCATAACTTGGCGGCGGCAGCATATTCACCCTTCTGCATATAGATATCCGCCAGATCGATTTTATACCAGATATTTTTCTTATCCATTTTAACAGCCTGCAAGAGAGCCTGTTCTGCATCATGGTACGATTTCTGGTCGGCGTATATTTTTCCCATCATATAATAAGAGGCATCATGGTTGGGATTGTCCAGGATGATACCTTGAAACACCTTCATGGCCTCATTGGGACGGCCGGAGTAATAGGCTTTAAGGCCGTCGGTATAGGTGGCCGAAATCTTGCGAGCCAGTATCGACGACGGATCCATGGCGGCGGTGTTACGCGTCTTCTTCGTCTGGGCGGAAGCACCCGACAGCAGCAACGAGGCAATCAGCAGGAGGAAGATTCTATTCATCATGATTCTAACAGCTTATTTACGACCACTATGACCGAATCCGCCGGCACCGCGCTCGGTGTCAGAGAGGGCTTCTTTGGATTCCACCGGCTGGAAAACAACCTTGCAGAAGCGGGAGATCACCATCTGGGCGATGCGTTCGCCGTGGCAGATCTCGAAGGGTTCCTGCGAGAGGTTCACTAACAGCACCTTGACCTCACCACGGTAGTCGGGATCGATGGTGCCGGGCGAATTGAGCACGGTGATGCCATGTTTGAAAGCCAAGCCGCTGCGCGGACGGATCTGCGCCTCACAGTCGGCGGGCAATTCCATATAGAGGCCCGTGGGCACGAGCACGCGGCAGCCGGGCTGCAACACGATGCTCTCGGCCAGATTGGCACGCAGGTCCACACCTGCCGCCAACTCGGACGCATACGCCGGCAAATCGTTGCCGGACTCATTATAGATTCTGCAAATACAGTCGTTCATAGATTCATTTATTTGAGGTTGCAAAAGTACAAAAAAAAGGCTCCCTTGCGGAAGCCTTAACGTATATATTGGTTCAATATTGTGCTTACTGGGCTCTTTGGACGCAGCGCACGCTGAAGTCCATGCCCTTGTCTTGCTCGGTGTTGAGGAGCATCGGACAGGTGTGCGTGATGTAGCTGCACTTACCCTTCGTGATCGTGGTGGTGGGTTCGGAAGACCAGTAGTAGGCCTCACCCAACAGGTTGTAATACTGATCCGTAGTAGGATCGTAGTAACCGGAAGCCACCGCGCCGAACTGGGAGCCGTTGGTGCCTTGGGCACCCGGCAGCCACTTGGAAGCGTCATCCGACTTCACATCGCTGAAATTCGCGATGCTGTTGGCCATGTTTTGATATTGAACATTGGTAGGCACTGCCCAGCCGTTCGGGCAAACACCCTGAACATACGTGTAACCACTGACAGGATCCGTCTGCGTGGACGGGGTTGTATTGTCGTCACCCTCCGGAACCTTCATGGCAGAATACCAGGAATAGAGGCGACCGAAGTTCTCGATGTTGGCATTCTCATCCGGATATTCGCTGCAGACATAGCCGTTAGCCACCGGAATCTCACCGCCACCTAGATTAGAAGCGTAGGTCGTGGATTTCAGGTTCGTGGTGGTCCAGCATTCGCAACCGATACGGACACTTTGATAGACGTTGCCGTCGGCATCCGTGGCCGTGCCGCATTCCGGATATTTCACGACGATGTGCTGCGTGAACGTGCGCGTGTTGCCACACGGATCCGTAAGTGTCCAGACAATCGTGTTGTCACCAGGAACCACGCGACCGAGGATGGCACCGCTGTTCGATGTGCTCTTATTGTTGGCGAGGGTCAGCAAGCCGTCGTATTCGGCAATGGAGGTGGTGAAATCAGGAGTGACGATGTTCACCAGCGTGTCGCAAGCACCATAGAAGAGCGTGTGCTCGATGGTGGGCGCGTTGAAGACGAGGTCGGCATCATTCACGATGCTCGGTTTCACGGTAGCCGTCACGGTGAACGCGTCGCCGTCGCAGGCACCATTGGTCGGGACCACATTATAGACAACCGTTTGGGAAGCCGTAGTGGTATTGGTGAGCGTGCCGAAGCTGAGAGCCGACTGATTGTTCTGCGCCGTGGCACCCGTCACACCCGTATTGGACAGGATTGTCCAGGTGTATTTCGTGCCCGTCGGCACCGTACCCGCAGGCGTGGCTGTCAGATTGTTACCCGTGCAGATCTCCTTTGTAATATCGCTGATAGCCGGCGTGGCGTTGTATGTAACCGTAACATTTGCATTCTTGGAGCAAGCGCCTACTGCCACCACCACCCGATAATTCTGGGTAGCCGTCGGCGTGACCACCACCTCATTGGTGTTACCCACATTCGGGGTCCACGTGTAGGTGGCACCGGCAATCTCCGTAGCCGTCAGCGTAACACTTTCGCCCGTGCAAACCGAGGTGGCTGAAGCGGTGAGGGTCACATTCGGCATATTCTTCTGAATCTTCACATTGTAGGTCGTAGCACCGTCCTGTACCTCGATAGTCGTATCGTTGGCGAGGAACGTAAGGCCGGCAGCCGGAACCGTGGCGGAGGCGGAAAGAGTGCCACATCCATCCAACAAATCATTAACAGCACTTATAACATCCGAAGCGGCAGGTATGGTGCTGCTGCCACAAGTAGTCATCACCAATTCAGGCTGAGCTGCCGTATAGGTCTTCGAATCCGTAGCCGTACACTGGTTACCATCCGTAACCGTAATGGAAACCGTGTGCGAGCCAGAACCCGTAACGGTGGCAGAAGCGTTCGAGCCGGAGGCATCGTCTCCCCATGCGTAAACCATCGTTCCTGTGCCGCCGTCCACATTGGCCACCACCGTCTGCGTGCAGGCGTTGAGAGCGGCCCCCGTGGGCACTGTGATGCTAACCGTAAGCGCGGCACCCGGCTGGTCAACCGTGGCAGTCTTTATCAACGTGCAACCGTTTGCATCCGTAAGGGTGACAGAATAGGTACCGGCCGCAACATTCGTGGCTGCATCCGTGGTGGAGATACTGTTGGTCCAAGTGTAAGACACTGTACCCACCGCATTGGCCACGTTGCTAACCGTAATCGAGCCCGTGCTTTCGCCATAGCACTTCACATCCGTGGAAGCGATGTCGGCGGTCATGGCGTTAGCCGGTTCTTCAATGGTCTGGGTGGCCGTAACCGTACAGCCGAGGTCATCGGTTACCACAACCGTATAATCGCCAGCCTTGAGCGTGCTGGCCACAGCGGTATGCTGTTCCGGATTGGAATTCCAAGAATAGGTGTACGGGGACTTGCCGTTTTCAACCGTAACTTCGGCGGAACCAGTGAGGGCGCCCTTACATTTCACATTCACCACATTGATAACCGAAGCCGTCATAGCAACGGGAGCGGCAATCTCCACATTGTCCATCTGAGCCGGACAGCCGTTGGCATCCTTCACATAAACCGTGTAGGTGCCGGCGGTGAGGGTATTCAGCACATTGGAAGCCTGATAGTTGGTTCCATCAATGCTATAGGTGATGGCACCTGTACCGCCTGTGGCCGTAACCACAATCTTGCCGTTGTTGAGCAGACCGCTCTCGGTGGTAGCGTTGGCAGCATTACAGCTCGGAGCCGTAATTTCCGTGTTGGTAATAGTCAGCTGGGCAGGCTCGGTAACCGTAGCCGTAGCGTTGACTTCGCAGCCGTTGGCATCCTTGACGATGATGGTGTAGTCACCGGCCTTGAGGTTCTTCACCGTGTCGCGACCGGCAGCATCCATCGTAATCTTAGTAGTGTCGGTGCCAAGAGCAGCCATTACCGTGTAAGGCAGCGTACCACCGTTGGCGATGACAGGAACATAGCCGTTGGTCTCGCCGAAGCAGGCGATATTACCCACCACGCCAACCATCATGGACAGAGCCTGAGGTTCGGAAACGCGGATGGATTCCGTTTGAGCCGGACAACCGTTGTTATCGGTGACCGTAATAGTATAGTTGCCAGCGGCCAGGTCCGTGATGGTGTATTCACCAGCGGCAGTCAAGGTGTACGAGCCACCATTCCATTCGATGGTGTAACCCTCTGTACCACCTGCCACAACCACCGGGATTTTGCCCGTGGTGGCACCGTTACACGTCACATCCGTCACCGTACCCGGCGTGATGACCAGTTCGTCGATTTCTTCAATCGTCACATTAGCCGTGGCCGTACAGCTGTTGGCATCGGCGAGGTTCATCGTGTAAGTACCGGCAGTGAGGTTCTCCACGGTGTTGTCGCCAGCCACCAGCGTCATGTTCTGGTTGTTGTACGTCAACGTGTAGGGAGCCGTACCACCCGCCACCGTCATCACCACGGTACCGTTGTTGCCATCCTTGCAGGAGACCTTCGTAGTCGTGCCAGCGGTCAGGGTCAAATCCTCATCCGGTTCGGTAATCGTGATCGGTTCGCTCTTCACACTGCCATTGGCATCTTTCACATAAACCGTGTAGCTATTGGCCGAAAGGCCGTTAAATGTATTTTCATTCTGATAATTGGTTCCATCAATGGAATAGGTTAACGGAGCCACACCACCCTCAGCGGTCACCGTGATGGTACCGGACTGGTTGCCCTTACAGGTGAGGTTGGTGGAATTCACCGTCATGGTCAGTTCTGTAGGCTCGCCAATAGTCACGGGCTTGGAGGCCTTACATCCGTTGGCGTTCTCGGCCACCACCGTATAGTTGCCGGCGGTCAGGCCCGTGATGGGAGATGTGGTGTAATCATGATCTGCAACCGTGTATTTCACAGCGCCGGCGGCAACCACTGCAATTTGTCCGTCGTTGCCACCATTGGTGGTGACATTGGTCGGAGTGGCGCTCGTGATTGTGAAGGCGGCGGGCTGGTTCACCACCACGCTGTTCTTGGAGGCGGTACAGCCGTTAGCGTCCTTTACATATATATTATAGGTACCCACAGCAAGATTCGTAATCATAGAGACGGAATCGCCGTAGGTCTGGCCGTCCTTGGAATAGGTGTACGGAGCGGTACCGTTCTGCACCGTCACGCTGATGGAGCCGTCGGCGTGGTTGCCCTCGTTGGAGGTGTGGCAGCTCACGTTGTTGCCAGTGGCCGTAATCGTCATGGCAGCCGGTTCCTCAACGGTCACCGTCTGAGTGGCGATACATCCCTTGGTGTCTTTCATCTTGAGGATATACTGGCCGGCATCGAGGTTCTCGAATTTGACATTATTTTCAAAATTGTTGCCGGAGATGGCGAAGGTGGCGTCACCCTGGTTACCAGCGTAATCCGTCACTTCCACCACGCCGTCGGCGTTGCCGCTGCCCTTACAGCTCACTGGCGTTACGCTGACCGTGTTGATAGTCATCGCAACAGGTTCGCCCACTTCCACCGAGTCGGTGACGGTACAGCCGTTCTCATCCTTCACCGTGACGCCGTATTTGCCCTTCGGCAGGCTGCCCAGCACATTGTCGGTGTCGAAGTTCGTGCCGTCGAGGGAGTAGGAAACCGTACCGTTATTGCCCGTCACGGTAACCGTAATCGTACCGTCGGCGTGCTGACCTTCGTTGGCGATGTTACAGCTCACATTCGTAGCCACCATGCTCGAGATGGCGATGCCCTCCGTCGGTTCGGTGATTTGCTGCGGGTCAAGTATTTTTTCGCAACCCTTCACATCGGTGACGGTCACCGTGTAGGTGCCGGCAGTCAGATGGGGAATGGGATAGTTGCCGGGGCTCTGCATCACATAGATGTCATTGGGACCGCCCCAGGCGATAGTGTAAGGAGCCACACCACCGCTCACGTTCACCGGCAGGACACCATTGTCACCGTTCTTGCAGGTCACATGCATCGGGTTATCCAATGTGGCAGTCAAAGCGGTGGGTTGGGTAACTTGAAGGCCATTCACTTCCGTTTCGCAGGTGTTTGCATCGGTAAGGGTGAAGTTGTAGGTGCCGGCAGTGAGGTTTTTCACGATGCTGTCGCCTTCGGCATCCAGGGTCATCGTCTCATTTCCGTAGGCAAGTGTGTAGGGAGCCGTACCGCCGCTCACCGTGAACGGGATTTGTCCGTCTTCATCACCGTTGCAGGTTACAGCCTTGGGATTGCCCATCGAAAGCTGCAACGCATTAGGCTGTTCAATCGTGCCGTCAGCCACATACTGGCAGCCGTTGGCATCCGTCACGGTAACGGTATATTGGCCGGCAAGGAGGTTCGGGACCTCCTGCGTGGTGGCTTGGTTGCTCCAAGCGTAAGAGTAGTCGGGCGTGCCGCCGGTGGCCGTAGCCTTCACGCTACCTTTGCCGCCATTGCACGTGGCATCGGTAACCGTGACAGAAGCCTCCATATAGGGATTATGGTCGATTTCCACGGAATCCTTGGCCACACAGCCCTTGTCATCTTTCACATAAACATATTGTTTAGCGGTCACGGAGAGGCCCGTCAGCACGTTGCTGGTCTGGTATCTGCCTCCGTCGGCAGAATAGACGTAGCTGCCGGAACCGCCTGTAGCCACTAATGTCACCGTACCATCGGTATGGTTACCCATATTGTTGGCCGCACAGCTCACATTGGTCGGGGTGGCCGTGGTGATTCTCACGGCATCCGGGGAGCCCACCGTAATATTGTTCTGGAAAATGTAGCAGCCGTTCTCATCCGTAACCTTCACCTCGTAGGTGCCGGCCATCAGGTTCTGGAACTCGCCGTTGATCCACGGGTTGTTCGGCATCTCCACATCGCCCTTGTAGAGCATATACGTGAGGGTGCCCGTGCCGCCCGTAGCGTCGATGGCGATCTTACCGTCCGTCGTGGTACCCTCATTGGCAGGGTTACAGCTGGCGGGCGTGGTCAGCGGGTTATTGAAGCTGATGGCATTGGCAGGTTCTGCCACCGTCACCGTCGTATTCGTCTTACAGCCGTTGGCATCCATCACATACACAGTGGCAGTAGCAGCCGCAAAACCCGTAAGCGTGTTGCTCTGGCCGTAATAGTCAGGATTATCCGTCTTGGCATACATATAGGGGGATGTACCACCAGCCACGGCAATGGTGACCGTACCGTCATCCGTGGTGCCCTGGTTGGCGTGACAGCTCACCGGGGTGGTAGTCGTTCCCGTGATGGTTAGCGCAGCTGCCGGCTGGGTGATGGTCACTTCCGCTTCGGCCGTACAGCCGTTATCATCTGTTACCGTCACCTTGTAGGCCGTGGTGCTGGCGGGAATATAGTTAAGATCCTCCGTCGTGGATCCTTGTTCGTCATTCCAAAGATATGTATAGGGGGATGTACCACCTTCAACGGTGAGGTCGGCAGCACCAGTGGACTCGCCGTAGCATTTTACGTTCGTGCCTGCGATAGAGGCCGTAAGCGTATCGGGTTGGTTTACCGTGAAATCCTTCGTGGCCGTGCAATGCAGAGAGTGGTTATCCGTAACCACCACTGAATAAGTGCCTGCTGTCAAACTGGTCAGGTCCTCATCCGTGCGTTGGGTGTTCCACATATAGCTATAGGAAGGTGTGCCGCCTTGAACCGTGACATCAATAGCGCCCGTGTTTTTACCATAGCAATCCACATTCGTAACCGTGCCCGAAATAATGATTTCCGGCAGAATGGTTACCGTAACCGAAACCGTGTAGGTGCCGTACTCGCTCGGAGTAGGGTAGAAAACGTATGTAAAGGTGCCTGCCGCATCCGTAGCGATGGATGACACCGGCTCATTGTTGAGTTTCCAGGTACCGGGCACAGGAATATCATCGCTGGATGCCGTGGGCAACTGAACTTCATCTGCACCAAAGCAATAGGTGGTTGCAAATGAGAATGTGGGCTCTATCAACATCTCGGCGATATAGACGTAACCGGCAGCACCGGCACCACCAGTCTTTTGATTCACGCCCCATTGCTCGCTGTGATGACCTCCGCTACCGCCTGCACCATACGGATTACCCGCTTTTCCTACTGCATCACCACTAACGCCTGCTCCACCTGCCCCAGCATACGGGCCTACACCATCTCCACCTTTCCCAGAACTTGAACTCGTTCCTGTACCACCGGTGATTCCAGATAATTTTGTATCATATACATTCGAAGTTTCAGCTATTCCTCCTCCACCACCAGCACCAGTACCCGTTCCAGTTTTACCTGTTCCTCCACTTCCGCCATTGGCATTACACAAAGTAGTGGAAGAATATTTGACAAAAGAAGCCCCGCCAGCCCCACCATTACCAGCTGTATTTTGACCTGCAGAACCAGCAACACCAACTGTAACAGATAAAGAGGCACCTAAATAAGTTTCAATATCCGAAGAAGATAGAATTCTTTTAGTATAAGCTCCACTACCTCCACCACCTGCATAACCGAATGAATTAGTAAGCCTAGCACCGCCGGCAGCGCCGCCACCACCGCCACCACCGGTACACTCAATGGTGAGCGATTCGGCGTACTGCGACACCGTGAAGGTTTGTGTACCTGAAGAATAGGTGTATCCCTTGGAACTTGTCGAAGGGACTTGTGCCTTGGCCATGGATGCGATCATCAGGCACGAGGCAAGCAGCAGAACACACAAGGAGCCTTGCCGCGAAAATGTAGTTTTTACATTCATAGTGTTAATGTTTTTTGTTATTATTTTATTGTATTTATACTATTATCGTGTAATTTCTTTCAATTCTGGAGACGCGATGAATCGCGTCTCTACATCATCCATCCACTCAAAATCGTGTCCCACATAATCCTCCGCACATCATAACCACGCCCCTGACTTTCTCCACCTTTTACGCAATTTGGCACAAAAGTAGCACATTCGGAAGCGCCAAGTTTCGAACTGTGTACATTTTATGCACAGCGGACTGTTTGTACGGATTGTAACGTAAAAAGTTACATTCCAACATTTTATACCGCCTTTCAACCCCACATCGAGAAATACCGTTTTTTTATTTTCACCCTCTTTCGCGTCCCCTAAAATGGCATTTTACATCCAAAAATTGGAAAAACAGGCCACATTTAACTGTAAATCGGAGCATTATCCCCAAAATCCCTCAAAAAACGTTTTTCCCATCTTTGCATCCTCCAACATGTTAACCAACGTTCCAAAACAGGTTATCCAAAAAGCGGGCAAAAATAGCAATTTAATTCATACATTCGGCAAATGAAAATGTATTTTTTTGAATATTAGAAAAATAAAAATGTTAATGGATGTTAATGGCAGGTAATTAGCTATTAGCCGTTAGCCGTTAGCCGTTGGCTATTGGCTTGGGGATTAGCTATTAGACGTTGGCTGTTGGCCGTTAGCTATTGACACTATACTCTGTTCTTTAGTCTTAACTCCTTAACTCAAATCTCAAATCTCTAATCTCTAAACTCTAAACTCTAAACTCTAAACTCTAATCACTATTCACTGACCTCCATTCACTAAATTTAATATTTTTGCAACACAAAAACACATCCTATGCGCACACGCCCACAAAAGCACAAATCTCATTCATTGACAAAATATTGCAAAAGCATACCGCAAAGCCTTACTCTGATTTTGTGTATCTTTTCATGTATGATGCAAGCATCGGCACAGAACATATCCGGCTACTGGGAAGGCGTATTACACATTACGAAACAAGATTCCCTTACCATTGGAATGATGATAGAGCAACGGGGCGATTCGCTGTCGGTGGTGATGGACAGTCCCAACCAGTACTACATGGACATCGCCACCACGGCACGCGACTGGCACGACAGCGTGCTGAGTTGGAAAGTCGCCGACATCGGAGCCTCGTTCAAGGGCAAGCTATCCGCTGACGGTCAGCATATTACAGGCACATTCCAGCAGAGTGGAAAATTGCCGTTGACCTTTGAGCGCGGGCACGAGCGGCGCGTCATCCGCCGTCCGCAGACGCCACAGCCCCCCTACCCTTACACGGAAGAGGAGATCCGCATCCGGGAGAAAGGCGGGCGGTACTCGCTCATCAACGGCACGCTCACGCTGCCCGCCGGCACGCCCAAAGCCGTCATCATCCTGCTGTCGGGCTCGGGCTGGCAGGACCGCGACGAGTCCATCATGGGGCACAAGCCCTTCCGTGTCATCGCCGACCACCTCACGCGCCAAGGGTACGCCGTGTTCCGCTACGACGACTATCCCAGAGCCGTCTTCGCCAAGTCCACCACCTTCGACTTTGCCGACGGCGTGACCATGATTCTGGACTCTTTTGTCTGCCGCGAGGGGCTGAGAGGCCTGCCCGTGGGATTGCTGGGCCACAGCGAGGGCAGCCTGATGGCCGAGATCGTGGCCGCCCGCGACCCGCGCGTGAGCTTCGTCATCACGCTGGGCGGCGTGGCGCAGAAGAGCACCGACGTGCTGCTCTACCAGTTGCACGCCATAAGCGAAGCCGACAGCACATTGACACCCAACGAAATAGACAACTCCGTAATTCTCTCCGCCCGTTTGTATCAGGCATTGCAGAAGGCCAAAAACGAAAAAGAGGCGGCTGACATCCTCAACCGCACCTGGACACAGATTTCCGGGCGGCTCACACCCGAGGAGCAGGAACGGTACGGTTTCACCCCGCAACGCAAAGCCGCCGTCATCCAGCAACTCGTCTCCCCCTGGTTTTTCACCTTCGTCCAATTCGACCCCAAACCCTACATTAAAAAGATGCGATGCCCTGTTCTGGCCATCGGCGGGGAAAAGGATTTGCAGGTGGATGCTGCTGCCAACAACGCATTGTTTGCCAAGTATCTGAAAAGGAATCCGCACCACCGTTTCGTCAGCATTCCGGGAGCCAACCACCTACTGCAGCCATGCACCACCGGTAGTCCGAACGAGTACGGGGAAATCGAGGAGACGATGAAAACCGAAGTGCTGGAAATCATCACAGACTGGTTAGGAAATATATTATAAGGAGTGTAATGCATTAGTTTTACAAGATTCACACCTCACAAAAGCATATTATTGTTTTTAAACATATCTCCCAATACATAGTCTGCCTGTTTTCCATTTTTCAAAAATCACATCCGCAATGAAAAAGATTTTCGTTTTCACCTTCGTAATGCTGGCTATTGGCGCCAACTTGCGAGCACAGAAAGATTTCACCTCCAAAATCGACAAGGCCACCGTCTATTTGCAAGGTGCCGCGCTCACGCACACCGCCGCTGCCTCGCTGAAAAGCGGCAGCTATGATGTCATCATCAACGGATTAAGTCCCGACATCGAGGTCAACAGCCTGAAAGTGACCGCCAACGGCGTGCTCATTTCCGCCTCGGAGTTCTCCAACGACTTCATCACCCCCAAGGAGGAGAGCGCCCGCATCAAGAAGCTGCAGGATTCCTTAGAGTTGTACAAACGGCAGTTGCAGGAGGCCAAAGACGAGCTCACGATGCACAACCATCTTTTGAAGATGCTCACCGACGGGACGCTCAACAACATGCAGCAGAAGGAGGGCACCGTCTCCATCGCGGACATCAACGCCAACATGGAACTGTACAAATCGAAGGCGGGGGCTTTGCAGCGCAGCATTGACCAGGACAACCGCAACGTGACCAAGTTGCAGGAAACCGTGAAGCGTGTGCAGAAGCAATTAGACCAGGACATGACACAGGACAAGCAGCGCACGGGCGTGCTCCGGCTTTCCGTGAGCGTACCGCAAACCATCAACACAGAATTCACCATCACATATTTCACCAATCTTGCCTCATGGGCTCCATGCTACGACATCAACATCGCCTCCATGGACAAGCCCGTAGTGATGAAAGCCAAAGCCCGGGTGGCGCAGGTCACCGGCCTCGACTGGAACAACGTCAAGTTGACGCTCTCCAACGCCACCCCCAACCGCACGAAGGAGGCTCCGGTGTTCAGAACCTGGTTTGTGGACTTCTACACTCCCCGACAGTATTCACCCGCACACACATCGGCAAGAAGCAACTATATATCGTCATCAGAGGTTTCCTCCAAATTAGCCTCCTTAGAGGGAGTGTCAGCCAAGGACGGACAGATGACAAGCGTACGCGGCGCAAGCACACCGTTGCTCATGGACGACTATGTGGACGTGGATATGCAGGAGGTGCATGTGAACTACAACATCGCGGTACCTTACGACATCCCCGGCAACGGCAAGGAGCAGCTCATAGACCTGAAGAGTTACAACATCAAAGCGGAATACAAATACTACAGCGTGCCGAAGTTGTCGGACGAAACCTACCTGGTGGCCACCTTGTCGGATTACGAGCAGTACAACCTTTTGCCCGGATATGCCACGGTGACCTTTGACAACACCTTCGTGGGCAAGACCATGTTGCGTCCCAATGCCACGGAAAAGAACATCTCGCTCACGTTGACCACCGATCCGAGAATCACTGTCAAGCGAGAGAAACAGAGCAATTTCTGCAGCACGAAGCACGTGGGCAGCAGCACTACCGTCACCCAATCCTACCTGATCACCGTAAAGAACAACCAGACCAAGACGGCCAAGCTGACCCTCAAGGAACAATATCCCATCTCCAACAACAAGGACATCGAGGTCAAGGTGGTGGAGGTGAGTCCGGAAGCCACCTACAACAAGACCGACATCGGTGTGATCACGTGGGATGTGGAACTGAAAGCCGGCGAAACGCGCACCTTCAGCGTCACCTACAGCGTGAAGTATCCGAAGGATAGAAATGTGGTTTTGTAAAAGTTTAGAGTTGATAGTTTAGAGTTTATAGTTGGCTATTGGTCTTTGGTCTCTGGTCTTGGAATTTGGAATGGATTTTTAAGATTTATAAACACGGCTTTTTTATAAAAAAGATTATTTTTGCACCTCAATTTCATAATTATTGAACACAAACCTTTTTAAATCAACAAAAATGAAGAAACTGTTTATCTTAATGGCAGCTGCATGCTGTCTGACGTTCACCGCCTGCAACAACAAAACCGCTGATCAACAGGGTGAATGCACCAAAGCGCAATCCGAAGAAAAAACCTGCTGCAAGGAGATGACCCCAGAGCAGAAAGCCGAGATGGAAGCCTGCAAAAAGGCTTGCGAAGACTGGAAGAATTGGGAGAACATCACCGAAGAGCGTCGTGTGGAACTGCTCAACGACCGCAAGGCAAAATACGATGAAATGCAGGCCATGAAGAAAGCTCAGGAAGAGAAGAAAGCGAAATTCGAGGCTGCCATGAACAACTGGGACAACCTCACCACAGCCGAAAAGAAAGCCGCTTTCGACGAGATGGGCTGCTGCGGTGGCTGCAAGAAAGGCGAAGGCCACGGATGCTGCAAAGGCGGCGACAAGCCAGGATGTCCGAAAGACGGCCATGGTCCGAAAGGATGCCCCAAAGACCACAAATGTCCCAACGGCGAGCAAAAATAAAAACGCTCTGCACAATTGGGCAAAGAGTCTCATTTAAAAAGAAAACGCACCGGAGTTCAGCTTCGGTGCGTTTTCTTTTAACACGTACAATTCTCCATGGAATCGTTTTTCTCTACTGGTTCAAATCCTCGAATGGACATTGGCCTATTTGCTCCTCACTTAGTCCGGTTGCCTTAATCACATCAGCAAGGGAAATGCCTAATTCCAAAAGGTTCTTAGCAGTTTGCAGGAGGGCTTCTTCTCGGCCTTTCTCTATACCTTTTTCTATGCCTTTTTCTATACCTTTTTCCAGGCCCTCCTCTCTTCCCTTCTCCAAACCCTTCTCCAAACCCTTCTCCATGCCTTTCTCAAAGCCATCCTCAAAACCCTCCGCCTTCGCCATACGGCGATTGTATGCCATGGCCTCCTTCACGTCCTCGTACTCCAATATGCTTTTCTCGTACTCCTGTTTTTCCATATCTGTCAGTTTTGTCAGTTTGCATTCCTCATACAACTCGTGGAAGACCGCATTCTCCGCCGGTATGTCATTCTCCCCCATCTGCCACATGTTCTTGATCGCGTAGCACCACTTCTCCCGGTCGTCCGCCAACTTCACGAACCGTTTTCGCGCGGCAAATTTACTCAAATCTATCAACAAAAACGACATCTTCTCCGAAAAAGATTCTTCTTGTACTGCTCGGTGCCGAAGATGCGCTTGAAGCCGAAGTCCGTCAGCAGGTTGATGTTCTGGGGTTCTATATTCCTATTCATGACTTTTAGAGTTTATTGTTACCCCGCAAAGATACAACACCCCGAAGGCGAAATCAAGACCTTTATAAAATTATTTTATTGAAAATCAACATAATAACAATCTACATATTTGTAGAAGAAAAGTGCAGATAACCCTCAAAAAGATGCAAAAGTGCAAAAAACGGAAAAATCGGCATTCCCGCCAAGGCATGGGAAGGCAGACGAAAATTTCGGAGTTTTTCGAGGATTCTGACGCAAACATGGAAAAAGGAACATGGTAGTTACGTTCTACGGACGGAGATTCCGCCGCCTCCTGCCGTCGCCGGCGGAATGGTGCGTAACGCAGCCGACAAAACAGGAAGATGGGCGGCGGAGTACGAACAATGTCAATTAATGCATCTGCCCCGCCGCCCATCTTCCCCATCTTCCCTGAAAGGGCCGCACCATTCCGGTGGTTTTTGCAAGCAAAAACCACCGGAATCTCCAACACAACCAACATACCATAAACAAAGGGCGCAGCCCCCACGTCCACGCCCCTTCACTGATCACTATTCTCTGACTACTCATCACTGCTCAGTAGTCGCGAAGACAACGGACGGAAAGGAGAAAACAATAGAATTCCCTGTTCGTCAGATTTTTTCCTCATAAAAAACAAAACCCCAGGGTTTGATTGCTCAGGGACCCCAGGGGATAACGCCGCAAAAATACACTTTTTTCCAACATACAAAAATATTTTTAAAATTATTTTTGAAAAAAAACTATTTTTGCATCCCAAATCTGAAGACTATGAAATACGAAGAATATGAACACGCTTTCTCTGCGGCTCGATTGAACAAATATTTGCATGCTTGCGATGACAACAAGGATAAAGCGCTCCAATTGTACAGGTTGAATATCAAACTTTGTCAAAAATTATACGGAGTGTTGAACGTTTTTGAAATTGTACTACGGAATGCGATTAACGAACATTACAAGTGTATTTTTTCTGACCCGGATTGGATCAGGACTCAATTGTTGGAAGGAGGAATGTTAAGTTTAGCACCTAAAAAAGCAGAAGTAACCTCTATCATTCGGAATTTGGCTGATTCGGGAAAATACACTTCAGACAGGGTTGTTTCTTCCTTGTCATTCGGTTTTTGGCCACACCTTTTCACAAAGCATCCTTTTTCCAAAGGTGGCAAAAGCATTTTAAGAATTTTCCCAAATAAATCCAAACCACTGGGGCAAAGAGCAGTTTTCAACGAACTGATGAGAATAAAGGAATTCAGGAACAGGATTGCACATCATGAACCGATTTGTTTTGACCAGAGAGGTCATGTTGACACGACCTTTGCTCGCACGCACTACATGCTGATTTTGCGTTATTTGTTCTTTCTCGGATATAAAGAAGAACAAATTTTATATGGATTAGACGTGCAACCAACCAGCATTTTCAATAAGATTGATGAAATTGCTTGATCGTTTGTTTACGAATCGTCACATCAGACTTTGTACATAACATTCAGAATTATCAACAAACCACACAACAAAGGGCGCAGCCCAACCCACGCCCCTTATTCTAATTCCACATTGGATTAATCGCGGAGACAGCGGACGGAATGAGCGCGATCTTTATTACCTCCATTATTAGCTGCCGATTCATTTCCAACAGTAGCTCTGTTATAAGACAAGTCACGGCTATACGCACCATTTCCATACTGATGACAAGAAGTCCAAAACCATGCAGCTTTTCCCAAATCATAGAATATATTGTGAAAATAACCAGCTGGTGACGCATTGAAACCAATACCATTGTTTCTGTAACTTTCGTAACCAGGTGAAGACAGTGTGGTTGATTGTTCCCAATTATCCTTCGTTGCCAACCCCTTGGCAGGGTATGATACCAACTGGCTTGAGCTTAAAAGTTGAGCCCACTCTTCGTCATGTGGCACGTGCCAACCATCTGGACAGACACCTTGACATTTTTCATGAGTATGGTAACCGTCGTTACCACCATTTCTTACTGCCGCACGCCAAGTATATAAAAGGCCATATTTCGACTTGTTTTCGGAGTTATCGTTTGGATAAAAACATCCAGCTCCTATCCCAATGGTTTCACCATCAGCATAGTGCTCAGTGCGCAAGTTCTCCGCCATCCAACACTGGTTGCCTATTTTCAACGTGGGATAAACGTTGCCGTCAACATCCCTCACCGTTGCGGCTCCGGCGCAGGGAAGGGCACTTTGGGAAGAGGTATTATCTACCACCACCTCAACCTGCTCGCTCGCCTCGCATCCGTTATCATCTTTCACATGAACTGTATAGGTGCCTGGTGACAGCGAAGTGAAGACGTTGTTTTGGGAATAGCTGCTTGAGTGGTTCTCCAAATAATACAAATAAGGGGCTTTGCCATTTTGGCCCTCAGCCTCAATCCTTCCACTGGTTGTTGTTGTTTTAAGCCAAAGGCCTATACAAGCAAGACTAGCGACACCTCCTTGAGAAAAGTCACCCTCTACATTATATGACTTAGTGGCGACACAACCATTATTGTCCGTCACCTTAAACTCATGGGAACCGACAGCCGGCATATCATAATACTTAATAATGTCACCTCCCAAACTCGTACTACCCCCACTACTAACCTGAATAACGTTCCCATCCATTGTATAAGTGATTGGGGCTGTGCCGTTTTGAACCTTGAGTTCCAACTTGTTATTGTTCGATGCAGGATTAACAAGCAGCTGAAGGGTAGAACAATTGTTTGTTTGGGATTGGGTTCCAGGTTCGTAGGCGGTAAACGTTATCGGCGACTCCTTTATGGTATTGGCATGCCCCTGGTCGTCAAAAACATAGGCAGTCAATGTATGGGCTTGTCCGTTGAACGGGCCGGGTGTCCATATTATCCGGGCAATACCTTCCGGATCGGTTGTTACCATATTATCATTATCACTAACAAAACCGCCGTCTGCCGGCAAGAAATAGACCGGAACATTCTCAACGGGTTTGCCATAATTATCTATCACCCTCACGCTGATTTGCGACAAAGAGGATCCACTTGCACTAATAGTCTGATAGTTGCCCTCGTTGAGTTCAACTTTATACGGATAGATACGCCCACCTGAATTGATTGTCCAATCTTTTGAGCAAGTCGGCAACTGATTGATAGTTTCCGCACTTTTAACACTTAAATTCACACTCATATCTGATGTCTCCATTCCTTTCCAACCCTGAAAGTTGCCTTGCTGATTTTCAACACAGTATATCTTATCCTTTAGAACCACCGTACTACTAGTAAGATGCTCGCTGCTAAAAAACATCACATCATGCTTGGCTTTTAACGACAACTCCAGATCAATTGACTCTTCATTCATAAGAAGACTACTTGTGAAACTTTCACCCGTAAAATAACGCTTTGAAGGCAGAGGATCCTCTATATAACTACGGGTATTCTCATCAAAACGAATAGCGTAGGTGAATGTAGTCGCGGCCTTAAATCTGTGTGTCTTTGAAGTTCTAATATTTAACGACCCTTTCACATTAAAGTCAAGCTGAATATTCAGGGTACAATGAATTGGGATTCCTTCGACAACTTGATCACACTCCACCACCAGATAACCTAATCTTATGCCAGCATAGGGTATCGAGCCATTGGCCGAAGGCGTTATTTCACATTTTCCCTCCCATTCGCATATTGCATTGTAGAAACCTAATTTAAGGTAGCGATATTCATTCCAGGCCAACCCATTGCAATACTCCAATTGGGGAAAATACAACTTTAAAACCGTTTCTCCAAAACGGATACCTGCGATATCATTGAGAGTAAGCAAGGACGGATTTTTGTATTCCCAGTGATCTCTATCCACTATGGTTATAGGTGCATTACTTCCTGTTCCTCTTTGCGTACCTCCTCGAGGCGTAAGATTAACTCTGCTGCCGTCTTCTCTTACAAATTCCATACCCATCACATACATTTTGCCGTTCATTTCCGGATGCTCACGCAGTTCCTTGCGGGTGGGGATATGGTCGAGGAACTCGATATTCTGCACCGACGACGTGTTCTGCATCGGTGCGTTTCGCGGGGTGTTCTGCGCCGGTGTGTTCTCTACCGCATTTTCCACAATGCTACCACCCCCATTATCTCCACTTGAGATTCCTCCGAAATTAATCACACCACTTTCCATAATATCGTACAAGGTGGCCTGCGTGGTGTACATGGCATAGGTGGAATCGTTGGCCATCGACCAGGAATCCACCTTGCGCAGGAATCCGCCATTGACCAAACTGACCAAAATGGTGGAGTCGCCAATCACGATGTTCGAATCACTGAAGGAAATCACATAGTAGCCATGCGCCAGCTGTGCCGAGTCGCTGAAAATAATGTCCGTGGTATCCACAACCACCACTTTGCTGCTCACCTTAGGCCGCACATAACGTACATTGATATCGTCGGAACTGGTGCCGCAACTGTTGGTCAAAGTCCAGCGCAGGCGGTAGAGCGAATCCGTGCCGTAGAACTTGGAGGCTGCCTCCGTCGGGGTCTTGAGGAGACCGTTTGCGCCTTGCAGGATCTGCCAGCTGCCAGTTGCATTCTCTTCCATATTGGCCTGCAGATGCAATGTGTCGCCAATATTAGCCGTACGCGAAATGCCTGCATTGGCCGTCGGGGTCTTTTGCAGCAGCTTCACCTCCGAATGTTCCGGCGGACAGTTGGCATACGATACCTCCGCCCGCACAAACTGCGTCTGTTCGGGCTTATAGACCAACTGCTCGTCGAAGGCATTGGGAATGTCGAACCAGGAAATGGTGTCTAACGAATATTGCCACTGGATGCTGCCGTACTGGTAGTTGCCCAAGCTCAACTCCACGCTATCGGTGCCCGCACAAATCAGGTAATTCGGACCCAATGTCGGCTGGGCGACTGCATTCGTGTCGGTGGAAGAGCACGGGTTGGGCATCATCAGACTGTCCGTTGGGATATCCGTGGTGGTAAACGTCATCTCTGCGCCGTAGCTGGTGCCAACGCTGTTGGTGGCGTATGCCCGCACATAGTAGGTGGTATGATGGGCCAGATTGGATACATGAGAGGTGAACGCACTCACACCCAGGTCGTTCTCCGTATGCGCATCCGCAATAGTCGGGAAATGATGCGTACTCCAGCACACGCCGCAGGCGGTAAGCTGCACACTACCGTCACTGGTTACCACACCGCCACACAAGACGGAAGACTGTGTCACCTCCGAGGGGACCGTCGTGGTCACCGTGGGCGGCAGATTCATCGTGACATAGTCCGGAAGGCTCGCCCATCTGGGGACGCCGTTCTCCATGGTGAGTACCTGTCCCGAGGTGCCCGCAGGCATCATAATCCATGTGTTGGTACCGGCATCCCAATACATAATGTCACCAGTCTGCGAACCCGCAAGACCCGCCGGAATGGAATCCTTGGTGATGTAGCCCGCATCGTTTTGCAACTGGCTCACATTGGTGGGTACCGCCGCCTGCGTGATGTAGCCTGCATCGTTTGTGAAAGCGCTCACGTTAGTGGGCACCTGCGGAATCTGCGGGCGGTTGGTTAAATCATTGTAATTACCACTGGTGGCCACCGGGGCCAGATTAGGTTTGCCTGTCAAATCATTGTATTCCCCACTTGTCGCCACGGGGGCTAAGTTCGGCTTGCCCGTTATATCGTTATACGAGCCTGTAGTGGCTACGGGAGCGAGGTTTGGTTTGTTGGTCAGGCTGTTGTAATCCCCATCAAAGCCGACGGGCAGTTTCACAAAACTACCGCCCGTCAGGTAAATGGTGTCATTGCTGATGCTCAAAATCTGCGATTCGGTGAAAGAGGTGAGGTACCCGGCATCGTTGGTAAAGGCACTCACATTCGTGGGTACCGTCGGGATAGCAGGAACAGAATCCATCGTGATGTAGCCTGCATCGTTCGTGAAAGCGCTCACGTTAGTGGGCACCTGCGGAATCTGCGGGCGGTTGGTTAAATCATTGTAATTGCCGGTTGTGGCCACCGGGGCCAGATTAGGTTTGCCCGTCAAATCATTGTATTCTCCACTTGTCGCCACGGGGGCCAAGTTCGGCTTGCCTGTTATGTCGTTATACGAGCCAGTAGTGGCTACAGGAGCGAGGTTTGGTTTGTTAGTGAGGCTATTATAATCCCCATCAAAGCCGGCGGGCAATTTCACAAAGCTGCCGCCCGTCAGGTAGATGGTGTCGTTGCTGATGCTCAAGATCTGCGATTCGGTGAAGGAGGTAAGGTACCCGGCGTCGTTGGTAAAGGCACTCACATTCGTGGGAATATTGGCGGCTTGCTGCACATTAGCCACCGTCACATAACCCGCATCATTGGTAAAGGCACTCACATTCGTAGGGATGGAATCCTTAGTGATATAACCTGCGTCATTCGTAAAGGCACTAACATTGGTAGGCACCTGCGGAATCTGCGGGCGGTTGGTCAAATCGTTGTAATCGCCGCTGAATCCGTTGCCCGCCTCTTTCGCGTACAGCGCGTAGGGCACGCTCATCAGCTGCTGCACACTCTCAATCGAGTAATTGATGCCGCCCGTGGGGTCAATCTCCGATTTCAGGAAATAGGGGCCATTGGCCCAGTCGATGTTAGCGAAAACGCCCGTCGTGGGCGCGCCGCCGCCAATCTCCACCGTCATCAAACCGTTGTCATTGGTCGTTGCCGTGTGATTCTCCACATACACAGGTGCACCCTGCGTGGAACCCTGCAAGATGGATAATCGCACACTCACGTTCTGATTAGCCACAAGGGAGTTCCCGCTGTTGCGTACCACCGCCTGGTAGGTCATCTTCTCCGGTGCCTGCGCCATCGCAGCGCATACACCCATCATCACAAAGGAGAGCAAAAGGAATAATCTTTTCATATCTATTTTTATTAGTACATAATTAGCATAAAACATCCAGCCGTTTTCTTTGAAACAGCCCAACCATCCTCTCACACAAAACCACACTCCCCTACTTCACCGTAACCCGAACCGGATCGGAGATTTGGGAACGCTTGCCCTTACCCAAGAACATCTGAATAGTGTAATCCACCTTCTGTCCCGACTTTATATTGCAGTCCAAGAATTTGGTCTCGCCACGGTGGAAACTGCCGCACGCGTACGCAGGCCCATCATCCACCGACTTATAGACCACCCCGTAATAGTCGCTTTTGGAATCATACTCATACGAGAACTCCAAATCGGTACAGGTTTTATTCTTGTTGAGGGAGGCCTTCAGTGTGAGCGGGATGTTGATAACGGAAGCGCCTCGGAAGCGTACGGTGGTCTGGCCTGTCTTGCCCGAAGAAAGACGACTGTTGTCGAATACTTCTATACAATAATTGTAATTAGTGGCAGAAGGAGCGGGATAGTCGGTGAGCTGGATGAGGCTGCCCGGTATCAGCTCGTCGGGAGTGATAATGCGGATGGTTTTCCACTGCTTCTCGTTTTCCTTCTTACGATAGACCACATACGCCACCACATCGTTGGAAGTGCTCTGCAACCAAGTAAAAGTCACCGACTCGTCGGTCTGGCTATAATCCTTGAGCAAGGCCAAGCCCGGTGGAACGATGTCGGGCACAGGAATGGCCAACGTGTCAGACGGTTTGGAGAAGTTGTGGCTATTGTCTTCGGCCACCACATAATAAAAGATGTATTTGGTAAGCGTATTGAGAGACAAGGTGTCCCAGAAATGGGCCTCACTGTTACGGCGGCCCGTCTTCTGTATAAAATCGTGGTCGGGCTGGTTGGCGAAATAGACACGGTAGCCCAGAATATCCTTTTCTGTATTCTCGTCCCACTGCAGATAGACCACGCCGGCAGTATCCACCACGCCAGCCAAACCTTTGGGAGCGGAAGGTGGCACATCATCCTCTATGTTGTTGATCTGCGACAAGGAATAGGAAACGTTGCCGCTGTTGTCGGTGGCGAATATACGATAGTAGCCACGTCCACGGTCATGACCATTCTTGTCGGTCCATGTGCGGGTTTTGGGCGGCAAAATATCGGTAATCTTATTCCACGGGCCCGAAGGGTCGTCGGAGAAGGTCACCACAAAGCCCTTGAGATCGTCATCCTGCTTGTCCACTGTCCATTCCAATTTGCAGATATTATTGTCTTCAGGGATAATGAACTGCAACACCGGCACGGTGGGCGGGATAAAGTCCGCCATCTCGAAGGGATCCGACTTGCGTTCGGGAGCATAGTCGCCAAACGCGTCAAAAGCCTTCAAACGATAGACGTATTTCTTGTTGAGTAGTAACGAATCCATATAGCCAACATTCTGCTCCAGTATTTCTCCAATCTCCTGTCCCAACACTTCGTAGGTCTCTTGGTCAGGTTCATAGCCGAAGATGGGGGCATCATTCAAGGCGGTCCAATGCTTGCCGTTGTCGTCGCTGCGTTCCAGATAGTAGCCGGAGAGCTTGTTTTTGCCCCAGTAAATGAATGCCGTGTAAGGTGAATTCTGGTAGAAACTGATGGCAGGGATCACCTCATCGTAGTCACGTTCAAAAGGCTTGCATCCCACATCCATCACCTTTTTCGGCATGGGGGCAATATCATCCGGAATGAGGCATTCGAGGATATACGTATATAATTCCCCTTTCTTCACCGTTTTGTCCACGAAGCGGAGGCCAAGGGCGTCAGCGGCATCAATATGGCCTTCTGCCGCCGTGTAGGCCATCGCCTGTCGCTGGCTCTGTTCCTGATCGCGGCGGAAGATGTAGTTTTCCATCCCTTCCGACTCCTTGGGATTGAAGAAGGACTGGCCATAGAGAGCCTGTGCCGCCACACCCACATACACGTGCGTGGTGTCGTACTTGGCCTTCATCTCATCCAACGTCAGCGGTTTGATGGGTTTTGCGTTCAGTTTTATCTCAATGGAACTGTCGGCCGGGTTGGCGGCCAGTTCCTCATCGGTTTTGATGCGATAGAGGTTCCATCCGTAGTGGTTGGCCAGCATCCACACGCCGGCATTCTGCGGGGCCCAGCGCAACACGATGCTGTCGCCGTAACTGCGTGCCACCAGCACATAGTTGTAGAGTTCCTGTGACGGGGCATCGTTTTCGTCTGGGGCGCCTTTATCCTCCTGCGCGAAAGCCGGCATTGCCAGCAGCATCATCCATCCGAAAATAATCCAAAGGAGAAAACTATTGTTCTTTTTCATTGTAACTCTTTTTTACTGTTCTTAATGGTTTTCATTCATATTCTTAATCCCCATACGTGTCATACGAGCGGAAGTTGTTCAATTTATTGTATGGTTCAGCTAAAAATTTGAAGAGCACATCGTGGATTTGAAGTGTGCCTGGGATGGTATATTCCAACTCATTCGAAGAGGTATTCAGAATCTTATTCGGATAGAAGACCTTGGTGGACTGCACGGAGCTGTTCTTCACAGCCTTCGCGATGTTCATCAGCTTCGTGGAAAAATCGGGAGCCTGTGAGGTAAGGAAATAAAGCTTAACCCGCATGGTGAACGGCTTCCGAACCGGATTATACGGGCCGTGATAGGTACCGTCAACGGGCTTGTACCAGCTGCCAAGCATCGTCGCCTGGCTTGTATAGCAATTGTGTCTCTTGCCGTCATAACTCTGATCACATATCATACTATAGTACTTCGTGTTATCCTTGTAGAAATAGAAATCCCTGTCAAAACCGTTCTTGGCCACATTGGTACTCTGGCCGTTCGAACTCCACCAATACTTGGCCCAATATCTGTCCTGCAATTGCAGATAGGAAACCGGAATATATTCTTGATCCGCATTGATAATCTTGTACGTTTGTCCATTTGAGGTCGTGTAGTTTTTGTTCGGCTCCATATCCTGTAACGCGCGCATATAATGCACCACGCGATAAATCATCGGCATGTCGAACGGGAAGTTGCTGTAGGTCATAAAGGCATTGAGCATACCCTCACTGTAATAAAGATTGAAAAGGGAACGTTTACCGCTCCATTCGCGCTTGTTCAGCGATTGGGCGTGCATCTGATTCTCATACATGAATCGTTGGAACATCTGCATGTCTTTGGCGATGGCAGGTGTGGCATAGTCGCGGACCTTCCATCCCCACCGGTACTTTCCGTCGTCGCACTTAAGCAACGGTGACATATTGGCGTTGGCCACATCGAAGTACTTCTCGTCTAACGGTTTCCTCACTTGCGAGCCATAGCCATAGCCGTGTTCGAAGTCCAAAATACACGGCATATCCACTGTGGTGGGATGGTAGTTGGCAGCCGTGCACTGGGTAAAGTCCGTGCCGCCCTTGATACGCCGGTCAATTCTGGGGAATGTAACGCTGTTATTGTGATAAAAACCGCCCTTCAAGATATTACGCAAGTCGGAGGCATGTCCGCCGGAGGCATACACGGCGTTGTCATCATACCTGAGTTTCCCGTCCTTCACCCGGCATTTGAAGGTCGTAAGCAATTCCGTCTGCTTGAAATCCCTTTCCATATTCACAAAATGCTGGAAGTATTCTTTATGCAGATTCACCAACTCGCCATAGTTGCGGTCCAGCACCAAATAGCATACGGGCGGCATCTTGCAATTGGTATTGTATAACGTCGCATCTGCCGGGTCATAGGAGAAGAAGAGGTATGCATACCAGTCAAGCACACCGGGATAATAGTCGCGGTTCTCCCCGTAGAGATACACACTTTTCGTTCCTGCCGCTGCATCCACTTTCGCCGTTCTCAACTCATCGGCCAAGTCCTTTTGGTAAATGGACCTGGCGGTTGATCCATACACCCGGGAGGTAAGTTTGTTCTCCAGCGTGGAGCCCGATGCGAACCAGGTCCACTTGTAGATTTGCTTGCCGATGCCGGCACTGATCTTGTAACCCTCTTTCAGCATGGTGCGGATATAGTTCATGGAGTCCTTGCCCACGTCCTGCTTGTTCTCGTAAATCTCATCCAGCATCTCATCCTGGATGTTGAGCTTGTTGCTGACGCCGGTGATGTTCATACCCGAACTGGCAAATGAAGCAAGCGCTGCCGCAGTATTTGCCTTCTGTTTTCCGGAGGAAGTGCTACTGACGGTGCTGGCAGCCTGCACAACACGTCCCGACAACGATGAAGAGCTGCCCGAAGAGGTTATCGTGCGCACACCCGTGGAAAGCGTCGTGACACTCGACGAGCTTAACAGCATCGCTTTCTTGCCGCCGGATGACACTGCACTTCCGCCAGATATCTTCGTTCCGCTGGAATACGCGACACCACCGCCGGAGCTTGACGATCCCAACGAACCGGCAAGACCGGAGATGGTTCCACTAACAACAAGACCGCCTGAGGATCCGCTCTTGCCGTTTTTACGGTTGTGGGCCGCCTCCGCCTCCTGATAGGTCTGGTCTGTGATACGACTGCTGTATTCATTCTGCTTGCGGGTCATCTCCGCCTGCTGCTGGGCAGCGGCCATGGCGTTATCGTAAGCGCTCTTGTCCACCAAGAGGAACTTCAGCATGTGGGCACCCTTGCCGGTTTCCTGGCTGTACTCCTTCTTGGGCAACCTCACCTGCACGTATGGCACTGTTGTATTGGGATAATATGTATATGTACATTCTGCAATCTCACCCTCCTCCAATCCGTTTTTCAACAGATAGATTTTCAGTTGCTTGCCTTCCGATTCCAGCTTCTTCTTGTCGAACAGATTGTCATATTTGGTGTACAGATAAAGGTTGCAATATGGGGTGCCATCGCTGGAATGGACATACTCCATAGTGGGGAAAAAGCTCTCCCCGTTGTATGGCCATGAGAAGACCACACCGTTGTTCAAATCATCATCCAAAGAACGTGTCTGGAAATAGAGTGTTGTATCCTTCTTGAAAGGTTTCACAATCAGCTTCTTCGAATTCTCATCATAGAAAGTGGGGTCATACCATGAACAATACGTTGTATTGTATGAGTTCGTGGGAGTTCCTGTACCAATGTAATAATACCCATCCATGTTCTGTTCATTATTCACACGGAGCAAATCCTTGCTGTTTTGCAAAGACTTGCGGTATTCGAAGCCGCGGGCCTGAAGCGTGATCTGCTGCACACTGCCCTGCTCGAAACCACCAGCCTCCGTTTCAAACAAATACACATTAGCATCGCTATTGCTCGGCGTGAAACGCAATCTGCTGCTGCCAGTGGCGTCCACGAATTTGTTCCCGGACTTGGTAGCTATCTTGCAATTTTTCTGGACGAGCACAAAGCGGAACTTGCGGGCGTTCTTGCCCTCTTCATCACACAATAGCACATCGCGTTCCCAGGGCATATTGGAGACAATGGTGCCGATCTGCAGGGGCGACTGGATGTTGTTCTTGTTCGTGGCATTCTTCTCGGTATCGTAGCCGGGAGTCACGGTCTCAAAGAGTTTAACATTGGCCAACGGATCGCCGGCGCCAGGCACGCACACGTCACCCAATGTAAAGTCGCAGGAGGTGCTGAACTTGAGCAGACCACCCAGGAGATTCACCTTGAAACGGAGCATACCATAGCAGTACGACGGGTTGGGGCCACCGCCCTGCAGGAGTGCACCCACACCAGCCTTGAAGAGCGAGAACTTGCCCTTCCAGAAGCCGAGGTTGAGTTTGAGACCCACATCACCCTGCAACGCGGCATAAATGCGTCCGAGAGCGTAGAAGTTATGCTTGCCGATCTGCGGGTGGCCGGGACATCCCACGCCGTTCACATTCAGCAATGCCACGTCAAAACCGAGATCGGTAGTCACATCAATATAGAGGAAGAAATCCAAGCTCACATCGGCATGGAAAGTTGAACCCATGCAGAAGCCGCCGCCCTTGTCAATCTTCAACCAATCATCATTTGCAATCTTACGACTATCCTTCACCTGATTGGAGTTGGCATCCAATTTCTTGTCACCACCCGACAGGCCGAAAAAGTCTTGCAATTCCTTGCTCAACGGGGGCATCTCATACGCGAAGGCGTTGCCCGTCTGCATATAGAACGTGAATTCAGCATTGGCAGAACACACCACCATATTCAATTTGGCAGAGAGCTGCACCCGTTCGTCGTACTTAGGCTTACCAATGGCGAAATACCAATCGGTGGTGCCATTCTTGTGGCCTTCGTATGATTTCTTATAATGTTTCAACTCAAAATCAATGGGTATCTGTGCCGCCACATCAAATGAGACCGCTCCTGCTGAGCCTGAAGACGAGTTGGCCGCCTGGTTACGGTCTTTCTCACCATGTGAGGTGAGACCGGACGCAGCAGCGCCATTTCCGTTCCCGTCTCCTACCAATTTCGTCAGTGTGCTGGTAACATTGCTGCTGGTAACTAATGACGTACCCGCATGGATGGCGGCGGTCATCTGGCTGCCCAAAACGGTAGAGCTCACGCCATCCAAAAGGTTTGCCAAGTCAATCTTGGCCTTCACCGCTATGGAGAGGCGGAAATAGTCGTATTTGTCGCAAGTCTCAAAGCCCATGATGGCCTTGGCTCTGAGCAACGGGCTCTTGTTGTTGGAGCCGTCGCCCGGCGTGGCATCCTCATCCATATTGGTCAGCACGTAGGCGTTCGCATCAATAAAGATGCCGGAGAAGTGCTTGTCCACGATACGCAACGACACCAGTCCATCGGCGTTCAAGGTGTTCTTCGCACCCGTGAGAATCATGCTGATACCCGCATTGGCCACCCAGCAATTGCGCTGCGGGGTGAAATCCATGCCGGATGACAACATCTTGTCCGGATCCTCGTTCTCCGCCGCCTTGGCAAGCAGGCCCTTGGCACTGAACCGGCTGTCCGTAAGACTGTATTTGGATTTCATGTTATAGGCAAAACCGCCGGAGAAACCCGTGATGCTGACCGGACCTATCGGAACGCCCGGGAACTTGCAGGCACCATCAAAGAACCACCAGGAGAACTCCCCTTTAGAGTCTTTTTCCTTTCCGAAACCGGCTCTCATCTTCAGCGTCACCTCATTCATCACCGTGATGTCAAGATTGCCTGCAAAGCCTGTAACATCCTTGCAGGTGGGGCAAGCGTATTTAAACTCAAGCTCGCCATTCATCTTGAACACTTCAAAATCAACATTTTCCAGCGAAATCTTATCCAGATGGGCCTGCACATCCTTCACTTTAAACTTGTTTTTGGTTTCCGTCACGCCCCAAAGCGAGAATCCGGTGGTGGCTCCAAGGTCAGTGCCATCGGTGGCAAACTTCATCTGTCCCACCACCTTGACACCCAATTTCAAATCGTCGCCATTGGCATCTGCTATCGGTTCAATCTTCTTTAAACTGAAAGTGAAACCACAGAAGGACACCGAACCCACATCATTGGTTTGTTGTGACTCGTCCACCTGATCCGTCGAGCCTCCGATATATTTCTGCGGCGAGGCGAACGACCAGTTGCCGATGGTGAACTCAAACCCTTTGGCAGAAGCCGTTCCCTCCTTGGGATTGGCCAGATTATAATTACGCATGCCCATGCCTTCGAACTTCACCGCCTTGAAATCGGCAGGCAACCCGATTTTACTACCCTTCACAGTAATATATCCATTCAGCGTCAAATCCACGCGTGTATTGCTCTCCTTGTAAATCTTCTTAATCCGGAAATAAGAGGATTCCTTATTGAAATTAACATCCGCCGCCCACAGGTCAAGAGCCATGGTGTCACTCTTGGCCTGCACATTGAACAGCAAGCTGTCGGCACCAATGGAGCAGTCGTATGCGAAGCCGCCCTTGAACAAAGGCACACCGAAACCGCCCTTGATGACACCCGCCTTGTATTTGTTCTTGATGATTCGAACCGTTATCGTGTCCAAGGAGAATGCCCAGCCGCCACCATCCGTGGTGTTGGCCCTGAAGATGTCGCGTGCAAAGAACTCCGCCGAGAATCCGAAATCATCGATCATCAACCCCTTGGCGCCAAAATTGATACGGGAGCCGGGATAGCTGTAATGCACTGAATCCACAACGGTATTGTTAAGACCATATTTATATACCACCATGGAATCTTTGGGCTTCTCTTCATTGGTGAAGGTGTTGCTGATCTCATCCGAGAGGAAGACCGTGAGCTCGTCCCAATAGAAGCCTTTCCACTCCTTCGTGGCTTTTGTCAGCTTTTTCTTGTCCTCCTCCTTCATTTCCTGCGGAGGCGGAGTGCCAAACAAATATTCGTATGGGAGTGACACCTCCTTGGGTGTTTCTTTCTTCGAATGGTCATAGTAGATGCCCCTGCCTGTCGGGTAGAACGTGAAGCGGTCGGCACCTGCCACGGCAAACGGGTCCATGGAGATCTTGGCCACCCAATCGCTCCAGCTCCTGAACTTGACAACCAAGTTCGCATGCACCGTCTTGCCCTTGCGCGGCGTGCCGTCCTTCTCGATGCCAAGGACGTCGTTATTGTTCATGTCAAACTCGATTTCCGCCGTGACATGGTTGAACTTGCCGGAGTCGATGGAAAGGACAGTGCCGTCCTTCGGGTCTGCAAAATTCGAGGAAGCCTTAAAGCGCATCTTGTAGCCGTCCTTGATGTCAAACTCATAACTGCGTCCCATGAAAAGATCGATGTGCTGGTCCGCCTTGCCAAGAAATCCCCGCTGGTCCATGCAGATGTTGTTGGCTAAAAACGGCACGTAGGCGTCATCATCCTGCGCGGCGAAGATAGCCCAAATGTTCATCAGAGCCGTGACGGGAGAGAAGAACATATTGTTGATGGTGAAGATGATATTCTCGGAACCGGTGATTTCCTTGTCGGTGACACTCAACGGGAATGTCATCACCTCGGTGGCAATATCCTCACCCACTATGGGACCGAGCAAACCACCATATTTCTTGGCATACTTCTCACCATAACTATTAAACTTGTCGTAGTACTTTTTGATTTGCTCTATTTCACCCAATTGTGAAACAATATTATTTATATCGTCGTTCGTCCATTTGTCCATTTCCAAATCCGACACCAACGCATCAAAATAGGTGGCGCTGTCGGTGGCGATACTGACGGCGGAGCCTTTGATAACCTCAAAGTTCTTGTTAATCATGATGGAGTCGAACTGCACCTTCAGTCGCACATCCACACCTAACGGATGCCAGATCACATAGCCGTTGCCGTTGTACACCTTCTTGGTATTGTCATAGGTCGCTTTCTGCATCACTAACGGAAACTCGCCAATCTTGAGTTTGACACGGTTCTTCACCAAACTGTCAACCTTTGGAGCGATGGTGTCTTTGCTGATGTCCTTGAGTGCCTGTGGCGAACATTTGAGTTTGGTGCTGACATCAGCCTTGAACGCCGGCGGGTCCACGAGCTTGAAGGATGCCATATGCGACTTGCCCTTATGGAGCATTTGGTAATGCTGGGAGGTGTCGGTGAGTTGCTTGATGTGCGCCTCTAACACCGCCACGTACTGTCCGCCCGTCTTCAGGCTGTCAAACAGCGCCGTGTCAATATACGTGGTGGCCGCGATATGGTCCTTGAAGAAGAGCGTGTCCTTCACCTGCTCCGGTTTTTTGCCCTTGGGCAGCTTGGCCACCCGCAGACTGTAATAGACGGAATCGCCATAGTCCACGCCGCTGGCCGCCTTCCACCGGAAGCTGAAACTTTCGCGCTTGGTCACTTCCGGCAGGTCCCAACTGTCGTCATTCAGGTCCTTTTTCGTCAAATCCACAGGATAGGTGAACTGCGGTGGGGTCACCTTGTCCAATGCGCCGCTGTCCACGCCCCAGGCGAACACCACATCCGAGAACAACTCCGACGAGGCGAACGCCACCGAGGTCACTACACTGTCGCGGTCCTTCGGGATGTTGTGGATGTATTCGGTGATGGTATAAGTGGTTTTTTTCTGGTAGGAATAGAAAGTCTCGGCCTTCAGATGCAGCACATACTTGTAGCCCTCCTCCATCACATCGGTCCAGCCGTTGGTGGCCACACTCATCAGCTGGCTGCCATTCGGACTGAAATCATGCGGCGACTGCACGGTGACGGAAGCCGTCTTCAAGGGAAGACCGATCATGGCATTGCTGACGGCACCGCCGTTGTATTCGTATAATTCTGTAGTATAAACGACTTTGATGACGGAATCGCCGCACACGGGCATCCATTTCGCGCCAATCGAATCGGACACAGGCACCTGATAATAGGGCGAATCGCCGGCATCCACATCCGTGACATACGGGAAGCTGCTGCCGGATTGTACCATTGGAGCCTGCGTCTTTCCAAAGGATTTCAACTTATCCAACACGGGCTTGTCCTGACCGGGATTCACAAAGTATGGATTCTGAATCTGTTGCAACACCTGCTCGTGGTTATCGCTGATCACACTTCTAATCTGGGATGAAGTGTTCTCCGCCTGCTCAATCGGCACATCCTCACCCCATACGAAGGTGATAATCTGACTCTTGCCCTCATTGCTGAGCTGCACTTCGGTCATCAGCGATTTCTTCAGCACCGCCTGTACCTGCGCAGCATACACATGACCCGGAATCAGCCGGAAATGGCGGTTGGCGACCGTATCGTGGATATAAACAGTCTTCGACTTGTTGTTGTATGTGGTCAATGTCCCGTTCCGGTCAATGGCCTCCTGCACATTCTGGTTGGCCATAACCTCCACAATTTTAATGACATAATCAAAATCATTTACAGCCAAACAGTTGGAAATCACACCTGTCCAATTGAAGATCAGCTGGCGCGAGAGCGGAATCCGCGTATAGACATCGCTCTGGCGGTTGTCGGAGGTAACGCCGCCCATACGTCTCGGACCGTCAATCACCGGGCGCGTACCGCTTGGAAGCGGCCTGCCCTCAGCCGTATTACGGGTTGGCGACAGCAGGTTGTTGGTTGGGTTGCTGTTGTTAAGATTGCCGGCACTGAGGCCGTTCACCGGCGTGGTGAACTCAGGTGCCGAACCGGTGTAGCAGATGGAGAAGGTAATACACTTCTGTTCACCCACCTGCGTGGGGTTCGGGTTGTTGTAACCGTCCCACCGGTAGGGCGTGATGCAGAAGCGATACTGGCCTTCCGGCAGCGTCATCAAATCACTGACCAGATTGTTCAGGTCGTAGTTGGTCTCGTAGGCCGAGGCGTTGAGATGCCCGATAATCTGATCGAAGATTGGCCGGTTGATCAGCACGGGTGTCAACCCGACCGTCAGTCCGTTGTGCGGCTGGATTTCCTTTTTGGTCCGCACATAGTAGTTCTGGTTCGTGGCCGTAAAGTCAGCCGTCAGTTCAATGGTGAAAAACACATCCATCGGGGTGCCCGACGTATTGATCATCTGGATGGTGAAATACTTTGCCGGGTCGTCCATGTAGCTCAACCCCGTGGATGGGAACACACTCACCTTAGGGGTTATGGTAGTTACAATCTGATTTTGCGCCCACATCAAGTGGCTCACAAGCAGAAGAGTTAAAAATAATAACAGCTTTTTCATCTTATATAAGTATTTATTTTTCCAAAATGTAAATATAAACAAAACCATCAATCTTCCGTATCCCGGTTAATAGGTTTGCTTACAGATTTCTGCAATTTACGATTGGCCCGGTCAATGCGGTCCTGTGTACGCTCCATCTTGGTTTTCTTCTTGATGATGCGTGCGGCAAAAGAGTATGAATATGAGAACGTGAATCGGACATCCAAATCGGTATGTACTCGTTGTCCGATACGTTCCAGATTACTGAAGTTGCTCAATGAACAATACAGCGAGGCCGTATGTCTCTTGTAGTTGAAATTGCTGCCAAGACTGTTGCTCAATGAGAAATCGTTGTCCACGCCCTCGTCCTTTTGGATGTTGTACGCCACATAACCGTTGTAGTTGAGCGTCCAGTTCAATTTCTCTTTTTGGATGATACGATAGTTGAGGCCGACATTCAGTCCGTGGGAGTTGTAGTGCGAGTATTGCGAGGATGACATGGAAAAATCGTAGCCGGCGCTGATGCCAAGGCGGATTGCGGTCAGGTCAATATTGTAACTTCCCCCGATGGTCATCGTCTGCACATCCGCACCGTTTTTGTTCAGCGGATTCAGGTTTTTATTTTGTACCATGTTAAAACTAAGGCCGATGGAATGTCCGTTTGCCTTCTCAAAGGAGAAAGAGGGCGAAACGGAAATTGTGTGTACTATAGAATTAACTCTCAACGAATCAATCACATGGAACGTACCATCATACTGATTCTGTTTGATACCGCTGTACATCAAGCCCAAGCCAAAAATATTGCCGATGGTGCTGTTCCAATTCATCGAGTAGGTGGCCACCTGGTTGGTGTACATCTGCTTCTTGTCCATGTTGTCGCGCTGCACGTAGCCCACGAGACCGAGGTTTGATTTTCCCTTGAACAAGGTGAAATTCAGCACTGTGCCGAGGCTGTGGGCGTTCTGATTGAAATTCTGCGCCCCGAGAGACACGTAATCGGGCTGGACGAAACGGTAAGTAAGACTGCCGTTGAAGCTCTTGAACATGAGGTTGACGGCTGCATCGCCGGCGAAGCGAAGCTTGAATGCATTGCCAGGCGTGAACAGCCAGTTGATATAACGCTCGTATTTCTGATACTCCGCAATACGAATGGAGTCGCGCAGATCGGGGTTGTAAAGGCTTGCTCCCACGTTGGCGGTGAAAGAGAACCAGTGCCGGATGGCGAAGCGTCCCGACAAACCGATGGCCACATTATCCTGCGGGGCAATGGTATCGCGCCACTCCTGAGGCAGGCTCTTGACCCTGTCTTTTGCCTTGAAGACACTGAAATCAATGAAGTTGCGCTCATTGCCAACACCCACCTTGAAGCCGCCCGCCAGACGCATGTACTGCGGCAACGTGGATTCGGGGACATTAAGTCCCAACAGCGAATCGGCCAACTGCTGGATGGCGCTGCGGTCGTCATAGCCCCGGGGCTTGCTGGCCCGTGAAAGCATACCCCCAAACACACCCATACGGAACAACTTGCCCTGATACTCCGTACCAAGCCCCATAAACGACAATCCCGAATAGGTGTAATTGGAAAAGTGCATGCTACTACTGCCGATATGGAACTTCCAATTGCGCCACGTGGGCATGAAGCCTAAATGCAGCGTGGGCAACTGCGGATAAGTAAACGAAGTGGTGTTGTTTGCAAAATAAAAGGCGAACGGCAACTGGAAACTGTAAAACGAAAGATTCAAGCTGGCATAAATATTAGAGGAAAAAGGCGTGCTGCCAGGCGAGTTCGAGTTGTACGACACCCCCAGACTGGCACCCACACTGCCACTGATGGCAAAAGGATCCGCCGACTTGATATCATTGATTCTGTTCCGGATGCTCTGACCGTATAGCGGCGGCATCAGAAAACACAAACAAAAGAACACGATGACAAAAAAGATAGATTTATGTTTCAAAAGCATCAGATTTAGTTGATATTCAATTAAAAAGAAAAAACAAAGGTGGCTAATCCACCACGTATGAATTAGGCCCTTGCAAAAGTAGGAAAATACCCTTTATCCCAAAACACTTTATTGTAGCCATTTTCCAATTTTTATCAACAATTGTTCATAACTGTGAAACTGCACTGAAAGAACTCCTAACTTCTTAACTTCTTAACTTCTTAACTCTAAACTCTAAACTCTAAACTCTAAACTAACAAAAAAGCCCGGCTTCCGCCGAGCTCTTTTTTTATCGGAATGACGACGATGTTTAGTCGCCCAATGTGGCCACCATAACGGCCTTGATGGTGTGCATACGGTTTTCGGCCTCGTCGAAAACGATGGAGTTTTCGGACTCGAAAACCTCCTCCGTCACCTCGATGCCGTCCAGACCGAACTGTTTGTTCACATCGCGGCCCACCTGGGTTTCCAGATTGTGGTAAGCGGGCAGACAGTGCATGAACTTGCATTTCGGGTTGCCGGTGAGTTTCATCGTCTCTTTGTTTACCTGATAGGGCTTGAGCAGTTTGATACGCTCTTCCCAAACCTCCACGGGCTCGCCCATGGATACCCAAACGTCGGTATAGAGGAAGTCGCAGCCCTTCACGCCCTTCTTCACATCATCGGTCACCGTCACGGTAGCGCCGGTTTCCTTGGCAATCTCCTTGCATTTCTTGATGAGGTCTTTGTCCGGCTGGAGAGCCTTCGGGGCCACAATGCGCACATCCATGCCCATCTTGGCACCACCCACCATCAGAGAGTTACCCATATTGTAACGGGCATCGCCGAGGTAAGCGTACGTCACCTGATTGAGGGGTTTGTCCACATGCTCGCTCATCGTCAGGAAGTCAGCCAGCACCTGGGTGGGATGGAACTCATTAGTAAGACCGTTCCAGACGGGAACGCCGGCAAACTTGGCCAGATCTTCCACGGTGGTCTGCTTGAAACCGCGGTATTCAATGCCGTCGAACATGCGCCCGAGTACACGGGCAGTGTCGGCCATGGATTCCTTAATGCCGATTTGGGAACCGGAAGGGCCCAGATAGGTGACATGCGCACCCTGGTCGTAAGCGGCCACCTCGAAGGCGCAGCGCGTACGAGTGGAGGTCTTTTCGAAAATCAAGGCAATGTTCTTGCCTTTCAGTCTGGGTTGCTCGGTGCCCGCATATTTGGCGCGCTTGAGGTCGCGTGCGAGGTCCAACATGTATTGAATTTCCTTCGGGGTGAAATCCAACAATTTCAAGAAGTTTCTGTTTCTCAAATTGAAAGCCATAAATAATTCGGTTAAAAGTTGTTAAATTATTGAATAATAAAATTGGATCATACACTCAAATGAGGGCGGCAAAGATACAAATAATTTGGCAATATGCAAAAGGAGCGTTCTGTTCCCCCACCCCATCATCTATTTCACCTCAACTCCCGCAGCGACACCGCAAAACCGCCACACGGAGCCATGTGCAGTTTCAGCACACTCTTCGCGTTGACTTTTTTCTTCGTAATGGTGTAGGCCTGTGGATTGTATTTCAAGGAATTGTGATTGGCGGTTAGTGAAATGTCATTGAGGAGACCGCAGGCATCCGGAGCATCCGCATATATGGTGGCCTCGTATTTCACTCCAGGGTTCAGGAAATCCAGTTTCACGGACACGTCACGGGCATTCTCATCGGTGATGCCGCCCACATACCAGACATCGTGCGGGTTTTGTAGAGACGCGCCATGAAACGTCTCCACGGTGTCAGGAATCGCATACACAAACCGTGTCGCATTGGAAATCACGCCTTTTTTCCCATCAGGCAATTCACCAACGCCTTCCGCCGCCTTGTTTAACGAGGAAATCTTCGGATGCCGCGCCGTCACAATGTAGGCGCCAGGCTCCGCCATAATGTAAATACTGGTGTCCCAATCCACCGCCACATCCTTAATAAACTGAAAGGCATCCATATAGGGCTCGTAATGCTCGGGAAAGTCGGCAGCCATCTGCAAAGGCGAGTAGAAGGTAACGTAAAGTCCCAACTGATTGCATATCGTGATTTTCATAAGTTCCTTGCTCCAAGGGGCGTTCTTGCTCATATCGGGTTCAAAGATACCGGGAGTGTAATCCATCGGACCGCCCTGCAGCCGCGTGAAAGGCAAGATGGTGGCATGGCCTGGATAGATGCGGCCCCGGAACTCAGTACCCATGGCACTCTCGTTGCCGATCATGTTAGGCCAGGTGCGGCACAACCCCGTCGGACGCACCGCCTCATGGGCATTGACCATGATGTGGTGCTTGGCGGCCTCCACGATGGCATAATGATAATGGTTGTTGATGGGCTGGCTGTAGTGTCCCTCGGCAAAGGGGATGATGGTGCCCACGTAACCGCTCTTCACAGCATCATAGCCATACTGATTCATCAGATTATACGCTTTTTCCATCCAGCGTTCGTAATTCACGGTAGAGGCGGAACTTTCGTGGTGCATAATCAGGCGGATACCCTTTTCGTGGGCGTATTTGTTCAGTCCGGGCAGGTCAAAGTCGGGATACGGCGTGAGGAAGTCAAACACGAACTCTTTCTGTTTGCCGTACCAGTCCTCCCATCCTACATTCCATCCCTCGATGAGGAGGGCGTCGAAGCCGTTGGCGGCCGCAAAGTCGATGTAGCGGCGCACATTCCCGGTATTGGCGGCGTGGCGGCCATGCGGTTTCGCCTTCGTATAATCAGTCTCGCCAAGCCGCACCGACGGATAGTCACTAGTGTAGGACCATGTGTTCTTGTCGGAGATCATCTCCCACCAAACGCCCATGTATTTCACAGGGTGAATCCAAGATACATCCTTCAGGACACAGGGTTCGTTGAGGTTGAGAATCAGACGTGAGGCAAGCACATCGGTAGCTTTTTCGCAGACCATCACAGTACGCCAAGGCGTGTGACAGGGTGCCTGCATACGGCCTTTGTATCCAGCTGCATCCGGACTAAGCCACGCACGGAAAGTATAGGCGTTGGAATGTTGGTGGGGAACGGAAGCTATGGTGTCCCACGGGTTAACAGCCAAAGAATCCAGAAATTCGAGATGCATGGTCGGGTAATCGAGCGTGGCGGCTTCGTGGATGTTGACGTAGAGGCCGTCGTCGGTTTTCATCTGTAAAGCCGTTTGCACACCGGTTGGGGAGAAGGCCGTCCACGGCCAACCGCCATCCTTGTGGCTCACCTTCCACAATTTGCGGATTTCCGACAACCGCGATTCTGTGTAGTTGTACTCCTGTGTGTCCAAATCGCCGGGAATCCACCAAGCGGTATGATCTCCAGCCATGGCAAACTCGGTCAGTTCCTCCTTGAACCAGAAGCAGACGAGGGCATTCTCCATCGGGAACTCGTAGCGGAAACCGAGGCCATCGTCATAAAGGCGGAAGCGGACCTGCATCACCGTGGCCCTCTTCTCAGTAGAATGGTCCATGCTCTGTACGGAACCGATAGGCTGTTCGAGGGTCACGACCAGTTCGTTGTAATGATTGCGGATATGTGCCTCCTCACCCCATACGGGTTCCCATGTCTCGTCAAAGGTATGGTAGGTCTTGTCTTTGAGGACAAATGCGTGCGCAAGGTCATCACGCCATTCAAGGGTAAAGCCCATGCGTGATGGCAAAACCACGGGCTTGCCGTTGCGGTCAAGCGAGTATTGTGGCACGCCACCTACCACAGCGAACTTGAGTTCCAATTGGCGGTCAGGACTTTGCAGCGTCAGCGCATCCATCGGCATGGCGAGAGCCTGCGGGCAATGCCGTGCTAATGAGGGCAATGCCAAGAATGACACAAGTATTCCGAAAATAATACCAATCTTATTCATAGTAAAAAAATTTCCGTCCGCAAAAATAACAAATTTCCAAACCAGAAGCCACAAAAAAGGGCACCCGTCATCCGACAAGTGCCCTTAGGTTATTTTCTATGGGATTGTGCGTTACTTCTTCTGCACGCAGCGCACGCTCTGGCCGCGGACCTTGAGCTGCTCCTGGCTCACGATGTCAGGACACGTGTGCGTGATCACGCTGCACTGGCCCATTGCGGAGTCCGGGGCGGATTC
>JAEEGG010001869.1_pt1 | contig 55681 bp, 41 predicted proteins | sample 9134161 | NCBI WGS metagenome assembly JAEEGG01 (sample SAMN16246543, study PRJNA631951) | gut metagenome | biome: gut microbiome; feature: rumen; material: CR-attached | host: Bos | place: Iran: Karaj | collected 2018-10 | reverse complement strand
CCCAGGCATTCAAGGTCTTTCCGATACACTATGTGTCAAAGGATTATGTGTCAAACAATAATAAAGATTTCAATTACTCCTATGATGCCAATCGCGTATATTATCGTGATTCATTAATGCTTGGGGTAGATGTCGCCTCTTTCATTTGTGGCTATGATTATGTTGACTCCATTTCATTTGCCTTCGACAAGAACCGTTATTATCAGGGGAGGCCCAATCCGCGTCTCGAAAAACTTCGTCAAGGCAAATGTCGAGTTGACAGCGAATGATTGACCCTCCTTCTTTTGTTTAGAAGTAGTAAAACGGAACAATTGAACAAAAACGTTATATCAATAAATGGCAAAACGTAGAGAAATAAGAAACAGTACGGCTGAGTTTCTCATCTTTCAGATAGAAGGAAAGGAACAGGGCGTAGAGGTGTACTATAAAGACAAAACTGTGTGGTGTACTCAGAAAGCAATGGGTATGTTGTTTGATTGTACCTCTGATAACATAAGTGTGCATTTGCAGAACATCTATGATACGGATGAACTAAAAAAGGAGGCAACTACCGAGAAAATTTCGGTAGTTCGTCGTGAGGGTAATAGAGATGTAAATCGCACGCTTCAGTTCTATAATCTCGATGCGATTATCAGCGTGGGATATCGTGTCAATAGCATTCGGGCTACGCAGTTCCGCCAGTGGGCCACAAGTGTGCTTCGTGAATATGCTATTCGTGGCTATGTGTTGGACAGAAAACGTATGGAGAATGGTACGTTCCTGGATGAGGACTACTTTGAGCATCTGTTAGCAGAGATTCGTGAGATTCGCCTGTCTGAGCGACGATTCTATCAGAAATTAACTGATATCTATGCAACAGCCATTGACTATAATAGGGATGCTCCCACAACAAGGCTTTTCTTCAAGATGATGCAAAACAAGATGCACTATGCCGTGCATGGTCGAACAGCCGCTGAGTTGATTGTAGAGCGTGCTGATGCAGAACAGGAGCACATGGGCTTGACGACTTGGGAGAATGCACCTGACGGGAAGATCGTCAAGACGGATGTATCAATTGCCAAGAACTATCTGAAAGAGATGGAACTGGCGGACATGGGACAACTGGTAAACGGTGTTCTCGAATTGGCAGAGCGAATGGCTAAGCGCCATATCCCGATGACAATGGAAGATTGGGCTAAACAAATTGACACCATTTTAGCAGCTGGTGGTAATGAGGTACTTCAGACAGCAGGGAACGTTTCTGCCGAAGAAGCAAAAGAACATGCAGAAACAGAGTTCGAGAAGTATCGCATAGTACAAGACCGTCTGTTCCAAAGCGATTTTGACAAATATCTGGGCGAGTTACCTTTTGATGGCGAATAATTGGCTATCCATTTGGTGGATTCAGAAGAAATGATTACCTTTGCACCCGAAGTTGTGTCATAAAACGGCTGGTGACCCATCTTCGGGTGCTCATTGATAGTAATTTATAGCAGAACGTGGAATTGAGTACGGTCTCCAATTCGTAACCTTGTTTTTCCTTAATTCCCCAGACTGCCTTTATTTAAAGAAATCCTGCGAATTCTGGCAAAGTTACGAAAAAACGAGTGAAATGCAAAAGGAAAACTGGTTTTTCTTTTCATTTCCGAGTGCATAGGACTCGAAACTTGTTTCGCTTGGCTTGCCAAGAAGTTCGGCGAAGCCAAAATGACGAAAAAACGTGAGCAAAGCAAAAGATTTTATTCGACTATCGCAGGTAAGAAACGGCCAGAAAGGACAAAAGCTTACAGCCCAGGGCATCGCCCTGGGGATAAGATTGCGAAAGTTGAAAGATTTCATAGTTTTTTTGCCGAAACTGAGTAATGCTTGTGTCTATCGAAGATCACGGGGTCGGTTCTACTGATCATTTTTCTGCGTTGAAAATTTGGATGTTCGAGAATAAGTTCGTATCTTTGCCTTCGCATTTGAAAACAATTGAACCGATGGAAGTGCGCAGGGGGTCAGGAACTATGTGTAATACAAAAACTTCAAAAGTGATCAGTAGAACCGACCCCATGATTCTACAGCAGACGCAACTTATCGCCTATGCCGACAAGATGCCCAGCGCCAACTGCGCATAGGCATGGAGGCCCAGGTGTGGCCCGCCAACGAGAAACGCAACGAGGTTGGCTACGTCAGAGGGCGTATCAGCCAGGTGGTGCGCTATCCCGCCAGAATTAGCAAAGTGCGCTAGAAACTGAAGTCTGACATCCTGGCCCAGCGCCTTACCGACGAGGGGCAGGATCTGGTATATGAAGTGCGTATCGACCTTCTCCGATGTTAAAAAATATGGATTTGTAACTTTTTTCGACGAGAATATGTAAATTTGCAGCGATGAAACAAAAGAAAATTTGGATGATAGCCGCCATCCTTGCAATTATTTGCGGCGCGAGTGTGATGACCTGCTGTGACGGTGACAGCGACAACCCCGTGGTCAACCCGACTGATGACAGCAGCCAGTTTGTAACCCTGACGGATGCCGTGCCCGATGCTATCCTGGAGATACGCTACTTCGGCACCTATAATTTCGTGGGTACTCGTATCGATGGGTACGAGGAGCCGACAGCCCTCCTGACCAAGCAGGCCGCTGCAGCCCTGAAGAAGGCGAGCGACGACGTGAAAACAAAGGGCTACCGCCTGAAGATCTATGATGCCTATCGCCCACAGAAGGCCGTCGATCACTTCATGCGTTGGGGAGCCGACATGGAGGCTACCGAGATGAAGCCCTATTTCTATCCCGACATCGACGACAAGGCGCGTCTTTTCAAGGAAGATTACATCTGCGAGAAGAGCGGCCACACGCGCGGCTCTACGGTGGATCTGACACTCTTTGACATGCAGACAGAGAAAGATCTCGACATGGGCGGCACCTTCGACTGGTTCGGTCCTGAGAGTCATCCAGACTTCTGCGGCAATCCCGAGACGGGTGAATATACCGGCGACAACTCGAAGAGCCCCGCCGAACCGAAGCGCAGCATCACTGAGCAGCAGTTCAAGAACCGCATGATCCTGCGCCGCGCCATGCTTGCCGCAGGCTTCAAGCCCATGGATTCGGAGTGGTGGCACTTCACCCTGAAGGACGAGCCTTTCCCCGACACCTACTTCACCTTCCCGGTCAAGCAGTTGAAATGACGAACAAGCATAAAAGAAGTCCCGCCAACCGGTGGGGCTTCTTTTATTTCGAGATATTCAGCAGATATTTGCCGTAAGATCACGGGGTCTAAGATCACGGAGTCGGTTCTACTGATCATTTTTCTGCGTTGAAAATTTGGATGATCGAGAATAAGTTCGTATCTTTGCCTTCGCATTTGAAAACAATTGAACCGATGGCACGACCGATTAGGGAAAAAAGCGGCACGGGTATCTACCACGTGATGCTCAGAGGCATCAACCGTCAGGATATCTTTGAGGATAAAGAGGATTATCTGCAGATGACCTCCATCCTCAGAGGACTGACGGACAGATACTGGATATTGACACTGACGACATTAGGCCTATCAGTGACAGTGATGTGAAGGCTTTCCTGCTAAAAAGCAAAGGCATAGCCAATCCTCTCATTATTCAGAGCCTTGAGAAAACGAGGAGGAATGAAATGTTAATCTCTGCTCTCTCCTTTGGAGCCGGAATCCGCCAGCTCTCAAGACTGACAGGTGTTTCTTTTGGAGTCATTCAGAAACTTCAAAAATGATCAGGAGAACCGACCCCATGATCTTATGAAGGAGGATGAGAGCCTGAGCGGCATCGTCTGGTAATACTGTAACCGATTAGTTTCGGCCACACATTTCTCTGATTTCACAACTTTCCAGCGTAATACTGGAAAACGATGTGGATAGACTACGAATTTCACGAATTTCCGGAGCAATACCGGATCATTCGTGAAATTCGTTTTTTCATAGTTGGAACAACCAACAACAATCCGGGTTCTTAACCCCAAATCCAACCCTCATTGTTAAGAAAGGAATGGACGTTGAACTCAGAAAGAGGCTGATCAAAATGGGCTATGAACGCAAGCGTAACAGCAGGGGATCGCTCTTCCGTATCGTAGAGAAAGAATCGCTTAAAGTAAAAACAACTTGTTTTACTGTCGTTCAGATGCCTTTAACAATGGGAAAAAACGCTATCTTTAGGAGACGATTTCTGCGTCATTTCAACACAAAAGTACGACAATTTTTCTAATTTCACCTACATAACTACATGCATTTGATGTATCTTGCTCTATTTCAATAGATTATTATGATTAACAACCTACATATTATATACATATTACCTACATATTACCTACATATTACCTACATGTCACCTACATAACAACAACACACATCAAGCAGGCTTTAAGCAAATGGTTTAATCCCATTCCACTCCAATCGCAACAGGCATTCACATCGGCTCACCCTTAATGAAAGCACAATTTTCTCTAGAGAATTTAACGCTTTAATGCCTGCTTGGCACTCTTAAGTACCCTTTAAACCGTAAAAATCTCTAGAGAATTCACCGACTGGTCCCGTCTTCAATAGTTACGAAGTAGTATCTTTCATCGTGCCAGAGCCCATTAAAACCATAAGAAGCTGCTGTTCTGTCTGGAATCTCATGCGTAGTTATATGTAGCCATCAATGTAGTTTTATGTAGTTAATATGTAGTTATTATGTAGTTAATATGTAGTTATATGTAGTTATTATGTAGTTATTATGTAGGTGGCATTGATTACTAAATAGCTTAATATCAGAATAATATCTCCGAACTATGTAGTTATGTAGATCATAGGGGGAGATCATGGGGACAGGTTTTTGAATGAATTCGGTGAATTCATTCAAAAACCTGTCCCCATGATCTCCGAGAAGGGGCTATTCTTTCTTGCGGATAAGGGTGAGACCGTCGCGCAGGGGAAGAATCACCTGCTCTGTACGGGGGTCGCTGGCTACATGGTCGTTGAACTGGAGGATGCCTTGGGTTTGAGGGTCATGGCTGTAGGCTGGATCAACGACGTGACCGTCCCACAAGGTGTTGTCTGCCACGATGAAGCCACCTGGCCGCAGCAGGGGCAAGAGGGCCTCATAACACTGCAGGTAGGTGCGTTTGTCACCATCGAGGAATATCATGTCGAACACGATGCCTAACTTGGGTGCTTCGGCCAAGGCATCACCGATGCGGAAGTCAACCTTCGATGCCATAGGCGACTGCTCTATCCAAGGGCGAGTGAAGTCCTCCATCTCGTCGTTGATCTCGAAGGTGTATATCTTTCCTCCTTCTCCCAGACCTTCTGCCATGGAAAGAGCAGAATAGCCACTGAATGTGCCTACCTCGAGGATGGCCTTGGGACGAATCATCTGCACGAGCATCTTCAGTAGCCGTCCCTGCAAGTGTCCGCTGGCCATTCGTCCGTGTACGGTGTACAGATTCGTGGCTCGCCACAGCCGATAGAGATATTCCGGCTCAGGTTCAATGTGCTGGAGAAGGTAGGATTCTAGTTCATAGTTCATAATTCAGAGTGCAGAGTACAGAGTGCATAATTCAGAGTGCAGAGTGCAGAGTGCAGAGTTTGGTTTAATGCGCATTGAGGATGGCTTCTATGCCTAAGCGGTAGCTGTCGAGCCCGAAGCCGCAGATGACTCCGAGACAGGCACAGGAGATATAGGAATGATGGCGGAACTCCTCGCGCTTGTGGACATTGGATATATGGACCTCTACAACAGGGCAGCGCAGCGAACGGATGCAGTCCTGCAGGGCGATGCTGGTGTGGGTATAGGCACCGGCATTGAGTACGATGCCGTCGCACGGTGGCTGCTGGGTGAAGCCTGCCTCCTGCATTTTGTTGATCAGCTCGCCCTCGACGTTGCTCTGGTAATAGCTGATTTCCACATCGGGATATCTGTCACGCAGCTCTGTCAGGTACTGTTCGAACGAAGATGAGCCGTAGATGCCGGGTTCACGCTGTCCTAATAGGTTCAGGTTAGGGCCATTGATAATCTGTATCTTTTTCATCTCTACTATGTTATTATTTAACGTTGATTTCAAACGGGGGAAGGGGCAGACCTGTGGGTGCATAGGCATTGAGGTGTATGGGATTGTCCTTCCAGGCATGTCGCACGCGATGTGGACTGCTGACCGTGGAGCTGACCACAATCTGGTTTCCCCGGGCAGTGGCAGTGGCATTGACAAAGCGGCCGTCAGCGCCACAGACCTCGAATTCGTTGAGTTCTCCAGCCTTCAGCGGCTGGTCAAGGGTCAAGGTGACGAGGTTATCATCGGCTGTGACAGACACCACTTCCGGCATGAGTTTCACCTTCTTGTCATTCAGCACCAGACGGTCGAAGCAGAGACCGATGCGTTCGGAGAGCTCCTTCTTACGCAGCGGATGGATGTCGACGGTCTCGCCGAGGTCGATGGCTGATGCCAGCTCAACGGACGGCAGTTTTTTCGCTACCAGGCGCTGAGCCTCGCGAATACGGGCATTGTTGGAGTTCTGCGGGGTGTCGGAGGGCTGCAGATAGTTGGCGAGCTGGACCACGACGAAGGGCAGCTCGGGCTGTTTCCACAGCGTGCGCCAGTTGCCTATCATCTTGGTGAGATAGTTTTCATAGGGTGCAGGGTTGCCCACGTTTGACTCACCCTGATACCACACGACACCCGACAATGCGTAGGGAGCCAGGGGATGGAGTACGGCATTGTAGAGGGTGGTAGGCAGGTTCTGCAGGCTGACGTCGGCACTGGGACAGGAAGGCATGACGGCACCGTCGTGCTGTTTCCACGTCTCGCTGAGTCGGATGACGTCGGCTGGCAGGGGGTTCAGGCTGAAACGGTCGTCGCCAAAGGCGATGAGGTAGGGTTTCTCCTTGATGAAGTGTACCATTCCGTATTTATTGATAAAGCGAACGGTGATGACGTTGTCGCCCTCACGGAGCAGTCCTTCCGGAATGTCGTAGCGGCGCGGCGGGTACTGGTATCCTGTATGCCCCACCTGCCGGCCGTTGACGAATGTATAGTCCTGATCGAAGAGGGTGCCGAGCAGCAACCTGGCAGGTTTGCCTGCATGGGCTTTGTCAACCTGCACATGCTGGCGCAGCCATACAGTGCCGACACCGCGCCAGCCCCAGTCAAACTGCTGGATGGTGTTCCACGACGAGTCGTCGTAGCCGAAGGCTGTGAAGTCTTGCTGCAACCCCGGGTCCTTCTCGTTCAACAGCTTGTCCCACTGCTGGTTCATCAGCATGTTGGCACGTGCCTGCGTACGTACATATTCATCGTTTTGATAGAGCCGTGTCCTCTCCACAAGCAGCGGGAAGTCCTGCTGCAGGGAATCGGCGCTGATCCACGCTTCTATGGGCGTGCCGCCCCAGCTATTGACGATGACGCCCTGCGGCACCTTGGTCTTCTCGTACATGCGCTTGCCGAGGAAGTAGCCAACAGCAGAGAAGAGCCACGCATTCTGCTTCGACAGCGGCTTCCAGTTGATCTGTGTAGGACGAATGTCGTCCTTAGGTCCGTGAGTGTCGGTTTCATTCTGTACACGGAACAGGCGGATGTCGGCGTTCTCATAGCTGTCGATCTCCTTGACGTACTGTGGATAGACCCGTTCAATGGTTACGTCTATATTGGACTGTCCGGAGAGCAGCCACACATCGCCGATGAGTACGTCCTTGAACGTACGGGCTTCCTGCTCTTCACTTCTCACCTCCAGCAGATAGGGGCCGCCAGCCTTCATTTTCGGTAGGTCCACGCGCCAGCGGCCAACGGAATCGGCTGTAGTCTGACATTGTTTTTTATTCAGCACAACGGTGATCGTCTTGCCTGGCTCAGCCTTTCCCCAGACAGGGATGGGCTGGCCGCGCTGAAGCACCATGCCATCCTGAAACAGGCGGGGCAGCGACAGAGCGCCGTCTTCCGCTACAACATTGCTCAAGAACAGGGGACAGAGCATCAAGAACAATGTCCACCCTATTCGCCTCATTGTTTTCATATTCGTTTTGTTTGTATCGGTTATTGGGTGCAAAGGTACGAAAAATTCGATTAAGCAAGAACAAATAAATGGCATTTATTATGTCGAGTGTGAGAATTTTATCCAATAAGCGAGCGAAAAACCAAATGAATTTGAGTTTTTCAGAGCGGGAGTACCTTCGGGCATAGGCCAAAGGTACGAATAAGCCCTTATCTGGGCTAGTTGGGGTGTTTAATTTAGTTAATGAAACAAATAAATACGCTTTTGTAACACAAAAACACGCATCGAATGGAAAATAATTCGTACCTTTGTCGCCAAATGATCTAAAACTAAAAAAAACGTAAAAATGACAGCAAACGAAACAAAAGGCTTTTACAAGCTATCCTGGCTTCAGCGCATCGGCTTCGGTTCGGGAGACCTGGCTCAGAACCTCATTTTCCAGACGGTGGCAACGTACCTGATGATTTACCTAACTACGGTATTAAAAATCAATGCCGCCTTTGTCAGCGGACTGATTCTCACGGTTCGTCTCATCGACTGTTTCTGGAGTCCTGTAGTGGGACGCTACATTGACAACCGCAATCCCAAGTTAGGCAAGTATCGCACCTATCTGCTTTATGGTGGTATCCCCCTTACGGTTGCCGCCTGCCTGTTGATGCTTCCTCAGGCTGCTACTTGGTCTATGCCAATGAAGATGACCTATGCAGCTCTTAGCTATACTGTGCTGAGCATGATTTATTCCGTGGTGAACATCCCATATGGCTCGATTATGGCCAGTATGACCCGTGATAACGACGAGGTACTGATTCTTACTTCCACACGAATGGTCTGTGCCAACTTAGGCCAGATCATTGTCCAGGCAGGCTTCCCCATCGGACTGGCCATGTGTGTCCATGCTGCTATCGACTGGAATCAGGCAACATTCATGGCAATTGGTACGATACCCGCTTTCATCATTCTGCCTTCCATGCCGATATTGAAGAAATGGTTGGGCAAAAAGGGTCTGTACTATACGCTTCTCGCCGTCGGTCTGATTGGATTTGCCATACTGTTCACCATTGGCAAGTTCTTTGATGTCAGCAGTCTCAATACGCTAGTGCAGATAGCAAAGGTGATGACAGGCGTCGGACTGCTCGTTGGTTCACTGATGTGGGCACTTGTCCCGGAAGTCATTACAGAGGCAGAGTATCGCACTGGGAACAGACCCGCAGCCACTGTCAATGCACTGGCCGGCGTGGCCTTCAAGGCTGGATTCTCCATTGCCGGATGGATTACTCCGTTGGTAATGGGATGGATTGGCTTCAACTTTGCCAGTGAGGAGTCAGCCTTGGCTACTGATCCCATGGCGTGGTTCACGGTGACATGTGTGTTTGCCATCGTCGGATTTTTCCTCCTGATGCTTTGCTTCATGGGTAGCAAGGAGAACATCACCACCACACCAGAGAAGCCCGTCTCCTTTGGTGAGATGTGGCAGGAGTTCAAGGCCAACAAGTGTCTTCAGCTGGTGCTGAGCATCTTTGTCGTGGTGTTCCTGGCATCGTTCATCAGCGCACCCGTAAATGCCTACTATCCCAAGCTGGCCAATTACTCCGACATTGCACAGAATGCCATTCTGGTGTTCACGACCATCATTCCTGCCATTCTTCTCGTTATCGTGGGCTACCTTATTTATAAGTATCCGCTTACCGACGAGCGGCTTGACGAAATCAACAGGGAAATCGAAGCCCGTCATCAATAAGTAATTCTCATCTTTTATCAATATACTATTATGGCAAAACTACCACGTTACTTATTCCCAAGTGACTATATGGCAGACCCCTCTGCCAACGTGTTTAACGGACGACTGTACGTCTACCCCAGCCACGACTGGGATGCCGGCGAGTGCTTCGACGACGACGGCGGCCACTTCCAGATGCGCGACTACCACGTGCTGTCATGGAACGACGTAGAGAACGACGAGGCTACTGACCACGGCGTGATCCTCGATGTGGACCAAGTTCCCTGGGCCGAGAAGCAGATGTGGGACAACGATGTTGTCGAGAAAGACGGCAAATACTATCTCATTTTCTCTGCCAAAGGCTACGACGGTGTGTTCCACCTCGGTGTGGCCATTGCCGACAAGCCTGAAGGTCCGTTCATTCCTCAGGAAGCTCCCATCCGCGGCTCATTCTCTATCGACCCCTGTATGTTCAAGGACGATGACGGTCAGATCTACTGCTACTTCGGCGGTCTCTGGGGCGGACAGCTCCAGTGGTGGCGTCCCATACCCGGCGGACAGGCTCCAGTGGCTGGCAAGTACGGCGACGAGAACGGTCTCATTGACCTCGGCCCTGCTCCCGACCACAAGACGCAGCTCTTTGCTCAGCCCGATGCCCCTGCCCTCAACAGCGGCGTAGTACGCATGAGCGACGATGTGCTGCAGTTTGCCGAGGCTCCACGCGCCGTCGTTATCCTCGACAAGGACGGACAGCCTCTGAAGGCCGGCGACCCGCACCGTTTCTTCGAGGCCTCGTGGATGCACAAGTACAACGGAAAGTACTACTTCAGCTACTCTACCGGCGACAGCCACTTCCTGTGCTATGCCATCGGTGACAACCCCTACGGACCGTTCACCTATCAGGGCGTCATCCTGGAGCCTGTGGTGGGCTGGACCACTCACCATTCCATCGTGGAGTACAAGGGTCAGTGGTATCTGTTCTATCACGACTGCGTGCCCTCCAACGACATCACCCACCTGCGCTCGCTGAAGGTGCAGCGTCTCTACTACAACGAGGACGGCACCATCAAAACCGTCATCAACGAGTAGCCGCTCCCGTAAGCTTTCAGTCGCTGACAAGCTGTAAAAACGTATCCTGCCTTTCCCCAATAGTTGGTGGAGGGGCAGGATTCTCTTTTTTATTTCCTGTTACACATCTTATTTGTCGTGTATCATTTGCAATGGTTCGAAAGAAAAACATTTGGTACGTTGCAGAATAGTTATTAAATTTGCAAATCAAAAACATCAACCAACAAGACGACTCATTAAATCTAAAAAGATGAATAGAAACCTAGTATTATTGCTCTTGGGTCTGCCACTCGTTGCGGCGGCCCAGAATCCGATCATCCGCGACCAGTTTACGGCAGACCCTACTGCGCGCGTATTCAACAACAAGGTGTACCTCTATCCTTCGCACGACATCAAGCCTCCTGTCGGACAACGCCAGGACTGGTTCTGCATGGAAGACTACCACGTGTTCTCATCTGAAAATCTGACCGACTGGACAGACCACGGCATGATTGTCACCCAGAACAAAGTGCCCTGGGTGAGACCGAACTCCTACTCGATGTGGGCACCCGACTGCGTCGAGAGAAACGGAAAGTATTATTTCTATTTCCCGTCAGCTCCTGCTGAAGGCCGAGGGGGGTTTGCTGTCGGTGTTGCCATAGCCGACAGCCCGGAGGGTCCGTTTGTTCCGGAACCGGAGCCCATCAAGGGCATCAACGGCATCGACCCGTGCGTGCTGCAGGCATCCGACGGCAATGCCTACATCTTCTGGGGCGCAGGACGTTGTGCCAAGCTCAAGCCCAACATGAAGGAGCTTGCCGACGACACCCCGAAGGAAAAAGTCAAGTGGGGCGAACGCGAGTTTGAGATGATGGGTGTCAACTGTCTCAAGGACCTGCCCAACCGTCAGGCAGAAGGCCCGTTTGCATTTGAGTACAACGGCAACTATTACCTTACTTATCCGTACGTGAGGGAAAAGACGGAGGTGCTTGGATATGCCATGAGTAAGAACCCGATGGGTCCCTATGAATACAAGGGACTGATCATGGCCGAACAGCCCAACGGCTGCTGGACCAACCATCACAGCATCATACAGTACAAAGGCCAATGGTATCTGTTCTACCACCACAACTACTTCTCCCCGAACGATGACAAACGCCGTTCTGTCTGCATCGAGAAGCTGTACTTCAATGCCGACGGCACCATCCAGGAGGTGAAGCAGACCTTACGCGGCGTAGGTATCAACAAGGCCACCGAGAAGATTGAAATCGACCGTTACAGTACTGCCAGCGCAGATGTAACCACTGCACTCATCGACACCGTCAACACCTTCCGCAGCTACGAGGCCACACTGCCTACGAAGGGCAGCTGGATCAAGTACGACGATGTGGACTTCAGCTGTCTCACCGATGGTTATATCTATCTTTCTGTCAAGGCCAGCGACGATACAGAGTTTTGTATCCGCGAGGGCAGCACCAATGGAAAGGTCATCGCCCGCTTCAAACTGACGGTGAGACCTCCAGAGCCACCTGCCGGTGCTGCCGCCAACCCGATGATGATGCGCTTCAACCGTGACCTGCGCAACCAATGGCTTTCACAGACAGCAGCGCTGGAGTACACGCCGAAGGGTGTGACTAACCTGGTGGTGACCAACGAAGGCACCGGTGCCCTCAGTGTGGACTGGGTACAGTTCAAGAACCGTCCCCGCTATTTTTCAGCCGTTACCACACCGTCGGCACAGCCCGACAACGAAGGCTTCATACGCCGCTGGCTGCTCTTAGAGCCCATCGACAAGCCCAACAGCGGCAATACGGTGTTCACAGACAGTTATCTGCGTGAGCATTTCAACAGGCAGTATTTCAAGAACCAACAGACCATCATCCCCAAGGACGGCCAGAAGGTAACGGCAGTGTTCAAGCAGGAGCAGGCTCCTGCCGGCTTTGGCCGCGGCATGCAGCAGGCCCCCGCTCAGCCCGAGGTCAAGACCGTCAAGCAGACACTTACCTGGCACGCCCTCGACAGTGAGAACATGAACGTCAAACTGTTCCGCTTTGCCGAGAAGTGGGGCGAGAAAGTCTATGGGGTACTCTTCTGGGCAGTCACCATCATCGATTGCGACGAAGACATCAACAACGTCCGTCTGGCTGTCGGTTCCAACTCAGCATCCATGTGGTGGCTCAACGGCGAGGAGACGCTGCTACTCAGTGGCGACCGCCGCATGGTGAAGGACGATGCCGTCTCTAACCGCCTCACACTGAAGAAGGGACGTAACATCCTGCGTGGCGCCATCATCAACGGCCCGGGCATGAGCGACTTCTGCGTCCGCTTCATCGACGAGAAAGGTAACCCTGTAAAGAACTACAAGGTCACTACTTCAGCAAACAAATAGGAATATAAATAGAAAACGAACATGAAAAGATATTTGTTAAGTTCAGCGTTAGCCCTATCGGCTCATATGATTTGTTCAGCGCAGATTGGCGCACCTTTTATCCACGACCCATCGACCCTCGCCGAGTGCGACGGCAAGTACTACACCTTTGGCACTGGCGGCGGCGGCATTATCTCTGACGACGGCTGGTCGTGGCATAGCGGTGCCGACCGTCCTGGCGGCGGCGCAGCACCCGATGTCCTGAAGATCGGCGATCGTTACCTCTGTATCTACGGTGCCACCGGTGGTGGACTGGGTGGTGGTCACAGCGGCCGCATCCTGACCATGTGGAACAAGACGCTTGACCCCAAATCACCCGACTTCAAATGGTCTACCGCCGTGGAGGTGTGTGCCTCCGACGGCATGGAAGACCAGGACGCCATCGACCCCGGTCTGTTGCTTGACCCCACCACAGGACGTCTGTGGGCCAGCTACGGCACCTACTTCGGCACCATCCGTCTCATAGAGCTTGACCCCACCACCGGTTTCCGCGTCAGCGGCAACAAGGAAAAGGACATCGCCATAGACTGTGAGGCCACCGACCTTATCTACAACAACGGCTGGTACTATCTTCTGGGCACTCACGGCACCTGCTGCGACGGTGTCAACTCCACCTATAACATCGTAGTGGGCCGCTCCAAGAGCGTCCAGGGTCCTTATATCGACAATGTGGGTCGCGACATGTACCACGGTGGCGGCAAGATGGTCATTGCCGCCGGTGACCGCAAGACCGGTGCCGGTCACTTCGGACGCACCATCGTCGACAAAGGCATCGAGGTGATGTCGTTCCACTGGGAGGCCGACTTCGACCAGGGTGGCAGCTCCGTGCTGGCAGTGCGTCCCCTGCTGTGGAAGAACGACTGGCCCGTTGGCGGCGATCAGTTCAAGGGAGGCACCTTCGAGATTGAGAGCGAGCGTCGTGGCTACGCCCTGGAGCTGGCTGTCGACTTTGTCCGCATGAATGTAGCTCGCCGTGGCGGATTCTTCGGCAGGCCACAGGCCGATGCCGCACCCCCGCAGCCCGTTGCCAACCAGACCCTCGAGCAGGTGAAGAGCACTTGGCCCGAAGGTGATATCCCCGTACGCTGCGGAGACTACATGTTCCGTCCCCACCAGCGCTGGACCATCACTCCCGTCAATGAGGCTGGCGGCTACCTGAGCAATCCCTACTTCAAGATCACTATCGAGGGAACCGAACGTGCCCTTGCCGCCACCGCCGACAAGGAACTGACCTCCGTAGCTGCCTACAGTGGTGCAGACGAACAGCTGTGGCGCATCGAACAGGCCATCGACGGTACCTTCCGCATCATGCCAAAGCGCATACCCGGCGAAGAGGGGCTCAACACCCGCTACTGCATCTACAGCATTGCTGACTCCACCCCCACCCTTGCAGAATGGGACTTCGAGAGCGACAATTCCAAGTGGAACTTCCGCAACCATTAATGACGCCTTCAGCGTCTAAGGCAGCAAAAGCAGTGTATGAAAAAGCCTGCGGACTGCCCTAAGCCCAGAAGGGGCGGCAGAATGTTCTGCCGCCCCTTCTATGTCCTTTCTATGCCATCAAGCGGCGGTTTCATGGAGACAGGGACCTAAAAAAGACAATTATTATAAAATATGAAACAAATATCGGCAGGGAAATGGCAGATTCTTCGTATCTTTGCCATCAAATTATCCAAACCCATTAACACGACTAAAAAGATGAAAAAACTGATTACCTTCGTACTGTCGTTCGTTGCCGCGCTGACGGTGAACGCACAGAACCCCTATCTGCCCCTGTGGGAGCATGTTCCCGACGGCGAACCGCGTGTGTTTGAAGATCCAGACAACCCAGGCAAGCTGCGTGCCTACATCATCGGCTCGCACGACGTGAACTACTCCGCCTACTGCGGTCCCGACATCCGTATGTGGTCGGCACCGGTGGAAGACCTGAGCCAGTGGCGTGATGAGGGTCCCATCTTCACGTGGTATGTCGACGGACAGTGGGACACGATGTACGCCCCTGACCTGGTATGCACCACCGACCGCGCCACGGGCAAGAAGACCTACTGGCTCTACCCCCACAGCCGCGGCTGGCGCCGCACGCCGATGGTGTGTAAGGGCGACCGCCCCAACGGTCCCTTCACGCCCGTCAACCTGACCGAGGACGGCCGCCAGTGCCTGCCCGGCTCGCTCATCGACTTCGACCCCTCGGTGTTCATCGAGAACATCACCGACAAGAAGGACAAGGACTACGACATCGGCTACCGCGCCTACGTGTTCTACGGTTTCCAGCACTCTACGGCAGTTGAGCTCGACCAGAAGACCATGTACTCGAAGCGCGAGGGCACCGAGCCCATCGATCCGTTCATCCCCGCCAGCAGCGCCGACGGCCGTCTGCTCGACAGGGAGGGCAGCGAGTACAAGGCCCTCTACAAGGGTCAGAACCCGCTCGACTTCAATTTCTTCGAGGCCAGCAGCATCCGTCAGGTGGGCAACAAGTACGTCATGGTGTTCTCGGGCTACTCTGGCAAGGAGTACGGTCTTGGCAATACCAACAGCGCCCTGCGCTATGCCTTCGGTGACTCGCCCCTCGGTCCGTGGCGTTCCGGCGGCGTGCTCGTCGACTCGCGTGGCGTCGTGCTGAACGAGGACGGCTCGAAGCTCATCACCACCAACTTCGGACATAACACCCACGGCTCCATTCAGGAAATCAACGGCCAGTGGTACGTCTTCTACCACCGTCCGCCCCGCGGCTTCGGCAATGCCCGTCAGGCCATGGTGGCTCCCGTGAAGATAACATGGGACAAGAAGCCCGTGGCCAAGGGCGGTGTCGTCAGGATTACCGGCTACGACCCCTACGCCAAGGATAATGTCTGGACGGCCAAAGCCAGCGACGGCAACCACTACACCGGTGCCGAGGTCACCAGCGAGGGCTTCCAGATTTTCGGTCTGCCACCTTATAATTATTATAGCGCCGGTTACGCCTGCTTCGTCTATGGCCCCAACGCCAACAACTGGATGCAGGACAACCACGACGTGTGGAACAACTCGATGGACCTCGCCGGCATCCAGAACGGCGGCATCGTCGGCTTCAAGTACTTCGGCTTTGGCGGTCTGGCCAAGGACACCAAGGGCTTGAAGGCCTTCGAGGGTACGAAAGCCGGCGACAATGCCCACCTGAATCTGTATCTGACACCCAGCGGCAAGGGTGACTTTAAGATTCACGTTATGCTCGATGACCCTTGGAAGGGTAAGGAAATTGCAGTTGAGACTATTGCTGGTGGCCACAACAAGACCGGTCTGGTGGGCATCCCCGTTCCCGCCGTCGAGGGTCTTACCGGCAAACATGCCATTTACCTCGTCGTTGATGGTCCCGAGGTGCAGCAGCCCGAACAGCCGCAGCGCGGACAGTTTGGCGGGCGTCGCCCCCAGCAGGGCCCGCAGCGTCCGCAGGGACTCTTCGACCTCCACGGCATCGGCTTCTCTAAGGGAGCCACCAGTATTACTGCATTTGTTCCCACGGTGCCGCAAGTGATCATCACCGCCGACGGCCAGAAGCTGAACATCCCCACGACGCCCGTCCGCTTCAACGCCCAGAACGGCTTTGCCGAGCAGAACCGCTATCAGGTCTACGGCCGTCTGCTGAAGGGCAGCAAGCTGGAGGCAAAATCCGACGTACCCGGCGTGAAGTTCGAGGTGAGTCCCATCATTGAGGGCCGTGCCACCATCAAGGCCACCTACAATGGTCAGACCAAGATCTTCCTGATCAACTGATTTCACCCATCCCAAGCCAGTCTTGGGTGAAAACCAGCGTCCCTTTAGTATGATACCAGAGCACCTTTGGTATCATACTAAAGGGACGCTAGTATCATACTATAAACCCTTTAGTATCATACTATAGAACCTTTAGTGTAAAGGGATGAGACTATCTGATGACCACTTTCCTGACCATGCCGTCAGTCTGCCGTACGATGTTCATGCCGTGGCCAAGGTTGTTCCTCATATGACCTTGCAGGCTGTAGACCCGTTCAGCAGTGGACGCATCGGTGCAGACAGAACGGATGGGTGTCTCCTCACGGCTATAGGATGCCTTGCCAGAAAGCATCTCAGCCTGAATGGATTCGCTGAACAAGTTAACCCGTATGCGGTAAACGCCTGGTGTGGTGACACGCCATTTTGTATCGTCACCCCCTATACGCAGCCGAGAGGCATGAAGAATGTCTTCGTCCTGACGGAAAGGATGAAGCTCACGGGGACCCCACGTCATCTGGCCTTCCAGTTTGAACCGTCCGGGCTCCACCACATTATCGTAGATATCCAACTCTCCCGTCCATTCAAAGATGTAAGGATTGTCGTGGTCACGGACGAAGGAAAGCATGTTGTCACGTTTCCATTCCGTTTGGTCTGAGCCACCGGCTATGGCGCTTCCTGCTATGAGCAGTTCATTCCATGGCAGGAACAGCTCGCCCGTGACCGTCTTGCTGACTGGATCGACGATGAAACGATAGCTGTCCTCGCTGAACGACACCACCCATCCAGGACTGCTGCTGTTGGTGGTCATGGTGTAACCGATGCCGTAGTTGACAAGATAGGAGTCCACCAGCTTAGGGGTAAGATACTGTGTGACGCCCTCGCTACAGGTGGCAGTGGTCATGAGCAGCAGTTCTCCTTCAACCAAGGCTCCCGCAAAGCGGAACTTGCCATCAGGACACAGTTCCAGCTGACGGGGTCCGTCGGGTACTGCCGAGCCTGCTGCCCACAGCGCAGTCTGTGCGGCTACGCTGCCAAACGACAGGCAAGAAATGACCAATGATAAACAAACAATACGTTTCATATACTTCTATTTCCTGATTTCTTTTATGGTTTGTACCCGTCCGTCCGACCATGTACGGCGGATGATGCATGGTGTATTGGGCAATGCCGATGACAGTTGCCGTCCCTGCAGATCGAAATACTGTTCCGAACACAAAGCCGTGGCATGAGCAACACCGATGCCGGTTCCAGCACGTTGTAGTCTGACAGTTACGGGCTGGTCGCAAGATGTGGCAGCAATGCTGACAGTCACCTCATGCCGCTCGTCATCATAGCTCCAGCTGTCGGTATCGACATCATTGACACTCACCGACTGCGGGCAGTCCTCATCCAGCACCTGCACCGTATAGCTTCTTTCCGTCGGCATACCCTCGAAGTATCCGCTTCGAGGCATGATGTCGAGCAGTATCTGCCCACCGGTGCGCTGTTGACGGATGACGGTGGTAGTGTAGGCTCCCGACATATAGTCCTGCGTATCGCCCTGGTCTTCATAGAGCGACGTCTCGCCGTCGGCTCCAGGCGCAACGACGAGGTGCAGCTCATCGGGACGCGTCTTGAGATTCGGCAGCTTAGGATTACATGGAATAACTGCACCTGCCCGATAGAAATACGGTATCTCTTCCTGGCCATACCACTGGCCGATCGTCTGTCCGCCCTCAACGAGCATACCCCTGCACACATCATACCACTGTCCCTGAGGCAACCAGGTGCGGTGGAAAGCCTTTCCGTCACGTTCCGATGCCGTCACCACAGGCGAAACCAGTATATCATCGCCGAACATATACTCCTGTTCCGAACGGTAGGCCTCGTTTTCCTCTGGCCATTCATAATAGAGCGGACGGCAGATGCTGATGCCTGTATCATAGGCCTGCCGGGCAGCAGTATAGATGTAGGGCATGAGCTGATAGCGCAAGTGGACGCATTTCAGCATCGAGGGGAAGTTCTCGTATTTCCAGATGCGGCGTTCATTGCCGGCCTGGCTGGCTCCGTGGGTACGGAATATGGGTGAGAATACACCGAACTGCAGCCACCGCAGCATCAGTTCCGGATTGGGATCGCCCAGCTGCAAATGTCCACCCAGGTCGTGGCCCCAATAGCCGAAGCACACATTCGATGCCGTGGCAGTGAAATAAGGTTGGAAGGCCAACGATCCGAAGGTGCCATAGGTGTCGCCCGAGAATCCTATAGGGTAGCGATGGCTGCCCAGCCCTCCCCAACGATGGAAGATCAGAGGACGGCGGTCTGTACGGTTCAGCCGCATGTCGTTGTAGAACACATGGTTGCACCAGAATGTCTCACCTAGACCGTCGACGTATCTGCTGGTCAGGTTCTGCTGCCAGTCGAGCCACCAGAAGTCCACGCCCTGACGTTCGCGGTCGCGGATGATGCGACTGAACAGTGAGCGGTAGAAGGTGGAGTCGTGCAGCTGCCAGGGCACGCGGTCGACACCAGCAGGCAGACCCATGTCGCTGCGTATCTCGCTGAAGTGCTCTTCATGGCTGGCCACACCGTCGGCGGGATGCAGATTCAGGCTCACCTTCAGCCCCTGCTGGTGCATCCAGCGTATCAGCCCCTCGGGGTTGGATATGAGGTTTCTGTTCCACGTCCATCCCGTCCATCCGTCCAAGTGCCAGTCCATGTCCATGATCATCACATCGATGGGAATGTCGTTCTGTCTCATCTCGTTGGTCAGGTTCATGAAGTCGCTCTGCGTATAACGCTGGTACTTACTGTACCAATAACCCAAGGCATAAAGCGGCGGCATGGGCTGGCGACCGGCTATGCTGATGTAGTCGCCGATGGCCTTCTTGTACTGATGGCCGTAACCCATGAAGTAGAGGTCAACGGCATAAGGGTCCACTGGCTCCGACAACCAAGCAATACCATCTACCTCACCATCGAAAGCAAAGGTAGTGGAACCGTCAGCGCGACGAGTGGAGGGAGATTCATCGATGACAGCCCATCCGGCACGCGAGATGATGCCATTCTCCAACTCGGTACGCTGGTTGTCGCCACTGGCGGTGTCGAGGGTACGTTTCGTTCCTTTCAGGTTCAGGGCATCCACCTTGCCGGGGTACCATATCACATCGTGTCCTCCCATTTTCATCGTGACACTCAGGTTGTCGGGTTTCTGATACTGCGCCGATATGATACTGTTTTTCTTGTAGCGCAGCGTCAGCACCTCTGTCTCAATGAAGAGATAGCCGTCTTCTTCGCGAATGGTATATGCCGGTACCGACAGACGGCGGTTAACGACGGCAAAGGTTGCACGGTCTTCAAACTTCGCCGTCGAGCTGTACTGTATACGTATCATCTCGGGAGTCAGCACCGTAAACCGTGCCCTGCCAGATGTCACGACAGCCTCGGGGTCTGCCAGAGGATCAGGTTTTACGGACTCTGCCGACAGCTGCACCAGGCAGCATGTCAGCAGAGCCGTCAAAAGGATGATTGTTCTTCTCACTTCACTATGAACTTTCTGCCGTTGCTGACATAGATACCCCTGCGCAGTGACGCAGTAGAAATCTTGCGACCCTGCAGGTCGTAAATAGCGTCATCCTGGAGTTCAACGTTCTGGAACACAGTCTCGATGGCGTTGCTGTCACCAGTCTTATAAAGTACAGGATGTCCGTTCTCGGAAGCACTCAGGAACCAGATGCCAGGGGCAGCATCAGCCAGCGCCTGATAGATGATGCCGTTGGTGAAGTCCTCAATAGGACTTACAGGCAGGGCAGGCCAATCGGTCACAGGGTCGAAGCAATTGGTAATCTGAATATTGTTTCCACGGGCAAACGACTCTCCATTGGTCACGGCACCCACGTTGTAGCAATTGGTCACAATAGCATCGTTACCCAGCCAGCCTGACAGGCCGCCAGCCTCCCATCCCGAAGTGATATCACCGGCATTATAGCAGTTCTCAAGCGTCAGTTTCAGCTCGCCAGAGGTATTGCAACCTACGATGGCACCAGCATTCTGTTCCACCGACGTCACATTGCCTTCATTACCCAATTGTTCCAGCCGAGCCTCGCCGTTACCGCTGGCATGACCCACGAAGGCACCCACAAAGTTCTTGCCACGAATGCTACAGCTATTATCAATGGTGAAGCCCGAAATCTGTGCACCGGCAGTGATATCACGGAAGAATCCTACATTTGCCTCGCCAGGCATGTCGATGGTCAGGTTGCGGATGATGTGTCCCTGGCCTTCAAAGATACCGGCAAAAGGATGGTTACCGTCACCTATACCGGGATATCCCATTACTTCGGCCATGTCAATGTCGGCCGTCAACTGGGCATTGGCACGCTGGTTCTCCTTGGTTACATAATGAGCAAACCAGTTCACCTGTTTTTCATTGGCCAATTGATAGAATCCGTCAACGGCAGTGAGGTAGTTGGGATTCAGAGCATCGCATTTCTCGCAGAAACCCCAGTCGTTCCAGGTATGCTGAGCAACATTGCCACCAACACTATTGCTGTAGGACACGCTGCTGCCTGCCACTGGGGTGATACCATCGCACTGGAGGTCACCGTTGGCATAAACCACAGCTGTGCCGAAAGGCATGGGATGGTCCTCGGTGCCAATCACCTGATACCAGTCCACTGCATCGCTCTTCTTTCCATTGAGTTTATAGGCCAATTCACCATTCTTCATCTGCTCTTCCGTGAATGACTCACCCTGATCACCATCCATTTGGTAGACGTTTTCACTGAATATATCGTCACGCCTCCAAAGGCCAGGGCCATCGTTTACCAAACCCGTACTATAGCAGTTCTTAATGGTAGACTTGTCGCTTCCCATCCATGCGCAAATACCTGCATTCTCATGCGAACCGGTGATGGTTCCCAGATTGTAGCAATTCAGGATGTGAACCTCTTTCTCGGAACAGCCCACGATACCGGCGGCATTCTGTGCTGTACCGTTGATGTCGGCCTCATTGCCGCAGTTGCGTACGATGACACCATCACCCCATACATGTCCAAGAATGCCTGCAGTAAAGGCTGCACCTACAATCGTACAGGACTTGTCGATGACCACCCTTTCAATCACAGCACCGCCCACAGCCTGTCCGAAGAGAGCCTGGTTGTTATAGCCTTCTGTCGTCTTCAGTTTCAGGATTCGATGACCCTGTCCGTCGAAATGTCCCCTGAAGTCGCGGCCATCCTGCCCGATGGGGGTCCACACAAACCCTTCCATATCAATATCGGCAGTCAGACGGGCATTGGCATCGCCTTGTCCCTGATTCACCAAATAAGCAAACCAGTTGAGCTGGCTGCCATCAGCAATGGAATAGAACCCATCGGCATCGGCCTGCAGGTAATCTTCCTGCCACTTGCCGCATCCGCTGCAGAAACCACCGATGAACACATGATCGTCAACAGAGCTGCCTTCATGGTTGGAGAATGCCACAAGGGTACCTTCCTTAGCAGTGATGCCGTCGCACTTCAAGCTGCCATTGGCATAAACCGGCTGGTGGGTGGGGTTGAACGTAGGTTGGGCATCAAGTTCGGAACCTTCCAGGTTCTGGCGCCATACGCCAGCGTCCTGATTTCCGTTCAGTTGGAAAGCCAGTTTTCCAGAAGCCAGGTCACCTTCGCCAATCACTGTAGCTCCCTGAGCATCGTAGAGGTTGAAGATCAACTCTGCGGTGATGGCTGCACTGTTGCGCCAGAGATCCTTCCCATCGTTAGCACCGCCAGAGAGCATCCTGCCCGTGTTCCAGAAACCTTTTACCTCAACACTTCCGTGACCGCCAAACCATCCAGTGATGATGGCACTCTCGCCGCCGGCTTTCACGTCGCCGGTATTGTAGCAGTTAATGATGCGGGTGGCGGGTCCGCCGTTAAACACTACGCCAATGATGGCGCAGACATTGTTACCATCTCCCTCTACATAGCCTTCGTGACCTACATTCTCGAGTGTCACCCAGCCACTACCATCGGAGGCTCCGACAATGCCACCTACATACTGAGCTCCCACAATATAATTGCCCGAACCGGCTGTTAGGTTCTTGATGACGCAGCCACCATTGACCACACCAAAGATACCCACTTTAGAAGAACCCTCATAGTAGATGTTATCAATCTTGTGATACTGTCCGTCGAAGGTTCCCACAAAACGGCTCTCGTCACAGCCGATAGGTACATAGTTCTTGCCGTCCATGTTGATATCTGCTGTAAGCACGGCGCAGGCACCGTTCTCGCCGCCGTTCACCATGTTGGCAAACTCGATAAGCTGGTCGGCTGTACCTATCTGGTAGACGCCTTCCACCTGTTCCAATGCATAAGCACTGACGGATGTGAAGCAACAGAGTGCCCACATAATGAGGTAAGTAATACGTTTGTTCATCATAAGTTAAAGATGCTTTTAAGTTGTTGATTATTTAATTTTGAAAGTTATGCTGTTTCCTTTCTTCCATTGAGAATACTGTACCCTGCCCTGTGACACATATGCCACGCGTAGTGTACGTTCCACGACAGGCAGTCTGCCACCTGTGGGCCGCAGGTTCACAGTTAGCTGTTTCCGCTGCAGCACCGCCTCGATGGCGGTCTGCCGATAACTGCCTTCAAGATAGCCGAAGCCGTCACCCTCGTCCTCATAGAGTTGACCTTCTGCCCTTCCCCCACTGTCAGTACAGACGAGGAGGGTCAGCGAATCGGTACGCATCTCAGCAGTGCTCTGCGCCAGATTGGCCAGGGGTATTACCGAACCCGGACGCTGTCTCAGTTCACACTGATAGCCATCGGCATCCTCTTCCAGTGCAAAAGGCTGCCAGGACTGTCGGGGCATGGCTACATCCTTGGCCCACTGTGGCCGTATCATGAGGTCACCTCCGAGAAGGAAGGCACGGTCTTCGCTGCGCAAGCTCAAGTCCTGAGTATCGGCCATGAAAAGCGGACGCATCACGGGCATTCCTGTTGTGCTGGCCTCGCGGAACAATGTGTAGATATAGGGCATAAGCCTGTAGCGGCGGTTGATGGCTGTACGACAGACATCGAGCACCTGCGGAGTAAAGGCCCATGGTTCCTGGGCTATGGTTCCCTTAGTGTTGTGGTTGCGCACAAAGGGGAAGAATACACCTAACGCAGTCCATTGAGCCACCAGTTCACCGTTGGAATTCTCGCAGAACCCGCCGATGTCAGAACCATTGAAAGGTTGTCCGCTCAGACCGAGCGTCAGCGACATGGGTACGCTGAGTTGCATGTGGTCGGCAGACGAGAGATTGTCGCCTGTCCATGTGGCGGCATAGCGTTGTCCACCCAGAAAATTGGAACGTGAAAGAATGAAGGGTCGTTTCTGCGGGTGAGCCAGCAGCAGTCCCTGGCGGCTGGCACGTACCATGTTCATGCCATACACATTGTGAAAACGCAGGTGGGGACCTGGTGCCACCCCGTCACCACCCAAATGATGGTTGTCTTTCGGCATGGTGTTCTCTGGCTGCCCAAAGATGGCAGGTTCGTTCATGTCGTTCCATACCCCGTCCACACCCGTAGCCATGAAGTCACGGTAAAGGGTGGCCCACCATGTACGTACCTCAGGACGTGAGAAGTCGGGGAAATGGCATGCGCCTGGCCACACATTGCCCACAAAGGGGTTTCCATGTTTGTCTTTTACCCAGTAATCAGCGGCCGTTCCTTGGTCGTCGACAAAGTAACCGCTTTCCACCTTGACACCTGGGTCAATCATATATACTGTCTTGAAATTGTGTTGGTGCAGATAGTCGTTTAGCCTGTAAGGATTGGGGAATGCATCGGGATGGAATGTAAAGATGCGATAGTCATCCATATAGTCAATGTCCATCCAGATGACGTCAGATGGTATGCGATGGCGCCGCAGCAGGTCTGCCACCTCCATCACTCGGCCGTCGGGACTGTAGGTGTGACGACACTGGTGATAGCCCAGTGCCCACAGCGGGGGCAGAGGCATGTGTCCCGTCAAGTCGGCCAGTGCCTGCATGAGCTGCTGCACATTACTTCTTTCTATGATGATGATGCGGAATGCCGGTCCGTCACTCTCGAACACCACGTCCCTGCCGGTGCTGATAGTCTGTCGCCAGGTATTATCGGCAATGATGCCGAACGTGGTGCCGTCACTGCGCAGTCCCATCACCCATGGATGGCTCTGATAAAGATGTGACCCCCCATCAACGCCATAGGCGGGGTTGTCGATGTTCCAGAGTGATATCTTCCTTCCGTTCCTCTTCAGGGGACCTGTCACCTCGCCCGTCCCATACAGATCAACATCCTCCCCGACTTGCACGGTAGCGATATGATGCCCGTTGCGCTGTGCGAAGACTGGTCTGAGCCTCCAGCCACTTGGCAGCGGCTCCGTTGCCATGGGTTCGCGTTCGAAGATGGGGGATGGCTGGTGGAATGACGGCTCATAGTCTTTCGGCCAGAACACTGCAACACTGTCGTTCGTTGCCAAGGCGGTCTGCGCCGTCACAGCGGCTGCGACGGCGAGACCTTGAAGCATGAAAACAAATCTCTTTACCATAATTGAAACTGATACAGACATGATGAATGGATGAAAAGACGCGTCGCCGGCTCAATGCTTCTGGTCTATGAGCTCGGCATGTATGGTCTCGTGGAACAGGTCGATGCTGATGCGGTAGTGTCCGTCGCGACTGATGTCCCACTTGGTGTCGTCGCCGCCGGTTCGCAACCGGCTGTCGTTGAGCACGTCGGCACCTTGACTGTAGGGGTGGAGACTCTTGGGATGCCAACGGTCCTGTCCTTGGAACTTAAAGCTGGCAGGCTCCTCCACCTCAGGGTGACGTTTCAGCTCGCCCTCCCATGTCCAAACACAAGGATTGTCGGGACTCTGTTTCATGAGGAGCATCTTGCCCTCGGACTTCCAACCCACCTCAGTAGCTCCTCCGGCAATGAACAATTCACCCCACGGCTGGAACAGCTCACCATGAAGCACCTTCTGGTCGGTGTTGACATGCACACGGTAACGATCTTCGCTGACCAACACCTGCCAGGCTGCTGCCTGAGCATCGGTTGTCGCGAAGTAGGTGATACCGTTATTCACCAGACTGGCATCGGCCACCACAGGCGTGAGGTACAAGGTTCCTTTGGCAGGCTTCTTGGATGTTGAAACCCGCAACTCGCCAGCGTTCAGACGCCCGGCATATTTATAGTCGTTGTCGCTTACCTTCTCCAACTTCTGAGTACCACCAGGCACTGCCGTCCCGGTGATCCACAAGTCTTGCGCGGCTGCGCTGCTGAATGATAAATGACAAATGATAAATGATAAATAATAACTACGGAGATTCATAACTATTTGGTGTGGCTACGCCGCTAAATGATAAATGATAAATGAACTATTTACTCTTCACTTCTATTATTGTTTCCTGCTGACATGAAACTCGGGACACATTGACTGTCAATAGCTGGCTCTCTGGCTCATAGCGCCAATCGGCAGCCGCCAGCTCGCGGCCGTTGATACTGACCGAACGGGGATGGCCGACGCTGAGGAACTCCACCGTATAAGCACGGCTTTCGGGCATGCCGTTGAAGCGACCTTCACGCGGGTGGATGGTCAGCGTCCCTGCCTGATGCGTGATGCGTGTAGTGGTATAGGCCCCCTGCTTGTAGCCTTCTGTGTCGCCCTCGTCCTCATAGAGCGATGTCTCGCCGTCGGCACCGGGCACTACCTTGATGATCAAGCGGTCGGGGCGTGTGTTCAAGTTCATCATGGGTGGGTAGTTCACAATCACACTACCGGCACGGTAGAAATAAGGTATCTCGTCCATGGTGTATCTGTCAGTGAGGATGCGGTTGCCATTGACCACCCTATTGCGGCACACGTCGAACCATCGTCCTTCGGGCAGCCAGGTGCGGCGTGCCGTCATGCCGTCGGCGCCGGCTTTGGTCACTACGGGAGCCACGAGGATGTCGTCGCCGAACATATATTCGTCCTCAAAGAGGTAGGCCTGGTTGTCTTCCGGCCATTCATAGTAGAGCGGACGACAGATGCTGACACCTGTATCGTATGCCTGTCGGGCTGCCGTATAGATATAAGGCATGAGGGCATAGCGCAGCTTCACCGTCTCCAGCAGCTGTGGGAAGTTGTCGTACTTCCAGATGCGGCGCTCAATGCCCTCCCAATTGGTGGCATGTGTGCGGAACACCGGTGTGAACACGCCATACTGCATCCAACGGAGGTAGAGCTGCCCATCATTGGGTCCTGTCTGCTGATGTCCGCCGAGGTCGTGTCCCCAGTAGCCGAAGCAAACGTTCGATGCCGTGGCAGTGAAGTAAGGCTGCCAGCCCAGCGTGCCGTAAGTAGAAAAGGAGTCACCAGAGAACCCTATGGGGTAACGGTGGCTGCCCAGTCCTCCCCAGCGGTGGAAGATGAGTGGACGGCGGTCCGTACGGTTCAGTCGCATGTCGTTGTAGAACACATGGTTGCACCAGAAGGTCTCGCCCAATCCAGGGACATATTTGCTGGTGAGGTTCTGCTGCCAGTCGAGCCACCAGAAGTCCACGCCCTGACGTTCGCGGGCACGGATGATACGGTTGAACATGTGGTGATAGAAGCGTCCATCGCTCAGATTCCAAGGCACCACCTTGGTATCACTTTCCATACCCATGTCCAAACGCAGGTCGTGGAAATAGTCCTCATCATCGTCAACGCCATCAGCAGGATGCAGGTTCAAGCTCACGTGCAGTCCCTGCTTGTGCATCCAGTCAATAAGCCCTTCCGGGTCGGGAATGGCCGTCCGGTCCCATGTCCAGCCCGTCCAGCCCTGAGTATGCCAGTCCATATCAAAGATCATGACATCCATGGGAATCTGGAAATGCTTCACATCGTTCACAATCTCCATGAACTCATCGCTTGTATAGCGTTGGTACTTGCTATACCAGTAGCCCAACACAAAGAGGGGGGGCATAGGCTGACGTCCTGCCACCTTGATATAATCGCCCAGGGCTTTCTTGTACTGATGTCCGTAACCCATAAAATACCAATCAATGGCATCCTTGTCTACCGGCTCTGCCACCCAGTCGATACCATCCACCTGCCTGTCAAACACGAAGGTGGTCGAGCCATCACCGCGGCGGGCACGGGGAGACTCGTCGATAACGGCCCATCCTGCCCTGGAGAGCAATCCGTTCTCCAACTCCTGCCGTTTGTTGTCGCCTATCTGACCGTCCAGCGTACGGGTAGTACCCTTCAGGTTCATGGCATCGTCTTTGCCGGGATACCACATGACACGGCGGTTGTTGAGTGTCAGGCTGACTGTCAGCACCTCGGCCGAGGGATGACGACCGTCAATCACTCCACCTATTTTATATTTAAGGGTGAGCGCATCGGTGGTGATGGTGAGCCAGCCATCCTTCTGCTCTGAGGTAAAGGCCGGCACTGGCAGACGGCGGTTCACAATGGCAAAGGTAGCACGGTCTTCGAAAAGAGCACGGTCGCTGTATTGAATACGAATCATTTCTGGTGTCAACACCGTAAAACGTGCATTGCCAGCGCGAACGACAGCATCAGGATGTGCCATAGGATGATACTCTTGAGCCGACATGGCATTCATACTGAACAGAATGGTTAAAATTGATAATATCCGTTTCATAATAATATTGTAGTTTTCCGACTGCAAAGTTAGAGGTAAACACAGAGAAAAGGAAATTTGCAAGGCTTTGTATAAGACATTTTCCTTTATACACACAAAAAGCCGCTGAAAATCAGCGGCTTTTTCAAGTAGGATATCAATTTTGTATAATGAAAATATTGGGGCTATATCTCCATGATGAGCTGTTCAAACTGGTCGTTATCTACCTTGGAACGGTTTTTTATGCGAGTTTTGTAAGTGTTCACGGTATGCACAGAATAGTCAAGGAAATTAGCAATGCGATCACTATCGGTAATACCCAGTCGGATAAGTGCAAAGATACGCATCTCACTGGTCAGCGAATGGTCGTTAGCTGGCTCCTTCCTGTCCTTCTCGTCAAACAGCTCATTATACTTCGCCACAAATTGCGGGAAGAGCTTGAGGAATGTCTGGTCGAAAGATTCAAACATGTTTTCGCGTTCAGCGTTCAGGGTCGACTGCTTGAGTGTAGTGCGCAAATCGTCATACTGTCGTGCAGTGATCTTACGGTCGAGTGCCATATAGAGTTTTTCGAGCTTGGCTATGAACTGGGCATTGGTGTAGAACGAGCGTCCTATATACTCGTTCTTGATCTTATTGGCCTCCTGCAGCTGATGAATGGCGGTGGAGAGCTGCTGGTTCTTCTCCTGAAGCTGGTCAAGCTGCCGGTGAATAGTCTCACGTGCCTCGGTCAACTTACGGTTCTTCTTGTGAATATACCAGTAGCCCAGCAGTATTCCCAACAACAGGGCCACTGCCAGCCCTGTAGCGGCAAAGAGCCAATTACGCTGGCTCACCATGGCCTGATAGCGGTCCTGCTCGATGATGGGCAGGATGTCGTTGATTTCCACTTTCCGCAGGCGCGTGCCGTAGAAGTTGACATCTTCCAGCGCCTGGTGCACGTAGCGGCTAGCACGGTCGTAGTCACCACGTCGGTAGATGAGACGCGACAGGTGGTAGAGTGCCGTTATCTCGCGTGTGGCGGTTTCGTTGTCGGTGATGGCCGACTGTGCGAAGTAGCTGATGGCTTTATCTTCCTCGTCCAAATAGATATATGCCCATGCCATCTGGGCGGTAGTCATGGCCCGCTGGTGAAGGTCGGAGTCGCAGATCTGCAGCACATTCTCGAACGATGCCAGTGCCTCGTGATACTGGTGGTCCCGCATCTGGTGCGAACCAGTACAAGCCCACCATTCGGCACTGTTCTCGGGAAGCATCTGCCTGAGAGAGTCGAGATAGGCATTGCTCAGGGTGATATACTTGGTATAGAAGGGCTCCTCTTTCACATAGTCGGCCATGGACATCCACAAACGGCAGTTCTGGTCATAATAGTCTTTCAGCAGGCTGCCCTCCAGCCGAGAACGGTCAATAGACCGCAGCAGGTCGTGAGCCTCGGAGAGAATGCCTGCCGAGATAAGGGAAAAGGCCATTGCATTCTTTGCCTTCACAATCTGGGACTCATTACCCGCTGCTATGGCTTTCTCAAGACAAGCAGTGGCATAATAACAGGCAGAGTCATAGCAGTATGCCTTGTATTCGTCATACAAGGCATAAAGCTGTTCGTACTCCTGGCCCCTCTGGCGGGCTTTGTCCATGTCTTGTTTCAGACGGTCGATCCTGTCGATACGTTTCTGTTCGAAGGACTCACGCTGTTCAAGACTCTTGTCCAATCTATCCAGCCAGACCTTAGCGTCTGTTGCCGCCAAGGTACTGGTGGCCAGCAGGAACAACAAAAGGGAATATAGCAGTTTCATATCATTACTTCGGCTGTTTGCCGATGTAAGCCAGGATACCGCCATCTACGTAGAGCACATGACCATTGACGGCATCGGAGGCGTGGGAGGCAAGGAACACTGCAGGGCCTCCTAACTCTGAAGGATCGAGCCAACGGCCGGCAGGCGTCTTGGCACAGATAAACGAGTCGAAGGGATGACGGCTGCCATCAGCCTGGCGTTCACGCAGCGGTGCTGTCTGGGGTGTTGCAATGTAACCCGGACCGATACCATTGCACTGGATGTTGTATTCGCCATACTCGGAACAGATGTTGCGTGTGAGCATCTTCAGACCACCCTTGGCAGCTGCATAGGCACTTACGGTCTCGCGACCTAGCTCGGACATCATGGAGCAGATGTTGATAATCTTACCCTCCTTGCGCTCCATCATCTCGGGAATGACAGCACTCGAACAGATAAACGGACCGACAAGGTCAATGTCGATAACCTGCTGGAACTCAGCACGCTTCATCTCGTGCATGGGAATGCGCTTAATAATACCGGCATTATTCACCAGTATGTCAATCTGTCCTACTTCCTCGTGAATCTTGCTGACCAGTTGCTTCACGGCGTTCTCATCGGTCACGTCGCAGACATAGCCTTTCACATTGTCGATGCCTGCTTCCTTGTAATTATCCAGTCCACGCTGCAGGGCGGCCTCGTTGATGTCGTTAAAAATGATGTTCTTAATACCTGCTGCAACAAATGCCTTGGCAATGTTGAAGCCAATACCGTAAGATGCGCCCGTTATCCAGGCGTTCTTACCCTCTAAAGAAAATAAATTTGCCATTTTGATTGTAAGTTTATTAAGTTGATAAGTATGTGAATTTTTACAGTAAATCGGTGATTGCATAGAAGTCCTGGTCACCATAATCCAGGTTCTCCCCTCCCATTCCCCAGATGAATGTATAGTTATGGGTAGCGGCAGCACTGTGGATGCTCCATTCTGGCGAGAGTACTGCCTGCTCGTTGTGCATCCAGATGTGGCGCGTCTCCTTTGGCTCTCCCATGAAGTGGCAGACCGCCTGATCTTCGGGCAACTCAAAATAGAAGTATGCTTCCATGCGGCGGGAATGAGTGTGGGCGGGCATAGTGTTCCACACAGAACCTGGAGCAAGTTCGGTCATTCCCATCTGAAGCTGACAGGTAGCCAGCACCTGATTGACAAGCATCTTGTTGATGTGGCGTTCGTTCGACATATCTCGGCACCCCATGTGAGCCACAACTGCATTCTGCTTCGTTATCTTGCGGCAGGGGTAGGCAACATGAGCAACGGTAGAGTTGAAATAGAACTTGGAAGGATTCTCGGGATTGTCACTACAGAAAAGCACTTCACGGTCGCCACCGCCGACGTAGAGGGCTTCCTTGAACTGAAGTCGGAATGTCGTTTCACCAACACGTACTGTTCCTGGCCCCCCAACATTATATATACCCACTTCACGCCGGGAGGTGAAGAAGGGAGCTTTTAACGGTTCAATAGCCTCCAGGGGCAAGTTCTCGTTGACAGGCATGGCTCCACCCACAATCATCCGGTCGTACATGGAGTAGACCATCTGTACCTCGTCTGCAACAAATAATGATTCGATAAGAAAGTCTTGACGGAGACGGGCTGTATCGTAGTTGCGGGCATCGGCAGGATGGGCTGCATAACGCAATTGGTAGTTCGTTGTCATTTGCAAATTGAATTAGTGGTTTGCAAAATTACGAAATATAATACGGATGGCAAAATCTGAATCCTTAAAAAAAGCAAAAGCGGCGGAGCTAAGTAGACTCCACCGCAAGAAATTTATTTACAAAATAATATTAGTTCATAGCATCTGTCAGCTCTGCACCTGCCTTGAACTTAGCAACTTTCTTGGCAGCAATAGTAATCTTCTCCTTAGTAGCGGGGTTGATTCCCTCGCGAGCCGGGCGTACGCTAATGCTGAACGTGCCGAAGCCAATGAGTGAAACCTTTTCATCTGCTACGAGAGCATCCTTAATTGCAGTTACGGTTGCATCGAGAGCTTTCTTGGCGTCAATTTTAGAAATGCCAGCACCTGCGGCAATTTTCTCTACTAATTCTGTCTTGTTCATAATCTTGTTTTTTAGTGAATTATTAGTAAATTTATACGGAATTTCGCTTTTTTACGGTACAAATATAGGACAATTGATTCAATAAAACAACAAAATAAAGGAAAAAATCACTTTTTTACTGAAAAATAGTCTGTTTAACCCCTTTTTTTCATGAAAAACGGGATATTTTTCGTAATTTTGCGCCCGAATAATGAAAATACGCGTGTAAGAATCGTAAAACGTAAATAGTCAAATAGATAGTTGAGAAAATGTTTTCAATGCCGAAGATTACAAAAAATCTGCTGATAGTGAACGTGCTCATGGCACTGGCAACCCAGGTGGCATACATGCGGGAAATTGATCTTAACAACCTGCTGGGATTGCACTTTTTCATGGCGCCAGACTTCCATGTCTTTCAGTTGCTTACTTATATGTTTATGCACGCTTTGATTCTGCTGAATCCTACCCACATTCTTTTCAATATGTTTGCGCTGTGGATGTTCGGTAGTGTGATAGAGCGAGTATGGGGTGAGAAAAAATTCCTTTTTTATTACATTTGTTGTGGAATCGGTGCTGGTTTGGTACAAGAGGTTGCCCAGTATTGTGATTACATTGGGCTCTTTGGGCAGCCTGTAATGAATCTAGGAGCCACCGTTGGAGCTTCAGGGTGCGTCTACGCCATTCTGCTTGCTTTCGGAATGACCTTTCCCAACGAACGTATCTTTATCTTCCCATTACCCATACCTATCAAGGCAAAATGGTTTGTGGCTGGCTATGCTGCCATTGAACTGTACTTTGCATTCAGTTCCTCTGGCGATGGTGTAGCCCATACGGCTCACTTGGGGGGTATGCTTTTCGGATATCTTCTGATACGTTATTGGAACGAACATCCCGGTTCTCAATATAATCGTTCACGTGGAGAGGAGTTCTTTAATCGTATGAAACGTAACTTTGAGCAGCATAAAGGGTCGGGCAGGACACAACAGACTCCCCACATGCATGCTGACAGAGGAGCCACAAAAGTGGACGATATGGAATATAACGCTCGCAAAAAAGCACGTCAGGACGAAATTGATGCCATCCTCGACAAAATCCGTAAGAGTGGCTATGACAGTTTGACAAAAGAAGAAAAGAAACGGCTGTTTGATGCCAGCAATGAAAGATGATCAAACAGTTGAAACTTTTTACGCTAAACTTGGTGGCAGGCGCCAACTTGGCTGTTATCGCTTTGATGCTGCTGTCAGGTTATTCCGACCACGTACCGCCACCCACTTTCTCTCATCTGTCATGGCTAGGGTTGGTATTTCCTTTTTTCCTGTTACTGAACCTGCTCTTCGTTTTCTTTTGGATCATGTTCAAGTGGCGACGCTTGTGGATTCCTGTTTTAGGATATGCCCTCGCGTACGTACCTATTACTATCTATCTTCCCCTGAACTCTCCAAAAGATTTGCCTGACGGAACCATCAAAGTCCTGTCGTATAATGTAGCTTGCTACAGCGGCAACGGGAAATATCATGAAAATGATGGCTTCGACTCTGTCTACAACTATCTGGCCCGCCAGAAGGCAGACATCGTGTGCCTACAGGAAGACAATGATACATGGCGACGATTTGTCATGCACAGATATAGCAAGATCTATCCCTACAACGACACCACGGTGTTCTGTAAACAACAGAGTTTTAATGGTGTAGGCATCCATACCCGATTCCCCATACTGCGCAAGGAACGTATTTGGTATGAGTCAAAAAGCAACGGTTCCGTGGCTTATTTCCTAAAGGTAGGCCGCGATACAGTTTTGGTTGTGAATAATCATCTGGAGTTTAGCCACATCAATCAGGATGACCGTGAGAATTACCGACGGATGATACATGGCAAGATGGGACGTGACACTGCCCGTACAGAATCAGTACTGCTGATAGAGAAATTGGCAAAGGCAAGCGTCATAAGAAGCCGTCAGGCTGAAGCCGTTCATCGATACATAGAAGCCCACCGACATCTGCCGGTCATCGTCTGCGGCGATTTCAACGACTGTCCTATTTCCTATTCCCATCGGAAGATAGGAGAAGGGCTTACAGACTGTTTTGTAGCTGCTGGTCGAGGACTCGGTTTGTCATATTTTCAGAAAGGCTTTTTTTTCCGCATCGACCACATTTTCTGCTCAGATCATTTTCAGCCTTTCAATTGTATTGTTGACAACAAAACTGACGTTTCTGACCATTATCCTGTGGTTTGTTGGCTAAAAATGAGTGATAAACCTTAAAAAATGTGCGAAAAATGCTAATAAATTTTTCGTAATGTAAAAAAATCACTATATTTGCACGCTAAAATGTGCGTGAACAAGATATAATAATTAAAAAATAACATAATAAACAAAATGCAAAACAAAGGAATTGTAAAATTTATCGCACTGATTCTCATTCTAGTGTGTATCTTCTACCTCTCCTTCTCGTTCGTGACAAGATATCACGAAAACAAGGCTGCGGCCATGGGTGAGGAAGCAGGTCAGGAGTACCTTGACTCCATCATGAACGAGAAAGTGTACTGCGGCATCTATTCTTTCAAGCAGTGCCGCGAAATGGAAATCGGCCTTGGTCTTGACCTGAAAGGCGGTATGAACGTGATTCTCGAGGTATCTGTACCCGATGTGATTGACGTGCTGGCTGACCACAAGCAGGACGCTGCCTATCGCAAATCGATGGAGGAGGCCAAGAAGGAAGAAGAGACAAGTCAGGATGACTTTATCTCGCTGTTCGTCAAGTATTGGAAACAGAATGCACAGGGCCGTCCTATGGCTGCCATCTTTGCAACCCAGCAGATGAAAGGCAAGGTTAGCACCTCCTCTACTGATGCTGAAGTAGAGAGCGCTTTGAGAGCTGAGGTTCAGTCGGCCGTTGACAACTCGTTCAATGTGGTTCGTAACCGTATTGATAAGTTTGGCGTTGTCCAGCCGAACATTCAGAAACTGGAAGGCCAGTCCGGCCGCATCATGGTAGAGATGCCTGGTGTCAAAGAGCCTGAGCGTGTTCGTAAGCTGCTTCAGGGTTCGGCCAACCTGGAATTCTGGGAGACATACAACTCTCAGGAGATTACTCCTCTTTTTGCACAGCTCAACCAGCGTTTCGCCTCTCATGGTGATCTTGGAACAGACACTGTTGCTGTCGACACAACCACAGTTGCTGAGGTTGCAGAGGCTGCAGAGGCTGTTGCTGACACAGCAAAGGCTGCTGCCAGTGACTTGGCTGCCAAGCTGAGCAAGAAGGATGCCAAGGCCGACGATGCCAAGGCTCAGGCTGAGGCAAAGAAGCAGAACCCTCTGTTTGCAGTATTCCAGCCCACTCAGGGAAACACGCTGGCAGTGGTTGGCTATGCACTGGCACGCGATACTGCTGATGTGAACAAGGTCATCTACTCTGACATTGCCCGCCAGATTCTTCCCAGCGACCTGAAACTCCTGTGGGGTGCCAAACCCGCGGATTTCGGTTCCAACGAGGCTCACGCCGATGTCTATGAACTGTATGCACTGAAGATTACTGAAGCTAATGGACGTGCTCCGTTAGAAGGTGACGTGATTGTCAGTGCCAGCGATGGTTTCGACCAGATGGGTCACCCCGATGTTTCTATGCAGATGAACTCTGACGGTGCACGCCGTTGGGCTCAGCTCACCAAGCAGAATGTAGGCAAGGCTGTAGCTATTGTACTTGATGACGCTGTCTATAGCGCTCCCCGAGTAAACACGGAGATCGATGGTGGTAACTCACAGATTACTGGTAACTTCACCATTGAAGATACGAAGGACTTGGCCAACACGCTGAATTCAGGTAAGATGCCTGCTCCTACCCGTATTGTACAGGAAGAAGTTGTAGGACCGTCACTCGGTGCACAGTCCATCAAACAGGGTATCTGGTCATTCCTCATTGCCTTCGTGTTGCTGATGATCTATATGATCATGCTTTATGGCATCATTCCTGGTCTGTTAGCCGACTGCGCCCTGCTGTTCAACCTGTTCTTCACTCTCGGTATTCTGACCTCGTTCCAGGCTGCTTTGACCATGCCGGGTATTGCTGGTATCGTGCTGACCCTTGGTACTGCTGTGGACGCCAACGTGCTTATCTATGAACGCACGAAGGAAGAGCTACGCAAGGGCCTCGGCGTGAAGGAAGCCCTCAACAAGGGTTATTCGAATGCCTTCTCGGCCATCTTCGACTCAAACGTCACTTCTCTCATCACTGGCTTCATCCTGCTGTTCTTCGGTACAGGTCCTGTGAAGGGATTTGCCACCACCTGGATCATTGGTATCTTCTGTTCGTTCTTCACCGCCGTGTTCCTTACCCGTCTGGTATATGAGTACATGCTGAAGAAGGACAAGTGGACCAACCTTACCTTCGTTACTGCTTATTCCAAGAACATGATGCAGAACACGAAGTTCAACTTCATGGCAGCTTATAAGAAGACCTTCGTCATCTGGGGTATTGCAGCCATCATCTTCTGTGTCAGCTTCGCTGTTCGCGGCCTGAGTCAGAGTATTGACTTCACAGGTGGACGTAACTATGTGGTCCAGCTTGACAAGGAAACCCATGTGGAGGATGTTCGTGCTGCCCTGTCTGGTGCTTTCATCAACACCATCGGCGAGAAGGCTAATCAGGAGGCAAACACCAGCGTCATTGCCCTCGGTACAGAAGGTAAGACCGTACGTATCTCCACCAACTGGGATATCGAGTCGAACAATCCTGAGGTAGACGACAAGGCAGAGAACATTCTTTACAACGCTCTGACCAAGGCAGGCCTGATTAATCAGGCAGATATGGCAGCCTTTAAGAATCCTGATGTACGCGAAGGCGGTTCCATCATCAGTTCTGCCAAGGTAGGTCCGTCGGTGGCTAAGGACATTACGTACGGTGCCATCATATCCGTGCTGATTGCCTTGGTGGCTATCTTTATCTACATCCTCGTCCGTTTCCGCAACGTGGCCTTCTCTGTTGGTTCCATCGTAGCCCTGGCTCTCGATGCCCTCATCGTGATTGGCTTCTACTCGGTGCTCTGGGGATGGGTTCCCATGTCGCTCGAAATCGATCAGACCTTCATCGGTGCCATCCTGACTGTGATTGGTTACTCCATCAACGACAAGGTGGTGGTGTTCGACCGTGTGCGTGAGAACTTTAAGCTCTTCAAGAAGCGTGACCGTCAGACGCTGTTCAACGACTCGCTGAACCAGACACTGGCTCGTACCATCAACACCTCAGTCACAACGCTCATTGTGCTGCTCTGTATCTTCATCCTCGGTGGTGACAGCATCCGCAGCTTCTCGTTCGCTATGATCCTGGGTGTTATCTTCGGTACGCTCAGCTCGCTCTTCATCGCTGCTCCTGTGGCTTACCTCACTATGGGTAAGACCATCCGCGAGACCGATGAGGAAGAGGTTCCTGCCAAGAAGTAATCAAAGCAGATTGCAAAAAAGAACCCCCTGAAGGGGCATAAGCAGACACAGGCAGGGGAAAAGCTCCTGCCTGTGTTTCTATTTGATCATAAAAACAAAACTATCCAATGGAAAACAAGCAATACAAGCGCTATACCGTCACATCGGCATTGCCCTATGCCAACGGCGGTGTACATATTGGACACCTGGCCGGCGTATATGTACCGGCCGATATCTATGTACGATATCTCAGGGCAAAGAAACGCGAGGTACTCTTCGTTGGTGGAAGCGACGAGCATGGTGTACCTATTACTATTCGCGCACGCAAGGAAGGAATCACCCCTCAGGACGTGGTAAACCGTTACCACACCATGATCAGGGACTCCTTCGAGGACTTCGGCATCTCGTTCGACATTTACAGCCGCACCACCTCTAAGATTCACCACCAGTTTGCGGCAGACTGGTTCCGCAAACTCTACGATGAAGGAAAACTCACCGAGGAGACCACGACACAGCTTTACGATGAAGAGGCACACCAGTTCCTCGCCGACCGCTATGTCACAGGCGAATGTCCCTACTGTCACAATCAGGGCGCCTATGGCGACCAGTGCGAGAAGTGCGGACGCGACCTCTCGCCTACTGAGCTCATCAATCCCAAGTCCACCATCAGCGGCTCCACACCCGTCCTGAAGGAGACAAAGAACTGGTATCTTCCGCTCAACGAGTATCAGGACTGGCTGAAGCAGTGGATCCTCGAGGAGCACAAAGAGTGGCGTTCCAACGTCTATGGGCAGTGCAAATCGTGGCTCGACATGGATCTGCAGCCCCGTGCCATGACACGCGACCTTGATTGGGGCATTCCCGTACCCGTGGAGGGTGCTGAAGGCAAAGTGCTCTATGTATGGTTCGACGCGCCCATCGGCTACGTCTCGAATACAAAGGAACTGTGCGAGCGTGACCCGCAGCGTTGGGGCACATGGCAGAAGTGGTGGCAGGACGAGGACACACGTCTCATTCACTTCATTGGCAAAGACAACATCGTGTTCCACTGCATCATCTTCCCTGTGATGATGAAGGCTCACGGTGGATACATCATGCCAGACAATGTGCCCGCCAACGAGTTCCTCAATCTTGAAAACGACAAGATCTCTACCTCACGCAACTGGGCTGTATGGCTCCACGAATACCTTGTGGACTTCCCAGGCAAGCAGGATGTGTTGCGTTATGTGCTCACTGCCAATGCTCCTGAGACCAAAGACAACAACTTTACCTGGAAGGACTTCCAGGACCGCAATAACAATGAACTGGTAGCAGTCTATGGCAACTTTGTGAACCGTGCCTTGCAGCTCACCTGGAAATACTGGGAGGGAGTAGTGCCCCCATGTGGAGAACTGCTCGACGTTGACCAGGCAGCCATTGCTGAGTTCAAGGATGTGAAAGAGAAGGTCGAGACGCTTCTGGAGCAATTCAAGTTCCGCGATGCACAGTTCGAAGCCATGAACCTTGCCCGCATTGGCAATCGCTACATCACCGAATGTGAGCCTTGGAAAGTGTGGAAGACTGATCCCAAGCGCTGTGAGACAGTCCTCAACGTCTGCTTGCAGTTGGTGGCCAACCTCTCCATCGCCTTCGGCCCCTTCCTGCCATTCAGCAGCAACCGCCTGCGTTCTCTCATCAATGAGCAGAACCTCGATTGGGAGCAACTTGGTTCCACAGACCTGCTCCCGGCAGGTCATCAACTCAACGAACCGCAATTGCTCTTCGAGAAAATCGACGATGAAGCCATTCAGCGCCAGCTCGACAAGCTGGAAGCCACCAAGAAAGCCAACGCAGCCTCAGCCTGGAAGCCTGCTGACATCAAGGACACGGTGAGCTTCGAGGAATTCGAGAAACTCGACATCCGCGTAGGACTGGTGAAAGACTGTCAACCCGTCAAGAAATCAAAGAAACTGTTGCAGTTCACCATCGATGATGGCACAGGCCAGGACCGCACCATCTGCTCGGGCATTGCACAGTTCTACGAGAATCCCGCAGAACTCATAGGCCGCCGTATCCTCTTCGTGGCCAACTTTGCACCTCGCAAGATGATGGGTATCGAAAGCCAAGGCATGATCCTTTCAGCCGTTGACAGCGACGAGAGCCTCAGCGTGGTTACTACCACCAAGGACGTAAAGCCTGGAAGCCAGGTTGGATAATTACCGAATCAAACGGTATCCCCCCTATAGTATCGTACAAAAAGTGCAAGAGTATGATACTATAGGGTATTCTTTTCAGAACGTGAAGTCTGGAAACAAGTAACTGAGTAAGATGTGAAAAGAGCAAGATTTATCCTAATAGCCCTGTTGGGAGCCTGTCTGCAACTTATGGCACAAGAGGCAGACAGTACTTCCCTGCACCCATCATTTGGAGTGGACTATTCTGGTGAGGTCCAAACGGACTTCAAGCGAGCCCGCATGGCAAATCTTCTCCAGCTGCGGGCCAACATCCCCCTTTCCAGGGCAATGTCCTTTCAGGCAGCTTCCCTCAGCACGCTGACAACCAATGAAGTGCTGGATGTCATAGACCTGCAGGGCTTCTCCAACATCGATTCCTACGGTCTGAACATTCCGTTTGCATTCACGGTAGCAGGATTCACCTGGCAAATGAACGAACATCATTCGCTCTTTGCAGGCATCCGCCGCGTCGACGAAGATTACTTCTGTAGCGACGGAGTAGGTCTTTTCACCAACTGTTCGTGTGGCATCTTCCCCACCATTAGCTGGAACTTCCCCATCGGCACTTTCCCTTTCGCGGCAATGGGCATCCATTACACCTACGACAACGAGAAGCTATGCCTACAGGCATCGCTCTACAACGGTGAAGGGAATTACCGTTTCACGGGACGCTACAACATCTTCCGCTTCTGTCCCAACAGCGACGGCGTTTTTGCCATTGCTCAGGCTGAATACCGCCATCGCGACAGTCACTACTACCTGGGAGGCACCTTACACACCCAGCCAAAAGTTCTGCCTTCGGCATGGGCTTATGCCGAGCAGGCTCTGACCCCCGACTTTACTTTGTTGGCTGCCTACGGTCATGCTTTCAGTAGCGACATTCTTTGCGATAACTTCTGCGGCCTTGGCGGGAAATACACCCTCAAACGCACTGAGTTCGGTTTGTTCACTGACTATGTCCGTGTGCTCGATGTCGAGGAATGGGCCACGGAACTTATCTGCAGCCTCCACCTCACCGATTTCCTTACCGTCAAGCCCGTGCTGCATGTCATCACCACCGAAGGCAACACCAAGTGCGTCGGCATGTTGCGAGTGGACATTGGCATCTGATGGCAAGATGGTTCTTGTGTGACTCACAATCATCACTGATGATGCTCTCCTGCTGATTGAAAAATCTGTCTTTACATAAACTTTCTTAAACGGATGGCTCATTTTTGCAACACATTTTGTGTAATGCGAAAAAGTATGTAAATTTGCAGCCGAATGAGCAAATAGAGAATATTATGGAAAACTCAGTAGCATCCATCGACGCCATATTTCCGCGGTTACGACATATATATAAAAGGTAAAGACTAATATGAAACGAACAATGAGCAAGAATACTATCATAAAAATTATCCTTGCTTTCGTGGCGATTATCGTCGTGAAGAAGGGCGTGTCGTTCGTTTACGACAAGATACAGGTCATGAACGCACCGACGATGCAGGAAATCAGCGAGGCGAACCCGTGGACGGTGCCTACTGACTGGTTCAAGACCGACACAATTACCATCAAGGGACGCATCGAGGACTACGATGCCGAGCAGTTCGGATTTACATCGATGGCGTGCTACTACACCGACGTCTTCGAGAAAGGCAGTACGGTGCTGGTGCTCGACATCGCCGACGACGGCACGTTCTGCAAGAAATTCCTGGCGAGCTACCCCGTGCACAATTCGTTCATTGCTGACGGTTCGAAGGTGTTCTTCAATGCCATCCCATTCTTCGCCCGCCCTGGTGAGACGATTGACATCACCGTGCGCAAGGCTTCGTTCTGGCGCTACGAGTGCGTCTACAACAACGGCAGCAGCCGCGACGTGGAGCGCTGGCTCCGCACGTCGGGCAAATATGAGAAAGTTTTGAGGCCGTTGTGGAAGTTCGAGGGCAAGTTTGACGATGCCAACGAGGTGGCCGACGAGGTATGGAAACGCCTGATGGCCAAACTGCAATCCATCAGCCGCAGCGAGAACTACACGCCGATGGAAGTACAGCTGGCGCTGGCCGACATCGAGGCTCGTTTCGGCATGGACTATATCGGCTGCATCGAACGGCTTTCAAATGACCTGGTAAAGCACGAGAAGCGCGACAGCACGTGGCACACTGAGATTCTCGACAGCGCGGAGTGGAACAAATATCTCGACAGCAAGACTTACGAGCCCATGCGCCGCATTGACTATGACAATCCGCTGCTTTTCGCCAGCAGCAGTTACGACTTCCTGCAGAACCGCATCCAGTATGCCAAACCCGTCCGCGAAGGCCAGTTCAAGGGACTACTCAGCGAGCATGGTGGCATGATAATCAACGTAGAGAACTTCACAAAGAAACTTGTCAACGGCCTCGCCGCCCTGCGCGAATTCATGGTCACCGACCACGACAACCTGCTGGCCCAGATGTGCGTCTACAAGGACATGACATCCGAGTTCGACACATGGCGCGAGGAAGGAGGCAGCTTACAAGCAATGCTCGCCGACAAGACCATAACTGAGGTCAAGAAAAAGGAAAACCTTGACAATTGGCCTACGCTCACCAAAATGTGGCCGCTCTACATCGATGCCATCAAGAACCCCTATATCCGCCAGAAGGCCGAACAATTCCGCAACCGTCGTTTGGCACAGAAAGACCTCGCCACGCCCCTGCCCTCCACGCCTGAGGCAGAATTGATTCGCTCGCTCGTCGCCAAGTACCCTGGCCGGTTTCTTGTCATCGACTTCTGGGGCATGACGTGTGGACCCTGTCGTGGCGCCATCCAAGAGAGCAAGGAGCTTCGCGCTGAGATAGCCAAGCGCGATGATGTGAAGCTCGTCTTCATTGCCGGAGAGCGCACCAAGGAGGGCAGCGATGCCTACAAGCAGTATGTGGCCGAGTGGCTGGCCAACGAAGAGACTGTCTGCCTCACCAACGCAGAGTTCATGCGCCTGCAAGAGCTGTTCCAGTTCAACGGCATCCCGCACTATGAGACCATCACCCCCGATGGCTGCCGTGTCCGTGAAGATCTCAGCATCAGTGGCTACCACGACTTCAAGAATGAGTTGGAAAGGGTCTTGGAGAAGCTGAAATAGATTGAAACGAATATGTACCAAAGCAAAACTCTAAAGAAATGACACCTTTTCGATTCAGAAGTTTATACCCCTCTGCATCTTTGCAGACATGTTGGAAGTCAACCTTCCTCTTAGTTCTTGCTAATATACTAACCTTAGCAACCTCTTGTTCTAACAACGACCAGCCAATTAACCAGCCGATACAGAAAGGTATCATCTCATCGTATAACGAATATGACGGTGCCATGTTGAATTTAACTAAAGCAGACATGGATAAGGCGGGATTCTCACTTGGCGACCTCATCAGCATCGCCGTTGACGACAAAATATTCGATATACCATATTACGACGGTTACTACACTCGTAGCGGAGAATTACTGTTAGTGGCTTACCCCAGCTATCCCAGTATCTGCTTTACGGCCAGCAGCACCGGACTACCCGAGGAACTCAGAGAACTGGAGGGGGAAAGACCCTAATGTATGCAAAACACTAGTATCGTTGAGACTCAACCCATGCTTGATGTATTATGCTGGTATCAGCGACGAAGCACAGCTGCCGAACGTAGACTATGCAAAAGCTTTCTCCAACTACCTGATTTCTCACGGCATGAGCCAACAGCAACTTGATGCTCTGATTCGTGCCCTGACAGTCGGTGTCCATTCTTGGCAGATGACAAAAAAGAAGCTTGTCAGCGCATAACAGCCTAATGATCGATTCGGGTTTATGTTTCTGGAGTTCATTGCAAAAGGTCTCCGCTAAGCACCAAGCACCTGATACTATCAATCCTTTAGTATGATACTATCAATCCTTTAGTATGATACTATCGGCCTTTTAGTATCATACTCGTGCTACAAAAATGCGACCGTTGCGGCCATGCGGCCGACCATTCTGTAGATTTATTAAAAAATGGGCATGTATATAAACATGCTACATTCCTTTTTTTATAAATCTATGAAATCAACGGTCGCTTGGCCGCAACGGCCGCATCAGAAGATGTCAGGACTGTGCATCTGCTTATTTCATACTGTAAATGTTCGCTTACCCAAATCTCTTCAGCAAAAGAAAATCTTGGCTTTCCTTTTGCTGTTTTACTCGTTTTTTCGTAACTTTGTAAGAAATCGCAGAATTTCTTTGTATAAAGGCAGTCTGGAGGATTGAGGAAAAACTGGGTTACGAATTGGAGACCGTACTCAATTCCACATTCTGCTATAAACTGCATCAAAGAACACCCGATGCTGAGCCAGCAACCGTACTATGACTCATCATCGGGTGCAAAGGTACATAATTTCTTCGAACTGAACAAATCATGGATCAACTTTTTCTTTTGAGCTTGCTCAACACCTTTGAACTGACTGCGGCACCTTTTGTGGCACTTGCCAGAAAGGTGCGTATTAGGCTACGTCCTATTACCCAACGACTGTGCGGATATTCCTTAGCGATTGTCATTATATTCCTTAGCAATGAGTATTGAACGATTGAGTTTGTCAATAAACCACTGTTTATCTGGTAAGCAGGTAAGGTATTGAGCCACTTTGATGTGATCCTCGTTCAGCATCATCAGTTCAATATGTTCTGTATTACCTTCGCTGCATAGCAGAAGACCGATAGGTGGATTCTCATCTGGTTGCATATCATATTTCTGCAGGTATTTGAGATATAATTCCATCTGCCCCTTATATTGAGGCTTGAATTTTCCAAGTTTGAGGTCAATAGCAATCAGGCACTTTAACTTTCGATGATAGAAAAGCAAATCAAGATAATAGTCTGTGCCATCAATTGTAAAACGTTTCTGACGCTCCAAAAATGCGAAACCTTGTCCAAGCTCAAGGATAAAAGCTTCTAGCTGTTTGGCGATGGCATCTTCCAGTTCTTCTTCAGAATAGTAGCCGTTCAGTCCCAAGAAATCCAGCACGTATGAATTGCGTAGCACTACATCTGGCTCCATGTGGGTCGGTGTCACCTTCTCAAGAGTCTTCACTATCTCATCCTCAGGTTTTACAGCTATCAAAGAACGTTCGTATGCCATCTCATCCTGTTTATCTCGTAACTGCCTGACACTCCAATGCTCAGCAATGCCCATCTGTTGATAGAACAATCGCTTGTTATTATCTTCTATGGTAACGAGTTCCAAAAAATGACTCCACGTTAATGTTTGCGACAGTGTCGCAAACATTTCTTCGTCGCTATAAAATCGAGCGACTTTCATCATCCTTGTGACAGCAGTATAGGTATATCCCTTGCCATAACGTGCAGTCAATCTTTGCGACAGTGTCGCAAGAATTTTGCTGCCATAGGCAGAATATTGCTTGTAGCCCATATCCCCATTGATATAATGGCCTATATGCCAGAACATCAAGTCAGAATGCTTGTTCACATACACGACAACCTCTTGCCGTGCATTGTCAATAATGTCGGATACTCCCTTATAAAGACTATCACTTACCTGCTCAATTGCTTTCGTTTCTACTATTTCGTTTGCCATATCTCGTTTCGCTTGCAAAATTAATGTTTTTATTCCGTATTATTGTTATTCTCTCTACATTTTGTCGTCTTTTGTCATTTATAGAAGGTAATCCAATTGGTCCTGTACTTGTAACTTGGAGCCAATTTGCTTTCAGGAAAGATTTCTTTCACTTTACCATCTTTGTCTCGATACCAGGCATAGTTCCAACCTCTGCCCATATCTAAATAGAGGGCGTGGGTAACCTTATAGGCACTCAGGCACTTCACGAAGAACTCGTACGTCATCACCTTTTTCGACTCGATGATGCAGAGTTTGCCATCCTTCTCGCACAAGGCTCTGTATATGGTTTTGCTCTTCCTCATCTTTGAACCAATAGGACGAGTCTCACCGTTATGAATGATAAGCAGCTGGTAGAAGCCCATGCTCCATCCATTTGCTGTTGTGGGATAATCTGTTTTCCTCATGAACTTCCATTTGCCTTTGCCCCACACGAAGCCACCGGTATTCGCCTTACAGCGATAGCCTTTCTTCATCTCTCCATTGCAGATATGGTTATCCGCAATGTTCGAATGCTTGAACTCGTTCAGCAACTCACCAGTAAAAGCTGCCTCACAGCAAAACTCCACATCCTTCTGTGCCGCCTTCGGCATCCGCCCACACACCAAGTCTATCTTTGTATACTCAGGATAGTACACGTTAAGATTAACTGTTGTCTCAACGTGTACTGCAAAACAACAGATTTGCAGTAGCACCAAAGCCATTATTGAAACTATCTTTTTCATTCTTCGTTGTATAGGATTATAAATGAATCAAGTACCTGTCCTTTTGATTCCTGACAATACATAACAATTAGTTGCGGATTTTAGTTATCTTTATGTTTTTAGCGTAAGTCACTTTGTTTTTCTTCGTACAAATGCGATAACTCAACTAATGTTGGAGATAATTCAAATTGATTCTCCAATTGTACTTTATCATTTTTGTTTTGTTCTTTTGATAAGAAAGGTGAAAGTCGTATCCTGTGGATTAGTTTTGAAGTATCAATGTTTAATAATTCATTTTCAGCAGACGACAACAAACACATGCGCAATTCTTGCTCATCTTGATAGCTTATATATTTCTTAAATATTGCATTATAGACCGTTCCGTCGTATTCGCTTTTTTCATAAGAAACAGGTGAAAGGATAATTATCTTATCTGTTGGATGTATACACCATATTAAGTCTTCTATTGTTGTTTCAATTCTATAAGTATCTTCACCATAACATTTCCAATTAGTGATACTTTCATCGCAATCTTTATGCTTGTCATAGGTCCAGCAAGAGATACAAAGTGTATAAGCCTCATTAATTTTCTCAGACAAATTCTTGTAGAATAGTTTATCTTTTTCTGATGGGAATGCAGGAGTAACAAGAAATCTCATTTTTAAATTTTCTTTCCACTGTTTTTCCCTCCTGTCTGAAAACTGTGCACGATTAGCAACATATAGTTGCCGACTATACATCATTTTATTAAAATACTTCTTCTTGATGTATTTGTATACAACAGATTTCAAACATATATCTGGATGTACGTATACACCATTAATCTCTCTAAATTGCTTGTTTATGATATCTTCAAGTTTTAATAGCATAACCTAGTATATAAATGATTCAACATGTACGCTCTGATATCTATTTCTTCTATTAAAAATTATAAAGGAAAATACTTGCAATTCATTTTTTGAAGTATCTCGTCAAGTGAATTATACTTAAATGTCACTTTTTTATTGGATATAATTTCTCTATTTTCTTTTTCCTTATATTTTATGACACCCCATTTATTTCCCCGTTTTACAGCAATATCACATATAGAGCCACTTCGACCTTTATAATAATTCTTGTCTTTTAAGAAAACGCACTCATCATATTCCTCGTCAACTCTTACGTCAATTTCAGACCAATGGTCTAAACTATTGTCATAATAATGATATTTCTGCCATGTTCCCATCTTACCGTCCTTTGTTAATATTACCCTTTCACATTTTTTCCCGAGACGCCACTCCCTGTCTATATCATAGAAAATCTTATCGTACTCAAAGGGTAATATTACTGTCTCGCAGTCATTTGATATTAAACCATATTTCCCATTCTTTTTCATTAAATAGGTCGAGTCTTCAATAGGATTCCCACTGTCATCAAGATTTTCATTTACAATAATCTCTTCAAATTCAAAAGGAACCAGAAATGATTTGTCTTGCATATTATACAAAGAGCATTTCTCGTTTTTCCATACAATTGCGATGTCTGCAGAAAAGGTTCGGTCATTAGAATTATGTGCATCAGTTGGTTCAATAAAATCGTAATCAATTGGCAATATAGTGTTTTTTCTTAAATCAACGATGCCGTATTTCCAATTTCTTCTTACAATAATATAGTTTAAGTATAAATATTCACTGGTAGGTCTTCCATCCCAAGAAAACACAGGAATAATATCATCAGCTTCTAATGATATGTTTTTTTCGTTAACATCAGTCTTAGAAATTCCACGCCAATAGTATTTTTCTTCATCTTTTATAACAATAGTACATATCCCTTTTTTTCTGTATGCGAAATAAGAACAAGAATTAAATGTCCAATTATAATCGAATATTATTCGATCCCAACAAGGCTCTTCGTCAGAATCGAGTCCCCAATAATCACCCTTCTTAATGTATCCAGAGAATCCTCTATATAAGCTTTCTTCTTTTGTTAAAATTTCCGATTCTCGTTTGCTTTCATAAGAGTGAATCCCATAACGATAAAGGTTTCCATCAAAATCAACCTCGTTAAACTCTCCAAACCTTTTTACGGTAGCCAAATTATTAGCCCCAAAGTTTCCTGCAAAATCATATATTAACGGAATGACTTCTGTTCCTGTTCTGTCAATATAACCATACATGTCATCAACTCCAATATGCTGATGAACTGGTATTAGTTCACCTTTACCATCATATTTTGCATCAAGATACTGATTGATAATAGAATAATCTTCTTTAGAAAACACATAAAATTTCTTTTCGTTTTTCAAGAGAATAGTCTTTTCATTATCACCAATATAATCGTACCATCTGTCAAGAGAAATATTTCCATCCACATCAATAACGGTAGTCTTTTCTCCATTAGGGAATACTCTTTTGACAAGAGCTAATCCATTAGTAAAGTTTTCCGCATAGGAATAAATCGGTTCTATAGCTATTTTGTATTGGCTGTTAATGTATCCATAATTTCCATTATAGCAGAATATGGCTCTTTGATGATAAAAACGAAGAGAGGAATCGTTTCTTAGATTGCAAATAGCTGCGCCTATTTCATTAAACTTCTCAGATAAGTTCTCTAATACTTGAATGTCTGAAGGATTAACTGTCAACTTGTATTTTCCAATGCTTTTGCCATTAGTATCCTTCCCTTCAACAAGATAACTTCCTGCCTCCAATGATATTTTAAGCATCTTGTCTACAAAAACATCCCCAACTAATTCCATGTCAATGAATAGTTGACAATTCCTATCTGTTACAAATTTAACTGTAGCCATATCATTTAAAATTTTGTCCCAGAATTAATTACCAATCAAAACGATGACGATTAATATACTTATCATGTCTTCTTTCAAATTCATTGTCAGCATCATCTTTCAATTCTTCCAATGAATTGTATTTGAAGTCCAACTCCTTAAGATTCGGATTATTTCGCCATCGGTCATCAAAATCATAGTAATAATATAAACCTGCAGGCTTATTGTCAATAATGCCCCATTTGTCATTCCGCCTTACTGCCACATATGACATTCCTGCAAAATTTGTTACGGCTTTCTTATTATTCAAGAATACACATTCATCATATTCAGGCTCAATCGAAAAGACTAATTCCAAAACATTGTAATTATTACAGTCTGACCTATAATTACAATATTCATAAGTTCCTACTTTTCCATCTTTATATAGAAGCATTTTGTAGTGATAGCCATAACTGTCAATCTCCAACTTGAACTCAATAGTATCATATACTGAAGGAAGGATTGGCTTTCGCTCAAAATCTATGCAGCCATATTTCCCATTCTCTTTAACCAAATAAGTAGAATACATTAGCCATGTAGAACCATCAGCTTTATTAACGATAATGTCTTCATATTTAAAAGGCTCTAATATTTCTCCTGTAACCATCCATACAAAAGTACACAATCCATCCTTCCAGACGATGCCAACATTTCCTGTCACATTGCCTTGTACTGCATCAGTTGGTTCAATTAAATCATATTCTACATGCAATAGTATTTTTCCTGATAAATCCGCAATACCATATTTCTTGCTTTTCCTAATTATAACATTGTTAATTGACGTTTCGTCGTGACCAGCATTTCCTTCGAATACCGTTCTAAAATTAGCGATAACTTCATCTGCTTTAAAAGAATACTCTTTTTCATGGTCTTCTATAAAGCAAATTCCATTTTTTCGATAAACCAAATAATTCTCATTCCAATCATCCAAATAAAAGAATCGATCACAAATACATAAACTAATCACTTTTTTATCGAAGAAAGATAAGCCCCAATGATTGTCGTTTTTAATTGGGTAATATTGCAAAAAATCAAAACCTCTTATCTCGCTTTCTTCTTTTGATAATATATGTGGTGAATAATAAACTCCAATATGGCCGTCATTATCATTGTTAGCAACAGTTAATGGTGTATGAGAACATTTCTTTCCTTCACTTTCAGTTTCATCCATACTTAAATAAAGTGTTCCATCTTTTCCTACTGCATGAATACAACCAAAGCGTTTTACTTTAGCAAATCCTGTCTCCTCAAAATTCCAGACATAATCGTAAATAAATGGTATCACTTCTGAACCAGATTTATCAATAAAGCCATACATATCATCAATTCCGATCTCCTTATAAACAGGAATCAAATCAGCTTTACCGTCATACCTAGCATCATAGTAGATGTTCTTTACTAAGTAGTCTTCCGTAGAAAGAACATAATATGTTTTGTCGTTTTTCAGTAGAATTGTTTCATCATTGCTACCAATAAAAAAGAACCATTGACCAAGGCAATTGTTTCCCTCAGAATCTATGACAGTAGCCTTTTCACCATCAGGGAAAATACACTTTACTAAAGTCTTTTTTTTATGGGATTCTTCCACATTCAAATTTGTTAAAGAAGTGTTATCGTAAAAATGTAGGTTTTGTAATACTTGTGTTTCTGTTGGGCTCACATTAAGAGCATATTTCTTTAAACTCTTCCCTTTCTCATCCATTGCCTCAATCAAATAGCTACCAGGCTCTAAAGAGACTTTCAACATCTTGTCAGCTTGTGCAACACCAACATATTCTAAATCAATAAATATGTTGCATTGAAAATCGGATATAAATTTTACTATTGCCATAACCATTTAATCAAATCAGTAATACATTATTTCGACGACACTAATAACTCTTTCACATCCACGTCGAGGTGGCGTGCAATTTCATAGAGTTCTTGCGTCCCGTTGGTAGCATGCGTCCAAAGGCCGAGCGGTTCCACGGATGGCTGTCCCTTCTTGCTTTGGCAAGCGTCACAGAGGGCCGAACGGTTAGTCATCCAGCGTGAAACAGTACTGATGCTGTGCCCCATCTGTTCTGAGAGCCAAGTGCCAGTTCGTTCTTTCTCGGCCAGAACTATCTTGAACTGCGTTCGAGCCTGCTCACGTTCGGCAAAGTCGAAGCGAGCTTCACTTTGCGCTCGCTCAATCGCAGCCTTTAGCCTGTTATAGCGTTGTATCTTCATATCGCTTTTAATTATTCTTGCCCAACATTGAGCGTTCTGTGCGCAAATATAATCAAAAATATTGAGGATACAATAATTCAAGAACATAAATTAAGAAAAAGAGTCGTCTTTTCTCTTGATACGGGAACATTCTGCACAGATTTCTGTTTCCTATACCCCAATTAGGTTCCTTAGAAGGGTGTAGCCTAATACGCACTTTGTGGCGGAGTGCCACAGAAAGATGCTTGTCTGCTTTCTGATTGAGCAAGCTCGGCAGACATTAGGTCTTCGTTTCCTTGAATTGTTATTTCATAGAACGGGATTTTTAGAATGAGCTTATCTGGAAATCATGATGTACCTTTGCCTGCAAATTACAAAAACCAAATAAAACATGGAAGTTATATCAATTGAGCGCAGTGCCTACGAGGTAATCGGCTTACCGCTTCGCTCGTCGAAAAACTGCTGACGAGCTTCAAAAGCGTCATCACAAAGATGAAGGAGATGGCTAAATGAGGTTACGATTTGGAAACCTAACTCCTTCACCAATCCTCCCCAATTTGCTTTTAGTCCAAATTTGAACTTCCCCGTTTTTCCCCATCTTGCCTTTATTACAGGCCGAGTTGCGTTAATCTTCTGTAATCCGTCTTTCGTTACAGACTTTTTTCGTAACTCTGTGGCATAAATGTCACGAAGTTCTTGATGAACGGAGAATATACTTACCTTGAGGAGATTGTCGTTGTTGAATATTTGCTGTTTATGCCATTATTGTACCACCGCTAAAAATGGCATATTTCGCACAACAAAAAACGAGCTTGTTTTCCTGTGTATTACATATGATAACCACGGCTTTGGACGATAGCCAGACTAGACGTAATCAATAACAGCCTTAACAGCACTTCTTAGCAGTTCTGAAAGGTAGACAGATAGAGAACCGTTCAGGAAACAGGAACAGTTACAGGCAGATATTATGCCAATTATACAAAAATGCGTTACGCAAATTTGTATAATTGAACTTTTATCACTATCTTTGCACCTGAAAACTTAGAATCTTGGAAATATGATAAAGAACCCTTTCCTGACATACGGCTACAACGGGCCTGAATACTTTTGCGACAGAGTTGACGAAACAAAACGCTTAACATCTCTTTTGGTTAATGGCAATCATGTCGCTCTCATTTCTCCGCGAAGGATGGGTAAGACCGGCCTCATAAGGCATTGTTTTGCCCAACAGGAACTGCAGGACAGCTACTATTTGTTTGTCGTTGACATCTATGCAACAAAGTCGTTGGCAGAACTCACTTATGCCTTGGGACGCACTATACTCTCGGAGTTGAAATCAAAAGAAAGAAAAGCGTGGGAGAGGTTTATACAGGTGGTTGGCTCACTTCGCACAGGGATTACATTGGACGCATTGGGACAACCAAGTTGGAATCTCGAAATAGGTGATATACAGTCTCCTAAAGTATCGCTTGAAGAAATTTTCCATTATTTGAGTTCAGCTGACAAACCTTGCATTGTTGCTATTGACGAATTTCAGGCCATCATGAATTATCCTGAACAAAACGTTGAAGCTTTGCTAAGAACCTATATTCAAAATTGTAATAATGCATGGTTCGTTTTTTCTGGTTCCAAGCGTCACATGATGGGTGAGATGTTCTCATCACCAGCCAGACCTTTCTATCAAAGTGCTTCCACCATGTCGCTGAAAGCAATTTCTTCTGAAGCATACGAACGTTTTATAAGTTTTCATTTTCAGCAAGCAGGAAAGCACATAGAACCGGAAGCCATACGATATACTTATGAGAAATTTGATGGGACTACATGGTACATACAAAAGATATGTAACGAGCTATTTGCCATGACTGAGCAAAGTAGTTCATGTGGTATCAAGGAGGTCGATATTGCCATCAGTTATTCAGTAGACGAAAAGAATGACACCTTTCAAGACTTAATGACTCGACTCACAGCCAAGCAGAAGGCTTTGCTGCTTGCGTTGGCACATTCGGAAAAGGATGTACAGCCCACCAGCGGACAGTTTATTAGGAAATATCACCTTACCTCTGCAAGTGCCGTACAAAGAAGTTTGTCTGCTCTGCAGGAAAAAGACATCGTTACAAGCAATAACGGGCAGTACTTCATCTACGATTATTTCCTATACTATTGGTTAAAGCAACAATAAAACACCAGCGAGATAAGCAAATTTCATTTACTTATCTCGCTGATATTTAATTGGATAGATAAAAATCTATTGCCTAATACTCGTCCTCGTTGAAGACTTTGTTTCCGATGATTCTATACTGATTTTCAATCACTTGCATCATAATTAACTATTTTTAGCCAAATAAACCAGGCGGACTGAGGCGGACTGAGGCGGTCAGAGGCGATTCATCGGCGGGTTCGACAAACTTATCAACATTAATTATTAAAAGCCCAGGACTTCATAATCTACATCACCATCAGGATAATCGCCATACATCCCATCGGTCATTGCATCCCATGAGTCTTCTTCCGTCCATTGATAGGGTTCCTCCATCTCACGTTGGCGTTTCCTTCTTCTTCGTTCAACTTCTATTTCTGCATCAGTCCTAATCAGATGAGACATGTCCTTGCCTTTTTTACAGTTAATAATATCATACAAAGAGATTTGGCTACGTTTAAACCTATCACCAATTTTGCTCCAACCTGTAGCTTCAAAGCGTCCATTGCTATAACAGAGGATGTCACTATGAAACGTATATGGGAAAACCTGTTCATTAAGATGATTGATGAGAATGCACTCTTGACTATATTTGCTATTGTTCAATTTGACACAAACAAAACCGAAATGAAACTCTCTGCCACCGAATGAGCTTGGATATCGTTCTATTTGATATTGGAATGGAATAACTATTTTCTCGTTTATATCAATGTAGCCATACGTTTCTCCGTCAATAGAAGCGGCAAACAGTCCTTCTCGATAGCCCCCAAGGTAGCGATACTTATTCTTGGGAATTAGTATTTCTTCATCAGGTCCTACTGCATAATAAAATCGGTTGTGATTATCATATGATTCTTTTATGCTTATTTTGGCCCTGTATTCGTTATCAGCAAGTTTGTAATTCTTGAAAAACAATTCATTACCACAATGGTCAAGTAAAACAGAGCCATCATTTTCCATAAAAGAATACTTAATCGCATGAGAATAACCTCCACGGAAACACGATACCGATTCATACTCAAACGGGATTACAATATGATCAAAAACATCTACGAATCCCCATTTCCCATCTTTTTTTACAGCAAAAAGACCTTCACTGAGACCTAAGGAATCGTCGTATTGTGGCTCTATTACCATATCTTTTTTCAGAGCATAATATAATCCCCATTTCCCATGTACTTTTACCGGGTAGAAATCCTCCGTAGGTGGATTTATATCATCGAACTCAAAAGGAAGTATTTCTTTGCCTGGATACCAACTGATAGTTTTAGGTATTCCCCATTTGAAGTCTTCATTTAGTGCCATGTAAACGGATCCCTTTCCGTTTATATACGCTAAAGGAATTATATGTATATACTCTATAGGAATAATTATGGTAAAACGTCGCCCACTCGAACTAACCATAAGCATGCCAAACCTTGTTCCCTTTTGTACTATGTGAAAACAAGATTTATGAAGCGCGTTAGATATGTGGTCAAACATGCTTAATGTTTCTTTTAGGTTTTTGTTATATTGCTCTACATACCATGCATTATAAATCCTTGTAGCTTCATTTATTCCAGTATTTCCCCAATACTCCTTTTCTATTTCGTTGATAACCTCTTGGCAATTATCCACGGAATGCATTTTGACGTTAATGGCTTTCTTCTGCATAATTCAAAACATAAGGGGTAGTCTCTACGAAAGCCTACCCTATTGAGTAAATCAATGACTTTTATTTGCACAAAAGACAATTTCTTTAACAAACTGGCGATAGTCTGCATCCTCAGCTAAACGCTCATAAGAGGGACTGTAATCAGGATTCAAATCTGGATTAAGATGATGACATATACGATTCATCATCCTTTCAGGTGAATCTGAATAAGAATTCCAACAACTTGATTGTGCAGATATTTCTGTTGAAGCAATCTGCCCTTTCTCATCATACTGCGGATTCCTCAGTTCATAAAGGAGCCCATCTACATAATTTTCTTTTCTCATAGAATAACGTTTTAAAGATTAATAATTTAGAAAACTATTATCTCCGGCTCTAAGGCTCCATTTGGAGATTTTGGTCACAAATTTATATAAATTTTTTGAGATTATAAGCCAGTTTAGATAAAAATGTGAACAAATTGCCCCGAAAAGTTAGAAATCAAGGCTCACATACGCTCAATCCTATTCTTTTCCGTGCTCTAAGTCACAATTATTTTGTATATT
>JAEEGG010001868.1_pt1 | contig 55682 bp, 33 predicted proteins | sample 9134161 | NCBI WGS metagenome assembly JAEEGG01 (sample SAMN16246543, study PRJNA631951) | gut metagenome | biome: gut microbiome; feature: rumen; material: CR-attached | host: Bos | place: Iran: Karaj | collected 2018-10 | reverse complement strand
TGAAAGAAAAACTGGTCTGGCTTCATTCATGATCAATGAACTTACATATGAAGTTTTATCCACATAGATTACATTGTTTTCTCTGATTTTGGATAAACTTGTATATCCGCACGGCAATCTCTTCATTTCCGAAGCAACTAAAATCTGTTTTCCCATAGTCTTATCTGTCTCTGATACTTTCATGATTTCTGAACTGTTGGTGCAATAGCCAACGACATTAATCTGACCCCTAATCATTCTATGGGATCTTCGGCAATACTGCACAAAGCGTAAGTACAGGAAAGCAATGTGCAAATTCCAAAGCATACATACGCTTTCTGTGTATTTATGCAGATGGTTTGTTCAACTATGCACAAATGAATGCGGTTAATAACAGTTACAAATTATTAGCATCACCTTGATCCGTCAAACCACCGTCTGCAGTTATCCCGGTTAAAAGATATCGCTCCTGTTAAAAAATCCTCTGAAAATTCTATATTCCAACCGTTCATATCCTGGTTATACGAAACAGTTCCAAGGAACATACGTGCAGTATCCGGTGAACCGCAGTTTTTACCGCTGCCGTTATTACAGCTGTTAAATCTCCAGCTCGATAAACTCCGGTTAAAAGCAAAGGCATCCATAAACATCTCTCTGAAACTCTTCACTGCAGACACGTTCCAGGATCCAATCGGCTGATTGAATTTATGTGCTTTGCAAAACATACCACGCATATCAGTAACTTTGGATACATCCCAGGATCCGATCGGCTGATTAAATTCAAATGCGCCACTAAACATATAGCACATATAAGTAACACCGGAAACGTCCCATTTCTCGAGCACCTGATTGAAACTTTTCGCTCCTTCAAACATACCCTTCATATCAGTAACCCTGGATACATTCCAGGATCCGATCGGCTGATTGAAACTTTTCGCATTATTAAACATACCCTGCATATCAGTAACTCTGGATACATTCCAGAATCCGATTGGCTGATTGAAGCTTTCTGCAGCATGAAACATATGAGACATACGAGTAACACGGGAAACATTCCATTTTTCAACTGGCTGATTGAAACTTTTTGCAAAGCAAAACATAAACGACATATCAGTAACGCGGGAAACATTCCATTTCTCAAGTGGCTGATTGAACTTTCTCGCGTCGTCAAACATGCACGACATATCAGTAACTTTGGATACATCCCAGGATCCGACCGGCTGATTAAAACTTTGTGCTTCGTAAAACATATCCGACATTTTGGTAACACGGGAAACATTCCATTTTTCAACCGGCTGATTGAAAACTATTGCACCATGAAACATATTCGACATTTTGGTAACATGAGAAACATCCCATTTTTCAAGTGGCTGATTAAAGTTTTCTGCTCTGCAAAACATCCCCGACATATTGGTAACATGGGAAACATCCCATTTTTCAAGTGGCTGATTGAAATGTCCCGCACCGAAAAACATTTCCTTCATGCTGCATACTTCTGAAACGTTCCATTTTCCTACCGGCTGATTAAACTTTCCTGCCCTGCTAAACATAGTCGACATATCTGTAACAGCAGACACATCCCATGTTTCAATTGGCTGATTGAAATTTTCCGCTCTGCTGAACATACCGTGCATATCAGTAACTCCGGATACATTCCAGGCTCCGATCGGCTGATCAAAACTGACAGCCTCGCGGAACATATTTGACATATCAGTTACTTCGGATACATCCCAGGCCCCTATCGGCTGATTGAACTTTCTCGCACCGTCAAACATGCACGACATATCAGTAACTTTGCATACATTCCAGGAACCTATTGGCTGATTGAATTTTTCTGCTTCAGCAAACATATACGCCATGTCAGTGACGCAGGAAACATCCCATTTTTCAAGCGGCTGGTTGAAACTTTCAGCCTCGTAAAACATATACGACATATCAGTTACTTTGGATACATCCCAGGTTCCTATCGGCTGATTAAAACTTTGTGCATCGTAAAACATACACGTCATGCTGGTGACTGCGGATACATTCCATTTTTCAAGAGGCTGGTTGAATTTTTTTGCACCTAAAAACATGCAGGCCATGTTGGTAACTCTGGAAACATCCCAGTTCTCCAGAGGCTGATTGAATTTTTTCGCACCTCGAAACATAACTCCCATAGATTTAACGCTGGAAACGTTCCAGTTCTCAAGGGGCTGGTTGAAACCTTGTGCATAGCTGAACATGAAGCTCATGTCGCTGACTTTGGAAACATTCCACTTTTCCAGAGGTTTATTGAATTTTTTTGCCTCCTGAAACATACCTGTCATGAGGGTGACTCCTGACACATCCCACTTTTCCAGGGGCCGGTTGAAATGAACCGCCTTCTGAAACATTCCGTACATATTGGTAACACTGGAAACGTTCCACTTCTCAAGTGGCTGATTGAAGTTTTCAGCAGCATCAAACATATGAGACATGTCAGTTACACTTGAAACGTTCCACTTCTCAAGCGGCTGGTTGAAATTTTTGGCACCGCGAAACATTCCGGACATGCTGAGGACACCTGAAACGTCCCACTTGCCAAGCGGCTGATTGAAACTTTCAGCTTCATGAAACATGTCCGTCATATCGGTAACACAGGAAACATTCCAGTCTTCAATCATTCTGTCGAAGGATTTTGCACCGGAAAACATTTTAGACATGTCTTTTACATGAGAGGTATCCCAGCAGCCGATGTCGCCGTTAAAATTCTGACAGCCTGCAAACATGCTCGACATATCAGTCACTGCTCCTGTCTGCAGTTCCGACGCGTCATCAATTATCTTCAGAGCTGTTCCGGCAAACATTGAACTCATATCCGTTACTGAGGATTCATTCCTCAGGCTGACATACTCAAGATTTTTCATACCTTCAAAGGCAGAGGCAAGAGATGTTACGGCAGAAGTGAAAATTATTTTGAAATCAAGTTTTTCGATTTTCACCTGTGAAGAGAATTTGTAGGCCCGGAAAAACGGATTGGCGTTTTCCCGGAAGTTTTGCAAGTCTGAGATTTTTTCATCCGCACAGTGTTTTCCCGTAAACTCATAATTAATTGTCAGACTGTCCAGATCGTTTGCCAGAATTCTGTTAATCAATTCCTGGGTAATATCCCGGGGAGAATTAAGAATCGGATTGCGATCAGCAAAGATTTGAACTGTCATTAAAAGTCTCCAAAATTAAACTGTAGCCGGCTGCTGGTCAGCGGTCGAAACCGGAAATTTGTTCCTACCTTCAAACAATGAAAAGGAGAGCATCACTGGAGCAAACAATTTTCATTTATGTCAGGATCCGTATTCATGTGACCAACGGCAGTTTAACCAGCTCTTTTGCAGCAATGTCCAAACACAGACGCCAGTTTCGACTGAACTCTGAGCAGTTTATTTCAGGATCGATCAAACTTTTCTATGGCATGAACAACAGCTGACAGCGGAAATGAAACGAATTTAACTCCGCACCTGCTGCTCTTCCCTTCCGTGCTTTCTGGAAATAATGTACTGAAGAGCATGCTCTGGAGTACATATAGTACATGTTTTCGGATCTATAAAAATTGAATACCTGTAAAAAACTGCAGCTGCCAGCATCTCAACTGTTGCTCTGGACTTCATTCTGACCTTTCTCTTGGTCGATGCCGTGTTTTTTCTGTCAGTCGTCAGTCCGTATCCGGAGTAAAACGGCTCGCCGAAGCAGGTTACGCTGCACCCGCACATAAGAGCCTCAAAACCTGTGCCTGACGTTACCACATATACATTTCTGAAACTCTGCATCAGTTCAACAGAATTAACCGGAGCGGTAATGATATTCACGCCGAGCTTTTTCAGCTTTGAGATTTTAAAATAGCCCTTTCCTCTTGAAGCAAAAACATTCGGATGCTCCTTAACGTAAACTCCGGCAGCACCTGCAGTACTTATTGCCTCCTTCAGCATTTCGTCAAAGGAGCTCTGATCAGCATTACCCTGGGTTATGGATGCATCATTACGGGTCTGATCAATAACCAGAATCGCATCCGAAGGTATATTCGGCGGAATAAATTCACTGTATGAAATCTCATTCCTGGCGTTATATTTCACAATTCTGTTTGTCACAATAGTATTGATCAGTTTCCGTGCCTTTTTTGCCAGTTCCCCGGTAAACCATTCCTCACTGCGGACCATGTAGTCCTCCAGCTCGGAGGATGAGGCGACATTATAGTATATGCCTGTTCTGTCAAGGATCAGGGAAAGCACCTCCTCATCCCTGCCTCTGTATTCTGTAGCCACGGACTTGATAAAACCGTCCTCAAGAGCATAGTACGGCAGATTATGAGCCGCCGCATAAGCTCTTGCTCTCCTGGCGGTAGGCTTGTATCCCCAGCCAACTACGGTCTTCTGACTCACAGAATCAAGGAACAGCCGTATATTCTTTATCCTGGTTATCGGACGTCTGAATATAATGCAGTTGGCAATTCCTCCTATCCCCATACGGACAGGAACCCTGCTTACAGCCTCCCGAATGCCCTTCCCCGTGTAAAAATTACCAGGAACGAGAAATTGATCCTTCAGCAGACGGAAAAAAGAACCGATGCAGGACCGGGAAGGAGTAACATGACTGTTCCAGAAATCATCCAGCTTATGCGGATTAAACTGTCCGGATTCAGCGATCATGACAGCCGGTCCTTGACCGGTATACGATACATCACAGAGAGCCGCCGTATGTTTTAATTTTGACAGGGAAACAAGCCCCATGACAGTACTTGCGGTCAGTACACCCGCGGAATTCTCTATAAGTTCTTCCGTTCTGCAGTTCCCGACAAAATGAACCCTGTCATGAAGATTAAATTCACTGTTCATGGTATTAACAAGACTTTCATGATCCAGGTCAGAAAACTCCCTGTAATTAGCGGCAATGACAAGATGAAGATCCGGGACTGCAGATTCTGCAAAAGATCTCACTACGGCCTCTATCAGTTTTCGGGCACTGCCGAAGGGGGATGACACACTGATCTGATAGTCTGAGCAGAACTGCAGAGTAAGAAAAAAATAGCTGTTTTTCGAAGACAGGATTCCGGCGGCTTCAGCCATATGTTTCTTTTCAGAAGAAAAATTCCTGAACATACCTCTGAAACGGGAAAGACACTCGCTGAAGGCACTGTAATCACTGTACGGTCTGAAATGCGGAAACAGCGGTGTCAGAAAAAACTGTCCCGGCATGGAAGGAAGCGGGTCTCCGTAATCGCAGTTCACTCTGTTATGTTCCCCGGTGGCAGTTCTTTTCTCTGATATGAGAAAATCAATCTGGTCATCACAGCTGCGGACATCACCCGGACAGATTCCGGAAATATGCGTTTTTTCCTTTTCACTGTCCCGCTCCAGAGTAACATAACCAGGCAGAAACAGACATTCATCAAAGATCCATAATCTGATGCCATTATCTCTGCAAAGCCGCACTGCAGTCGAATGATAGCTGCTTCTGATCCCGTAAAGAACAACATCGGATATATGCTTTTCTCTGATAAAACGGGCAAGATACTCCTCCCACCTGTCACCGCTTTTTCCGGAATACATGTATGAATCGAATAGAGCGAGCGGTCTGTCGATTAAATCTCCGCCGCAGACGTTAATAAAATATGACTGATATCCGAACCAGTCCAGACGATTCTTCAGTTTTCTGAAAAAGGGACCCCTTGGACCCTGCAGAAACAGAAATATACGGCTGCTCCATCTCAGCACAGAAGGATCGTAATTATAATCTGCCATACTTCCAGTATCCGCAATGTGTTCAGTCAAAAAAAATGAGATCTGCAAAAAACAGAACAGTCCTGCCGACAGAGAGACTTAAAGACAGGAAGAAACAGTGAAATTGTAACATACAGCAACTTTCATTTCATTGTACGTACCGGCAGAACTTATCCTGGATCTTATACTGCCGGCAGTACCGTAATCAGTTTATAGATCTTGAAGTCTTGATGAGAGTCCATGCCTCATTAATTTCTGCTGTAATCTGATGATACTGTTCCAGCATCATTTCAGATTCCTCCGGCTCAAGATCCATGGCATGGACACGATCCGGATGATATCTTGAAATCATGCGAAGATAGGCTCTTCGGACATTTTCATCCGTTTCCTCAGGACTGATCCTCAGAATCTGAAACGCATGCCTCAGTTCACCCGGATCAATATCGACTGCACAGCGTCTTTCTGATCTGTCTGTATTTTCCGTCCTGTCCCCGTCAGAACGGAAACTATCCTCCCCGAAATCCGACGACACCCACTGTCCTGATGAAACATCATAAGACATGCTGTTCTCATTTCCCACATAATTCAGGATAGCGGTAAACTCCTCATCACTGATCCTCATGCTGTTCTTCAGCTGTGACAGCAGACTGCCCTCTGAGGAGGATACAGTTTCATCAAAAAAAAGAACTGTTGCCAGGATATAAAACATAATGCTGCTCTGAAGATGACCGGTAATGAAATCTCCGGAAAAAACAGCGTTGTTCCGAATATCGGAATCCGTACAGTTCCGGCCTTTTGCAGCAATTAATTCAGCCTGCTCTGTCTGAGCACGCAAAAAATTTGCACGTTCAAAAAAGTCATCAGAAAACACCCGGCACATTTCCTCACTCATTCCGCTTTTTCTGAAGAAATACCCGAGAAGTTCAAAAAAAGGGGCGAAGTACTCCAGATCAGTCCTCATCTCAGCACCAAGAGTATCTACCGAATAAAAATTCCAGATCGGCATGCCGGGATTTTCGGTGTTTTCCGAACCTGCTGCCTGCTGATCCCCTGTATCTACGTAATTATCAGAATTTATTCCCGATGTCTGCGAGTCATGTGCGACAGTATCTGCTGCAAAAAAACGAGAAAAACAAATATGAACCAGACAGAGAAAAAAGGCAAAAATGTCCTCAAACAGAGAAGCTGCAGTCGGGTGCTTACCTGAAAAAAGGATTATGAAACCGAAAACCAGTGTAAATAATGCGGAAATGATTGCTGCATAATACGGATTAACCCTGGAAATCATAAGTCTTATGAAAAGAGAGAAGATAAACAGGATGGTAAAAAGATTACCCCAGAAATGAAGGCTTAATCCGGCACCGGTACACTGCGATGAGTCTGAAGTGCAAACGAGTGACACCACCGATATTCCGAAAGTCATCAGAGTGCAAATTCCGATAAAAAAAAGTTTTATCAAAACATCTTCTGTCTGTCCTGTCTGATAAAAATCCCCGGGACCATTACGGCTGCCACCGTTCATCCCCTCCCGCTGACTTCTGATCCCTCTGTTTCTCCGTTCCGGAAATGTGCCTGTATGCTCAGAAAATATCTGAACACTTCCGGAGGAAACAGAACGATCATTTTTATTGGAACCATCACTGCCCACAGAACAAAGCCCCCGTATAATAAATCCCCTGCCGCCGGGGTTACAGAAAACGTAACAAGTTCAAAACCAGACGATACCGGACAGCAGTTTTTTTACTCCTGCCGTATTTTAACTGCATTTAAAATGATCAAACAAACATCCAAATCATATTTTTACCTCAAGCTGTCCATCACTTCTGTACAGAAGAACTGAAATAAAATGAATCGAATGCAGGTTGAATTTGTAAAAATCGACGCCATATAAGAAGTGACAGATAAAAAATCACTAAGAGTTGGATATGTCAGACAGTAAAGACTTAAACAATCCTGAAAAGGAAGAAGATAAAAATATTGCCGAAATTTCGGAAAACGATACTTCAGAAAATCATACGGAAGCACCTGAAAGCAAATCAGATGATTCAGAAAGTTCAGAGAAACCTTCAGACAGCAGTTCCGAATCACAGGATGCGGAGACTCCGGATTCATCACCTGACAGTACGGCAGATGAAGGAAATGAGGGAAATGACGATGATGACGTATTTGCCGGAGCAGATGCCACGGGAAATGACAGTTCAGTAATACCGGGATCCATTGATACAATTCTTGCGGATGCAAACACCGTAAGACCGGATAAGGTACACATCGTTCCTGTATACGGCAGGCCGTTTCTACCCGGACTTATTCTTCCTGTTCAGGTGGCCAGCAAGCCGTGGAGAGATACCTTCGAGCAGGTTCTTAAAAATAAGAACAAGGCTCTTGGACTGTTCTGCATAACTCCGGAAAATGAAGAAGAAAAGACGGATATTGTAAATAATGAAAAGGAACTGCTCAGCAGAATTCCTAAAACAGGATGTCTCATAAGAATTATCCATGCCAGGATCAATGACAGTGAAATCCAGTTTATCGCCGAAGGAATAAGCCGCATCCAGATATCGAAATTTATTAATTCAGACAAGCCACCTTTCCTTGCAGAGGTTGTTTATCCTCAGGCATCAAATGAAAGCAATGCCAGCGACGAGGATATAAAGGCTCACGCCATGTCTGTTGTCAACACAGTAAGAGAGATGCTGCCTCTCAACCATATCTACTCGGATGAAATCAAACAGTTCACGCTGAAGTTCTCTCCGAACAAGCCTGCTGAACTTGCCGACGGCGCATCAGCCATTACCACTGCATCAGGTAAAGAACTCCAGGAAATTCTGGACACCATGGATATCATTACCAGACTTAAAAAATGCATCACTCTCCTTCTGAAGGAGTATGAGATTGCAAAGCTCCAGAATGATATTCGAAACAGTGTTGATGAGAAAATACAGAAAAATCAGAGAAGTTACTTTCTCAGAGAGCAGCTCAAGGTAATCCAGAAAGAACTTGGCATGAACGAAAAGGAGGCCTTTGAATTCGAAAACAAGGCTCTTCAGGACTTCATTAACAAACTTGAACAGCGTATGGCATCGCTCAAAGTGCCTGATCATGTCAGAGAAAGATACGATGAGGAGATATCAAAACTCAAACTGATCAATCCAAGTTCACCGGAATATGAGGTGGTCTGCTCATATCTTGACTGGATCTCCCAGATCCCGTGGGGTGTGGAAAAAGATGAAAACCTGGATATCGGTCACGCACGCAAGGTTCTTAACGAAGATCACGATGCCATTGATGACGTAAAGGATCGCATTATTGAGTTCATTGCTCTCGGTCAGAAGAAGGGATCTACCAACGGTTCCATTATTCTGCTGGTCGGACCTCCGGGTGTCGGTAAAACCTCAGTCGGAAAATCCGTAGCACGGGCTCTTGATCGTCCGTTCTACCGCTTCAGTGTCGGCGGTCTGCATGATGAAAGCGAAATAAAGGGACACAGAAGAACATACATCGGTGCCATGCCGGGCAAACTGATCCAGGCTGTCAAACAGTCCAAGTGCATGAATCCGGTAATAATGCTGGATGAAATAGACAAAATCTCCAACAGTATAAGAGGAAACCCTTCTGCAGCACTGCTGGAGGCACTTGATCCTGAGCAGAATACAAACTTCCTGGATCACTACATTGACCTGAATGTCGATTTTTCAAAATGTCTGTTCATATGCACGGCAAATACCACTGAAACTATTCCAAGTGCACTGCTGGACCGTATGGACAAGATTGAGCTCAGTGGCTATCTGGCACAGGAAAAACTTTCAATAGCAAAGCACCATCTGATACCAAGACTGATGAAGGAGGCCAATCTCACCAGCAAGGAACTGAAAATCCCGGATGCTGCAGTAAAACTGATTATTGAGGATTACGCCAGGGAAGCCGGGGTGAGACATCTTGAAAAGCTTCTGGCAAAGATTATCCGCAAAGTTGTAGTCAGACTGATTGAAAATCCTCCTGCCGAACCGGTAGTAATCAGCAAGGACAACATTAAGGATTTCCTGAAGAGTCCTCTTTTCAGAGCTGATGACGAACTAAAGGGGGTCGGTATTGCAACCGGTCTTGCCTGGACATCCATGGGCGGTGCCACCATTCCGATTGAGGTTGCACTGATCAACAATTCCGGTGCGTCAATGAAGCTTACCGGATCTCTCGGTGATGTAATGAAGGAGTCTGCAGAAATTGCATACAGCTTTGCAAGTGCAAGAATTGGCAATTATATGCCGTCTAAAAAGCACTACTTCGACAAGGCAAAAATTCATATGCATGTACCGGAGGGTGCAACGCCGAAGGACGGTCCGTCGGCCGGCATTACCATGGCCACGGCTCTGATTTCTCTGGCCATGAACAGGGCTCCTGCAAAGGGATATGCCATGACCGGAGAACTCACCCTTACAGGAAAGGTTCTTGCCATAGGCGGCATCAGAGAGAAGACCATGGCGGCCAGAAGACTGGGCATAAAGAAGATCATCTGTCCGAAGCAGAATGAAAATGATGTTAACGATCTTCCGGATTTCGTAAAGGAAAAAATGGAGTATTTCTTCGTGGAAACCTACGATGATGTACAGAAGATTCTTTTCCCGGAAAGAAAAACTGCTGCCAGGAAGAACTCCGAAAATGAAACGGCAGTTCAGGAGACCGAGTGATCACGATCCTCAGTTTTCATGACGAAAGTGAATTCTGAATCGTAATTCATGTATCAGAAAACATAAGACAGACCCCGAAAGGTTCTGTCTTTTTTTGTGCAGACAGCAGATATTGTCATTCCTGATTTCTGCTGAATCTCAGCTGACTCCACTCCTCACGGCAGACTGCCCTCGACCCTGATATCTCATATTCGGCGCCGATTACAGCACCTCTTGAATTACAGCCGTGTCCTATTTCACCGGTTACAAAGACCGGAAGATCGCGTGGAAGAAAATTTCTGATAACAGTTCCATACGGATCCAGTCCCATTTCCTGAATACCGGAAAAAGTTCCAAGAACAATTCCACCAAGTTTTTCAAATACACCAAGCTGAGACAGATGCGAGATCTGCGAAGCTAGCAGTGCCGGTGAACCGTGAAGCTGCTCAAGCAGCAGAATTCTGTTCTCAAAGTCAGGCATAAATTTCGTGCCGGCAAGCTTAAGCAGGCAGCGGATATTACCGCCTATCAGAACACCATGCATGGAATCTCCGGATGCCATTCTGCCCTCCGGTGAAACAAAATCCATACAGTGATCCTGATCGAAAAGCATGGAGCAAAACTCCTCTGCCCGCTCCTTCCGTGCACCGGAAACAAGATGCATAACCTGATACAGTACGGATTTCTTTCCTGTCATGGCAAAGAGAGCATTAACGAAAGAGGTAAGGTCACTGTATCCGAAAAACATACTGCCGGAGACTGCGGCTGCACCATAATCGATTCCATCAAGGATGGTATTGACCAGATCTCCGCCACTGATGTCAAAAATAAAATCTGAATCAGAATCTCTGAAGACGCCGTTCATGTCAGTGATCCTGGTTTCAATCAGCTTCGTAACCGGAGCCTGACTCATTCCCACGGAGTCCAAACAGCTGACTGAGCAGTTTCTTTCTGAAAAGAATCTCTCCAGATCTGATAATCTGCTCCTGCCAGATCCTGAAATCGGATTTGAAAGAACTGTCAGCATGGCTTTATATTTCATACTTTTTTAACCCGTTATTGACCGGTATTTCCATGAACAATCTGCCACCTTCTCCAGTGACAGTCCGTCACGGCACAGACAGTTCTGAAGCGTTTTTTATTCACATGAAGGGAACTGCCATAATGGTTTATTTTAACACTGACGCTGATATGATAATAATTGTCGTGCTGTTATCAGTGATTTTATGCAGACTCCCCCCCCAAAAAAACAGAAGAAAAAACTCCCTCCATGTCAGCACGGATCTGATGCTTTTGCATACTATCTGTACACTTTTTTATCAAATCACAGTGCAGTTCCAAAGCAGAATCAGTTACATTTGACATCATTTCAGAGCATAAGTAAAATCAAAAAAATGTATGTAAGGATTGCAGTACTGCTGACCGGAGCAGACCGGACTGTTTTTTCTGTTCCCTTAAGTTTATCTGTGTTTTTGTCAGGTAACGGCTCTGGTTTTGCGATTCCTTTCTGCCACTGTTTTCAGAATCAGCAGCATACAAAACACGGGAAGAATATTCTGCCTTAATTTCAACGCATGAACAGGTTCCAGTTATACTCCAGTGCATGGCATAGAGTTGAAACATGAATACAATTCCGATCGTGGCAGAATGTAATGAAAGTAAAGAATAAAGTACCGGATTAAAATTTTGAGTTCATTTATCAATTTTCCTATAGCTATTGTAGGAACCGCCTGCCGGCTTCCCGGCAAGGTGAAGTCTCTGGACGGTTTATGGTCTGTTCTTTCGAAGGGACAGGATGCGGTAACTGAAGTGCCTCTGTCGCGCTGGGATACATCCCGCTACCTTCATCCGCGAAGGGATATGCCGGGTCGAACAGTCACGGTAAGTGCCGGCATAGTGGATGACATATGCGATTTTGATCCATTCTTTTTCGGTATATCACTCAAGGAAGCGGAGTCCATGGATCCGCAGCAGAAACTGCTGCTCGAGCTGACATGGGAAGCATTCGAGGATGCCGGAATTCCGCCGTCATCAGTATCGGGATCTGACACAGCAGTCTTTGTGGGAGCCGCATCTCCGGACGCCGGAACAAGCCACGCAGATGACATCTGTGCTACTTCCCCGTACAGCATGACCGGAACAAATCTCAGCATCATATCAAACCGCATATCCTACATATTCAATTTCCACGGTCCGAGCATGACCATCGACACCGCTTGCTCATCCGCCATGCATGCCCTGCATCAGGCATGTCTGGAAATAGCATCCGGCAATGCATCAATGGCGGTTGCCGGCGGCGTTAATGTGCTGCTTGCCCCGTTTCCGTTTGTAGGTTTCTCCCAGGCGCACATGCTTTCACCGGGAGGACGATGCAGGGTTTTCGATGCTTCCGGCGACGGTTATGTCCGTGCTGAAGGAGGCGGAATAGTTATTCTCAAGCCTCTGAAGGAAGCTGTTGCCCAGGGACATCACATTCTCGGTGTCATACGCGGCATCGGAATCAACAGCGACGGACGAACCCAGGGTATTGCCCTCCCAAGCGCCGCAGCCCAGGAGGAGCTTCTGCGCGGAATATACGAGGCTTCAGGCTGCAGTCTGAACCGTCTTGCATATGTGGAGGCTCACGGTACCGGTACCGCCGTGGGCGATCCGATAGAAACTTCAGCCATCGGTCATGCACTTGGTACGGCACACGGGGATCCGCTGTGGGTCGGTTCGGTAAAATGCAACGTCGGTCATCTGGAAACAGCCTCCGCCATGGCAGGACTCATGAAATCTCTGCTTGTCCTCCGGGAACGTAAGATACCTCCGCAGATCCATCTCAATACCATCAATCCGGCCATAGACTGTACCAGTCTCAATCTCCGTTTCCCGCTTAAAACAGAACAGCTTCCGGAAGTGAATGGAATGCCGTGCGTCGGCATCAACTCCTTCGGCTTCGGCGGATCCAACGGTCATCTTATTCTTGAAGCTTTTGATAACGCAAAAAGCACCGGACACAGTCAGGTATCGGTGCCTCCGATATTTCTTTCTGCAAAATCCGAAGAAAGTCTCAAGAAGATGGCGGGACTTTATGCCGACAGAATAAAATCTGATCCTGAAAACTATTACAGCATTGCCAGCAGCGCATTCTTCACCAGAGATCTTTTTTCAAGGCGTCTTGTGGCCGAGGGTGAGACTCCTGAAGAAGTGGCCGATGCACTGTCGGTAATGGCAGCAGGTGAAGAAAAATCCGGCTGCAGAGCAGCTGAAGGCGAATCCGTACAGACATCTTCTGCTCCGGTTAAGACCGCGTTTGTTTTTTCAGGAAACGGCGGCCAGTGGACAGGCATGGGCAGAGCCATGATGGCAAATTCAGCCTTTGCCGCCCGTGCCAGAGAAGTGGCGGATCTCATGATTCAATTTTCAGGAAAGGATCTTCTGGAAATCCTGAACAGTGCGAGTGACGAGGATATGTCCCGCACGGATATTGCCCAGCAGCTGCTTTTTCTTGTTCAGGCAGGTCTCTGTGCAGCACTTGAAGAAGTCGGTATCCGTGCTGATGCCGCCTTCGGTCACAGTGTGGGCGAGGTGGCTGCCGCATGGTACTGCGGAGCCATATCGCTGAAGGATGCGGTAAAAATTATCTACTACAGAAGCATCCATCAGGAAAGTACTGCCGGAACAGGGAAAATGGCGGCCGCAAGTGTAAGTGCCGAAGATGCAGGGCTCCTGACAGAGCGGTACGGCGACGTGGAAATTGCCGGAATAAATGCATCTGATGCTGTAACGCTGAGCGGTGACGGCGAGCTCCTGAAAAATATAGGAAGCGAGCTTAAGGACAGGCATATTTTCTTTAAAATGCTGCCTCTTAACTATGCATTCCACAGTTCCCGCATGGACTGCATACGCGACAGTCTTGTTGCAGATCTTGAAGACATTGAAACCGGAACTCCGAAGCTTCATTTCATTTCCTCAGTAACCGGCAGGGAGAATACTGACGGATGTCCTGCATCATACTGGTGGGACAATGTACGCCGGCCGGTCAACTTCCATGAGGCAGAGCAGACTGCCATAAGACTCGGTGTCCGGCACTTTCTGGAAATCGGTCCCCACAGCATTCTGTCACGCTATCTGAGAAGCGGTCTTTCCAGTGCAGGATCTGCAGAGGAAGGGGCAGTTGAAGGATGGGTCGGAGGAACTCTTTCCCGCAACGGCGGAATCGAACAGTTTGAAAACGCATGGAGAACGGCATGGACTCACGGATGGCCGGTGGATATGTCCGTACATTTTCCGGAAAAATGCAATACAGTCAGTCTGCCTTCATATCCGTGGAACAACATCGACTGCCGGACTGCACATACACCGGAATGTCTCGGTTATGTAAATAATGCATGTGATCATCCTCTTCTTGGAAGGCGTCTCAGTCGTCAGACCGTATGGGAAAATGTAATAGATCTTGAAAGTTATCCATGGATAGCAGATCACAAAATAGGAGACACAGTCTACTATCCTGCCGCCGCATTTATTGAAATGGCACTTGCCGCAGCGAAGAAGACATTAAAAGACAAAGAACAGTTTGCACTGTGCAACACTGCAATACTTAAACCCATCATACTGAAGGAACGTCAGCCGGTGGTTATCCGTGTCGCTGTAAATGAATCTGACGGAGAAATTCTGCTGCTTGCCCGGGCCTATATGCGGGATGAGCCGTGGACGCTGCATGCGAAAGCCAGGATCATTCAGGCCGATACTCCGGCAGGATCCATGAAAAACTTCATACAGCCTGAAGAATTTGGCGAGGTGTTCTCATCTGCGGATCTGTACAGAATTACCGAAAAGGCCAATATGAACTACGGTCCGGTATTCAGACCGGTAGACATCTGCTGGCAGAAGGATACTGAGATCCTTGCCAGGTTCAGACAATCAACGGAAAATGCAGATGAAGTCTGGGAGAAGGATCTGCTGATACCGCCTCCTCTTCTCGACGGCGGTCTGCAGCTGCTGTTTCCTCTTATAAAAGATCTGGTGGATGTATGTCCTGCCCCCCGCCTGCCGTACTGGTTTGATCGCTGCATAATGTTCTCTTCAGGACGTCCAGCCTTTGCACTGGCACAAAAGATCAGGGGATCCCGTTACGGTGTTGTCAGCAATCTCTCTCTCTTTGATGACAGAGGACAGGAACTTCTTCGCATTGAAAACGGCCGCGCCCGCACTGTTGAGCAGCTTGCAGCACAGCTGCCGGAGACGTGTGCAACCTTTTCAGTACCAAAGCCGCACCCATCAGCTCCGGTTCCTGACCGTACACTGTCAGTACAGGAACTGTCAGAAGCACTGCTTGAGAAATCAGCAGAGATTACCTCCACACCTGACTGGCAGCATTACCGGAATGAAATTCTGCCTCTCAGGGAAATGGCTGCTCTGGCACTGGCCAGGGATCTTAAGAACTGCGATACAGGATTCCGCTTCGCAGATCTCACAGTCCGTATGGATCAGTACATAAAGGCCAGGGGTGAAGATATATTTTCAGAGCTTCCGTCTTTTGAGGAAATCTGGTGTACCCTTACAGCTGAGGCACCGGAGGATTCGGCGGTAAGCATGCTTCTTTCAGATGCCCATAAGACTCTTCTTAAGAACGCTGATCCTGTACCGACAGACAGTCCTCTGTGGACCGAATACCGCCGCCAGGAATACCGTGCTGATCATCTTCTCTGCACCTTCGCACTGGAGCAGTTTGTCAGGAATGCATCATCTTCTGCCTGCATCATGGAAATAGACGCAGATCAGACATGCGTCGGCAGAATTACAAACCGCCGTCTGAAAAAACACACGCGGATCCTGACAGCATCCTGTGATTCAGCCGTAAACAGTCTTCAGCTTGCTTGCGAAGGATTCAGCAAATCTGCCGAAGATGCACCTGTCGAGGTGATGGAATGGAACACTGAAAAGGAATCTGCCGCTGTGAAGGCTCATATAGCAACGGCGTTTCACTGTCTGCACAGGGCGGATGATATTCCGGCGGTACTCCAGCACTGTAACGAATCACTGCACGACAACGGTATTCTGATCCTGGCTGAAAGTGCCCCGAATATTACAGAGGATCTTCTTTTCGGTCAGGATGAATCCTGGTGGATTGCATCAAAGGACAGTTTTAATTCCGTATCCCGACATCTTTCCTCTGAGGAATGGAAAAAAGCTCTCCTGGAGGCCGGTTTTGAAGACATCCGGGAAATTGTTGCCGATCCTGCGGTTCCACATTTTATTCTCATTGCCAGAAAGGCTGGAAAAAATCCTCAGAATGACAGTGAGCAGAAGGCAAGACAGAAGACGACATGGCTTTTGTGCTCCGGCAATGACACACCTGATCCTGCAGCACTGGCACTTGATCAGCTTTCAGAAAAGGCATCTGCCCAGGGTGATTCTGTAATCAGACTGCAGCCGGGAGAGAACCTCAGCTGTGACGGCAGCACATGGATCTGCAACATTGAAGACGACATACAATGGAAATCTGTCTGGGAGACTATCGCAAAACAGAAGGAGCATATAGTATGCATTGATGCTCTCTGCCTCGGCGGAGACACTTTTGATACAGGAGCATCCTTGAAGCAGTGCTCCGCTCTGCTCCAGATGTCAAAAGGATGGATCAGCGCGGGTAGTCCTTCTGCATCGCTCAGGCTTCTTACCGTCAATGCACTGGAATGTCCGGAGGATGACATCCGGAAACTCAATCCGTCCCAGGCACCCGTACTCGGTGCGGCACGGGTACTTATGAACGAAATGCCGGCTCTTGATGCATGCTGCATTGACATGCATATTTCCGACGATGATACATTGAACGGAAAACTGGCCGTGCAGACGGCAAGAGAACTTCTTGAACCGACAAAGGAACGTGAAATCATCCTGAGCGGAGACTGTCGGTATGTTCTACGCTCCGCAAGGACTGATACAGATGCATCCGGGAATCGTGGAGACTCGCAGAAGTTAGTATGCAAATCACCTGGCCACCTTGAAACACTGAGCTGGGTGCCGGCAGATATGCCGGAACCGAAGTCAGGCGAGGTGCGGGTGAAGGTTCATGCCGTGGGTCTTAACTTCCGTGATGTCATGTGGGCTATGAATATGCTGCCGGAGGAAGCTCTGGAAAACGGATTTTCGGGTCCCGGACTCGGTATAGAATGCGCCGGAATCATTGACGCGACAGGTCCTGATGTGACTTCACTGTCAGTAGGTCAGAGAGTTCTGTGCTTCGGGCCTCAGTGCTTTGCAACGCATGTTCTGACTACCGCCCGGGCAGTGACTCCGATTCCGTCAGAATGGAGCTTTGCCGATGCAGCCACTGTGCCGGTCACCTTCTTCACCGCCTGGTATGCAATTAAACACCTTGCAAATATGCAGCCCGGAGAACGTATTCTGATCCACGGAGCCGCCGGCGGTGTAGGACTTGCCGCCATACAGATAGCATCAGCGCTGGATCTTGAAGTTTATGCCACTGCAGGCAGTGAGGACAAACGTCATATGCTGCAGATGCTTGGTGTTGAACATATCTATGACTCCCGTTCTGTTGCATTCCATGATCAGATCCTTTCCGATACTGGCAGCCAGGGCGTGGATGCCGTGCTTAACTCTCTTGCCGGTGAAGGCATTGATCAGAGTATCCGCCTGCTTCGTCCTTTCGGACGTTTTCTGGAGCTTGGCAAAAGAGATTTCTACGCAGACAATACTCTCCGCCTGCGTCCTTTCCGCAACAACATAAGCTTCTTCGGCATTGATGTAGACCAGTTCATTAAAGAACGTCCTTCTCTCGGACAGAAGCTCTTCACAGAAATCATGGAGCACTTCACCAGCGGAGAATTGCGACCGCTTCAGTACAGTCTCTACACGGCAGATGAAGTTGAAAACGCCTTCCGTGCCATGCAGCAGTCGCGGCACACAGGCAAAATCATCGTCGAGCCGCCTCTGGAATCAGATCACCAGACAGCTGACAATGACATCATGCTTCCGGTCAGATCCGACGGTACCTACATTATTTCCGGAGGTCTCGGAGGTTTCGGTATGGTCACGGCAAAACGTCTTGCCGAACGCGGTGCCGGAGCTCTTGTCCTCATAGGAAGAAAGGGGACTACAGAAGAAAACTCGAAGACTCTTACAGAACTCAGTACCCTGGGACTGTCTGAAGGAGCAAGGCGTAATGTAGTGGCACTTGCCCAGGATATTACAGATTATGACAGTCTGATTTTCAGACTTGACAGGATCATGTCCGGACTTCCTCCTCTCAGAGGAATTATCCATGCGGCTGCAGTGCTGGATGACGGAATGATCACCGACATGACGCCGGAGCGGATGGAAAAGGTCATGGCTCCGAAACTTGCGGGAGCATTCAATCTCCACCGCTACAGTCTGAACAAGAATATCGATTTCTTTGTCATGTATTCATCCGCGACAACACTTCTTGGCAATCCTGGCCAGATGAACTATGTTGCCGCAAATATGGGACTGGAAACACTGGCAGCTCTGCGGCGGGGCATGGGACTTCCTGGTATTGCAGTAGGCTGGGGTGCCATAGGTGATGCAGGTATGCTTACACGCGATAAAAAAGCTCTTGATTCTCTGATCAGAGTTACCGGCATAACTCCTCTTAATTCATCTGATGCCCTTGATGTACTTGAAAAACTGCCACGGAGCTGTCATCCGGCCACTGCCATTCTCATAGCAGACTGGAAACGCCTTTCACGTCTGCCTCTCGGGCGGATACCGAGATTTTCACCTCTCAGATCCGGCGACAGCGGCAATGAGGGACAGGATATTTCTCTGATCAGCATGATCAGAAATCTTCCTCCGGAAAAGGCTCTTGCCAGTGTTACAGAAGCGGTGACCGCCACTGTCGCAAGAATTATGCGGGTGCCTGTTTCTTCCATCAAATCAAGCAAACCTCTGGCTGACATGGGAATGGATTCGCTTATGGCTGTTGAGCTTGTCGTAGCTCTTGAGGAACGCCTTGAGGGTCAGTCTCTCATGGGCGGACTTACATCCGGTGCCTCCATCCATGATATATCGGTTCGGATCATATCTCTGCTGGACAGCGAAAAATCCGGAGATAATGACATCCGGACAGCAATGCAGAGCAGTCACAGCATTGTTGTCAACGATACCTTTGCTGACAGGGTGTTAAAGGAAATGGACAATCAGAATGAGTGAAATAAAAAAACGTTTCGGCATCAGCAGGGAAGACAAGGTCCGTCTTCTTGCAGCCATGCGGGGACAGAATGCAGTTGCAGCGGTTCAAAGTCGCACTGCCTCCCGCCAGATCCCGAAGGAATGGCTTCAGTTTGACACTCTGCCAGGCTATACGGAAATCAGAGTACAGAAGGCTGTGGCAAAGCAGACCGGACTTGAAGATGTCTACTATGCTCTTCATGACGGCATGGCAACAAATCATACAAGCATAGCAGGTCGTGATATGCTGAATTTCTCCAGTTATGACTATCTCGGTCTTAACGGAGATGCCAGAATACAGAACGCTGCCGCAGAAGCGGCCCGCCACTACGGGATGTCGGCATCAGCCAGTCGTCTGACTGCAGGTGAGCGTCCGCCCCACAGACTGCTGGAAGCCGCAGTTGCGGATCTTTGCGGTACTGAAGACAGCATCTGCTTCGTCAGCGGTCATGCAACCAATATGTCCACACTTGGCTGTCTTTTCAGTTCAAGAGACGCCATCTTCTACGATGCCCTTTGCCACAATTCTCTGCTTCTGGGAGCCGCTCTCTCCGGTGCCGCCCGTTATTCATTTCCCAACAATGACATGGATGCCCTTGTCAGCCTGCTTAAAGAGCACAGATACAAACATCAGCGTGCAGTTATAGTAACCGAGGGACTTTTCGGCATGGACGGATGTCTGTGCGAACTTCCCCGCCTTGTTGAAATAAAGCATGAATTCGGATGCATGCTCATGGTGGATGAGGCTCATTCCATGGGCGTGGTGGGAAAAACCGGCAGGGGAGTCCGTGAGTACTTCAGTCTGAAGTCTGAAGACGTGGATATCTGGATGGGAACTCTCAGCAAATCATTCTGCGGATGCGGGGGGTACATTGCCGGAAGCAGGTTCCTGGTGGAATTTCTCAAATACAGAGCTCCAGGATTTGTCTACAGCGTTGGCATGCCTCCTGCCATGGCAGCGGCATCCTGCGAAGCGATACATATAATGCTGGCTGAACCGGAACGGCTTGAACGTCTCCACAGCAACAGCAAGCTCTTTCTTGAGCTGGCAAAAAAATCAAATCTTGATACAGGAAAATCCCAGGGATTTTCCATAGTGCCGATCATGGTGGGAGATTCCCTGTCGACCGCTTTTTTCTCACAGGAAATGAGAAACCGCGGCGTTCTTGCTCTGCCTGTCATATACCCGGGAGTCGAAGAAGGAAAGGCAAGATTGAGATTTTTTATTTCTGCCATGCATACAGAGGACGACATAAAAAAAGCTGTTGATGCAGCTGCCGAACTGCTTCCTGCAGCCAGAAAAAAGGCGGCGGAATATGCAAGGTGAAAAACGCAGTTTTCTCTTTCTCCAGGGTCCGCTGAGTCCGTTTTTCCGCAGGCTGGGCGAGGCACTGAGCGAAGCAGGATGTAGCGTAAACAGGATTAATTTCTGTGGCGGAGATGTATTCTACTGGCCGTGCGGCAATACCCACTGGTGGCAGGGACATATGTACGAGTGGCCGCTCTGGGTGGCGGAACTCATGGAAAAGTACAAAATAACAGATATCGTGCTGATGGGTGACTGGCGTCCCCTGCACCGCGAGGCAATCTGGTTGGCAAGACAGAAAGGAAACCGGATCTGGGTATTTGAGGAGGGTTATCTCCGTCCCGGATATATAACAATGGAGGAAGGAGGAGTCAATGCCTACTCGTCTCTTCCCCGCACCCCGGAAGCAGTTCATCAGATGGCTGAAAAAATTGATGAAACACTTCTTCCGGTTCCTTCTGAAGCTCCGAATCCAATGATCGGACGCGTGCTTAAAACAGCCTGGTACCATATAGGCAATGTAATTCTCTGGCCTTTCTTTCACCGGTACAAAACACACCGTCCCTACACCATTGGACGGGAACTTACCGGACATATTCCACGCTATCTTAACCGTCGCAAAAGAAGAAGACACGGTCTGGAGGTTACAAAAGCACTGATAAAGGGAAAGATTCCATTCTATCTGATGCCGCTTCAGCTGGATGCCGATTCCCAGGTACGCCGTCATTCACCATTCACAGGAATGCTGGAATGCATGGCCATGGTTATAACAAATTTCGCACGTAATGCACCTCCCGGCTCATTTCTTGTATTCAAGAACCATCCTCTGGACAACGGTCTTCGCAACTACAGACGCTATATGAGATCCCTCGGCAGAGCCACAGGTTGCTCGGAGCGTCTCCGTTTCGTGGAGGAGGTAAGAGCGGAACAGCTGTGCCGCAAGGCCAAAGGTCTGGTACTGTGCAACAGTACCATCGGAATGACAGCTCTCAGCATGAACAAGCCGGTTTTCTGCGTAGGAGAAAGCATCTACGCTATGCCGGGTCTTGCCGTAAACGAGCATCAGATGCCTCTTGCAGAATTCTGGAACAAGCTTCCGCCGCCTGATGAAAATCTGGTTAAGGAGTTTTTCAGTGTACTGCGGTATAAAGCTCTTATACCGGGCAATTTTTACTCACCGGAGGGCATACGAGAAGCCGTAAAGGCGTCTCTTGTCCGCATGGAACTGAACCAGGGAGATATCAATGACTGAAGATCCGGTATTTCGTCCCGCCACCGAAAGCGACGCATCCATACTTGCAGCAAAAATCACTGAAGTTTCACCCGATGTGGTAGACATTCTGCTTAAGGATCTCGTTCCGGGGATAAGCGCGGAAAGCCTTCTGACAATGACACTCAGAGATACATCTTCCCACTACAGTTACAAAAACTGTGTTCTGGCAGAAATCGAAGGAAAAGCTGCAGGTCTGTTGTTTGCCTACCCTGCGGAAAATCAGAAAATTCCGGCCATTATGGAAACTACTGTTCCGGCACAGCGTCTGGATCCTGTCAGGGAAATACTGACTGCCGGTGAACCGGACAGTCTCTATGTCAATACACTGTGGGTAGATCCGGACACGCGGGGCCAGGGCCTTGCTGACGCCCTCATCGATTATGCATGCTTCTGGGCGGAAAGCCTCGGTCTGAAATATCTGAGTCTCTTCTGCTGGCGTGACAATTCCCGGGCGGTTTCCTTTTATCACAGACAGGGTTTTAAAGCAGTCCGTGAAATAACAGCGCTTGGGACTCTCTCAAAGTTTCATGACAGAGGCGATCTTTACGTTCGTACTCTGGGAGATGATGATTGAACGCGGTAGTCTGGTGCTGTGTTTTCATGCCCGTGGTGGCGATCCTGCACCGGATTGCAACAGACGGAAATCTGCCCTGCCGTCCGGTTTTTGCAGACTTTGCCTCGTCTTTTATTTACTCCTGGATGTTCTCCCTGGTTTTCTGTCTGAGTCACCGTCCTCCCTTTGCAGCACTGACTTCTCTGATGATGCTTGCAGGTCTGTGGATTGCTAACAATGCCAAAAGAAAGGCTCTTCGCAATGAACCGCTGGTGATCACTGATCTTGCTCTGGCATGGCAGGTCATACGTTTTCCAAATCTGTACCTGCCGTTTCTGCCCTGCAGATTGCTGATGCTGGGAGGACTGGCATGGACGGGCGTAACAGCAGTAGCGTGGATATTCACATCACCGGAAGACATGGCATACGGCTGGTGGATATTCACCGCAGTTCCTTTCTTCCTGCTGATCCTTCTGAAAACTCCTTTGGGAACTGTTGCAGATAAATTTCTTATATCGATTTTCCCGCTTAAGTTTGATCCCGTAACTGATGCCCGCAGCTACGGACCGATAGGTGCATCATTTCTTCACACCGCCTGGCACTTAAGTCACAGACCTGACAGCGGGATTTCAAATACAAATACAAATACAAATACAAATACAAATACAAATGCGAATGCGGAGTCAGGCTGTACCTGGATGGAAACAGGATGGAAATCTGTACTGATAAAAACACTGAAGGATCCTGAAGATCCGGCTGATCAGCGAAATCTCCCCAATATTTTTCTTGTACAGGCTGAATCCTTCTGTGATCCAAGAATATTCTCCGAAGCAGTCCCCCGTGACATTCTGAAAAACTGGGATCTGCTGCGTTCCGAGGGTCAGAGCGGAAACCTGCTGGTAAAATCCTTCGGGGCCTACACTCTGCGAACAGAGTATGCTGTGCTGACTGGCACTCCGCCATCCTCCATGGGAACCTATGCCTTTTATCCATATCTGGGGGCTCTTAATGCGAAAGTCTGGTCCATGGCTGCTTACCTGCAGAATCTCGGATACCGTACCATATGTCTGCATCCTTTTCACGCAGAGTTCTTCTACAGAAATAAAGCCATTCCCAATATGGGATTTGAAGAGTTCACCACTCAGGAAAAATTTCCTCACAGCGAAAGATGGGGACCGTATATCAGCGATAAAAGCGTAGCACTGTCAATGACAGATCTTCTGAAGATCGATGACAGACCAGTGTTCTGCTTTGCAATTACCATGGAAAATCACGGACCGTGGCTGGAAGGACGACTGAAAAATGAGTTTGAAAACGGAGACGCTCCGAATATTTCAAATCTGGATAAACAGATCAGCCGATATCTTGCTCATCTGGCAAATGCTGATCAGATGATAGGAATGCTGAAAGACGGTCTCAGCCATTCAGACAGACCGGGTGTTCTGGGATGGTACGGAGATCATCTGCCTAATCTTCCGCAACTTATAACTCCGGGAGAAACAGCTACACCGTACCTGATATGGAAAACAGATTCTGATTCAAACAGGAAAATCCTTCTGAACATCAGACCTGAGGAAATGGGAGGATATCTCCTCAGCACCGAAAAAGATCTGGTAAAAGTCCAAAAAACGGAAAGATAAACCGATACAGTTTCATAACCAGCTCCATGCAGCAGCATCCCGATGCTGAAATGAAAACCTGACCAGACTGGCAGAAAATATATCAGGATGAGCTACAGCCAGCCGTCTCTTCTGTAGCCCTCAGCCGCCTCTTTCATTCCGCTTTCCAGATCTACAGCGGGAATAAATCCCAGTTCCTTCACAATCCTGCTTCCGTCACTGATCCAGCCGTCCTGCTTTGCTTCAAGATATTTATCCATATTCCACTGAGGAGCCTGACGCAACCCCCTTCCTCTGATCCTGCGGAGAATAAAATCAAGTGCGATTCCGGTGAAAGAAGTTACAGCCGATGACAGAGCGATTAACGGAAGCGGAATGTGAAAAACATGGATCCTTCGCCACTCCGAACCCCCGCAGATCTTGTTGACAGCAAAACCCATTGCACGATAGAACTGATCCATGGTATAGACGCAGCCGTCACTTACATGATAGGTTCCAGCTGCATCAGGACGACAAACACATAAAACAGCGCTTGCCATATCATCAGCGTGAATAATACTGACAGGAAAAATTCTGTTCCATCCTGGACAGAAGGCAACCCCGATTTTTGCACCTTTAAACATGGGAAGAAGTCCTCTGTCACCGGAACCGTATATAATCGGCGGACGGAGTACAACCAGAGCACTCCCCAGTTCACGTCCAAGAATTTCCTCCACAAGAAGCTTAGACCAGCCGTATGCAGAAACAGGAGCAGGTTTTTCCGTTTCAGATAAACCGGATCCCAAAGCACAGGGACCAGCAGCAGCAATACTCGAAACAAGTACAAAACGAAAATCGTCATTCAGTTTGCCTGAAGATCTGAGTCTTCTGACTGAACCGGCAAAACTTCTGGCTATGGCAGTATTTGTGTTCAGATAATCCTTTCGGCTGATACCAAACAGCAGTGCAGCCATGTGGATTACAATGTCCTTTCCTGCCACCGCATCATCCAGACCGCTGCCTGTTTCAAAATCAGCGTACAATACAGTGATACCGTCAGGCAGGACAGAGGTATCAGATGAATGTCTGACAAGACAGGTAACATCAGCTCCGGCTTTAATGAGCACAGGAATAAGATGCCTTCCGACAAAACCTGTTCCGCCGGTAAGCAGAATCTTCTTTCCTTTCATAAATGAAAACTGACTGAAATTGCCAAATGACATGATCAGAACTCCTCCGATTGAAAAAATCTGCAGAGCAGCACAATTTAACATAAAAGCTGGTATTATCAGGCGTGATTTTACTGCTGACGAATTTAATCTGTTATGAAAGAATCCAGATGAAGCCGTCAGAAAGCACCGAGATACAGTCACGACCATTTTACATTTGTCAGAAAACAACTGAAACTATTCTTTCAGTCTGCGTAAATATTAATCATCACATGACGATATTGACGTAAACGCCTTTCCCTCGGGAAAGCATTTTAATTCGGATCATGCAAAATCCAAAAATATCGTGCTGAAAAAAGAAAGCCAGATCAGCTCATGATAAATAAAAAACCGAAACATATCTATGTTTGCTGTGATCCTGGAGCTCAAAATTACGTGAATTCAAGCAAATTATGACAGATCAAGTCTAAAATTTTTTCAAAGAATGTCATATAATCAATTTGTTTTGCAACATTCAATGACAAGGAACTGGAACTATGAAAAAAGCAGATCTCAGCAATATAAAGAATCACAAGATACTGTTTCTTGGCAGATCATGCGAAAAAATAGAAAAGAAATTCCAGGAAATGAATATTCCATACACCAGAACAGAGGATCCGGTAACTGATGCATTTGTTAAGGATGGAAAATTTACCTTCGGCGTATCATACGAGTATGATCATATAATTCCAAAGGACGTAATAGAATGTTTTCAGGGAAGACTGGTAAATCTGCACCGGTCTTTTTTACCATGGAACAGAGGTTCAAATCCCAATTTATGGAGTTTTGCCGAAAAAACTCCATGCGGTGTAACAATCCATGCGGTAGATCCCGGTATCAATACAGGAGACATACTTCTTCAGAAGCAGGTTACATTTGACAGCATAAGTTCAGAATCTACTCTCTGCTCCACAGACAGGATACTGGCAGAAGAAATCGAGGGTCTTTTCTGCAAAAATTTAAAAACAATAATCCAGGATCGCTTTGTAAGACGCAAGCAGACAGGAAGCGGATCATATCACAGCAGACAGCAGACTGAAGATTATATGTCAAAACTTCCAAAGGGCATCGATACACCGGTAAATATAATAACTTCCGCCGAATAGTTCGTTTTGTTCAACTTTATGATTTATCAAGTTTATTTCTGGATCAACACTATTCCATAACAGAGCATTAAATTTTCACAAAACATAATTTATTCTGTATTTCTAATAATAGATTTCCTGTGATCGCCAGACAGACGTAAAAGTGTTTCAGGGAAAATCACGAACAAAATGCTGAGTCTCAATTACGCAAAGCTGAATTGACAGTTCTTCCAGTTATCCTCTGCTTGAATGCAGGGGATTCCTGCCAGTTCCCCCGGCAAGTTTCAGACTACTCTCGGCGGGTTCTTGCTGCCGACCGGCAATACGGTTCACTTCACAAGTTCAACGGCTATGCCATAACCTGATTTGCCGTCATTGAGAATGACACAGTCTATCTCTGTTGGCAGGAAAGAGTATACCTGATTTCAGACCTTATATCATATCCACGCTGAAGGACGTGTTTTTTACGGTACGATCAGATAAATCCTTTTGCTGCTTGAACATAACCGCCGAAAATAATAAAATTCACCAGATATTTATAAATTTGCCATTTGTCACAAAAAAGAGAATTTAAATGAATTCCCCATCACAAAACAGCAACGCTAATCATGTTCAAAACTGCATATGTCTGTCACCTGAAGGTATTGCCAAAGCCAGTGAAGATATAACCTGCCACAAGGTCAGCAAGCCTGCATTGAAAGCGCTGCTGCTGGCAATTAACGCAGGAGCGTTTATTGCCCTCGCTTTTATGTTCTATACCACGGCTCTGGCAGACGGACACGGGAAACTGGTTGGCGGCCTCTGCTTTTCTCTCGGACTGATGCTGTGCATAATTATGGGCGGTGAGCTGTTCACTTCCACTACCCTCACGCTGGTCGCAAAATGCTCGAAACTGACTACATGGAAGGAACTTGTTAAAAACTGGATCCTTGTATACACAGGAAATTTCATCGGAGGGATCCTTATTGTTCTGCTGATGATGCTGTGCCGGCAGTATGACGCCTTCGGCGGAGAATGGGGAAAAATCATACTGAACACAGCCCTGCACAAAATTTCGCATATGCGTCCCGATGAACCGTACATCATCGGATTTACTGAAGCCATGTGCATGGGAATATTCTGCAATATTATGGTATGTGCGGCAGTATGGATGAGTTTTGCAGGAAAAACTCTGACAGACAAAATGCTGGCAATGATCTTTCCTGTGGGTATGTTCGTCGCATCAGGATTTGAACACAGCATCGCAAATATGTTCATGATCCCTGCAGGAATAGGAATTGAGAATTTTGCCGGTGCTGATTTCTGGATCAGAACAGGTCTTGATCCTGAAAACTACTCCAGACTGACTGCTGCTAATTTTTTCATAAACAATCTGATCCCTGTAACAATCGGCAACATCATCGGAGGCGGACTGATGATAGGTGTGTACAACTGGTATGTAAACGTCAGACTGTCACACGAATAGAGAACAGTTAAATTTCACACATACAGAATTTTACAGTCAGGGTAAATCACCGCACTTTTTGTACTTTGTTTCCAGAAGATTACAGAAACTAGCCTGCAGTGATTTCTCTGATTTTCTTTCTGTCCACATCGTAACGCCGGCAGAACTCATCCATGTCCTCACCTGAAGTTATGAGCATAACCTCCCTAAATTTTCCGTTTTTTCTGCTGCAGAAGCCTGCAACCTTTTCTCCGGTACAGATCCCGATCCTCAGCACAGGCTCTTCAGCTTCCGGATCATACGGTGTTACCTGTTTTCTGCCTCCAAACAAAAAATCAAAAAATCCCATGGCTCAATCCCTGTCAATAACCATCATCATGCATCTTCTGCAGTCAAATTCCAGTCTGAAAACCTTTGTTCCAATCATCAGCTCCAGTGGCTCCGGCTGACGTTTCAAATTGTATTTTTCACACATTCCAAAACAGTATCGAAGACACTGTCTGCAGTACATCAGTACAGCCTTCTTCCTTTTCTCAGACTCATATGCAGTACCGGGAGTGCTGCATCCGTGCTCCTTGTAAAACTTCTCCGAGAGACTGTTATATACATTCAGCTGATAACCTCCCCTTCTTTCTTCTGCCGGAAGTTCATGCATACCGGCTCCTGACGGTTTCGATACCGGCTTCCTTACAGGAGCATCATTCTGCAGCACAAGTTTTTCCAGAAGTTCGTGGCGTAAACTGTTAAGACGGCTTACCGGAATAAACCACCCGTAGCTGCAGTTCATTACAAGATCAGCAGGATAAAAATATGTGCCACCAAGACGAAGGAGTCTGGTTTTGATATTTTCAAGCTGACCGGCAGGATCCTTTGCTTTTTCCAAAGATGTCTCCTTCAGCTCTACAGTCGCCTCGGCTCCCGTTTCGTCACGACCGGACAGAACAAAACCGTTTAAGGTCTCTGTAAATTCCAGATACAGAGCAAGTGTTCTTCTGGACGCTCCGTTCCTGGAAACATCTCTTTCAAATTCAGCATCCTTGTTGCGGTAAAGTTTCACGCCAGGCTTCAAATCAGCAGGGATCTGAAATATCTCCAGAGTATTTCCCTTTGCAGTACTTATTCTGAATCCCTTAAGCTCGCCGCCGGCAAAATAGTTACACTTGTCACCGTTATGCAGTTCACTTTCAGGCATGAGTCTGACGGTAATTCTGTTGCCCCGGCAGCCTGTTACCTCAGCCACCTGCTGACCAACAAATTTCGGCGAATCGAAATTTGCGAAATTTGAATGAGCTCCGTGAAGACAGTACTCGGTAAATCCGCGGTTGAAACTTTTGGATACATCAGGTACAAAGCTGCACTCAGTCCTGCCGAAGGAGCTGCGGACATACTCCTGGCGCCGTTCAAATATCTGATCAAGCTGTGAACGGTACCATGCAGTAACATTTCTGACATACCCTTCATCCTTCAGTCTTCCTTCAATTTTGAAGGATCTGATCCCGGCATCAAGCAGTTCTTCCAGATTGGCGGTATGGTTAAGATCCCGGAGAGACAGAAGATACCTGTTCCGCGCCAGATACTCTCCTGAAGCAGTTCTAAGACTCATGGGAACCCTGCACAGCTGTGCACACTCCCCCCGGTTGGCACTTCTTCCTGTAACACACTGACTTACGTAGCATCTGCCGCTGACACTGGCACAAAGAGCTCCGTGAACAAAGAATTCAAGTCTGATGCGATCAGCAGAACTGCTGATCTCCCGTATCTGATCTATGGAAAGTTCCCGTGCAAGAACCACCTGGCTGAAGCCTGCTTCTTCAAGAAACCTGATCTTAGGCGGAGAGGAATTCTCCTGCTGGGTGCTTGCATGAAGCTCCACAGGAGGAAGATCCAGTTCCAGAAGCCCCAAATCTTGGATAATAAGAGCGTCTGCACCCGCATCATAAAGCTGCCATATCAGTTTTTCAGCCTCTCTTATTTCCTGATCAGAAAGAATGGTATTAAGAGCAACATGAACCTTTGCTCTGAAGCGATGAGCATAACTGCACAGACTGGATATATCCTCAATCGAATTACCTGCATTTACTCTTGCACTGAAGGATGGTCCTCCTATGTACACAGCATCTGCACCGCTGTCAACAGCGGCAATGCCGCAGTTCAGATTCTTTGCCGGTGCAAGAAGCTCAACAAAATGACGTCTGTTGTCAGAAAGCATAACAACCATCCATGCAGAGAAATGAAAAAAGTCAGAAAATCAGAACGGTTATCGGACTTTAAAACATTTCCCGCGCCGCTCTGACAAGGATAAATCAGGAAATAGACTCAGAAATGCTTTTCAGCACTGCAACGGGATCTTGAGCCCTGGTAACCGGTCTTCCTATTACAAGAAAATCAGAACCGTTGCGTACAGCATCCTCCGGTGTAACAATTCTGATCTGATCACCCGCGTCAGCTCCCTTTGGTCGTATTCCCGGAGTAACAAGAACAAAGTCTTTATCAAGAGACTCCCGCAGCATGGAAGCCTCCATGGCTGAACAGACAACACCATCCAGACCGCAGTCAGCAGTTAGAGCGGCAAGGCGGCGAACCTGCTCCTTCGGAGACACACTGATACCAATTTCAGCAAGCTGCTCTGAATCCATGGACGTCAGGACAGTAACAGCAATCAGATACGGGGCATCATTTCCATAGGGTTCAAGACTCCGCACCGCTGCATCCATCATCTTTCTGCCACCTGACGCATGAACATTAACCATCCAGACACCAAGATCTGCAGCAGACTTTACTGCCATTGCAACAGTGTTCGGAATATCGTGAAATTTAAGATCAAGGAAGATCTCATACCCCAGATCCATAAGTTTTCGTACAAGAGCCGGACCGAAACGGGTAAACATCTCTTTACCTATTTTCAGTCTGCATAATCCCGGATCTGCAGAATCGGCAAATGCCAGCGCATCCTTCTCCTCCTGAAAGTCCATGGCTACAATTATGCGCGGATCTTTTTTACTCATGACAAAACCTCGGATAATAATATTTACATAACAGATAAGATAAAGAAACGATCAGTCTCCATCAAGTCCCTTCAGTGGCTTGACAGTGTTCCATTCATTGCAGGAAGGACAGTTCCAGAACATGGTTCGGGAAGCAAAACCACAGTGCCTGCATACAAATGTCTTGTGTAGAGCGATTTCTGTGGATACAAGATTCTGAAGCATGCTCAGACTTTCCTTCGCCTCCTGATCCTTTGCACTGCGTATCTGATAATTCATCAGTCTTTCAAAAACTCTGAGGGATGCTCTGCGTTTAAGATTCTGCAGAACAAAACTTCCAGCCGTTTTTAAATCGTACTGGTCCAGAACAGAAGCGATTTCAAGAACCAGAGAGGCGGAGTCAGATTTTTCTACCCAGCTTTTAAGTACATCCAGATATTTTTCATTTTCAGCTGGCAGACGGAAACACTTGCGCAGCACCGGAATAGCAATCATTACAGCATCGGGATCAAGTTCCGGTATATTGCTGATAAAAGAAAAAGCCTCATCTAAATTTCCGTTATCAGCAAGAAGAGACGAGAGCATGATAGCGGCTCTGGAGCAATGGGGATCAACATGAAGAGCCTTTCTGAGGAAAACTTCAGCCTCGGGAAGTTTTCCGGAATTTCTGCTGTCAACAGACTTCTCGCAAAGAAACTGAGCCCGATAGGAGCGTGTATATTTTTCCGTAAGAGAAGATTCGTTACGATGAATTATTTCAAGAGCAAAATCCCAGTCACCCAGTTTCTGATGTATTTTAATCATCAGCTTCAATGCTTTTATACGAATTTCGTCATCGTATTTAAGTTCCTGAAGCAGAGAGACGGCCTTGTCATACAGACCTACAGCAATATAATCCTTTGCAAGCTCATAGGAAGCAAGATCAAGTTTGATGCGGGGAAGACTGGAATTAAGAAGTCTGGTATGTATCTGAACAGCCTTTTCAACATCGCCGCGGGTGCGATAAACCTCGGCAAGAGCAAGGTTGGCATCAAAATTTTCTGAATCAATATGAAGAAGATCTACAAGGACTTCCGACGCCTTAAGTTTCTTGTTAGCCAGGAGAAACCGCACTCCTGACATGAGTTTCTGTGCGCGGTTCGATTCCTCCTTTTCAATACCATGTCGGGCATAACGAAATCCGATATACCATCCATACATTACTGCCAGAGGCAGAAGGAGGAAAAGAAGTTCAAGCATAATTTTCGTCAGTTATCAAAGGTAGATGCCGGACGGGAAGATTTACTCTTTGAAGACGGTCTGAAGATAAACCTGAAAAAAAGCACTACTGCATGGAAAAACTGAGATAAAAGAAAACCGGCTGTAAAAGCGACGGCTCCAAAGGTCGCAACTGATGTCTTTACTTTGACAACAAGAAGATTTATTTCAATCTCGCCGGTATTTAAAAATCCAAAATACAAACCAAGAGTTACCAGCAGAACAATAAAGAGCAGAGCTAACACAAACCTCAACATCGCACAATCCTATGACAATTCTTAAGTTAAGATTATACAATATGACCATGATTAACAATAGAGAGAACAAACTAATTTCTCATCTCTTCAGGATATCTGCATTATGATGAGGATTGGTCTATAGATAATCAAAGGCAGTCATGAAATGTATCAGAATTACAGCAGGGAAAACCGGGATAAACTGCAGAGAATGAAATGAACTGTGGATAAAAAAAACAAGTCAGCATCCATGCCAATCGAAACCTAAATATAAAAATCCCGCAATACTGCAGATGCGGGGTTATCATTTTAAATATTCCAAGACACTTGGGAAGGTTCTAAACGATACAGGAAACAGGACTAAAAACCATCAGTTTCAGACTGATCTTTCTGGGAAGGGTTATACTTTCCATTGATGCGAAGATTAAGTTCCTTGCCAGGCTTGAAAAAAATGACTTTTCTTTCAGGGATATTCACACTCTCGCCGGTTTTTGGATTGCGACCGACTCTGCTCTGCCTGATTCTGAGAGAAAAACACCCGAATCCGCGGATTTCTACCTTCTCTCCATTGTTAACTCTTTCAGCAAGATAATCAAATATTTCATTCACACACTCGCTAACCTTATACTCATCGAATACGTCATTCGTCCTGGTCAGCGAAGAAATCAATTCAAGTTTAGTCATTTTTCATCCATAAAATAGATTTTCTAAGGATATTGCTACACACTTTTGACATCACCCAGACTAAAGACAGGAGATTCCTACTAACTCCCACAGCAAACTGCAGACTACTCTCTGTGGGTTCTTGCAGCTGATCTCCATTGAGTTTCACTTCACAAGCTCTACAGATATGCCCTAGTCTGATTTTCCGTCATTGAAAAAGTCGAAGTCTATCTCTGCTAACAAGAAAGGTTATGCCAAATTTTATGTCTTATATCCACGCCCTAAAGGACGTGGTTTTACAGCAAGATCAGATAACAGATTTATCGGATCAGTATTCTGATTATTTAGTTATGACTGGAATAAAAAACCAGAAAACCCGGAATCCCAAAGAAACTGATATCAATGTTTGAATCAAACCCCGGAGCGTTTAAACCCCAAAATACTATAATTTAAATAGTCTAATAAAATATTATTGAGATTCAAGCAACAGAGAAAACCTGCGTTCCTGCAATTTATGAACTTAACTCTGTTCCCCTTTACACCAAACTTCGGCATAGTTCATTTCTGACATGAAACGGTCACATATGAGTCCACAAATTATTCCACATTATAGTAAATAAATTGACTCTGTTCAACAAAAGTGTTGATGTCACAGAAACGCATTACGTTTCATAAAGTATTTATATTTTTGAACTTAAAAAAGTAAAATTTTTCGTTCATATAACTTTATGATTTATCATGCTTATTTATGGATCAACACTATTCCATAACAGAGCCAATAAATTAAAAATCAAAACATTTTTAAAAACAGTCCAATAATATTGGACTTTACTGCTGTACGTTTTTTAAACCAATATTTTCATATTTTACCAGTTTTCTTCAGCAAAAAAAATTGACTGACAGAACCCCTTATACACCAAATGATTCTGCCCATTTTATAAATCAGAAAATTATTATGCATACAGGTGCATATCAGATTGATGCACTAATCGGTTTTATCGCTTTAAAGAGTAACAGTTTCCTGGGGTAAGCATTGCCCGGTACTTCATTCGCAAACTATTCCCTGGCATCTCTTCTGAAGTTAAGATCTTCATTTGGTGCTGCCGCAGTGAGATGAAATCCTAGTCAGATTGTCTTAGCCAGAACATTTTAAATCACCAAATTTCCTGTGACTGACTGTTTTCTGCAGAATCTCGCAACGCAAACAAAAAAGGGGACACTGACAGCCCCCTCTTTAATCACATTTTCATGTTAGACAAACAGTGTATTACTCACCCTTTGCAGCCTTAAATGCTTCCATCATAGTGTTATTGCCTTCACTGATTTCCTTATTTCTGGCCTTGGCGTTTTCGATTACCTGCTTCTCTTCAGCCTCATCCTTTGCCTTGATAGAAAGAGCTATCTGACGTGGCTTACGCTCTAAGCCTACAAACTTGGCTTCAACTTCCTGACCTTCGGAAAGTACCTTGGTAGCGTCATCGATAGGATCAGTTGAAATATCAGAAACTCTGATATAACCTTCAACCTTGTCACCCAGATCCACTACTGCACCGCGAGGGGTAACAGAAGTAATTACACCCTTAACAATGCTTCCCTTCTTGTTCTCGGAAATAAACTTGTTAATAGGATCATCCTGAAGCTGAAGCTGCTTGATGCTGAGAGATACCTTCTCCTGCTCCGGCTGAATATTGCGGATAGCTGCAGTAACCTCATCACCCTTCTTGTAGTTGTGAATAGCCTGATCAGCAGGAACATTCAGAGAAATATCAGAAAGATGAACAAGACCGTCGATGTTGCCCTCAAGACCGATGAACATACCGAAATCAGTTATGGACTTGATCTTTCCGGTAACCTTGTCGCCTTGCTTGTACTTGCTTGCGAACTCTTCCCATGGATTTGGCTTGCACTGTTTCAGACCGAGAGAAATACGTCTGTCTTCAGCATTAACGTCAAGTACCTTGACCTCTACAGACTGACCGATATCAACGAACTTGGCAGGATTGATGTTCTTGCTGGTCCAGTCCATTTCAGATACGTGAACAAGACCTTCAACTCCTGGCTGAAGTTCAACAAAGCAGCCGTAATCAGCAATATTGGTAACCTTGCCGGTAACCTTGGTGCCGGTTGGGTAACGCTCTGCAATGTTTGTCCATGGATCTTCTGTAAGCTGTTTGAGACCAAGGGAGATACGGAGGCTAGGCTCCTTGATAACCTTGAGAACCTTAACTGTGATTTCATCACCGACATTAACGACTTCGCTAGGATGCTTAACACGCTTCCATGCCATATCGGTAATGTGCAGAAGACCGTCAAGACCGCCAAGATCAACGAATGCACCGTAATCAGTGAGGTTCTTAACAGTACCCTTTCTTTCCTCACCCTCGGTAATGTTCTGAAGTAGCAGATCTCTCTCTGAGGAGTTTTCCTTTTCAACAACTGCCTTGCGTGAAACAACTACATTGTTGCGCTTCTGATCAATCTTGATAACCTTGAACTGAAGAACGTTGTTGGTATCAACCAGTTCCTCATCACGTACAGGTCTGGTATCCACCAGAGAACCAGGAAGGAATGCCTTTATATTGCCGCACATAAGCTCAACAGTGAAGCCGCCCTTAACCTTCTGGTTGATAACACCTTCAACAATAGCCTTATCTTCGTAAATCTTCTCAAGTTCATTCCAAGCCTGAGTCTTTTTGGCCTTTTCATGAGAAAGCTCAGTTGAACCTGTTTCATTGGCATAAGATTCAACCATAACATCTACATCATCACCAACGGCAATGGTAAGTTCTCCGGCTGCATTCTTGAACTGAGCAACATCCATATATGATTCGGACTTGTATCCGGCATCAACAATTACATACTTGTCAGTTATTCTGATAACCTTTCCTTTCTGGATATCGCTAGATTTAGGTTGATCCTTAATCGAATCTTCAAAGAGTTCAGCAAATGATTCTGTCATAAAAATAAATTCTTAAAAAAATAAAACCCAACATCTTTCCATGACGTCGGTGCCATAAAAAAATCCATCATTCCCTTGATGGAATACCTCTGCTACGCAAATCATTCCCGGACGGAACAATCACTTTAACAGCCGTGCTATATTATCACCTGTAAAAAAAATATACAACCAAGCTCAGAACTATTTTTCTGCTCCGGATTCTTCCAGGATCTTCAGCCCCACAGACCGTTTTTCAGATTCACGTCCGGTCTCAGGCAGATACAGAATCAGACTGTCTAATTTCCGGATGCACAGTTCAGATGGAAGCACTGTCCTGCCCGGAAATTTATCAGTTCAGAAACTTTATGCTACAGAGGAACGATATTCCGCCCGGCAGCCAGTTCCAGAATTCTGCTCACAACCTCAGGAACAGTCATGCTGGTGGTATCAACTGTTACTGCGTCGTCTGCAGGTTTCAGCGGGGCTACAGGCCGGTTGCGATCTCTGTCGTCACGTATTCTGATTTCTTCCAGGATCTGTTCCAGAGGCTGCGGATTGCCGTTGCTCTTCTGCTGAAGATAGCGTCTTCTGGCTCTTTCTTCCGCCGAAGCATCAAGGAAAATTTTAAGTGTGGCTTCCGGAAATACGACAGTTCCCAGATCTCTGCCGTCTCCTACAAGCCCTGGAGCCTGCTGAAATGCTCTCTGTCGATCCAGCAGAGCTGCTCTGACCCTTGGCAGAGCAGCCACTCTGCTGGCATTACTACCGGTTGTCTCGTTTCTGATTTCCTTTGATATGTCCACACCATCGAGAACAGCAGAAACCCCCTCTTCCACCGGAACAAAACTGAGATTCAGGCTGCGTGCGAGTTCGCACAGAGCATCTTCATCAGTAAAATCAACATTTCTCTTTAATGCCGCATAGGCAAGAACCCGGTATATGGCTCCGGAATCCAGAATATGAAAACCAAGTTTCTCTGCAACCAGTTTTGATACGGTTCCCTTGCCGCTTCCACCGGGACCGTCAAGTGTTATTACGGGTATCATCCGAATCTCTCCTCTAAGGTTTATTAAGTTATTCAAAATCCTGTCTGAACAGAATCAGACAAAACAGGAAAAAGAAAACACAGGCAGGATCGGTAAAACATGCATTCAGCGGGAACAGTCCGAGGCAACATCGAATAGCGGATTATCGTGTGCACAGACGAACACTGTCATCTGATTATGCGTGATTCAGCTTCATGTACGTCACTGCCATCCTCGTGAATAAGAAGTTTAACGTGCAGTCTGTTCAAACTCAACAGAGAAATCCGCTGGAAGCAGGTTTTAACTTTCCCCGGAATTTGAGTCTTTTTTCACGATCCTCTTGCGATTATAATACAGAGCAAAATTTCCAGACCGATGTTCCTGTATTCCGACACGGAACTGCGATTCCCGGTCAGAAAAAAAAATGAATAACAAATGTTCCGGCACATATCGGACTGCTTATGCAGACACCTATCCGGATCTGACATGAACGGGAATAACAAACAGAAAGAAGACTGGAATGCGGGATTATTGGTAATATCAGTATAGCATTTTAATTTGGACAGCCACATGAGTAAGATCGTAAAAATTGCTGAAGCAAAACTTCCCACAGTTTTCGGTGAATTTAAAATTGTCGGCTTCAGAGACACTTCAACTGACAAGGAGCATATAGCGCTTGTTATGGGTGATATGGAGGATAAGAGTCCCGTTCTGGCGAGGATACATTCGGAATGTCTTACCGGAGATACTCTGTTCAGTCTGAAATGCGACTGCGGATTCCAGCTGGAAGAAGCCCTGAAGATGATATCTGCCAAAAAAAGGGGGGTACTGCTTTACGTAAGACAGGAAGGAAGAGGCATAGGACTGCTGAACAAAATCAGGGCATACGCACTTCAGGATCAGGGACTTGATACCTATGATGCCAACGTGGCGCTCGGATTCAAACCTGATGAACGGAACTATGATATATGTGCAGAAATGTTCAAACTTCTTGGAGTAAAGGAAGTACGTCTTATAACAAACAACCCGGACAAACTGAATGCTCTGAGAGGTTACGGAATTGAAATTGCAGGCAGAGAACCAATAGAAGTAGGCAGAAACAAATACAACAACGGATACCTGGAAACCAAAAAAGCCAGATTCCACCATTTTCTGAGTGAAATGGACACTCACGGCAGGGATTCATAAGGCGCACCTGAAGCAGGATGACAGCGCTTCAGTGGTTACGCCTTACAATCCAGTAGATCAGTCCTGGCTCCTGCAGCTCTTAAGCATTGCGATCTCCCGACCGTACCCCGGAACATCATTAGGAGTTTCAAGATAAAAAGGGAGTTCCCTGAGTTTTGGATGGTTTATTATCCGGACTATGGCATCAAGTCCGAGAAGGCCTTCGCCGATACAGGCATGGCGATCCTTATGAGACGAAAAACCGAATTTTGAATCGTTCAGGTGGATTGCCTTAAGACGATCCAGTCCTATCAAAGAATCGAATTCTTCAAGAACCCCGTCAAGATCATTTGCTATGTCATATCCGCCGTCATATACATGACATGTGTCAAGACATACACCCAGTTTGTCAGCAGAAGCATTCCCGGACAGTTTTATTATCTCTGCTATCTCCTCGAACCGTCCGCCGATTTCAGTTCCCTTTCCTGCCATGGTTTCAAGCAGTATTACTGTCGGAGAGTCCACTTCAAGCAGTTTTTTAAGAAGTTCCGTGATATGACCGATACCAACATCCGCTCCCTGTGAAACATGACATCCAGGATGAAAGTTATACATGCTTCCCGGTATAAAAGCCAGACGCTCGAGATCATCTGTCATGGTATTTAATGCATATTCTCTCAGTTCCGGTTTGGCCGCAGCCGGATTCATGGTATACGGAGCATGAGCAAGAACAGGTCCTACGGAATATTCAGCTGCAAGACTGTTAAAAGCATCAATGTCTGCAGGATCAAGCGGCTTAGTTGCTCCTCCTCTCGGATTGCGGGTAAAAAACTGAATAACTCCGGCACCTATGCCTATAGCCTCCCTGATCATCGCCTCATAACCGGAAGAGATGGAAAGATGACACCCTATTTTAAACATAATTTTTCCGTTTTTACTGAATTTTCAGAACTGCACTGCGGTATTTCCTGTACCGGCAGACTGCAATCCCAAAGTTGAAAAAGAAACACGGACATATCTGCAGCAGATCCTAAAATCAGAGCAGCACAGCTTCAGTCAAAAGTCTAAACAAAAGGAGAAGGATCCCCCGCCCCTTCTCTTACAATCTGGTATACCTCATCCGACATATCAACCACTGTTGTCGGCTTGCTGGTCAGATAACCGCCGTCGACAATATAGTCAACAGCATAATCCAGCTCATCCTTAATCTGATAGGGATCGTTTTCAGCTTCGTCCCTGCCAGGAAGAATAAGGGTTGTAGACATTATGGGTTCACCCAGCTCAGCCAGTACCGCCATGCAGATGGCACTGTCAGGGATCCTGATTCCTATTGTCCTTTTTTTCTCCTGCATCACGCGGCTCGGAACGCTTTTGCATGCTCTTAGAATAAAGGTGTAAGGACCCGGAGTATAATTTTTGATAAGTCTGAACTGATTATTGTCAACAATGGCATACCGGGATGCCTCAGAGATTCCCGGACACACCAGAGTAAAATTATGCTTCTTATCCACGTTGCGGATCCTGCACACTCTTTCAAATGCTGCCTTGTTGTCAAGAACACAGCCCAGTGCATAACCGGAATCTGTAGGATAGGCTATAACACATCCGTCTCTGAGTGCATCCACAACCTGATTAACCAGTCTCGGCTGCGGATCAACCGGATGGATCACTATCATGCGGCTCAATTGTATATTCCCTCAAAACGTCTGTCTGTCCAGACCGGCTTCACTTCCGGCGGAAGACAGTAATGAATTCCAAGTAACCGATCTGCCGCATCCTTCTCTCCGTGGTAGTCGGAACCGAAGGAACCAAGCAAATCATATCTGACGGCAAGATTACTGATTCTTGCAGTGTTTTCAAATGTAAAATCTCTGAATTTTATAAAAGACGATTCCGATTCCGGATCCTGACTGGAAACAGATTTCGGATTCGGAGTTGTTATCTCTATTCCCTGACCGCCACATCTTCTGAAATCACGGACAAGTGCTTCCAGAATTTCTTCCCGTTTACTGTTACCGTTGATTCTTTTGTATCTCAGCGGATGAGCCAGAACAGGGAGACCTCCGGCTCCGAGAATAACCTTTATCACTTCATCGAAAGCCGTATATTCGACACTGTAACCTGCCTTACATCCATCACAGAGATATTTGTCCATGGCTTCTCCGATGTCCGCTGCAAAACCGTACCTGACAAGAAACGTGGCAAAATGCTTGCGATTGATAAAAGTATTACGGCGGTTCAGCTCGGCAACCATATCATTCAGTTCATTTTTCAGTCTGGACACACCCTTTACATTCTCAAGCAGTTTGTTGCGAACAAGTTCAGTTCTTTCATCTCTTTTCTGCTTGTGATTCGCCACCAGCTGTTTCAGTCCGGAATTATTCCTATCACAGAAAAGTCCGACAATATGTATCTTGCAGGAAAAACCGGGAATTGACCAGACAGATGAAAACTCAACTCCGGGTATCAGTTTCAGATTATACTGCTTCGCTTCTATCTCTGCCTCCATCTCATCTATGGCATTCATATTGTCATGATCTGTTACAGCAAGAACTCTGATCCCGGCATCCACAACTTCTTTCAGCAGATCCTTCGGATCAAGAATACCGTCGGATCTCAGAGTGTGAGTATGAAAATCAGACGGCAGAGGCGGTCTGCAGAAATCCTTAAGATCCCAGATATCCATGGCTTTTGCTCCTCCCAGCACAGAAACCCATACACAACGACAGACTGACATCGTAAATCAACAATTCACTTATCGTAAAAAGAAATTTTCAGCTGCAGTGAAAAAATAGACCTGCATAAAATTTTAATCTTCAGCAGGCAGCGAAAACAGCACTCTCAGGTAATTCTACACAATAGGTGCCAACGCGACAATTTTGTCTTTGCAATACCAAAGGCATCCCCGGCACCCCGGCAGAAAATAAGAGGAAAACCAATCTCCGTTTTTCATTCCCACTGTTTTCGTTTTTTTTCAAAACATGCTCAGACTTCGTATCGAAAGAAATATTCAGGACTCTGTTCATTATACATTCAGAATCACCGTGATAACTGAATTATACGCCTCATAAATTAGGACTCTATCCAATTTTTATCATAATGTAATTGATTAATCCGCTCCAAATAGTAGAATTTACTTGAATGGATGTTATAGTTCAGTCGGAATGATTACAGTATAACCAGTATAATTAATGGAAAGTCCGGTTGAATTAATTTTTTTAAAGGAATAACAGATAACTATGTCAGACAATAGTTTGCTTACTCTTAACAACGATATTTGGTTAAGTTTGACTGAAGAAGGATACATGGATCGTTTCCTCATAACTCTTTTCAATGATATGAAGGAAACCAAGGTTCGTGAAGTCACCAGCGTGACTGTAAGTGAAATTTCATCGTCTCCAGTAGCCGATAAAACCATAAAAAAGGGTGAGTATAAAAATTTAAGCGGTTTTTGTATCAACGCTCTGCTGGATTCTGTTCCTACTGAAGTGATTCTTCTTGATGAGGAGATCCCGTATCTTAAATGGTGGCATGACAAGAGTTTCTTCACTCTCAATTATTACTATGAGCATGCGAGAGCCATTGAAAACGGTTATGACGACATAAAGCAGCGTATGGTTGTATCGTTCCTTCTGGACAAAAATCTTAACCTGGATAAGTTTCATACTCTGAAGTATATTGACAAGCCGGATCCTGCAAATCCTGACAAGATGATACCTGATTATACGTTCTGCGTTCATGATCTTAATTTCCTGTGCATTCCAAGCGATAAAAACAACGAGACTCAGCTGTCCCTCTGGGCAAGTCTTCTCATAGCAACAGACATGAATGAGATCCAGAGAATAACTCAGAAGCAGATCAGTTAATATCTGATATACTTCGCAGAATCTAATACTGTCCCAATCTTCTGATTGGGATTTTTTTACCCTTCAGGTATGTGTGAATGCTCAAAATATAGCATTTTGAATAAGTTAAACAATACACATTGAGCATGCACAGTCTTAAAATATCATTGTGCGGATTTATTCAGTCACCACATGAATAATTCAGATTTCCTACAGTAACCAGTACACACAGAGGTCAATCATGTTTAAAAGAACAAAAATCGTGGCAACCCTCGGACCTTCAACCGATGATCCGGCAGTTCTTGAAAAAATGATCAAGGCGGGAGTAAATATGGTTCGTCTGAACTTTTCCCACTCCGTGCCGGAGGATCACCAGCGGAGAGTGGATGAAGTCAGAACTATTGCCAGAAAACTGAATACCTATGTGGCGGTAATGGGAGATCTGCAGGGACCAAAAATCAGGGTATCAACCTTCAAAAACGGCAGAGTGATCCTTCAGAAGCACCAGTCATTTGTTCTTGATGCAGAACTCGGGGCCGGTGAGGGTGACGAAACACAGGTTGGCATTGACTACAAGAAACTTCCCGAAGATGTAAAACCAGGTGACATTCTTCTTCTTGATGACGGAAAGGTACAGCTGATTGTAACCAGCATTCACGCAAGCCGCATCCATACCACGGTCTCTGTTGCCGGTCCTCTTTCGGATCATAAGGGAATAAACAAAAAGGGTGGCGGTCTTAACGCCAAGGCTCTTACTGAAAAGGACAGAGAAGATATAAAACTGGCCTCTAAACTGGATGTTGACTACCTGGCAGTATCCTTTCCTCACAGCAGCGATGATCTCAACCAGGCAAGGAGACTGCTTAAAGAGGCAGGATCTGATGCCAAAATCGTTGCCAAGGTAGAAAGAGCGGAAACAGTCCAAAACGACGAGGCAATGGAGGATATTATTCTTGCTGCCGATGTTATTATGGTTGCAAGAGGCGATCTGGGCATAGAAATCGGAGATCCGAATCTGATGGGTGTCCAGAAACGTCTGATCAAAAAATCACGTCAGCTGAACCGTGTTGTCATTACAGCGACACAGATGATGGAATCCATGACCAAGTCACCTCTCCCTACCCGTGCTGAAGTTATGGATGTTGCAAACGCCGTTCTCGACTGCACCGATGCGGTCATGCTTTCAGCAGAATCAGCAGTTGGTGAGTATCCTGTCGAAACAGTCCATTCCATGGCGGAGGTTATCGCCGGTGCCGAAACAGATCCTTCAATGAGTCAGTCCAGTTATCGCGTGGATCGGGAATTTGAAACCCCGGAAGAGACCATAGCCATGTCAACCATGTATGCTGCAAACCACCTTAAGGGTATAAAGGGCATAATCGCTCTGACAAGTTCCGGAGGCGTCGTCAGACTGATGTCCAGACTGAAATCAAGTCTTCCTATCTATGCCCTTTCAAAGCATGAAAAAACGCTTAACTGGGTTGCTCTTTACCGCGGCGTTACTCCGGTATTCTTCAATCAGGATGATAATCTTTCCCGCAAGGAAATAACACTTCAGGCCATAGCAAAATGCAAGGAACTGGGCTACTTCAATTCAGGTGACAAAGTTATCATGACCTATGGTGATCACATAGAGGAAGTAGGTTCAACCAATTCACTTAAGATTCTGATAGTAAAGTAGGAGCTGCAAACATAATGTCTCAGTTTTTCACCATATCAACAGGAGTGATAAACACCACTCCCATGGATCTGAGTGCAAACAGCAGTCTGATTCTGAACTGCATAAGAATGGCTTCCTCCGACGGAAGCCGTCTTGTACTACTGCCCGAACTGTCGCTGACAGGCTACGGCTGCGAGGATGTATTCTATGTGCAGTCATTCATTAAAGAGTCGATGGAGGCACTGAAACAGATTGCATGCGAAATGCCGGACGGCATAGTTGCCGCCGTGGGCATTCCGGTTCTGATAGGCGGACAGCTCTATAACGGATCGGCAATGATCAGCAAAGGCAGGATCCACGGAATTGCGCTAAAACAGTACCTGGCAAGAACAGGCATTCATTATGAAAACAGGTGGTTTACTCCATGGAAGGCGGGAGAAATCTGCCAAATTGAGGATCCGGCAGATACTGAGAACCCTGCTATTCCGGCAGGAGATGTTTGCTTCAGTATTGACGGTGTAAAAACAGGTTTTGAAATATGCGAGGATTCCTGGGTGGCCCACCGTCCCGGAACCGGACTCTATGCCAGAGGCGTAGATATTATCCTCAACCCTTCAGCATCTCATTTTGCCATAGGCAAACAGGCAGTGAGACGAAATTTTATACAGGACGGATCCCGGGCCTTCTGCTGCGTCTATGCCTACACCAATATTGTAGGCAACGAATCCGGAAGAGTTATTTTTGACGGTGACTCAATCATTGCCAGCGGCGGTGAAATCATCTACCAGTCCGAAAGACTTGGATTTAAAACCTGGAATGTCCACACTGTTACAGTTGATCTGGAGCAGAACAGGAATAACAGGCTTATCTCCTCCGAAAATGTATGCCATCCGTGGAACAGTTCCTTTGTTGCAATAGATAATATCGGAAACGCGGTTTCAGAGAAGCTGGTACTCACAGAACCTGCAAATCTGAAGAATGAGGATGAAGAGCTTACTGCTTGCCAGGCTGTATCCCTGGGATTATGGGATTTTATGCGCAAGACTCATACCGGAGGTTTTGCTCTCAGTCTCTCCGGAGGTGCCGACTCTGCCCTCTGTGCAATGATGGTATATTACGCAATGGTTCAGGCGGCATCATCTCTTGGCATCCATGATTTTGTCTCCCAGCTTGAATCCTGCGGCATAAAGATCAAATCTCAGAACGAAAATTTGTCGGTAGCTGAATATGTAAAAAAGGAGGTAATGCCTCAGGTTCTGATTACTCTCTATCAGGGTTCTGAACACAGCAGCGAAACCACAAGAAATGCGGCTGAATCGCTGGCCTCTGACATCGGAGCAAGGCATTATGAATGGAAAATCACCAGTCTGGTAAACGAATACGAAAGACTGGTAAACAATCTGCTTCCGGAAAATGAAAAACTGTCCTGGGAAAAGGATGATACCACGCTTCAGAATATTCAGGCCCGGGTAAGATCACCGGGCATATGGATGCTGGCAAATAAATTCAACAAGCTGCTTATAGCCACATCAAACCTGTCGGAAGCTTCTGTAGGATACTGCACCATGGATGGTGACACATCGGGAGTCATTTCTCCGATAGCGGGGATCAGCAAATCAAGAATTTTGAAAATTAACCGGTACATCATGGAAAGGGGACTGGAAATTGCAACCGGTACGGACTCAGAGATTCTGAGAATTCCGGCTGTTAGGCTGATTGTGGAGCAGGCCCCGACAGCTGAATTAAGACCTGTTGAACAGACAGACGAATCGGATCTGATGCCGTATCCGTTAATGGATAAAATAAGAAAACTTACACAGACCCGTAACCTGTGGCCTAAGGATGTGCTTACATATCTTAAAAGTGGAATTTACGGAAAAATGTATGATACCCCATATCTGATAAATGCACTGAAAAAATACTACAAACTGTACTGCAGGAATCAGTGGAAACGTGAAAGATTAGCTGTAGGATTTCACATTGAATCAGACAGTGCAGATCCTAAAAGCTTCAGACGTTTTCCAGTTCTCTCCAACCAGCTGAGAAAACAAATAGATGAGCTGGACAAAATCCAGGAGTGAAGTTTTCAGGTTCATCAGATTGGTTACAGCTGAAAATTTCAGCAGGTACAAAGGAACTTATTCCGGTTTTCGGATCTCTAAAAGACGGATGCATGTCATTTGCAATGACTGCCAGATATTTTTATTTTTTCAAGGAGTTAAGATGAAATTTTCTCATCTCTTGCTGACCGCTTTGTTTGGAGCTGCATTATCATTATCCGGATGCGTTGTAGTTGATGACTATGACGATCATCACCACCATCATCACGAACCGCCTCCTCCACCTCATCACGATTCGCATCATGATTCACACCATGATTCACATCATGGCGGTTCCCATCACAATGATTCACATCATGATTCGCACCACGGCGGTTCCCATCACAATGATTCACATCATAAGAGACACTAATTGGGGAAATTCTCTTATGCAGGATAACCAGGTTCCTGCTCTTACATCCACCCCTGCCTTCAGGCAGGGGATTCCTCCGAGTTCCCGCAGCAAGTTCAGACTGCCCCCGATGTGTTTCTGTTGCAACGGACAATACTGTTCGCTTCACAAGCTCTACAGTTATGCCCTGGCATGACTTGCCGTCATTGAGAAACCAAAGTCTATCTCTGTTAGCAGGAAAGATTATACTTGGTTTTATGCCTTATATCCTCGCCCTGAAGGACGTAGTTTTACGGCACTATCAGATAGAACATTCGTATTCACTCAAATGCTCCGGCGTGTTAAAAACCAGACATTATCTCTGTCATCCAGGATTTTATCCCCGGCACCCCGGATCATCATGTTTAATTTGAGATCTCAAAAAAAAAACGACTGTCACAACACTGAAAAGTCCGGTTAACCGCCATAAACCTTGTAGGATATTTGCCATACGTTCGTGAGACGGTTATACTATTTTTTGTAGGAAACAGAGTATATCATTATTTATAACTCATTGTTTTATAAGAAAATTTATTAAGATTCTTAAGACCTGCAAATCTGATTACACAGTTTTAACACATTGCACAGATAAAATTTTGTAATAAAATAATAGGTAGTTGCAGGATGCAATGTTGACAAGGATGTCAAATTCTTAGGGAAGAGAAAGACCAGTATGGTTGAGGGATAAGATATAATAATCACAGGAGTTGCAAGGATGCGGCTCCTTTGTTTTTTCCGGTGAATGAAACATAGAAAAGCGGACCCAAAGGATCCGCAGTTTAGAACTTATACCAGTACCGGAGCAAAAATCAGACATCTGCCTGAAGATAAGCTACTTTCTCTCATCGGGATTTATATCCCCCCAGTGCTGTTCCTTCATTCTCTGCTCCATATCCCTCATGGCTCGACTCTGTGCCGATTTCAGGATCATGCGGTTAGATCGGTCGTAAGTAAAATAATTCCAGATCCAGTCAAGAAGAACAAAAAACTTGTTTCTGACTCCCAGTATAGACATAAGGTGAACGCCCATCCACAGGAACCAGGCGAAAAATCCCGCGAAATGAAATCCGTGAATATCAGCCACAGCTTTGTTCTTTCCTATGGTAGCCATTGATCCCAGATCCCTGTATCTGAACGGTGTCAGAGGCAGTTCAGCTTCAAGAGCCTTAAGATTTCTCGCAAGTTGTGCCCCCTGCTGGATGGCTGGCTGAGCCATCTGAGGATGACCATCAGGATAATTAGGATCACCGCCATCCATAAGAGCTATATCACCTATTGCATAGATATTAAAGCTCCCCTTAACCTTATTGTACTCATCTACTAAGATTCTTCTTCCCCGACCGAAACACTCATCTCCCAGTCCGTAGACTTTTCTGCCTGTAACACCGCCTACCCAAATCAGATTTCGTGTCGGAATACGGGTATCATCACTCATTACCACGTTATTATCCTCATAGGTCTTGACCAGCGTTTTAAGTTTAACGGTAACATTCATTTTCTCAAGAAACTTAAGAGCTTTTGCAGAAGCTTTCTCTGACATTCCGGAGAGCAGTCTGTCAGATCCCTCAACCAGAAAAATATGAACCTTTGACGTATTCATATCAGGATAATCCTTTGGAAGAATATAGCGCTTCATTTCTGCCAGAGCTCCGGCTATTTCAACACCCGACGGACCACCACCAACAATTACAACATTAAGCAGCTCCTGTCTTTCATGCTCTGTAGAACACGTTATGGAACGCTCAAAATTTATAAGAAGAGCATTACGCAGAGCCATGGCCTGAGAAACTGTCTTCATTGGAGCGGCTACAGATTTAATCTTTTCATTTCCGTAAAAATTAGTTGTTGAACCATTGGCAAGGACCAGATAATCGTAATCAATTTTACCAATGGACGTCTGTATATAATTCTCTGACGCATAAACCGCACGCAGCTCCGTCATGCGGAAATAATAATCCTCTCTGTCCTCAAACAGCTTTCTGAAAGGAAAAGCTATGGAACTCGGATTAAGACCTGCAGTCGCAATCTGATAGATAAGGGGCGGAAACTGGTTATAATTGTTTCGATCTATAAGAACAACCTGAAAATTTGATTTTTTCAGATTGTGAGCCAGGGTCAGACCGCCGAATCCGCCGCCGATTATAACAACTCTCTTTTTACCGTTTCGTGCAATATTAAAACTCATAAATCCGCCATATAACGTTAAATTTTCTCAATTCTAGCATGCAGTATCTGCTCCTGCCATTACCATAGTCCGCCGATGTGACTGATCTATAATTTCTATCCCAGCCCATTCAGAATTGATTGTTGAACTCTTCAGGCGATTAAGTTTGGATACGCATCATATTTAAGAAAAAACAATTGTGATATTCATTTCATCCCGGAGGATTTGTTTTTTACTAGTCAAGAAATATCACGGAAAATCTGAATAGCATGTTGAATTGTCGGCATATAATTTTTGCTGTTACACATTGAAAAGAGGTAATTCATGGCAGAGAGATACAATACATCCCTGGGGCACTGCCGCTTCCTGGGAGCAACAATCGAAAACGGCGGTGTAAACTTCGCCATTTACTGCAAAAACGCCAAAAGAATAGAACTGCTTCTTTTCAAGGATCCAAAAGATCTGTCTCCGGATATAATCAAACTTGATCACAGACACAAATCAGGATACTACTTCCATGTCTTTGTAAACGGAATTGGAGACGGTCAGCTCTACGGATGGAGAATTACGGAAGTAATAAATGCTGATATCAATAAATGCTGGGATCCGACAAAAGTTCTGCTGGATCCATACTGCTACCGCATCGTATTTCCTGAAGACTACTCAAGAAGTGCAAACTGCAATCCCGGAAGCAACATATTCTGCTGTCCGAAATCGGTTGTTATTGATTTGTCAGGATACGACTGGGAAGGAGATACATACCCGAGACACAGCTTCAGAAAAACCGTTATTTACGAAATGCATGTCAAAGGGTTTACCGCACACCAGTCATCAGGTGTGCCGGCTTCAAAAAGAGGAACATACGCAGGACTGGTGGAAAAAATACCCTACCTTCAGGAGCTTGGAATAACAGCAGTTGAACTCCTGCCTGTATTCCAGTTTGATCCTTCCGTCAATGCATCCGGAAAACCAAACTACTGGGGATATGATCCCATATCTTTTTTTTCGCCGCATTCATTCTACAGTTCAGACCAGTCTATTCACGGTCCGGCAAATGAATTCCGGGATATGGTCAAGGCACTGCACAGAGCCGGCATAGAGATTTATCTTGATGTTGTATACAATCACACCTCGGAAGGAGACGAGAAAGGTCCGGTTTTCAACTTCAAGGGAATAGATCAGAATGAATACTATCTCGTAGACAATGAAGGAGATTTTGTTAACTTTACAGGATGCGGCAACACTATTAATGCTTCCAGTCCGGTCGTTAAAAACATGATTACCGACAGTCTGAGGTTCTGGACGGAAGAAATGCATGTTGACGGATTCAGATTCGATCTGGCATCTATCCTATCCCGAAACACAAAAGGAGAACCTATATCTGATGCTCCTACTCTTCTCGGAATCGACAATGACAGCAGACTGGCTAATACAAAAATCATAGCAGAAGCCTGGGATGCTGCAGGACTGTACCAGGTAGGAAGTCTTCCAGGAAAAAGATGGCGCGAATGGAACGGGCAGTTCAGAGATGTGGTCAGAAAATTTATCAGGGGTGACGATGACACTGTCAGCACTCTCATCAACAGAATAAACGGAAGCCCTGATATCTACAGTTCGGATGATGCGGATCCGTACAAGAGCCTCAACTTTGTTACATGTCACGACGGATTCACACTGTGGGATCTGGTAAGCTACAACAAAAAACATAATCTGGAGAACGGGGAAAACAATGTCGACGGCTCTGACTACAACTTCAGTTTCAACAACGGCGTTGAAGGTGAGACAGACAGTGCTGAAATCAACGAAGTCAGACTGAGACAGGCCAAAAACATGATGTTCATGAACCTTTTCTCAATTGGTACGTGCATGATCCTGATGGGAGATGAAATTCTCAGAACTCAGCACGGCAACAACAACGCATACTGTCAGGACAACCAGATTTCATACATGAACTGGAAACCAAACAAAATGCAGAAAAACATGCTGAGATTTACGTCTTTACTCATTCGTGCCAAAACGGAATTCGGTGATCCAAATGACGAATCTGACATAGTTACACTTCATGAAAAGCTGAGAGCCTGTCAGCATACTCTCCACGGTGTTAAGCCGCACCTGCCGGATCTGTCTCCGTCGTCTCATTCCTTCGGCATCATGTATTATGCTATTCTGCTCAAAACATATGTGTATATATACATAAACAACTACTGGGAGGATCTTGAAGTAACCATTCCGCCAGTTCCAAACTCAAGCAATTCCAAATGGTTAAGGTGCATTGATACCAGTCTGCCGCCACCTCACGACGTAACTCTGTATTCAACCAACAAACCGGAAATCAACGGCACATACAAAGTAAAATCAAAAAGCATAGTACTGATGCTTTCCAACTGATCATATTACAGTGGGAAAACTGAAGCAGAGCAAAATTCACGTCCATTAAATGAAGTCTAATTCAGCAGATATTCGTGTCTTCAGCTTCCGAATATCTGCTCCTGTCGGCATCAGTTAACATTCTGATTACTCTGCATGGTGTTCCAAAGGCAATAACGCCATCAGGAATTGATTTTGTAACTACACTGCCGGCACCGATAATAACATTATTGCCTATAGTTACTCCGGGAAGCACTGTCACATTGGCACCAAACCAGACACTGTGCCCCACGGTAATGCTCTTCGCTATTTCAAGTCCTTTATTTCTCTGTACGCGATCCAGAGGATGGGTCGCCGTGGTAAAAACACAGTTCGGACCTATAAGCACATTTGATCCAAAAACCACAGGAGCGGCATCAAGGATCACCAGGTTTGTGTTGGAATAAAAATTCTTTCCCATGGTAATGTTAAATCCGTAATCACACCGGAACGGCAGTGTAATCTCAAAATCATCTGCGAGACTTCCAATGATTGTTCTTAAAAGTCTGCTGATCTGCCCGATATCTGAAGGACGGCACTGGTTCAGTTCGTAGCACAGATCCGCACACTTCTTTCTCTTTAACAATATTTCAGAATCATTCGGATCATAAAGATATCCCTGCCTGCTTTTTTCCCATTCGTTCATTGCAATCTCCGTTATGACAAATCAACCATGACAGGATTATTTTACTGACAAACGGTTAAAAATAATGCAACAGGGATCAGTATCATGAAATAAAAAAACCCTGGAGAAATTCCAGGGTCAACAATTACTTGGAGTTAATTATATCAGTTTGCAGTCAGACTCCATGTCATGTTCTTGTCATCAACAGAGAGCCTGTAGTTGCCCGTCTCAGTAATATTAACATTGCCGCAGGCGGACCCAGTGCAAAGTGCATTGCCTGAACCCTTACCCCAGATACCACCGCTCCACGCAGCCTGTTCAGTGATCTTAAAACCCTGGTTAGCAGCACCGGAAAGTTGAAGATCTATAACCCAGCTGTCAGTATCACTGTCATAGGTCATAGGATCAAATGTCCAGGAGTTTGAAGTACCTGCGTAGTAAAGCTGATCGTGAACCGCAACCGCAGGTCCGTCATTCTTCACCAATGACCAGGTCATGCTGGCATCATCAATGTAGAGGGTATAATTTCCAACCTGATTGATATGGACATCATCGCATGAGTTCTCATCATCGCAGAGAGCGTTGCCGCCGGCATCACCCCAGACAGAACCTGTCCAGCTCTGCTGGTCGGTAATCTTGAAACGCTGAGAGTCTTTTGCATCGCCTTCACCTGTAAGAGTCAGATCAATAGACCACTTACCGGTAGTTCCGTCAAAGGTCATAGCATCAAACTTCTTCCATGAATTCGGAGTACCGACAAAATAGAGAGCATCATGAATCTTCTCAAAGGCGCCGTATTCAACTTTAACCTTCTTGGCTACAGTCGCGGAATTCGCCTTTCCGTCACTGACACGCATTTTGATCTTGTACTTGCCTTCAGCATCATATTTGTGGGTAACAACGGAACCCGTTCCCTTTGTACCGTCACCGAAACTCCAAGTTACAGTCAGAGGATCATTATCATCATCCCTTGAAGTACTGGTCAGAGTCACTTCTGAACCGTTAACTTCAGCAGTGAAGGAGGCAATCGGATAATGATTTCCCTTTGGATAAGGCGAAAGCGCATAGGACATATACTTGTCCGAATCGTTTACAGCAACACCATAGTAACCGATCTCCTGCACAAAGACATCCTTGCTTGTAGCCTTTGGACTGAGCGAGTTGCCGGATCCCTGCCCCCAGGACATTCCCTGCAGATCCTCGCTGTCGTAGATTCTGAAGCGCTGCTTGCCGCCTGCATCAGACTTGCCGGTAAATTTAACAGCTTTGATTTCCCACTGGCATGTATCGCGGTTAAATGTAAACGGCTTGGCCACCCACTTGGTTGCTGTACCGGCAAAGTAAAGCCCGGAATATTTTGGCTGACAAGGACCTTTAACCTTTACCTTCTGCTTGGTTGAAACCAGCTGACCGTCCTTCTTGACCTTCAAGGTAACCTTGTATGTCCCGGCAGCTGCATAGGTATGGGATGGATTAGCCTTGGATGAAGTGGCTCCGTCACCAAAATACCACTTGTACTTTGCACCGGCAGCGTCGTCATCATTGCTGAAGGTTGTGTTTGTAAATGAAACCCTGGAACCGTTTACACTCGCTGTGAATGATGCAACGAGCGGTGCAGGAGGCACTTCACCCTGCTCCAGTCTGTATGAATTGTTTCTGTCTACGTAAAGCGTATACTGACCAGTCAGACCGTCTATTTCAACATCATCACATACACTCTGATCAGAGCATAGAGTGTTTCCACCCTTGGTTCCCCATACAGTTCCCTTCCAGTCAGGCTGATCGGTAATCTTGAAACGCTGTACTCCACCTTTGTCACTTTCACCGGTAAGTTTAAGAGGGAGTGTCCAGGCCTTGGCACCCTCGTTATATGTCATCTTTGTAAATGTCCAGCTGTTGCTTGAACCAACATAATAACGCTCTTCCGTTACACACACAGCGGCATCAGGATTGTTCTTGCATATGCATGCAGTGCTTGACGGATCCTTTTCACAGATATCAATTGATTCACCGCCACAGAAACCGTTACCTGAATCATCAACACAGATGGCGGCAGCCTTGTGAGCCTTCACAGTGATAGTGGCCTTTCCACCGGATACATTAATCTTCTGACCGCCACACTTGTCATCCTGCTGCAGAATTTCACAGTACTCACCATCAGGAACAGATACAGGGAATGACTTGGTAACATCATTATCACCGGCATTAAGCGCATAGAAACCCTTTGTTCCTCTGCTGAACCAGATAACCTTGCCTTCAGCGCCCTTGTTTGTAGCATTGAGACCACGGGTTGCACGGGCAAAACCTACAGCATTGTTAACAATGGATTCACGATGTTCACAGTGCCAGCCTCCCGAGCAAGGGGTAGCCGAAATAGGACCGCCCTGATCATGATCAGAAAATTGATAACCGGAATAAATCTGACGAACAGTACCGAACGGATAGGCAACCATGAAGGACTGTGCCAGCTGGAATGCCCAGCCGTCATTCTGATATGTCAGGTATGTAGTGCCTGCTGAGTTTCTTTCACTGTCATGATTTGTAACAAAAACCTCACTTGCATAACCAGGTAACTGAGTCCAGGTATCACCAAGATTGATCAGATACTGAGGATCGCGAATATTATCCTTCATAATCCCGCAGAACTTGAATTCAGTAACAACCGAATTCGGAATATACGCATAATCGGTTGGCTGAACCGGCTGTCCGTCAGCACCTATAACCTCCATATAGACAGGAGGATTACCTGCCTTGGCCAGAATGGCTTCAATATCCTGCGCCGGCATATGCTTTGCAGCGTCTATACGGAAACCGTATACGCCCATGGACATGAGGTTTTTAAGATAGTTCGCAACCTTTGTTCTTGTGGAGTCACTTTCTGTTTTAAGATCAGGCATTCCTGACAGGTCGCAAAACTGAATTTCACGCAGAACACCGTAGTTAATTCCCTGACAGTGCTCATCATGAAAATCTTCATACTTTAAATCAGGAAAGTTACGGTTGCTGAAAGCAGATCCGCCATATCCTGTGCCGTCTCCGTATGCTCTCTGATTGAAAACAGCATCGGCAAAAACTTTAACTCCCGCTTCATTACATGCCTTGATCATGTTGCGGAGCTGAGTCTCATTACCGGTCATGGTAGAAAAGTTTTCAAAATTGACAGGCTGATAGACTGCCCACCACGGATTTCCGTCGCTTCTTTTGTCCAGGTGCTCAGCCGGCTGAGAAATCTGAATGCCGTCATATCCCTTAGGACCAAGTACTTCCTTACATTCTTTTGCAATATTGTCATACGTCCACTGGAACGGATGGACAATAATCATTTCACCGTCAGTCAGATCAGCATTTGCACCGCAGCTGAAGGCACAAAGTCCTGCCAGAACCGACAATTTGAAAACATTTTTTGCAAACTGCATATAATTCTCCAAGATGTAATTTAATAATATTTCCAAGTAACGAAACTGTGGCTTGCTTTGCATCAGTTTTAAAGTGACATCAAATTAATTTACCCACAATTCAGTGTTGTATGAATTTTACTCATGAAAGCACGGAAATAAAAAAAAAGATTAATGATTATGTTAAGCAGATCACATGTTCACTTTATGAACAGCAAGATCACAGAAATTTACAAAAAAGCTTACAAAACAGCAGAAAATAAAAACAGAATACAAAATAAGGGTAAATAAAACAAAGAAAGAAACTAAATAGGCCATATCAGAAAATCAGCCGGTAATCTTATCAACAACTCAAAGTAACTGATAAGCAAAGGTGTTTCACACGTATAACCCCAAAACATATACATTAAAATTTATCAATCAAAAAACAACCGGCAAAAAATTCTGAGATTCTCTGCATACAATCCCTTAAAAGTTTCACAAACTTTAGGACTATACTGACTAGCCTATGCCACAAGGGTTTAACCCTATTCTAATCAAAAAATCATCAATATTGTAAGATTTCAAGATACGAATCCTCCTTATATGGGGGATTTTTCGTTTATTTACCCCTCAAAATCGTTCCAATTTACTAACAAATTTCTTTAATTATAGTTCTCTAAATGATATAATGGGACTATAATAAAGGAGGTGATTTTATGCCTGTTCCACCAGAAATTAGAGCCGTAGAAAGACCTAAGAACACGATTGTTGAAGATAGGGGTAGAGACGGTCCAAAGCGTTACGCTGTCCG
>JAEEGG010001864.1_pt1 | contig 55809 bp, 40 predicted proteins | sample 9134161 | NCBI WGS metagenome assembly JAEEGG01 (sample SAMN16246543, study PRJNA631951) | gut metagenome | biome: gut microbiome; feature: rumen; material: CR-attached | host: Bos | place: Iran: Karaj | collected 2018-10 | reverse complement strand
TTCCGGTGCGAGAGGTCGTAGTCTGTATACCGTTTGATCACTGTTCCGCTTTTACGTTCAGGGCAATCTGGAGTTCGTCCAGCTGAACCTGGTCGATCATAGACGGGGAGTCGATCATCACGTCGCGGCCCTGGTTGTTCTTCGGGAAGGCGATGTAGTCGCGGATGGTGTCCTGCCCGCCCATCAGGGCGCACACGCGGTCGAAGCCGAAGGCGAGGCCGCCGTGCGGCGGGGCGCCGAACTTGAAGGCGTTGATGATGAAGCCGAACTTGTAATCGGCCTCCTCGGGGCCAATCCCCAGTACCTCGAACATCCGTTTCTGCATATCCGCATTGTGGATACGGATGGAGCCTCCGCCCAGCTCGTTGCCGTTGAGGACGAAGTCATAGGCGTTGGCGCAGACGCGTTCCAGGTCTTCCTTCTTGTCGCTGTAGAACCACTTCTCGTGCTCCGGTTTGGGGGCGGTGAAGGGGTGGTGCATGGCGTAGAAACGCTGGGTTTCGTCATCCCATTCCAGGAGCGGGAAGTCTACGATCCACAGCGGGGCGAACTCGTGCGGGTTCCGAAGGCCCAGGCGGCCGCCCATCTCGATGCGGAGCACGCCCAGCATCGTCTGCGTCTTGCGGAGGGCGCCGCTCAGGATCAGGATGAGGTCGCCGGCTTTGGCTTCGGCCGCAGCGGCAATCTTCGCGAGGTCATCGGCCCCGTAGAACTTGTCGATGGAAGACTTGTAGGTGCCGTCGGCGTTCACGCGGATGTAGATGAGGCCTTTGGCGCCCACCTGCGGGCGTTTCACCCAGTCCGTGAGTTCGTCGATCTGCTTGCGGGTGTATTCCGCTGCGCCGGGCACGCAGATGGCGCCGATGTAGGGGGCGTCGTCCAGCACGCCGAAGCCTTTGCCCTTGGCGGCCGATGTAATGTCGTGGATGGTCATCCCGAAGCGGATGTCCGGTTTGTCGGAGCCGTACTTGTCCATCGCGTCGTACCAGCTCATCCGGGGGAGCGGGTTCGGAATATCTACGTCAAGTACATTTTTGAACAGGGTGCGCATCATCCCTTCGAAGGTGTCCAGGACGTCTTCCTGCTCCACGAAGGACATCTCGCAGTCGATCTGGGTGAATTCCGGCTGCCGGTCCGCGCGGAGGTCTTCGTCGCGGAAGCAGCGCACGATCTGGAAATAGCGGTCGTAGCCCGCTACCATCAGCAGCTGCTTGAAGGTCTGGGGGCTCTGCGGCAGGGCGTAGAACTGGCCGGGATTCATGCGGGAGGGAACCACGAAGTCGCGGGCGCCTTCCGGGGTGGACTTGATCAGATAGGGCGTTTCAATCTCCATAAAGCCCTTGGAATCCAGATAGTTGCGGCATTCGTGCGCCACTTTGTGCCTGAGGGCCAGGGCGCGCTGCAGCGGGCCGCGGCGCAGGTCCAGGTAGCGGTATTTCATCCGGAGGTCTTCGCCGCCGTCGCTTTCTTCCTCGATGGTGAAAGGCGGGGTGACGCTCTTGTTGAGAATCTTGATGGCCGATACTTTGATTTCGATCTCGCCGGTGGGCATCTTGGCGTTCTTGGCCTGCCGCTCCACCACTTCGCCCTTCACCTGAATCACGAATTCCCGGCCCAGGGAAGTGGCGGTTTCCACTAAATCGGCGGGAGCATCGGCCTCCACCAACAGCTGGGTGATGCCGTAACGGTCCCTGAGGTCGATGAAAGTCATTCCGCCCAGTTTGCGGGCTTTCTGCACCCATCCGGCCAGCGTAACCTGCTGTCCTTTGTTCTCAATGCGGAGTTCCCCGCAAGTGTGACTTCTGTACATATGCTGTGTAAGTTATAATCTAACTTACAAAAATAGCAAAAAATTATGAGTATCTTTGTCAAAACTAACACAAATGAAGCGTCTACTCATTCTTCTCTGCGCAACATTGGGGGTTGCCTGCCATTCCGGTAAGGATTCCCCGGCTCTGTCCGGCCAGTTGTGGGATCCGCAGGTGCGGAGCGCCCTTTGCGACCTCATTCAGTCCCAGGCGGGCCGCGGTGCCTATGCGGTCTTCGACTTCGACAAAACCTCCATCGTGCACGACGTGTCGCAGGTCCTCTGGGTCTATCAGGTGGAGCATCTTTGCTATGCCGATGCCCCCGTACATGCCTTCCTGGACGGGATTCCGGACGATTCACGGATGCTGGGCGATGAGACCTTTGCGGTTTTTGGAGCCACGTTGAAAACGGAGTTCACCCAGCTCACGGCCCTTCGGGAACAGGGGATGACCTTTGACCAAATCCATGCGACGGAGGCGTATCTGGACTTCCGCGCCCGGATGGCTTATCTGCTGAATAATATGGACGACGTCTTCGGCTCCGAGGTTTCTTATCTGTGGATGCCCGGCCTGCTGGCGGGTTATACGGAAGAAGAGGCCCGTGCCGTGGTGCGGGAGGCGGTGCTGGACCAGCTGGGGAAGGAAAAGCTGGCGGTTCAGCAGTGGGATTCTCCGGATGGCCGATGGAAAACGCCGGTGGAGCGGGGTATCTGGTTCTCGCCGGAGATGAAGGAACTGTACGCTTCCCTGTCTGCCCACGGCATTACGCCCTATGTCTGTTCGGCCTCCCTGGAACTGATAGTAGAGGTGCTTGCCTGCGACGCCGAATTGGGCGTTGGACTGCCTCCGGAGCAGGTTTTCGGCCTGCGTTTCACGCCCGCAGACAAGGTCACGGCTAAATACGACCCCGACTATATTCAGCCCATCAAGGCGGGGAAGGTCAATTGCATCAACACCTATATGTCGCCCCGGCATGAAGGGAAGGCGCCCGTCCTTGTGGGCGGGGATTCCAACGGGGACGTGGCCATGCTCACGGCCTATCCGGAGATGCTGCGCGGACTCATCATCGACGTGGGCCGCAGCGCCGAATCCGCCATCGGCCAGCTGGCCGCCCAGGCCCGCGAGGCAGGAAATAAAGGCCGATATCTCCTGCAGCCCGCCTTTGCCAAGGCCGCGGGCTCCATCGAAGGAGGAGGCATCTGATGGAGGTACGTGCGAAAAAAGCCCTCGGGCAGCATTTCCTGACGGACCAGAAAGTGGCCCGTAATATAGTGGACGCACTAAAGGGGGAGGAAGACTCTCTCCCTCGAATCGCCTCCGCTTCGCTCCGGCCCCTCCCGGCTCGCGGCGCCTCATCGGCGCAGGCTACGGGCCCCTCCCTCTTATCCGGCCGAGGGTGGCCAGAGATTCCAGGGAGAGAGTCTCCCTCCCCCTTCCCCGTCCTCGAAGTGGGCCCCGGAATGGGGGTACTGACGCAGTATCTGCTGGAGCGGGAGGACATCGACTTGAAGCTGATTGAGTTGGACCACGAGAGCGTGGACTACCTCCTGACGCACTTCCAGGGGATGCAGGGACGGCTGATGGAAGGGGACTTTCTGCAGCTGAAGCTGGACAAAATTTTCCCGGAGAAGTTTGCCATCATCGGCAATTTCCCGTACAATATTTCCTCACAGATTTTCTTCAAGGTCCTGGATTTTAAGGACCAAATTCCAGAAGTGGTTGGAATGGTCCAGAAGGAAGTCGCGGAAAGAATTGCCGAAAAACCCGGCAGCAAGACGTACGGCATCCTGAGTGTGCTGCTCCAGGCCTGGTACGACATCGAATACCTTTTCACCGTGGGCTCCGGCTGCTTCGCGCCTCCGCCCAAGGTGGAAAGCGCCGTCATCCGCCTTACGCGGAACGGACGCACAGACCTGGGCTGCGACGAAAAACTCTTCAAAACCGTGGTAAAAACCGCCTTCGGCCAGCGCAGGAAGATGATGCGCAATCCGCTGAAACCGCTTGCCAGGGCGAAGGCCGACCGCTGCGGCTGGAGCGACGAGGAACTACAGTCTTTCCTCGCACAGCCCGTCTTCTCCCAGCGCCCTGAGCAGCTTTCCGTGGAGGATTTCGTCGCCCTGACGAATCTCCTGGCCTAGAACTGGAAATAGATAAAGCTCTGCAGGTCGGCGGTGATGAACTGGTAGATGAATACCAGGATGGCCACCACCACCAGGGCCATCCAGAAGAGGGGAAGCCGTGCAAACGTGAGTCTGTAGCGCCGTTTGAAGCGCTCCGGCAGCCAGTGAATGATCATGCCCAGCACGAAGATGAGCAGCACGGCGCGGTGCTGCCAGGCCATCTGCGGCACCAGGGAGAGGTCCCAGTGCCCGCCAATCTGGTTTACCATGTTCTTGGCGGTGTTCCAGGCCTGTTCGTTGGCCAGGGCCGGATCCAGATTGGAGCCGCTGCGGAAGAACAGGCGGGTGAAGGTAATGAACACGAAGGTCTGGAAAATGTCCCAGGCGCGGGAAATCCATTGCCTGGAACGGGATTCCTCCGCAGGCCTTGCCGAAAAACGCCGGATTAAGGATTTCACCACCGTCCCGACCAATATAATCAGCGTCCACACGAAGAAGAGGTTCCAGACGGGGTAGTGCGTGAAATGCGCCAGTAAGAAACACAGCAGCGTTACGGAGCCGATAATCGCGAGTTTCACCCCCGTGGAACGCTTGGTCCAGATCTTATAAATCACCATCCCGATGCCGTTGAGGCCGCCCCAGATCATAAAATTCCAGCTGGCGCCGTGCCAGAGGCCGCCCAGGAGCATCGTGTTCATCGAGTTGATGTTGGTGGTGATGAGTTTGCGGTCCGACGGCTTCCGCCAGGCCCAGATGCCGATGCCCGCAGCCAGCACGGCGACCGCGAAGGCCACCCACCAGGAGCCGCTCAAAAAGCTTCCGATCACGGCAATCGCCCCGATGATGATAAAGGTGCCGGCCGATGCATTCCGGTTGCCGCCCAGCGGGATGTAGAGGTAGTCCCGCAGCCAGCGGCTCAGCGTCATATGCCAGCGGCGCCAGAACTGCTGGGTGTTCTCCGCCTTATAGGGCGAATTGAAGTTCTGCGGCAGGTAGAAGCCGAAGAGCATTGCGACGCCCGTGGCAATGTCCGTGTAGCCGGAGAAATCGGCGTACACCTGCAGGGAATAGCAGAAGAGGGCCGAGAGATTCTCGAAGCCTGTGTACAGCAGCGGATTCTCGAAGACGCGGTCGGCGAAGTTCACCGCCAGATAATCGGCCAGGACGAGCTTTTTCACCAGGCCGTTCATAATCCAGAAGACGGCGATACCGAACCATCGGCGCGAAAGGTTGTACGGCTTGTGGAGCTGCTCCACGAACTCCACGGCGCGCACGATGGGGCCGGCGACCAGCTGCGGGAAGAACGACAGATAGAAGCCGAAGTCCAGGAAGTTCCTTACGGGGGCGATCTTCCGCCGTTTCACGTCCACGATGTAGCTTACCGCCTGGAAGGTGAAGAAGGAGATGCCCACGGGGAGGATGATAGCGTCCACCCGGAAGGCCGATGTCCCCGTGCACATATTGAGGAACTCGCCCAGGACGTCGTGCACCTCGATGGACAGGCCGAAGAGGTTGTTCACGAAGTCCACCAGGAAGTAGGCGTACTTGAAGTAGGCCAGGATGCCCAGGTCCACCACCACGCTGACGGCCGTCAGGACCGAGCGCCATTTCTCCTTCTTGAGTTTATGCAACCACTTGGCCGCCAGGAAGTTATAGACGATGACGAACACCAGCAGCGCCAGGAAAACCCCGCTGGTCTTGTAGTAGAAGAACAGCGAGCAGGCGAAGAGGTAGCCGTTGCGCAGGAGCGGCTTCGAGTGGAAGCAGGAGAAGACGGCGAAAACCAGCGCGAAGAACGCCCAGAAATAGAACTGGGTGAAAAGCAGCGGATGCGCCTGGTCGAAAGCGAACAGGTTGCCGAAGAACTCCCGTATGACCTCCCACAGGTTCATTTGCGCACTTCCAGATAACTCTCGTAAATGGCCTCGAACAGCAAATCCCCCAGGAAACGGTAGCCCAGGGGCGTGAAATGCACTTTATCGCTTTGGGCCAGGCCGGCATCCAGCCACTTGGCCATCGAGCCGTAACCGCCCATCACCTCGTACCAGTCCCAGCAGACGCCCTTGTATTCCTTCGCCAGTTCCCGGAAGGCTTTCTCCACCGTCTCGGTGTGTTCGTTCACATCCCGCCGCCGCCAGCTGTCGTTGATGCCGGTGAAGAGGAGGGCGCAGCGTGGATTCACCCGCCGGACGGCCTTGACGAGCTGCCGGTAGTGCTCCTTGAAGCGGTGGACGTCGAAATCGGCCCCCTGAATGTCGTTGATGCCGATGGAAAAGATCACGAGGTCCGGCCGAACCCGCCGGAGGTCCTTTTCCCAGCGCTCGCAGCGCAGCCAGGAGGTGGTGGAGGCGCCGTTCACGCCGGCTTCCGAGTAGCTGAGGCCGTGCCCCGGCTTGTCCAGATAGAAGCCGCGGAGCGTGTATGTGCCCCGGCCGGCGAAGGCCAGCTGCAGCCAGTCCGTGTAGTAGGGGATTTCGAAATGCCCGTCACGGCCGCGGAGCGTATCTTTCGGCCCCAGCAGCAGGACCGGCTCCAGCGTCCCCTCGCCCAGCACGTCCACCTGCCGGAAGGTATAGCGGTGCTGCATAATATGGGGTTCGCGGGGCAGGAGGTCGATGACGGCCCGGGCCGATGTATCCCGCGCCACCAGCGCCATCCCGGTGAGCCCGAGAGGTACGTCGGAGGGTCGCAGGCAGCTGGCCCACTCCCAGGTGCCGGAATAGGCGCTCCGGTAGCTGGAGGGGGTGTTCGTCCCGGCGGCGGAGAAGGGGAAGACGAGTCCCCGGCCGCCGTCGCAGCCGTAGCGCAGGCTCAGGAAGTGCCTGCGGAGCCGGTCGCTCCAGGTGCCGCCCTGCACATGCGAACCGCCTACGTGGAGGATGCGGACATCGGCCCCGCCAGTGGTGACGAGGGTGTCCAGTTTCCTTAAAAACAGATCGTAGGCGGGGGCGCTCCCGGCCGGCCGCTCCAGGACGTTGCGGTCATAGCGCACGAAGGGATGATGCGTGCCGGCGGCAAGCATCGGCACAAAGAGTAAAACACTGAGTAACAGGCGTTTCATCGGCGCATCGCCTCCCGGATCCGCCCGTCGGAATAATGCTTCCGAAGCTGGTAGAAGTCGTAATACGTCAGGATGGACTTGCTCAGGGCATCGCCCACCTTTCGGGCGCCGTCGGCGGTGAAGTGAATGTAGTCCGGCCCTGCGTACGGCGGGTGGTGCTTCACCCACTGCCCCATCGAGTTCTCCCCGCCCATCATCCGGTAGAGGTCCCAGTAGGCGGCGTCATTTTTCAGAGCGGTGGTCTTGAGCGAATCCACCATCTCCGGCAGACGCGGCCAGGTAACGATGCGCCCGCCCACGCTCTTTCCCATATCGGACGGGCCGATGAACAGAATCTTCGCCTCCGGGGCCACCTCGTGGAAGTACTGGATCTCTTTGGCGATCTGCTCCTGGTACTGGGAGATCACCTGGGAGTTCCGGGCGACGGGCATATAGTTTCCGCCGAACTGCAGGATGATCAGGCGCGTGTCCGTCAGATCCATGCAGTCGGTCATCAGGGGTTTCGAAATGCGGTGGAAAATGGTGCCGGAGCAGCCCCGCAGCGGGACGTTGTCCACCGCGACGCCGCTGGTTCCATCGGCCCCCACGGCATAGATTTCCGCGCTGCCGCTGATGCGGATGGACGCTTTCTCCACGGGCCGCGGGAAGGTCCAGGTGAGGAGGGTGGTGCCGCTGTCCGCCTTCCGCTCGGTCACTTCGGCCTTCAGGGTGTCGCTCACCGCGCGGGCGCTGAAGGAGGCCGACGGCCGGCCGTAAAGGAGGCTTACGCTGGAGAAGGTCTTCACCCGTTCGCGGGCGTTCTTGTTGCGCGTGCTGCGGAGGGTCACGGTGCCGCCGCCGTCCAGCCGCACCACCTGGGCCAGGATGCCGTAGCGGTTGTGTCCGGCGCGTACGGTGGTGGAATCGCCGTACATCGTGAACTGGACGAAGCCGCCGTTCGCACTTCTTGTAATGCTGGCCGAGGGGACATTGCCCAGCGCCGGGAAAAACCCCGTGCCGATCCCCCCGAAGCGGTTCTGCAACTGTTCGCGCAGGTCCTGCGAGATGCGGTCCATCTCGATCTGTGAGTCGCCGTAATGGACCACACGCACGGTGCGGTCTTTGGCCTTTTCAAGTTCTTGGAACAATCCGTCGAAGAAGGTATAGTCGTCGCCGGGCAGGTAGATGCGGTCCGGATTCTCGTAGAAGAACTTCCGGTAGAATTGCAGGGTATCGCTGCCACCCATCGCGAATCGGCCTTCCACACCGCTCAGCACGGAGTCCACGTCCACCTTCACCTCCTTGGCGTCACGCAACGTGCGCTGGAAAGAGGCGAAGCGCAGGGTCAGGGGTCCCACCGGGACGCCGTCGGCCGGCGCCGCCAGCCACAGCACCCCGATCAGGGCGAATACCCCCACGAAAAACAGTAATACCTGCCGTGCTTTCATACAGGATGCAAAGGTACGGAAAATCTTTGATTTTTCTGCGACCTCTACAGCGGTTACCGGCGGGCTTCAATATCCACTAACGGGCGCAGCCCGGCGGCACGCGTACGCTTGAATTTGTGCCGACCTTCCTCCTCCGGGTGGGTGACCAGGCTGGAACGGGCACTACGGCTGAAGCATAAGAATTCTCCATCTCTCCACGGCTTCTCCTGCGTTGTGGAACATGGCCCGCGGGCCATAGGGCCACAAATGCAGGAGGTGCCGCGGTTAATCCATCCGCCTCTGATTGCGTTCAAGTCCAGCTCCTGCTACATAGACTCCCTTTTGTTGGCACCATCCTCTCATTAAAGCATACTTTCTGTCTCCTGTGACGATTTTCGTGCTTTAGCGCCCCATTTTACCCCCGTTAAAGCATTGTCCCCCTATCTGAAATGGCGAAACTGTGCTTTAACGAATGTGAAAATGGTATACGCCTGCACCATTAGCACGCTAACCCCGGGTTTTTGTGCTGTTGGTGCGTCATTGTGAACACCTGCGACACGTTTTGCTGGGTTTTTGTGCTGTTGGTGCGTCATTGTGAACACCTGCGACACGAAAAACCGGGGTTAGCGTGCTGTTGGTGTCATATTTCATTGCAGTCGCCATCTTGCGGTTTGTAGAATAATTCGTATCTTTGCGATGTACCCCACGGGATACAAGACATATGTAATTTAGCATTTGCTACCTATTCGGTTGCCCGAAACCTGAGAAATTTCACCAGTCAACCCGGATGAGTCAGTGAATGTCTGCGCTTTGGCGTGGACTGGACTTATCTGTTGACAAGGCTTCTCAGGGCCGCGGGCATGGATTGGAAAAGTCCATGCCTTTTTTGTGCCCTGGGGGCCCTGCTCACGGATAAGTGCAAGTGCCATAGGAAGCGCAGCTTATGGCCAACAACAGCAATCTTGGCGCCGCGAAGGCTGCCAAGAATGACGAGTTTTACACGCAGTATGCCGACATCCAGAAGGAAGTGAACGCATACCTGGAGTACAACCCGGACACTTTCCGCGACAAGACAGTCCTCCTGCCTTGCGACGACCCCGAGTGGTCCAACTTCACCCGATTCTTTGCCCAGAACTTCGAGCGACTGGGGCTCAAGCGCTTAATCAGCACCTCCTACGCCGTCGAGAGCAAGCGTTATAAGAATTATGAGCCGACCCTATTTGAAACGGAGAGCCCACTGTTCGATATCGATAAAACACGCGTCAAGGGCAAGATCTTCGAACTCACCCGTGACACCAATCAGAATGGACGTATCGACATTGATGACTTAGAATGGCATTACCTGGAAGGCGACGGCGACTTCCGCAGTGCCGAAGTGTGTGCATTACGCGACCAGTCCGATATCATCGTGACCAATCCGCCATTTAGCCTATTCCGCGAGTTCGTCGCTTGGACTCTAAAAGCCAACAAGCGCATTTTGGTCATTGGCAATATGAACGCCCTGACCTATAAGGAAATCTTTCCTTATATCAAAGCGAACAAACTATGGATGGGGGCTACAGGCTTTATGACTGATATGGTGTTCGCCGTCCCAAAAGGCGCAGAGGTTGACCCAAAGGACAAAGCGAAAGCAGCTAAACTTGGCTATGTCGGGGATTATACCAGGCTAGGGAATTCATGCTGGTTCTCCAATCTGGAGCATGGAAGACGGCATGAACCACTACGGTTGATGACCATGAAAGAGAATGTCCGGTATAGTAAGCACAAAGATCTTAAAGAGAAGGGATATCAGCATTATGACAATTATGATGCAATGGACGTCCCCTACACCGATTCAATTCCCTCTGATTATGATGGTCAGATGGGCGTCCCGATAACCTTTCTGGATAAATACTGCCCGGAGCAGTTTGAGATTGTCACGCTTGGTATCGGAGAGGCATTCTTGAAACCAACAAAGTTCTATAAGTATTTCGCAGACCCCATAACAGGCGTTCCCAATAAAGAGAAAAGAGACTATCACTTGTGGATTCGTGACGATGAGGGGCGTTACCTGACTGACCTTGGGTATAGGGTGAATGGGGTGTTTTCCAGAATTATTATCCGCAAAAAACAATAACCACTATGATAGCACGACTTGTAACCGACTGGAGCATCGGCGATATTTGCAAGGGTTTCCAGTACAATGAATACGAAGGCAAGGGCCTGTACGGCCTTTCGGGCCGGCTCACCATCCAGCCGGAGTTCCAGCGGCATTATCTCTACGCCGAGAACGGCGGCAAGAAGGAGGTCGATGTGATCCAGTCCGTCCGGAACGGGTATCCTCTCGGCCTTATCTATTTCTCAAAAGTGGGCGAAGACCGCTATGAGGTGCTGGACGGGCAGCAGCGGATTACCTCGCTGGGGCGTTTTCTGACGGAAAAGTTTGCGTGGATTGATGCCGATGGGCGGCCGTGGTACTTCAGCGCACTGAATCCGGATGATCAGGAGAGGTTCCTGAACACCAAACTCCTCATCTATGTCTGTGAGGGCACGGAAAAGGAAATCAAAGACTGGTTCCGGACCATCAACATCGTGGGCATTCCGCTGAACAACCAGGAGACGCTGAACGCCGTGTATTCCGGTCCCTTTGTAACCAAAGCCAAGGAGGAGTTCTCCAATTCCAACAACACCAACATCAACAAGTGGAGCTGCTTTATCCCGGGAACGGCCAAGCGCCAGGACTACCTGGCGGCCGCGCTGGATTGGGTGAGCCGTGGGAACGTGGAGGAATATATGGCGGCGCACCGCTATGATGAAGACATCAACGAACTCAAGGCATATTTCACTTCGGTCATCGACTGGATCACATCGGTGTTCGACATCACGCCGGAGAAAGAAATGTGCGGTCTCAAGTGGGGTGAACTCTATGAGCGTTTCCACAAAACGGCCTACAATCCTGAAGAAGTCGCCGCCAAAGTCCGTGAACTGTATGAAAGTTTCTACGTTAAGGAGAAGAAAGGGATCTACGAATTCATCTTGGACGGCTGCCAGAATACGAAACTGCTGAACGTGCGCGTCTTTGATGAGCCCACCAAGAAAGCCGTGTACGCGAAGCAGACAGCGAGGGCCAAAGAAAAGGGCGAAAGCAACTGCCCGCTTTGCGCCATCGGCCACGATGCCAATCACACCAAAATCTGGGATCTGAAGGATATGGATGCAGACCACGTCACGGCCTGGTCCAAAGGTGGCGCCACCGACATCTCCAACTGCCAGATGCTCTGCAAAACCCACAACAGAGCAAAGGGGAATAGGTGAGCACCAAAACAGCCCCCGGTGAGCACCAGGAGCTGATTTTGTTCACGGAGCGGACTCCGAACCGGAGCGGAATTCGCCGGTTTAGTGAAGCATCACCGTCAGGCCGGCCATCACGATGGAAACCATACTCATCAGTTTGATGAGGATGTTCAGCGAAGGGCCGGAGGTGTCCTTGAAGGGATCGCCCACGGTGTCGCCCACCACGGTGGCGTGGTGCGAAGCGGAGTTCTTGCCGCCGAAGTGGCCTTCCTCCACATACTTCTTCGCATTGTCCCAGGCGCCGCCGGAGTTCGCCAGGAAGATGGCGAGGACGAAGCCTGCGCCCAGGCCGCCGGCCAAGAGGCCGATCACGCCAGCAGGGCCCAGAATGACGCCCACGAGCATCGGGACAATGATGGCGAGCAGCGACGGGAAGATCATCTCGTGCTGGGCCGCCTTCGTGGAGATGCGCACGCAGCTGGTGTAGTCCGGACGCTGTTTGCCTTCCAGGATGCCGGCGATTTCGCGGAACTGGCGGCGGACTTCCACCACCATCTTTTCGGCGGCGCGGCCCACGGCGTTCATCGTGAGACCGCAGAACAGGAAGGCCATCATCGCGCCTACGAACACGCCCACCAGCACCATCGGGTTCATCAGGGTGATGTCGTAGTAGTTCACGATGTCCATAATGGAGGCCGAGACGGTGTCCACCGTGCGTTCGCCAATCTCCAGGACGTTCTTGCCGATGTGTCCGAGGCCGATCTTAATCTCTTCAATGTAGGAGGCCAGCAGGGCCAGGGCGGTAAGGGCGGCCGAGCCGATGGCGAAGCCCTTGCCGGTGGCGGCGGTGGTGTTTCCGAGGGAGTCCAGGATGTCGGTCTTCTCACGTACGGAAGGATCCAGCTCGCTCATCTGGGCGTTGCCGCCGGCGTTGTCGGCGATGGGGCCGTAGGCGTCCGTGGCGAGGGTGATGCCCAGGGTGGAGAGCATACCCACCGCGGCGATGGAAATGCCGTAGAGGCCCTGCGAGAGGGTGTCCACGCTGTAGTGGAAGCCCGTGGCGAAGCCGTAGGCGAGGAGAATCGCGACGGCGATCGTTATCACCGGAACGGCCGTGGAGATCATCCCCAGGCCCACGCCGTTGATGATGACGGTGGCGGGACCGGTCTGGGAGCTCTCGGCCAGTTTCTGGGTGGGCTTGTAGGAGTGCGAGGTGTAATATTCGGTAATCTTGCCGATGATAACGCCCGCGAGCAGGCCGCTCAGTACGCTCAGGGCCAGCATCCACCAGTTGGCGAAGCCCAGCACCCAGAACACGCCGAAGGAAAGGACGGCGATGAGGATGGCGGAAAGGTTGGTGCCGCGGCTGAGGGAACCCAGGAGGTCCTTCAGGGAGGCGCCTTCCTTCGTGCGTACCACGTAAATACCTAAGATAGAGAGAACTACGCCGATGGCCGCGATCATCATCGGGGCCAGGATGGCTTTCATCTGCATTGCGGTGCCGTCGCCGAAGAAGGCCGATGCACCCAGGGCCATCGTGGCAAGGATGGAGCCGCAGTAGCTCTCGTAGAGGTCTGCGCCCATACCGGCCACGTCACCCACGTTGTCGCCCACGTTGTCGGCGATGGTGGCGGGGTTGCGGGGGTCGTCCTCCGGAATGTCCTGCTCCACCTTACCCACGATATCGGCGCCCACATCGGCCGCCTTCGTGTAGATGCCGCCGCCCACACGGGCGAACAGCGCCTGCGTGGAAGCACCCATCCCGAAGGTGAGCATCGTGGTGGTGATGACCACCAGGTTCTGCGCCTCGCTGGGATCGTAGAAAATTTTCAGGACAGACCACCAGATGGCGATGTCCAGCAGGCCCAGGCCCACCACGGTGAGACCCATCACGGCGCCGCTGCGGAAGGCCACCTTGAGGCCGCCGTTAAGGCTGCGCATCGTGGCGTTGGCGGTACGGGCCGATGCATAGGTCGCGGTCTTCATTCCCACGAAGCCGGCCAGGCCGCTGAAGAAACCGCCGGTGAGGAAGGCGAACGGAACCCAGGGGTTCTGCACGCCGAAGCCGTAGGCCAGCACGGCGAACAGGGCCGCCAGCACAATGAACACGACCACCACCACCTTGTACTGCTGCTTTAGGTAGGCCATCGCGCCCTCGCGCACGTACTGCGCGATTTCTTTCATAGTAGGGGTTCCCTCGCTTTCCTTGTACATCTGCCGGAAGAAGATCCAGGCGAACAGGAGGGCCAGGACGGCCGCAGCGGGAACCAGATAGAATAACCAGTCCATAGAATATAGTTTTAGTTAATATCTTCGATTGTAAAGCCTTCCAGGGAGTTCATCATTTCCTGGAGACGCGCCATCGCATTTTTCTGCCGGAAGCGCAGGGAAATGCGGATCTTGCCGCCCGAGACGGCGAAATTCTCTACGTTAATCTTCATTTTCTGCAGTTCCCCGGGCAGTTTCAGCGGGTCGTAGCCCGCCGGAGGAAGCAGGGTGATGTCCACCACTTTTTCACTTACCAGGAGGTTGATGAAGTGCATCATCTCCAGGCACAGGATGGTGAGCAGGGTGGCTGCGATGGCCACGGCATACATCCCGTCGCCGCAGGCCATTCCGATGGCCGCCGCTACCCAGAGGCCGGCCGCCGTGGTGACGCCGCGGATGACGTTGCGCTGGAAGATGATCACGCCGGCCCCGATGAAACCGATGCCGGAGACCACCTGCGCCGCCACGCGGGCTGCATCGTGGTAGTTGCCGCCGTAGAGGGCTTCGGCCGATATGATCATAAAGAGGGCGCTGCCCAGCGCCACGATGAAATGCGTGCGCACGCCGGCTTCCTTGGCCCGGAATTCCCGTTCCACGCCGATGGCTCCGCCCAGGAGTCCGGCTACCACCAGCCGCGTTATCAATATCCAGTCAATTCCCATAGGAGTGCAAAGATAGGAAAAAATCCGTTAAAACAGGCCTGGAGTGATACCCAGCCACTTCAGGACCGTCTCGCCGAAGAGGAGGATGAGTACCCACGAGAAGGTCATCATCGTGATGCCGTATTTGAACGCATCTGTCATACTGTATTGATTAGTAGTGTATAACAGCGCTGCAGGTTTGCTGTTGAAGGGGAGCACATAGCAGTGCTCGATGAGCATCGACACGGGGAGCGAAAGGCTCATCGGCGGGAAGCCGAAACGCTTCTCCACACCCAGCGCGATGGGGACGAACACCATCGTGCGGATGGTCTTGCTCTGGAATACCAGCCCGGAGTACATCATGAGGAAGGTGAGGATGACGTAAAGCACCCAGAAGGGCGTATTGTCGCCGATTCCGAGCGAGTTGAACGCGGCGTTCACCATCGTATTGGGAAGGTCCGTCGCGTTGAGGCCGCTGCCCAGGACGTAGGCGCCAGCGCTGAAGAGCATCAGGTGCCAGGGGATATCGACGTCGTTCCATTTCACCACGCCGATGCCCGGCAACAGGGCCAGGATGGCGCCGATGAGGGCGACGATGGTCTCGTCGATGTGGTGGAAGGTGCCTTTCGTGACCCACAGGAAGAGAACGATGAGGAAGATGATGACGGCCTTCCATTCCTCCGCCGTCATCTTGCCCATCGCGGCCAGTTCCCCTTTCAGGCGGTCGATGCCGCCTTCCAGCTGGGGCTTCTGCTCCTCCTTCTTCATCGGGAAGAAGACGTACATTCCCAGGAGGAGGCCCACCACCAGGATGATCACGCTCATCGGCCCCACCGCCACCAGCCATTCCTTATAGCCGAAGTCGCAGCTTCCCAGGAAGCCGGCGATGAGGGAAATGGCCAGAAGGTGTGCGCCGGAACCCGTATAGAAGGCATTGGCGCCGATGTTCACCTGGAAGAGATTCTGGATGACGAGGTTTCGGCCGAAGTTGTTTCGGGCCCCGTTGCTGGCCCCGTAGATGGCGCAGATGACCATGAAGATGGGCAGCATGATGGTGGCCTTCACCGTGGTGGCCGATATGAACATCGAGAGCACCAGGTTGATGAGGAGGAAACTCCAGAGGACTCCCTTGGCACTTTTCCCGAATTTAATCACGAACGCCAGGGCCAGGCGCTTGGCGAAACGGGTTTTCACCAGCATGGAGGCCAGCACGAACGACAGGATGTTCAGCCACATCACCGGATGGCCCAGCTGATGCAGTGCGTCGTTCTGCGAGGTGACGTTGAAAAGGACCACCCCCAGGATGAGCACCAGGGAGGTGAGGTAGTTCGGAATGGCTTCCGTAATCCAGAGAATGAGGCTTGCGACGAAGATGCCCAGCATCGCGTAGTTCGCGCGGATGAATTCGTCCATCCCCAGCACCGAAAGCCGTTTCTGGGCTTTCTCGGCCAGGCTGGCGCTGTCCAGGGCCAGGTTGTCGATAAAGCCGATATGGCAGAACCAGGTGATCCAGACGAACGCAATGATGGCAAGCGGAATGCCCAGGCGGGACATCCACACTTCAAAGGTGGATTTCTGCATCTTGGGCAGTTTCTCCACCTTGTAATTATTCATATCGAGCGGATCGAACGCCGCCGCCTTTTTCTCTTCGGCCATTATTGCTTCTGGTAGCTTACTTTGTAAATCTTGCTTTCCTTGTCACAGACAAACCAGAACAGCTTGTGGGTGACGTCTTTGCAGAATCCCTCGGGCTTTTTCACGAAGGAAATGCTGATTTCCTGCAGTTTGGAGCCGTCGGTTTTGAGCTGGGTGAGTTTCTGCGTTTTGGCGTCCGTAATCCAGAGGGTGCCGTCCTCGTCATCGTAGTAGATGTCCGAGAGGCTGGTAGCCCAGGTGGCGTCGAAGGCCTTTTCCCAGGTGGCGGTGGCCATCGTGTATTTGTACACGCGCTTGGGGCCGCTCTGGTTGGCCACATACAGGACGCCGGGCCCGGCCGCGATGCCTTCGTAGCCCTGGTTTTCCTCATAGCCGGTTTCATCGGTCTCATTCGGCCCCTTAGGGAGAACTTCCGTCATTCCGGTGTGGTCTGCACTGAGTTTCCACACTTCGCGGAAGCGCTCCTCACAGAGGTAGATGCTGCCGTCGGAGGCCTTGGTAATGCCTTCCAGGTCCACCTTGCTCCGCCCGTCGGGATTGGGCATCGCGTTGGTCTTCTGGAGCACGCCCTCCAGGCTGAACTCCAGCACGTTTCCGTTGTCCTGAGCAATCAGGATGCCGTCTCCGGCCTCGTTCATACAGACGGCGGAGAGGCCGTCCAGCTTGGTGCTGTAGGACGTGGGCGTTCCCAACGTGTATTTCGTGACGTCGGCGGGAACAGGGTCGCCGCCGCCACCGCCCTCGTATGGCTCATCCTCGAGACACGCGCTCAAGGATGAGACCATAAGAAGACAGAGGAGTGTGTGATGCAAAACCTTTATTTCCAATTCTTGTAAGGGTTTTTCATCAACATCGAATTGAAGTACTTGGGGTCACCGGTCACTTCCTCGCCCAGCCAGGCAGGTTTGTCGAAGGGTTCGTTCTCGTCCTCCAGCTCCACTTCGGCCACAGTGAGGCCGTCGTTGTCGCCGTAGAACTCGTCCACTTCCCAGGTGTGCTTGCCGTCGGTGTTCTTCACCAGGTAGCGGGTCTTGTCGATGACGCCCGGTTCGGCCAGCTCCAGGAGGGCTTTCACGTCCTCCACGGGGATTTCCTTCTCCCACTCGAAGCGGGCGGCGCCGGAAGCGTTGCCGATTCCCTTGATGGTGATGAAGCCTTTGTCGCCCTTCACGCGGATGCGCACGGTGCGCTCGGGAACACTGCTCAGGTAGCCCTGGGTGATGCGGGTGGCCTTGAAGGCTTCGGCCTTGAAGTCACCTTTTACGAGGAACTTTTTCTCTATTTCCTGTGACATACCACTTCGTTGGCTAAAGGTTTGTCACTCATGCCGATGACGCGCTTGATGGCCTGCAGGTAGTTGATGTTCTCAACGCCCTCGAGGCCGCAGTCGGCCACCGTCTTTTTGATGTCCTCGATTTCCGTGGATTCGGAGTTGATGGTGACCACCTTCGCGCCGTTGATGAGGACGTTGCCCACCTCGCAGATGGTGTTGTTCACCATATAGCCGAAGCGCTGTTTGTGCACGCGCACCGCGGCGAGGTCCGGATTGGCCTTCACCATCGCGATGAATTCATCGTAGGTGTAGGTGTCCTTGGTGAGCTTCGGCATCTCCACCATAAAGGCGGGGAAGACTTCCTTCTCGAGGACTTCCTTCGAGATGGGGAACTCGCCCTTCATCAGGGGGTTCCACTGCTCGAAGCCGTCCACGGTCTGGACATAGGTCTTGATGTCCATCTTCCCGTCGCGGATCTTGGTGTTGTTGATGTCGTTCTTGGCGGAGATGATGTAGATCTCGTCGCTCTGGCGCTCCCATACCTTTTCGGGTACGGGAACGCTCAGGCGCGCCATCCTTTTGTGTGCCTCGCAGAAGCACTGTCCGAAGCTGCGGAATTCGAAGCGCGGCTTTGACTGTTCGCCGATCTTAAGTTCTGCCATAATATTAATTCAATTCAGTAAGTCCAACTACGGGTTTAGAAGAGTCTTCGGCGTTGGCGGCACCGGGCGTTGCGGCCGTGTGATACCATTTATCGAAGGCATAATCGGCCCCAACGCGGCTGTATGAGGCGGCACACTTTTCGGCATAACCGGTAAGGTTAAAGTAGTCCACCGCCTTTTTAGAAGGATTGTATAGAACGACTGTAACGTTTTTCTTGGCAGAGAGGCCGGAGGCGAAGACCAGCGTAGCGTCATACCCTTCCTGGGCCTCGCCGGTAACGACGACATCTTCGCTGTACAGCAGGAGGAGGGCGCCAGGAGCGAGTTTGTGCGTAGCTTGTGCCGTCCAGACGAGTTTTCCGTCTTTTTCGATATACATCCCATCGAGTTCCACGTCGGCACCACCGGTATTGATTAATTCAATGAATTTATCGTTTCCGTTGAGCTCGTTCAGTTTGATGGCCTTGTAGTTGGGAGGGGTGACGCCTACGGTGTAGTTGGTCTCTTTCGACGTCGTTACACCAGCGGCAGTTGTGAACTCGGTATGGTATTTCACAACAGTGCCCATCGGGAAGGCGGGAATGGTGGCGGCGTAGGCCCCTGCCTCATTTTTTATCATATCCTGAACCACTTCCTCGGCGTCGCCGGCGGTATAGAAGAGTTTGGCACTAATAATATCTACAAATGAGGAAACCATGGCCGTGATATCGACCGGAGTGGCGGCATCATAGGCATAGGTGTACTCTACTTCGTCGATGGCGGCGTATGGGTATATTTCGTCCTTCACACAGGCAGTGAGCGCCAACAGGGCTACAAGGGAAGCAAATAATATCTTTTTCATAAGGCTTTACTATTTTAGAAGTCGATTTCGAAACGAACGGCCAGCATGTGGTAGTCTACACCACCCTTTCCGGTGGGAGCCGCCACCTTGGCGGGATCCTTGGTGGGATTGCCATTGACATCGTTGCCAACGAAGAGCTTGCCTTTTCCGTTGGCATAACGGTCATTGTCATTGAACTGGTAGTTCAACTGCATCTTCACGTTGTTGGTGACCCAGTAGTTCAGGCCCACGGTGTAAGCCTGGGCGGCGCCACCCCAAACGTTGCCGCTGGTAAGGTTGCAGTATTCATAGCGGGCACACAGTTCAAGGTCTCCCCACTTTTTGCCGGGTTTAATCTTGGTGTATTTGCCGCCGTTGGCATCATAGCGCTGAGAACCGCCGAAGAGCAGGTAACCGGCCTGTGCATACCAGCCCCAGAATTTCTTGGGAGTGGGATCCACCGCATCGGGTTTGAAGGAAACGACATCCTGCATGAAAGCACCTTCGTAGCGGAGGCCCTTCCAGTGGCCGGTTAATTCCACAGTCCAGAGAAGGTTGTGGTGATAGCCGGGAAGGTCGTCCGTGTCGATGTATTTCTTGCGGTTGATGCTGGTGGAGTTGCGGGCGCTGGCGCGATACATGCCGTATTTTTCCTGGCTCGCTTTCGGGGTGCGGTAGGAAACGGCACCGCCGATGTGCAGGCTGGCATCTTCCATCTTGTACAACGGGCGGAAAACCACTTTACCGGTGAGGGAGTAGCCGGCGTTGTAACCAAAGTCCTTGTTGTTGTCGGCAATGTAACCCCACTCTTCGGAGCCGGCGATTTCCGGACCAAAGAAACCGGCGCTGGCCCAAATCCAGTCCTTGGCATACTTGGCGTTGATACCCACGTGGCGGGAGGGGGCCAGGGCGGAGCATACCATCGGGCGCTCGATGAACTGGAGGTAACGCGAGGTGGTGTTGCGCTGAAGGGAGAAGTTCTCCTTGAAGTTACCTACCTGAAGTTCCAGATTCGGGACGCCGGTGTAACGCAAAATGGCGTCTTTCAGTTCTACCAGGCCGTTGGCGAGGTCCATATCGAACTCTCCGTACCAGTTCTCGTCCACCTGGCCTTTCACGGCGAAACGCGCGCGGCGGATGCTCACTCCGTTACCAATCTTGTCGGCATAGGAAGGGGCGCCAAAGAAGACGGCGGCATCGGTCTGAACGCGGACATCGAACCACATCTTGTACTTGGAAGTAGGGGATTCCATGACCAAAATACCGTCCTGGGCCTCAACGTCCAGAACGTCGGATTGAACAGCCACGCCGTACTGATTGTACTTGGCGGCTTTCTGTGCAAAGGCTGCTGATGCTGCGACCAGCGCGATTACGAATACAGTGATTAGTTTGCGCATAATAGTGTTTAAAAATTGGTTACTTAGTGCGTGCGATTTCTAAAATTCTTTCAAAAGAATACAAAAATCTAAACCAAAGTTATAAAAACTTTGGCAAACTTGTACCATATTCTGGGAATAATTGCGCCTTACACCTCCGTGGCGGTGGCGAATTCGGAGAGGAAACGCATATCGTTCTCGAAGTAGTGGCGAAGGTCGTTCACCTGCCACTTGAGCATCGCGATGCGCTCCACGCCCATCCCGAAGGCAAAGCCGGAATACTTGGACGGGTCGATGCCGCTGGCCTTGAGCACGTTCGGATCCACCATCCCGCAGCCCATGATCTCGAGCCAGCCTGTGCCTTTGCAGATGTTGCAGCCTTTCCCTTTGCAGATGTTGCAGCTCACGTCTACCTCGGCCGAAGGCTCGGTGAAGGGGAAGTAGCTGGGCCGCATCCGGATCTGGGTGTCCGGGCCGAACATCTCGCGGGCGAAGAGCAGAATGGCCTGCTTGAGGTCCGCGAACGTAACGTCTTTGTCAATGTAGAGGCCCTCCACCTGGTGGAAGATGCAGTGGGCGCGGGCCGATATGGCCTCGTTGCGGAACACGCGTCCGGGGCAGACCACGCGGATGGGGACATCCTGCGTCTCCATCGTACGCACCTGCACGGAAGAGGTATGGGTGCGGAGAAGGAGCGGATTCACGTGACCGGTGCTCACGAAGAACGTATCCTGCATCTCGCGGGCCGGGTGGTTCGGCGGGAAGTTCAGGGCCTCGAACACGTGGTAGTCGTCCTCTATTTCCGGACCCTCGGCCACGTCGTAGCCAAACTTGCGGAAGATGTCCACAATCTGCTGCCGGACGATGGAAACGGGGTGACGGCTCCCCAGCGGGAAGGCGTCGCCGGGCATCGAAAGGTCCTCTTTCGGGGCGCCGGAGGCCACCGCGGAGGCATCGGCCGCAGCCTTCAGTTCCTCGATTTTGGCCTGGGTGTATTTCTTGAGCTCGTTGAGCTTCTGGCCGTACTCGCGCTTGAGTTCCGGGGCGATGCTGCGGAACTGCTCCATCAGGGCGGTCACTTCGCCCTTCTTCCCGAGGAAACGCACGCGGGCTTCCTCCGCTTCCTTCTGGGTGGCGGCTTTCAGATCGGCCAGTTCGGCCATAATTCTCTCAATCGCTTCCTTCATATTATTTCTTTTTCCTTTTGTCTCTTTCCTGCTGGGCTTTTTTCCCTCCGGACTTCCAGTATTTCTTCCACTGCTCCTCCGTGAAGAAGCGCCGGTAGCTGCTGTCGATCCGCTCCATCCACTTGTCCTGGACGCTGATGTACAGGTCCGTGTTCTCCACTTTCGCGCGCTGCATTCCTTCCAGTTCCGTGGTCATCTCGCGGAAATCGTGCGTGAGCGTGGAGTCCACGTAAAACTCCTGCCAGTACTCCAGGTCCAGAAGTCTACCGAGCCGCTGCACCTCCCGGTCCACCGCCTCCATCAGCTGTTTTTCCCTCTGCTCGGGAGTCTGCGGCTGCTGGGGTTCCTGCCCCCATGCGGTGAAAACCGACACGAGAGCAAACAGCGTAACGCTCAATAAACGATAAATTTTCATACCTTTGTAGGTTGATGTCAGACGACAAAATTACGCAATTAATCGAAAAAGCCCAAATGGATATGCGAAAAACCATTCTTCAGATAGCGTTAACAGCCCTTGCGGCACTGGCCTTTTACACTCCGGCAGGGGCCTGCACCAACGTCATCATCACCCGCGGCGCCACCCGCGACGGCTCGGTGCTGGTCTCCTATGCGGCCGATTCCCACTACCTTTTCGGCGAGCTTTACTATCGGCCCGCCAAGGACTGGAAGGCCGGAAAGATGCTGGAAATCTACGACTGGGACAGCAACCGCTACCTGGGCGACATCGAGCAGGTACCCCACACCTACCAGACAGTGGGCAATATGAACGAGCACCAGGTGATCATCACCGAGACCACCTGGGGTGGCCGGCCGGAGCTGGAGGACAAGAACGGCGGCATCGACTACGGCTCGCTCATCTACGTCACCCTGCAGCGGGCGAAATCGGCCCGGGAAGCCATCGACATCATCGTGGACCTGGCCAACACCTACGGCTACGCCTCCGAGGGCGAGACCTTCTCCATTGCCGATAAAAACGAAGCCTGGATTATGGAACTCATCGGCAAGGGGGTGAATATGAAGAACGGGGTGAATACGCAGAAGGGCATCGTCTGGGTGGCCGTCCGCATCCCCGACGGAGCCATCTGCGCCCACGCCAACCAGGCGCGCATTGGCAAGTTCCCGATGGACGACCCGGACAACTGCCTCTACGCGCCCGACGTGATTTCCTTCGCGCGGCGGAAAGGCTATTTCGAGGGCCTGGACAGCGAATTCAGCTTCAAGAAGGCCTACTGCCCCATCGACTTCGGCACCGTCCGCGGCTGCGACGCCCGCGTGTGGAGCGCTTTCAATATCCTCACGGACGGCTGGTTCTCCTTCTACGATGAAAACGGCGATCCCGTCACCCGCGACGCCTTCAACTACCTGGACTATGTGCTGGGCCACAACCTGGACGGGGACCTTCCCCTCTATGTGTTCCCGCGCAAGAAGGCGGGCGTGAAGGAGCTGGCCGATGTGATGCGCGACCATTTCGAGGGTACGCCGATGGATATGAGCCAGGATATCGGCGCCGGCGGAAACGGCCTTCCCTACCGCTGGAGGCCGATGGAATGGGAATTCGACGGCAAGACCTACGTGAACGAACGCGCCATCGCCACCCAGCAGACCGGCTTCTGGATGGTGGGCCAGGCCCGCAACTACGTCCCCGACGTGGTGGGCGGCATCCTGTGGTTCGGCACCGATGATGCCGCCACCTCCTATCTCACGCCCATCTACACCAGCACCACCAAGGTGCCCGAGTGTTTCAAGGAAGGGAACGGCGACCTGCTGCATTATTCGGCCACCAGTTCCTTCTGGATCAACAACCGCGTCTCCAACGCCTGCTACAAGATGTACAACATTATGGCTCCGTACGTGCGTGCCAAGGCCGATGCCTTCGAATGGGAGCAGACGGAGAGGAAGATCCATTCGGCCGATTCGATGGCCGTGGTTCTCTATAACGAGGCCGTGGTCAAGCTCCAGAAGAAACTCTCTGCGAACGGGGATGTGATGGTGTCCCGCACACCCTTCGCCAAGGTGACGAAATTCGTCACTGAATACACCGTAAAGACGGCTCAGGACCAGTTCAAGGCCTGGAAACAGCTGGAGGAAGAACTGCTGGTGAAGTTCATGGACGGCAACGTGAAGCCCCAGGACGAGAACGGGAACTTCATCCACTCGGAGCATAGCAAGGGCATCCCCGCCAAAGTGGAATGGCCCGGCTACACGGAGCTCTGGAAAGAGACCGTCTCCCAGGAGCACGGCGATCTTATCCGCGTGCCGTAGGCCTGCACCATACCTCCGTTAAAGCGCACAATCGTATCCTGGCGGTGGGTGAGTTTCGACAAAAAGTGGTTTTTTTGTCCATTTTTATCCACCGGCGGTGGGTGAGTTTCGACAAAAAGCGGGGTATTTGTCTATTTTAAGCCACTGGGGTGACACCCCGCGACCGCGAATGGTCGCAGGCGTTATCGCACCACAACCTCTCCGCCGGAAACGTCCACCGTTACGGCGGAGTCTTTTTTGATGCTGCCGTCCAGCAGATTCTTAGCCAGGAGGTTCACCAGTTCCCGCTGCATCAGCCGCTTGACGGGACGGGCGCCGTATGCAGGGTCGTAGCCGTGCTCGGTCATCCAGTCCTCGAAGGCCGGGGAGAATTCCAGCGTGATGCCGCTCTGGGAGAGTTTCGTCCGCAGGTCCGCTTCCTGGATGTGGAGGATTTCGCGGATATCGGCCTTGGTGAGCGGGTCGAACATAATGATCTCGTCGATACGGTTCAGGAACTCGGGCCGGACGGTCATCTTCAGCACGTCCAACACCTTGGCGCGGCACTCGTCCAACAGGGAACGGCGCGTGGCGATGGCCTGCATATCCACGCCGGTCACTTCCGGCAGTTTCTCCATATAGCCCTGGATGATATCGGCCCCGGCGTTGGAGGTCATAATGAGGATGGTGTTCTTGAAGTCCACGGTGCGGCCCTTGTTGTCCGTGAGACGGCCGTCGTCCAGTACCTGCAGAAGCACGTTGAACACGTCCGGATGGGCTTTTTCAATCTCGTCCAGCAGCACCACGGAATAGGGCTTCCGGCGCACGGCCTCGGTGAGCTGACCGCCTTCGTCGTAGCCCACGTATCCGGGAGGCGCGCCCACCAGCCGGGAGACGGTGTGGCGCTCCTGGTACTCGGACATATCGATACGGGTCATCATATTCTCGTCGTTGAAGAGGAACTCCGCCAGGGCTTTCGCCAGCTCGGTCTTGCCCACGCCGGTCGTGCCCATAAACAGGAACGAGCCGATGGGCCGCTTCTCGCTGGAGAGGCCCGCGCGGCTGCGGCGGACGGCATCGGCCACCGCCTTGATGGCCTCGTCCTGGCCCACCACGCGCTTGTGGAGTTCGGTCTCCATCCGGAGCAGTTTTTCCTTCTCGCTTTCCAGCATCCGCTTCACCGGGATGCCGGTCCATTTGGCCACTACCTCGGCGATATCCTCCGGCGTAACCGCCTCGGTGACGATGGGATCCTGGATGGATTCGGCCTTGGCGGTGAGCTCTTCGATGCGCTTCTGGGTAGCGGCCATCCTGCCGTAGCGGATCTCCGCCACGCGGGCGTAGTCGCCGTTGCGCTCGGCCGTCTTTGCCTGAAGGCTCAGGTCCTCCAGTTCCTGCCGGGCGTTCTGCAGGCCGCTCAGCGTCTCCTTCTCCTCGTTCCAGCGCTTCATCAGGGCCTCGCGCTTCTCCTGGAGGTCTTTCAGTTCGGCCACCAGTTTGTCCATCTTGGCCGATGCCCCCTCCCGCTTAATCGCCTCACGCTCAATCTCTTTCTGCCGGATTGCGCTGTTGAGGTCGTCGATGGGCTCCGGGACGGAGTTCATCTCCAGACGCAGTTTCGAAGCGGCCTCGTCCACCAGGTCGATGGCCTTGTCCGGGAGGAAACGGGAGGTGATATAACGGTGGCTCAGATTCACGGCGGCGATGAGGGCGTCGTCCTCGATACGCACCTTGTGATGGTTTTCATAACGTTCCTTCAGCCCTCTCAGGATCGCGATGGATTCTGCGGGAGAAGGCTCGTCCACCAGCACCATCTGGAAGCGGCGCTCCAGGGCTTTGTCGGCCTCGAAGTACTTCTGGTATTCGTCCAGGGTGGTGGAGCCGATGGTCCGGAGTTCCCCACGTGCGAGCGCGGGTTTCAGGATATTGGACGCGTCCATCGCGCCGGAGCTGCGGCCCGCGCCCACCAGCGTGTGGATTTCGTCGATGAAGAGGATGATCTCGCCGGCGCTGTCCACCACTTCCTTCACCACGCCCTTCAGACGTTCCTCGAACTCGCCCTGGTATTTGGCGCCCGCGATGAGCGCGCCCATATCCAGGGAATAGACTTTCTTGGATTTGAGGTTTTCCGGCACCTGCCCGTTCACGATGTTCTGGGCGATGCCTTCGCTGATAGCCGTCTTGCCCACGCCCGGCTCGCCCACCAGGATGGGGTTGTTCTTGGTGCGCCGGGAGAGGATCTGCAGCACGCGGCGGATTTCGTCGTCGCGGCCGATTACGGGATCCAGCTTCCCCTGCGCAGCCCGTTCGTTCAGATTGATCGCAAAGCGGTCCAGAAATGAATTATTATTGTTTTCCATAGCCATAATGCAATAAACGCCTGCCCTGTGGCAGGGCAAGCGCTTATCTTCAATCTCCGTTCCGATGGTCCGGAACTGACAAAATGGCAGGAACTGCTTATTCGGCCTCCGGGGCTTCGGGATTCTCCTGGGTGACGGAGAAGTCCGGCATCTGCTCGGTGACTTCCTCGGTCTGGTTGAGGATTTCAGTGGAGAGGGCGTCGTTGCTGCCGCGCTGGGTGCCGCCACGGGCCACAAATACGGTGATGATGCTCAGGACCAGAATGAAGGCCACGAGGTACCAGGTGGCTTTTTCCAGGATGGTGGCCGTCTGGCGCACGCCCAGGGTTTGGTTGGCCGATGTAAAGTTGGTTGCCAGGCCGCCGTCCTTGCCGTTCTGCAGGAGGACGACCGCAATCAGAAGAATAGCTGCAATAATAATCAGGACAACCAGGATGGTGAATGCTGCGTTCATAAATTGTCTATTTTCTCAATAAGGGATGCAAAGTAAGCACTTTTTTCCGGAATATCCAACATCAGGCGGGAATAAATGCGTTTCGCCTCATCGTATTGGCCCTGTTCCAGGAAGATGGAGGCGAGGGTTTCGGTGGTGAAACGTTCCGCGATGGGACCGGCCTCGCTCACGGCGACAGGGGCGTCCGACTGGCTTTGGAGGGCCATCCGCGAGAAGATGCCGGCGCTCTCGCCGCCTTCCCGCATTTTGTCGTACTGGGCCTGGGAGAAATAGTCCCCGCCCACCACGTGGACGGAATGCGTTTCCTCCGCGGGGGCCTCCAGCATCGCGGCCACGAGTTTCTGCGCATCGGCATCCTCGAAGCCGGGCCTGGCGGCGCTGCGCACCATCTGGGAGAATCGGCCCCGGTCGGCCACATAGAGGGCCTGCGAAGCGAATTCTTCCTCGCTCCAGGCGTCCGGGCCCAGGGCGAACATCCGGCGGCAGAGCTCCATCCGGGCGGCGGCGTACCAGGGGTACAGGTTCACCACCCCCGTGAGTTCGTCCAGGGTGAGCCGGTGCAGGTCGATATGCCGGGAACTTCCTACCATTGGGCTACGGTCGCATTGAAGATGTCTTCCACCAGTTTCTCGATGATGGTCTCGCACAAAGTGGCTTCCACGGCGTCCAGGGACATCGTGGCGTCGAAGTCTTCGTAGGCGCTGAAGGACTTGTTCGAAACGTCGTCCTCCGGATATTTCTTGTTGGCGAAGTCGATTTTCACGGTGACGGTGAGGCGGTTCTGGGCGGCCTGTTCATCGGCCGTCACGGCGGTGGCCTTCACGTCGTAGCCGCTCACCTCGCACACCAGCTCCAGGTCCCCGTCCACGTCCACCTGCTCCAGGCGGGTGAGCTTGCGGAACTTCTCCTTCAGGGCCTCGGTGAGGTCGCCCGCCAGGGAGGGGTTCACGCGCAGGGCCTTGTATTCCACGTAGGGGATGGTGATGGTGTTTACGTCGGCCTGGATGGAGGTGCCCGTGAACGAGTAGATGCCACAGGACGCCACCATTAAAAGGAGGGCCGATATGAGGGCTAAACGCTTCATTTCTTGCGGTATTCCGGCGGGAGTTTGCGGTACAGGGTGCGCTCGCTCATCCCCAGTTCCTCGGCGGCTTTCTTGCGGTTGCCGTGGTATTTCTCCAGGGCGGCGCGGATGAGTTCTTCCTCGTTGCGGCGTACGCTCAGGGTGGCCTCTTCCGGGGTGGCGGGGAATTCCTCCTGCTCCTGCCATTCGGCCTCCTCCTCCGCGGGGGCGGCTGCGGGGGCCGACGGAAGCTCGCGGCGGTCCAGGCGCGCCTTCAGCGTATCCACCTCCTGCTTGAGGTCGAAGATGGCCTTGATGAGGGCCTGGCGTTCATCGGCCCCGAAGGCGGGTCCCGAGGGCTGCGGCCCTTCGTACAGCATAGGAATAGGCTCCCCCTGTTCGCCGGGCATGAGGGGCTGCAGGTCTTCCGCCCCCAGCTCGATGCGCTGGCGGGTGGGCGTCACCTTCACGGAAAGCTGGGCCGTGAGGCTTTGGGTAAAGCCCTGCAGCTGGCGGATGTTCCCGGGCCAGCGGTAGCTTTCCAGCAGGCGGATGGCATCCGGCCGCAGGCTGATCTTGCACATTCCGTACACCTCCGAGAAATCCGAAGTGAACTTCCTGAACAACAAGTAGATATCCCCTTTTCTTTCGCGCAGCGGCGGGATGCGCAGCTGGGCGGCGGAAAGGCGGAAATAGAGGTCCTCGCGGAATTTTCCGCGCTTGACCGCTTCGTACAGATGGGTGTTCGTTGCCGCGACGATCCGCACGTCCGTGTGCTCCACCTTATTGGAACCCACCTTGCGGTATTCGCCGCTCTGGAGCACGCGCAGCAGCAGGGCCTGGCTCTCCAGCGGGAGCTCCGCGATCTCGTCCAGGAAGAGCGTGCCGCCGTCGGCCTCCTCGAAATAACCCTTGCGGTTGTCCACGGCGCCCGTGAAGGAGCCTTTTACGTGGCCGAAGAGTTCCGAGTTCACCAGTTCCTTGGGCAGCGCGCCGCAGTTTACCACGAAGAAGTTACCCTGCCGCCGCTGGCTGAACTGATGAATGATGCGGGCCACGTTCTCCTTGCCCACGCCGCTCTCTCCCTGAATGAGCACGGAGAGGTCTGTGGGCGCGAATTTCACCGCTGTTTCCAGGGCGTCGTTCAGGGCCGGATCGTTGCCGATTATATCGTATTTGTTCTTGAGTGCTTGTAGGTCCATAGGCGTGCAAATTTACAAAAAAATATGTACATTTGTGCTTGATGTGAAACTTAACACGAACAACAGATATGAAAAAAATCATCCTCTTACTGGCCGCGGCGCTCCTTGCGTTTGCCTGCGCCTCTCCTGAAAAAATGGCCCAGATGGCCGAGAATGTGAAGGTGGAATGCAACCCTCCCGTACTGGAGGCTGTGGGCGGCACCATCGATGCCGTGGTCTCGGTCACCTACCCCAAGGATTACTTCCATCCCAGCGCCATTCTGGAGGTGACGCCCGTAATCGTGTACGACGGCGGGGAAGCCCCGATGAAGCCCTTCAAATACCAGGGCGAGGACGTGAAGGACAACTACAAGGTAGTGTCCAAGGACGGTCAGAAAGTGAGCGAAAGGGTACATTTCGAGTATGTGGAAGGGATGGAGAAGTGCTATCTGGAGCTGCGCGGGAAGGTGACCGCCGGCAAGAAGAGCATCGCCCTGCCCGTGAAGAAGGTGGCCGATGGCTGCAACACCACCTATATGCTGGTCAAGCGCAGCGGCAACCTTGCCGTGAAGGCCGATAATTACCAGGATGTCATCTCCTCCACCACCGAAGGCCAGATCAAGTACCTGGTGAACAGCTCGGACGTCCGCTCCTCGGAGCTGAAGGGCCAGAGCGTGAAGGATTTCCTGGCCGCCCTGGAAGCCGCCAAGGCGGATGGCGCCTCCGTCTCCACGGAGATCGTGGCCTACGCCTCCCCGGAAGGCGCGGAGAACAAGAACAACGAGCTCTCGGAGAGCCGCGGCGCCAGCGCCCAGAAGGCCTACAAACAGCTCACCAAGGACAAGGACGCCCCGGCCGTGCGCAGCGTGGGCGAAGACTGGGAAGGCTTCCAGCAGCTGGTCCAGGAAAGCGACCTGGAGGACAAGAACCTCATCCTGCGCGTCCTCTCTATGTACAGCGATCCTGCCGTCCGGGAGAACGAAATCCGCAATATGTCGCAGGTGTTCACCGCCCTCAAGGGGGAGGTCCTGCCGGAGCTGCGCCGCGCCCGCCTCATCGCCAACGTGGAGGTGAAGAACTACACCAATGAGGAGTTGAAAGAACTCCTTTCCAACAACGAGAGCGTCCTGGACGAGGAAGCCCTCCTGCGCGTCGCTTCCATCACCAAGGATGCGGCCCAGAAGGAAAGCACCTATAAGAAGGCCATCGAGCGCTTCGGCAGCGAACGGGCCCAGTACAACCTCGCGGTCCTGTACCTGAACCAGGGCAAGGACGACAAAGCCGAGGCCGGCCTGAAGGAACTCGCCGAAGATCCCGACGTACTCAACGCCAAGGGCGTGCTGGCCCTGCATAAGGATGAACTCAAAGCCGCGGAGGACCTCTTCCGCCGCAGCGGAACCCCCGAAGCCAAGGCCAACCTGGGCACCGTGCTCATCCTCACCGGCGAGTATGAAGAAGCCGCCCGCGTGCTGGAGAAGCCCCAGGGCTGCTGCCACAACAGCGTCCTGGCCCTCATCCTCACGGACCGGCTGGACCAGGCGATGAAGACCGCCCACTGCGGCGATCCGAAAGTATGGTATCTCAAGGCCATCATCGCCGCCCGTCAGGGTAAGCCGGCCGAAGAAGTGAACAAATACCTCCAGAAGGCCTACAGAAGGGCCGATCTGAAAGAGCGCGCCGCCCGCGACGTGGAATTCGCGGGCTATGAGCTGTAAGCCGTGAAGGCAGTCCTCTGGCTGGATGTCATCTTCTGCGCAGCCGTGCTGCCGGGGATGCTGTTCCTGTTCCCCGTGAGCGAATGGGCCGCGGTGCAGTTGGACTATGTCCTGCTGTACGTCCTGTGGCTCTACGGCGTCTGGGTGCTGGGCCGCAAGGTCCTGGGGCCGATGCTGGTCCAAGAAGGACGCAGCAGCGCCCTCACGGCGGCGGGCGTCCTTTTCCTGATGGTGGCCGTGAACGTGCTGATGAGTTTCACGCCGGTCAGTTTCCCCGTCACGCCCGGCTCCCGGGTGGGGCAGATGCTCCCGCACGTGCGGGCGATGTGGGTGCTGTTCCTGGCCGTGAACGCCTATGCCATCCCGGTGGGCTATCTGAGCGCCCGCCTGAAAGCCCTCACGGAAGTGAAGGAGGCCGAAGACCAGGAAACGGCGGCGGCCGAGGCTCTGGAGAGCCGGCGCACGGACGCCGGGGAAGCCATCGCCGGGGAAATCCTGGTGAAGGCCGATTATAAGACGGTGCATCTGCCGCTCTCGGCCATCCAGTACATCGAAGGGCGCAACAACTACGCTTGCTTCCACCTGGACCATCGGGAGGACGTGGTCTCGCAGATCGCCCTCAAAAACGTGATGGACCTGCTTCCGGAAGGGAAGTTCGTACGCATCCACCGCTCCTACATCGTGCCGCTCTGGCGTCTGGAAAAACGCAAGGGAACGGAGGTGCAGCTGATGGGCGTGAAGGAAAAGCTCCCCGTGGGCCGTTCCTTTAAAGAAAACCTGAAAAATGCCTAAGAAGGACTTCTACGGGTCCCGTTCCACCGCCTGGTGGAAGGTAGCCGTCGCGATGATCGGCTCCTGCCTTTCCGGGGTGACCTTCGTCTCGGTCCCCGGGATGGTAGGGAACGTGGGTTTCGGCTATCTGCAAATGTGCCTGGGCTTTTTCCTGGGCTATCTGGTCATCGCCTTCGTGCTGTCCCCGCTCTATTTCCGGCTGAACGTGGTCTCGGTGTACGAGTATCTGGACAGGCGCTTCGGCGTATCTTCTCATAAGACTGGTGCCTGGTTCTTCTTCGTTTCCAAGATGCTGGGGGCTTCCGTGCGGCTGTTCCTGATGATTGCCGTGCTGCAGCAGCTGGTGTGTGCGCCTGCCGGCATTCCGCTCTGGGTCACCACGCTGGTGGTGATGCTGCTGGAATGGCTCTACACGGTGCGGGGCGGGGTGCGGGCCGTCATCGGCCTGGATATCGCCAAGACGGTGGCGATGCTCCTCTCCGTGGTGCTGTGCCTGGTGCTCATCGGCCGGGAGGTGGGGGCGCCGGACCGCGGGATGATGCGCGTCTTCTACTTCGACGACGTGAACCATCCGCAGTTCTTCTTCAAGCAGCTGCTGGGAGGCCTTTTCACCGTGGTGGCCTGCACCGGCCTGGACCAGGACCTGATGCAGCGCACCCTGGCCTGCAAGAACCTCAGAGACTCCCAGAAAAACCTGATTGTGAGCGTCCTGCTGCAGATCGTGGTGATTACCCTCTTCCTGTTCCTGGGCGTCTACCTTTACCAATACGCCGCCCTGCACGGAATCACTGCCACTGGGGATGCCCTCTTCCCGGCCGTCGCCTGGTCCGGCACCTTGCCGGCCTCCTGGCTGGTGGCGGGGCTCTTCGTCGTGGGGCTCGTGATGGCGGGCTTCCCGGCGGGAGGATCGGCCCTTACGGCCCTTACTACTTCCTTCACCATAGACATCCTGGGCGGGAAGGACGAAAAACGCACCTGGGTGCACACGGGGATGGCCGTCCTGATGGCGGTGAGCATCCTCGTTTTCGCCGCCCTCAACTCCACCAGCGTCATCGACGCGGTGTATCGGCTGGCCAGCTATACCTACGGGCCCATCCTGGGGCTCTTTGCCTTCGGCCTGCTGTTCAAACGGGAAGTCCGCGACCGCTGGGTGCCCCTGGTGGCCGTCCTCGCCCCCATCCTCTGCCTTATCCTGGACCTGAATTCCGTCGCCTGGTTCGGCGGCTACCGCTTCAGTTATGAATTGCTGCCGCTCAACGCGGTCTTCACGATGACCGGCCTCTGGCTGGTCGCAAAACCCAAACAGGAATGAAACGACTCTTAACCCTGCTCCTCATCCTGCTTCCGCTGGCGCTTTTCGCCCAGAGCGAACGGGAGGCCCTGCTCGCCGACTACAAGGCGAACGTGCACCGCACCTGCGCGAACACGGCCCCCTATGAGTTCATCCCCGGCCCGCAAACGCGCGTACCCAAAGGGTATAAGCCCTTCTATATCAGCCATTACGGCCGTCACGGGTCCCGTAACAACTGGAACAACAAGTATCGCAACTACGAGCAGCTTTCCGGTTGGTATCACAAGGCCGATTCCGCCGGCATTCTCACCGCGGAGGGGAAGGCGGCGATGCAGCTGGTGGATTCTGTGATAGTCCTGCACGCCGGTATGGACGGCCGGCTCACCCCGCTGGGGGCGCAGGAACACCGGCAGATTGCCCATCGGATGTATGTCAATAACAAGAATGTCTTCCGCAAGGGCAGCAAGAAGATCGTCGCCCGCTCCAGCATCGTTCCCCGCGTACTGGTGAGCATGGCGGCCTTTACCGGCGAACTGCTTTCCCTGCAGAAGGACCTGGATGTGAGCTGGGACTCCGGGGAGAGACTGATGTCAATACTGAGTTCGGACCACACCAGGGAGATGTCCAGCCGCACGAACGCGTGGAAGAAGGAATGGGGGAAACAGCACACGTATGGCACGGAGGCTTTCCTAAAACGCATTTTCACCGATCCTGAAGCCGGCCGCGCTATCGTGGATAACAACCCCGAGCGCTTAATGCGGCGGAACTACGAGGTGGCCAGCGTCTGTCCCGCCTTCGGCCTGGACGACCGCCTGTTCGATCTGTTCGAGTGGCCGGATCTCCTGTTTTTCGGGGAGGGGAAGAACATAAGCCTCTATATGAATGAGTGCAACAGCGTGGAGATGGGCGACGAGCGTATGCCCGGCACGGACAGCCTCATCCGGGATATTATCGAGCGGGCCGATGCAGCCATTGCCACGGGCGCCGTTGCCGCAGACCTGCGTTTCGGCCACGACTTTCAACTTCTGGCGGCGAGCGCCCGCCTGGGCCTTTCCGGCGTAGCCGAGCGCCGCACCTTCGAAGAAAGCGTGGACTGGCCGGCCTGGCGTTATTCCCCGTTCGCCGGCAACTTCCAGCTCATTTTCTACAAGAACAAAAAAGGAGAGGTCCTGGTGAAACCTCTCCTGAATGAGCGTGAAACTGTCATCGTGGGCCTGGAAGGCTTCCCGTATTACAAATGGGAAGAAGTCCGGGCGCTGTGGAGCCGTTCGCTTTAGCTGCCAGTACCGGATGAGGACACTGATTTTTGATTTCGGCGGCGTACTGGTGGACTGGAATCCTCACCACCTGTATGACAAGCACTTCGGGGATGCGGCGAAGACCGACTGGTTCCTGGCGAACATTTGCACGATGGCCTGGAACGAACAGATGGATGCGGGAAAACCCTTCTGCGAAGGCGTGGCGGAACTCTCCGCCATCCATCCCGAGTGGGCCCGGGAGATTGAAATGTATTTCCATCGCTGGATAGAAATGATGGGCGACGAAATCGAGGGAATGTATTCCCTGCTGCAGGAGCTCAAGGAAAAGGGCTGTCCGCTTTACGGGCTCACCAACTGGTCATCCGAAACTTTCTGCCAGGTCCGGGACCGGTATCGCATCTTCCGCCTGTTGGACGGAATGGTGGTCTCCGGGGAAGAGCATTGCCTAAAGCCCTATCCTGAAATCTATCACATCCTGCTGGACCGCTATCATCTTAATCCTGCAGAATGCATTTTCATCGATGACCGCGCGTCCAATCTCCGCGGCGCCGAGGCCGTGGGCATCCGGGGCATTCTTTTCACCGGCGCCGGTGATTTAAGGCGGCAGCTGTTATAAAGGACTTATACCACAAAAAACAGCCAGTTGCTTTCGCAACCGGCTGTAAATCAAACGCTTGGCGGAGGGGACGAGATTCGAACTCGTGGTACAGAATAACCCGTACGGCAGTTTAGCAAACTGCTGGTTTCAGCCACTCACCCACCCCTCCGGGCTTAAAGCGTTGAAACTCCGTCACAGCGGACGGGACTGCAAAGGTACGAAAAAAAACAGAGTTTGCAAGGCCCGCCCTCAAAAACTTATCGCACCTGCACCAGGTCCTGGGCGACGGCCTGGGCGACGCATTCCACCAGGGAGTCCAGGCCGAACTTCCCCTTGATACGCTCCTTGTAGCTGTCCACCGTGGTGGTGGCCACGTTCAGGGCCGATGCAATCTGGGAATTGCTGTAGCCGGAAGTGACCAGTTGCAGCACCTCCAGTTCCTTGGGGGAGAGGTTCTGGGGCCGCCTGGCCTGGAGGTTCTCCTCGCCGCCGAACAGGCGGGTGATCTGCCGCTCGGGGATGGTGTCGCCGAAGAAGATGCAGTCGCCGGCGGCGGCCCGCACGATGGCATCGGCCACCTCTTCCGGGGCGGAATCCTTGGCCAGGTAGCCGCGGGCGCCGTAGGTGATGGACTGGATGATGTAGGCGGGAATCTTATAGTGGGAGAGAACCAGGGCGGCGACGCCAGGGAATGCTTCGCGGAGGATGCCCAGCAGGGTGAGACCGTCGGTCTGCTGCTCCAGGGTGATGTCCACCACGGCTACGTCGGCCTCATCGGGATGGGCGTTCAGCCAGGCCACGGCGGCCCCGGAAGTGACCACGTGCTGGACCAGCGTCAGATCCTTACGGCCCTCCAGGGCCATTTTCAGACCCATCGCAAAGACGGTGGAGTCTTCTACAAGCAGAACTTTTATCATAAGGTTATCGTTATTTCACAGCCTCCTTCGGGAAGGTTCCGGGCCTGGAGCGACGCCCCCAGTTTCTCCAGTAGTTCGCGGGTAATCACGAGCCCCAGGTGCCCGGGCCTGGAGAGCGTCTGAAGCACTTCTTCCGGCATTCCCGGCCCGTGGTCGGTAATGACGATATGGGTGGCCGATGCCTGCAGCCGCACCTCCTCCGGCGACACCTTGAAGGCGTTGTCCAGGAGGTTTCTCAGGCAGGTGGTGAGCATATTCGGATCGGTGACGAGGGTGAGTCCTTCCGGGATTTCCGTCCGGACCGGGCGTCCCGCTGCGGCTTCCTCCACCAGGGCGGCGAGCGGCACCTCGCGCCGTACGGGCACCAGTACGCCCTTCTGGTTCACGGACCACATCAGCAGGTTTTCCAGCAGGGCCGACGTATGCCGGGCCGCCCCGCCGATGGCCTTCACGCCGTCCCGGAGTTCCCCGTCGGGGGCTTTCTCCAGTTCGGAGGCCAGGTTCCTGATCCCGGAGACCGGGCCGCGCAGGTCGTGCGAAACGATGCCGAAGAAGCGGTTCCGGGTGTCCAGTTCTTCCTGCAGCAACTTCGCCCGCTGCCGGTTTTCCAGGTAACGGACGAGGAGCCAGACGGCCCCGCCGACGAGCAGCAGGTACAGCAGCATAAAGGGCCAGCGGAGCAATAGCGCGGGACGGATGCGGAAGGCGTGGGTGAAGACGGGCTCCTGCCATCGGCCGAAGAAATCCGTACATTGAATCTCCAGCGCATAGTGCCCCGGGAAGAGGCCGTTGTAGCGCCCCTCCAGGTTCGGGAAGGAGGCCGATATCCACTCCTTGTCCACGCCGGAAATGCGGTAGCGGTACTGCAGGAGGGCGGCGTGGGGAAGGTTCCGTACGCTGAAGGCGAAACGGAGGGAAGTCCCGTCGGGGATGAAGTCCGTCAGGAAGAGGTCCCCGGTTGCGCCGGAAGCGAGGAGGTTGTCCGGATGGAACGCCGCTGCGCCGCCGGTGCCGCCGAAGGCCAGACGGCCGTCCGGGAGGACGCAGGCGGCTTTTTCGGCATAGAGGTCCGACGGGAAGCCGAGGGCTTTCCCGGCCCGGCCCGCGCTGCCGTCGGCCTCGATGAACCAGAGCCCGTCCTCCGTACCGGCCCAGAGGCGGCCGCTGCGGTCGAAGCGCAGCGACTGCACCAGCTTTCCGTCCAGGAAATGCGCCCCGGAAGGACTCCAGAGCCCGCCGTGGGTGGCTGCCCAGAGCTCGCCGGTAGGGGCAATGCAGAGGTCGCTCACATAGTCGTCCGGAATGGAGGAATTCCCTTTATAGTATTTGGTCACCAGTCCGGAATCCTTGTCGATGATGTTGAATCCGGCCTCTGAAGTACCGAAGACCAAATTCCCGTTGGCGTCTTCGATGAGGCGCGTGCCCAGCCTGGAACTGAGGTAGATGGCCGAATCTTCCTGCGCCGACGGATACCAGAAGGGACTCAGCCATTCCGGCGGCAGGGTCCGGCCGGTCTTGCGGTCCCATTCGTTGAGGCCGACGCCTTCCCACGTGACCACCCAGAATCGGCCACGGCTGTCTTCCAGGAAATCCGCAATCCAGTTGGAGGTGATGCGGTCGCCGCTGGCGGCCTTCGCCTGCGCCTTGGGGATGGGGCCGGACACCACGCCTTTCAGCGTGCGCCCGTTCTCCCTTATAAGGAATCCGGTATTGTTCCACAGGCCGATGTAAATAGTCCCGTTCCGGTCCTCGTACAGCGCCGAAACCCGTCCGTTGGTGTTAATCTGCCCTTCGGGGGAGGGTATCCTCCACGCCGTCACTGAATAGGGGGCCGATGTTCCGGCATGGAGGACACCCTCCCCCTTCAGGGATAGGATAAAGGCACCGTTATCCGCGGTTCCGACCCAGAGTTTGCCGTCACGGGAGGCCATCAGGGCGGTGATTTGCCGGGAGGGGATGTCGAGGCACTGCACCTGCTGCAGGGCGGGGCAGAGGACGCTGAGGCCGTTGTCACCGCCCACCCAGAGGTTCCCTTCCCGGTCCTCGAAGATGCAGTAGAGTTCCTGCGAGGCGAGGGAGTGGGGGTCGTCGGCGTCGTGCCGATAAACGAGGGTAGCTTCCGGTTTTTCCAGGTTCACGAGCCCCAGACCGCCGGAGCCGGCGGCCCAGAGGCGGCCTTCGTGGTCTGTGAGCAGCCGTGCGTGGGCGACGGGGAGGCGGCCGATGGAGGGACGTGCACTCCTTTCGATCCGGCACAATTCCGAGGTATGGTCGTCGAAGCCATAGAGCGTCCCGTTCACTTCCGCGTAACTGCCGATGCAGGTACCCCCTTCCCTCCCAAAGGGATACACGATCCGGGGGTTGTTCCTGTCCGTGAAATAGTGGTTGCGGACGATGCGCCCGGCCGGGCGGATGTTGCCCTCGGAGTCCTCAAACAACTGAAAATACGGGTAATCGCCCTCGTGGTAGCGTTTGTCGTACCAGGTGCGCAGCTCCTCGTGCCAGCCGTCCTTCCAGGAATACTTCACCAGGGTGCTGTCGCCGATGGTGGCCCAGACGAAGCCGTCGGAATCCGTCATCAGCGCCCGCACCTTGTCCCGGGCGGTTCCTACAAAAAGGTGATTCTCTTTATCTACCGTGAGGGCGGTTACGCGCACGGGTTCGCCGGAGAGGTGGAAGCGGGCGCCGTCGAAACGGTACAGGCCGCCCCGGGTGCCCACCCACAGGAAACCGTCGGCATCCTGCGCGATGGCATAGACGCTGCCGGCGTTCAGTCCTTCCTCGCTGCCGTAGTTGACGAAGCGCGCCTGGGCGCCCGCCAGGCAGCAGCCCAGCAGCAGGAGGAATATGCTGCAGAAACGTCTCATTTCCATTACATTCGACACGGAAACCCGGTCGAATGCAAATGTACCGTTATTTTCTCAAGGATGCAACTACAGCCCGAAGCCCAGGATGAAGCCCATCTCGAACATCAGGTTGCCTTTGCAGGCACCGGGACTGAACCACTCGCCGTAGGTGTCCGCCCTGTCGCCGTCAAACATATTCGTGAAGGATTGGGTGAGGCGCATTACCATCGCCAGGTTGTCGGAGAAGTTGTAGCCCCAGCCCGCACCGACGCCGAAGCCGATGGCCTGTTTGTCCGTTGCGGGAGGAGTGTACTCCCTCGGATTGTTCACGTGGGGGTCCGTGATGGTAGGGTTCATCGGAATGTCCAGCTGCGGATACACTTCGATGAACATCGCGTTGCGGAAGGTGTATTTGTAGCCGGGCCTCACATAGAGGTTAATCACCTTGCCGGACACCTGGCCGTCATATTCCGTACTCTTGAACTTACCCTTGAGCCACTGGACACCCTCGTTCACGAAGATGCCGTGCTGCTGCCGGTTGCCGAAGAGGAACTCCATATGCATCCCCACGAAAAAGTCGCCGAAGCCGAAGCCGGAACGGGAGTAGGGTTCTGAGACCTGGAACCAGTTGGCGCCGGAGCCGGCTTCCAGGCCCATAAAGGCCCATTCGTGGGACTTGACGGGCGTCCGCTGGGCGGCGGCCGGCAACAGGAAAGCCAGCGTCAGGAGAGTGAAAATCAGTTTTTTCATAGGTTATTGCAGTTTTAGATGATACGTGCTGCCGTCCTCCAGGGTGAAGACCATATCTTCCAGCCAGAGGCGGTCGTCCTTTACCTTATACACGGCGGTTTTCGCGGCCTCGTCCAGTTTCCCTTCCTTAGTCATCTCCTCCTTGAAGGCCGCGGCCTTCTCCAGCGGGATGTGCAGTAAATAGGAAGGGAACGCCGGCGTGGCGCTGTCCGTGAGCACGAAGCGCTCCGTATCGGCGTTATAGGCCGACAGCGTCACCTTGTGCGGATTGCGGGGCGTGAAAACGAGGGATTGCTTGACGAAGACGGCCTCCGGGTCCGGCATCACTTTGTTCACATACTCCATCAGGAGCTTGTCATCGGCCTTCCGGGCCTCGAAGGCGGCGGTGGTTTCGAATTCGTCCTTGGTGGCGGCCAGGCGCCGGATCTCCCGCTTGAGCCACTGGCTGTAGGACTGGGTTTCGGCTCCCAGGGCCAGGATCTCGAAGTCCGAAGCTTCGGTGTAGATGGGCGCCGCGGCCATTACGCCGTCGGCGGTGTACAGGCCCACCTTGCCGTCTTTGGTAACCTTGAAGTATTCCTGGCCTTTGACCAGTTCGGTGGTGAAACGCTCGATCTTGTCGTACACGGGTTCCATAAAGAAGCGCCCCTGCATATTCGCCACACCCATTTTGTCATTCTCGAGTTTGGCGATGACGTTGGTGTTCGCGTTGTTCATCGAAAGCCACTTGAACTGGTGCGGGAGAATGACGCGCTCGCCGGCCTGCAGGCCCCAGCCCGTCTGGATCTGGGTGAACATCACATCGGCCCCGGTATCGTCCATTCCCAGGGGGACGACGCCTTCCCAGGCGGGTTCGGCGATATAGGCCCCGTTCCGGCCGATGACGCCCCACTTCCCGTCCTTCTTCACGGAGACGTACATCTTGCCTTTCCACTTGAGATTGGCGTCCTCGAATTCCTCGTCCAGCAGGCGGAAGCCGTATTTGGCCGTCTCGTCCGGAACGCACACCCGGCAGGGTCCCTTCCTTTCATCGCCGTAATAGAAGACGACGGGCGCATTGTCCGACTGGAAGCCCTGCGTGCTGCCGTATTCAAAAGGAACGATGGTCCAGTTGTTGGCATTGATCAGGCCCCACTTATTCTCCTTTTTCACCTTTTTCTCCGCCCGGATGGCACGGAGGTCGTTGATGATGAGGTCCTCATAGTAGTAGGGTTTCAGCAGCCAGCGGCGCTTGTTGTTGTCCCAGATGCCCACGCGGCCCGAACGCTCGTCATAGACCACGTTGTTGGACCCGTTGGATTTGCCGGGGTTTGCATTGACCAGGTTCGAGGGCCGGTCCTCCAGAATGCCGGAGAAATCCGGCTTGGATTCTCCGGAAATCCACGAGGCGAGCGTCTGGCCCAGGGCCGATGTAACCGTATTGGCAATCATCCCGGCAGGGCTGTTCGCGTACGAACTGCCGCCGGAGGAATGCGAATAAGAGGCTGAAGAGGAAGAGGCGCCGCTATTCCCGTGTACGTACGGGCAGTCGCTGCGGTGCGTCTCACCTTTTTCCACATCGATCCATCCGCAGTGATAACAGTAGGTGGCGACTACTTTGGGATCGCTCGGGGGCGGAACCTGCGCCCGGGCTTTCATCCCGCTCCCCAGCGCCAGAACGGCCGCCAGAGAGAAAGCAAGAAATATCTTCGTTTTCATACGCATTGCGATTTCACCACAAAGTAAACCATTCGCGCAGACTTTGTTGTGGTGGATTTCACCACAAGCGGTCAAATTCCCCGGGATACGATACGAGTCTTTCTTTTTTTCTATCTATTCTTATGGATTTTCCAAATGATTTGGAAAGAAGTTGGATAGTAGGTTGTCACTTCGATTCAACAGTGTAGTTTGTGGATATATATTGCGCTCATAGGGGCGTCTCGCCCCTGGCCGCGCGGCTACCCCTGGAGCGTTTAACATGCAGGTTTATATTCCTTTGTGTATTCTGTATCTCGTTTGATGACGGAGAACATTCGGTGAACGAGCTTTGCCCGGATAACGTTCAGCACGCACATAACGTGTTTTCCCTCGTTGGTTTTGCGTTCATAATAGTCTTTGTATTCACCCTCCTTCATGTGTGTGGCGGCTCCGACGGCTGCGAGATGCAACAGCGCCTTCATGGTCTGGTTAGCCCGTTTGGATATCTTGGCCTTTGAGCGGACTGACGTTCCGGAGTCGTACTTGTATGGCGTGAGGCCGGCGAAGCTACAGAACTGCCGTGCATTCTGGAAACGGGTGAAGCCGCCGGTGATGGCAATCATATTGATAGCAATGCGCTCCCCAATGCCGTCAATGCTTAGAAGCAGTTCCTTCTGACGAGTCAATACCGGGTCCGCAGCAATAAGCGTTTCTATCTCTGTGTCGATGGCTGCAATCTGTTCGTCTATGGACTTGATGACTTTCTTCCATCGGCTGCTCTTGTGCTTGAAGTCGCCAGGAGCCATATACTTCTTCTGATCAGTGAGTTGAGACTGGTATCTTTTCCTGTCGATAAGGAGGAACTCGCGATCTGCCAGTAGGTTCTTCATGGAGATCAGGGCTGCATCCGGGATGCAGTAACGGATAGCTTTGTCGCTGTAGCGGAATGCATATTCGGCGATTCGGGCAGCGTCAATGGCGTCATTCTTACCACGGGTGAGTCCCATGGAGTTCTTGATGCGGGTGGGGTCATCCATCCAGAGGAAGATGCCCAGTTCCTGGCAAGCCACGGTCAAAGGATAGATGTATCGGCCTGTATACTCGGCGCAGACCAGAACCTCATCCACTGACGCACCAAGCACTTTTAACGCTGCTTTAAAGGCCTTCTTGAGGGCTTTTACATCATTTGAACACTCTTCTTCGCGGACAATCTCCAGACCGCTACGGAAGCAAAGATTACACTTTTCTTTGCTGATGTCGATGCCGACATAGATTTTTTTCATAACTTGCACTGCTTTTTTTAGCGGACAGTGGGCCGTCGATCCGTCACCTACAAACCTTATTCGGACTAAGGCAATATTCTTATTCAGGTCCTGGATCAACGGGCCGGGCGGGGCAAAAAAGATAGATGGGTCTTTCCCATTTGCGCATTTACAGAACCGCCCGGCTCCATTGTCCTTTTGTTAAACTTTCTTTATCGGCATAAATTTACTACTTTTGTAGTACAAACCTAGGTGCAGAGAACTACGCTGCAAATCTAAGGTTTGCAATATGAAAAGACTCTTCCTGACCCTTTGTCTCTTCCTTCCTTTAGCGGCCTTCGCCGCCAGCGAGGAGAATCCCGTAGCGAATGAAAAAGCCACCGTCGTCTGCGGAAACGCCCGTTTCACCGTCCTCACCTCCCGCCTCATCCGGATGGAATGGGCGGAAGACGGCGTCTTCGAGGACCGCGCCACCCTGGCTATTGTCAACCGCCGGCTGCCCGTGCCGGCCTTCAAGGCTTCCAAGAGTGGAAAGGGCGTCACCATCAAGACGGCCGACCTCACCTTGAAGTACAACGGCAAGGGGAAGTTCAGCGGAAAGAACCTGAGCGTGAGTTTCAAGCTGAACGGAAAAGCCGTGAAGTGGGTCCCGGGGGCCGATGCAAGCGGCAACCTGATGGGAACCTTCCGCACCCTGGACGGCTGCGAGGGCTTCGACAGGATCAATTATACGAACGACCCGTATGAGCCGGGTCTGCTCTCCCGCGACGGCTGGGCCATCGTGGACGAGAGCACGCGGCACGTCCTTAATAAAGACGACTCCGACTGGGGCGAATGGGTGGCCGCCCGCCCGGAAGGTGACAGGATAGACTGGTACATCTTTGCCTACGGCCACGACTACAAGGCGGCCCTGAAGGACTTCACGCAGGTGGCCGGCCGCATTCCCCTGCCCCCGAAGTTCGCTTTCGGCTACTGGTGGAGCCGCTACTGGCAGTACTCGGATTTCGAGTTCCTGGACCTGGCCCGCGACATCCGCTCCCACAGCATTCCGATGGACGTGATGGTCATCGATATGGACTGGCACGACATCTGGACGCTCCGCCGCGGGAAGGATGCGCCCAAGGACGAGTTCGGCCAGCGCATCGGCTGGACGGGCTACACCTGGCAGAAGGAACTCTTCCCGGATCCGGAAAGCACCCTCGCGAAACTGCACGCGATGAACCTCAAAACCTCGCTCAACCTGCATCCGGCTTCCGGCATCCAGCCCTATGAGGATTGCTATGAACCCTTCGTGAAGGACTACGCCGCCCGGGCGAAGGAGATGGACTGGAACGGCAGCGGCCCCGTCCCCTTCCGCATCGACCAGAAAGAGTGGGCCGATTCCTACTTCAACGCCGTCATCCATCCCCTGGAGCGCCAGGGCGTGGATTTCTGGTGGCTGGACTGGCAGCAGTGGAAGGAGAGCAAATATACGCCCGGGCTGAGCAATACGTTCTGGCTCAACTACACCTTCTTCAACGACAAGCTGCGCCGCTCCCGGGAGACCGGGCTCCGGCCGATGATCTATCACCGCTGGGGCGGCCTGGGCAGCCACCGCTATCAGATCGGCTTCTCCGGCGACACCCGCGACACCTGGGAGGTGCTCCGCTTCCTGCCCTATTTCACGGCTACGTCATCCAACGTGGGCTACGGCTATTGGGGGCACGACATCGGCGGCCACCAGTATGTGGGGGACCCCTACAAGCCCGAGGAATACACCCGCTGGCTGCAGTACGGCGTGTTTACGCCCATCTTCAAGACGCACTGCACCAAGAGCGCCCTTATCGAGCGTCGCGTGTGGACCTATCCCGAGGAATACGCCGTGCCGATGCGGGACGCCATCCGCCTGCGCTATACCCTTTCCCCTTATATCTATAACGCGGCCCGCGAAGCCTACGACACCGGCGTCTGCATCTGCCGTCCGCTCTACTACGACTATCCGGAGGCGCCCGAGGCCTACGACCTCAACGAGGAGTTCCTCTTCGGGGACCGCATCCTCGCGACGGCCGTGTGGAAACCCGTATCGGCCGAAACCGGAATGGCCTCGCGCGAAATCTGGTTCCCGGAAGGCGACGACTGGTACGATATGGCCACCGGCCGCATCTACAAGGGCGGGGAGCGGCTCACGCTGAACTATACCCTTTCGGAGAATCCCTGGTGGGTGAAGGCCGGTTCCATCATCCCGATGGCCTCCGAGGACATCCGCTCCCTCCAGGAGCCGTCCAACCTGCTGCGGCTGTTCATCGCTCCCGGCGAAGGGGAGAGCAGCATCACCTACTATGAAGACGACGGCAGCTCGCAGGACTACGAGAGCACCTATGCGACGACCCTCATCCGGAAGGAGTCATCGGCCACCTCCTGCAAGGTGACGGTGAGCCCCCGGAAGGGCAGCTACAAGGGAATGGACTACCAGCGCAGGCTGGAATTCATCCTGGAAGGCGTTTATGCCCCCACGAAGGTAAAGGTCAATGGCTCGAAGGCCGACTGGGAATACGTGGGCAAGGATCTGGCGCTGGTGGTAACGCTGTCCGAGCGTCCCGCCGGCCGGGAGGTCGTCCTGGAGGTGGAATTCCCCGGGCAGGACACCCAAATCCTTCGCGGAAAGAAGGGCCTGATGCACCGGATGATGGCCTATACGCCGGTGCTGAAGGACGTCTCCAACACCTGCATCGACCCGTATAAACTGCTGTCCCGTCCGTTCCTTAAGCTGGCCCAGTGCGCCAGTCGCATCGAGGCCGATCCTGAAGGCATCCTGCGCTATCTCAGCGAGATGGACGTGGAGGCCGTGAAGGAAGACCTGGAGAAGGATGCCGCGGCCGTGGAGGCCGCCCATCCGGAGCGGGCGGAGAGAATCAGAAAAGCCATCGGGGTGATCGTGGCCCAGGTAGAGATTTAGGAAAGGCCCAGCTCCTCCAGGACGTACTTCTGCCGTCCCAGGTAGCGGACCACCCACAGCACATAACGGATATCGACGCACACGCACATATTGTAGCCGGGGACGCTCTCGTAGTTCCCGGCTAAACTTTCCTTGTTGCCGTCGAACGCCAGGCCGATGAGCTCTCCCCGCGCGTTCAGCACCGGCGAGCCGGAGTTGCCGCCCGTGATATCGTTGTCCGTGAGGAAGTTCACCGGGAAGTCCGGCGGAGGCAGCAGGTAGGTCCAGGCTCCCGGGAAGCGGAAGTCGTAGTTGTCGGGATTGTACTTCTCCCGAAGGCCCCGTGCGGTGCTCTGCCAGTGGACGTAAACCCCGTCCCAGGGACGCAGGGGCAGCACGCGGCCGTAGGTGAGGCGCATCGTCGAATTGGCGTCCGGGTACTGAAGAACACCCTTGGACGCGAGGTAGCGGTACTTCGCCCGTACGTATTTTCCCCGCAGCGAGGGCAGGTCCCTGGCCGATGCCGGCTCGTCGTCGTTGAAAGCGGTGATGCCCAGGTCCCGGCAGAAATGGGAGAGAGTGTCGAAGTTCTCGAAGAGATAAGCGCCCATCGCAGCGTAATCCTCCCCGAATCTTTCTTTAATCCGCAGGTGGACGGGCTTGAAATAGCGGGGCTCCATATGGGTGAAGAATTCTTCCGCGCACATCGCGAGCAGTTCCTTCTCCACGCGCAGATCCTGCTCCTCCCGGGCTTTGTCCAGCAGCGCCTTCCGCTGGTTCGGCGTTTTGGCGTTGGAAAGGCGGATGGCCGTCCGGGCCGCGAAGGACCCCCGGATGAGCGAGTGGCGGAAATAGACCTTCTGCACTTCTACGTCGGAAATGGCCGCGTAGATGCTGTCCAGCCGAGCCAGGAGCGCGGCATTATCGGCCGATGCAGCCCCCATTCCGGCCTCGAAGGCCCGCCGGCGGGACACCACGTCGAAGCGTTTCATACAGGCCTCTTCCCCTTCGTCCAGTTCGGCCACGTTGCTCAGCGAGAAGAAAGCGTCCGAGTATTTGCGGCGGATGGCCGGATCCGCGTCCATCCATTTCCGCATAATCTCCATCTGACGGTTCTGCAGGCGCACTTCGTGCGGCCGTTCCGCATATACCTTCTGCTGCATCTCGGCGGCCGGGGCATAGCGCTGCGTGCGGCCGGGATAGCCGATCACCATCGCGAAGTCCCCTTCCTTATAGCCTTTATGACTGATCTGCAAGTGCCGCCGGGGATGGAGGGGCTGCCCGTCCTTGTAGATGCGGTACAGGGCGAAATCGGCCTTGTGCTGCGGCCACTCCCAGTTGTCTTCGTCGCCGCCGAAGGCCGCCACCTGCACGGGCGGCGCGGCCACCAGGCGCACGTCATCGTGGGTTTCGTATAGGCAGATATAGTATTTCTCCCCCGCCCACATCGAGGCCAGACCGGCCTCCAGGCCCGTTTCTTTTTTATACTTCTCCTCCATCAGGGAAGAAATCTTCCGCGAGCCGAAGGGCTTGCCGGCGGCCGTCAGCGAGGCTTTCAGATCCGCCACTTCGCCGGTGACGTCCAGCACCCGCCGCAGGAAGTAGAATTCCAGGCCGGGGATGCGGATTTCATCGGAGCGGGTTTTCGCCCAGAAACCCTCCTCCAGGTAGTTGTGTTCCGCGGTGGAAAGGGCCGCCACATCGCTGTAGGCGCAGTGGTGGTTGGTGATGAGTAGGCCTTCGTCGCTGATCATACTTCCGCTGCAGTAGAACCCCAGCGAGACGATGGCGTCCGAAAGGCCCCCGGCCTCCTCGTTGTAGATTTCCCGGGCGCCCAGTTTGAGCCCCCGCGAGAGCATATTCTTCTCCAGCGCCCGGTCCAGGCACTGGATGAGCCACATCCCTTCGTCGGCCCGCAGTCCGGGAGCCAGGCACAGGGCCAGGACAAAAACGGTCAGAATGCGTTTCATTTCTCGGTATAGATTTCTTCCAGGATGTCTCCGGCAGCAAAACGGCTGGCCATTTTCTGCACGTCGGCGGCCGTGATGCCGGAGACAATCTTTGCATAATCGCAGTCATAGTCGCGGCCTTGGAGCACCGTCTCCATCAGGCGGTCCAGCTGGGTGCCGATGTTGCGCTTGGCGCGATCTTCCAGCTCTCCGTGCCGCTTCAGGATGTATTTGGCGGCAAGATCCATTTCTTCCGCCGTGGGACCGTCCTTACACATGTCGGCCATCACGTCCTCCACGTCTTTCAGCAGCAGGTCCTTCAATTCCGGACGGGTCTGGAACTTTACTACGCCCATCCAGCGCTCGCCCTTTTCTTCCGGCACCACGGTGGAGTAGCCCACATGGTAGGCGCCGCCGCGCTCTTCCCGGATAAGGTTCAGATAACGGGCGCTCAGGATGTAATCCAGGAAGTCGGAGACGATGAGGTTCCGGGTGTTTTCTTTTTCCTTCCGGAGCCAGGCGTGATAGATGCCGGTGAGCGGTTCGCCTTCCTTGGGATGTTCTTCCTCAAGGATCAGCCGGCCTTTTACCTGGAGGGCAGGGGCCTTCGTCGCGGCGCTCTTGTAGGGATAGTCCCCGCCGAGGGACGCCACATATCGGCATACGTAATCCTCTACGGCCGCCCGGTCCAGATCCGTGCAGATGAACACGGAGAGGGCCTTGGGGTTTCCCAGCGCCCGGTGGAAGACGTCTTCCACCAGCGCCATGTCCGTAGCCTGTACGGCAGCCGAATCGATCTCCTGAAGCCAGGGATGATTGTTGTACTCTTCGCGGGTGCAACGCTCGTCAAAAAGGCCCCGGGCGGTTTTTTTCTTGGATAGGCTCTTGAGCTTGTTGGCTTTCATCTGCTCCAATTGCGTCCCGAAGCAGGGCTCGCTCAGTGAGAGAAAAACGGTCTTGAAGGCGTTTTCTTCCTTGCCCTTTCCGGCCATCGACAGGATATAGGCCTTGTTCCGGAGGACGCTCAGGTTCCAGGTGTAGCCGGACAGCTGCGGGTAGTTCCTGCATTCCTGTTTCGTCATGCCCCGGAAACCCAGGTGATGGGACAGGTAGGCGGCGGCGAAACGGGAGGCGGTGACATTCCGCTGGTCATAGCTCTTTGCGCCGCTGTCCCAGCGCCAGTTCATCGCCAGGTGGAAGTTGGCCTTCAGGGAATCCAGTTTCCTGTAATAGACCCTGGCTCCGTTGGACAGTGTCCACAGTTCATAGCCCTTCTTGCGGCTCACCCTGGTGATGCGGCCTTTCGGGGCGTCCACGTGCAGGTCGGGCGTTTTGTATTCCAGGAATTGCGGGCCGATTTCCTCCGCATCCACCTGTGAGAGGATCTCCTTCATCCTCTCGGCCGAGGGGGCGATCCCCGGATCTTCCACCGGGTTGTAGCAATTGGTGAAGATGAGTTCGCAGTCGTGGAACATCTTGGCCGGATACGGGGCGAGCTCCTCATAGCGGATGTCGCCAAGGATGCGGTTCTCGATGTCCTGAAGGTCGGCCGGATGCACCAGGGGCCGGTTCCAGAGGAAGTGTCCCAGGGCACCCCGGACCATGTCTCCGCTCTTGACATCCTCCCGGGCCACGGGGCGGTCCAGATGGAAGCGCTGAGCCGTGGCCAGCCGGGCCGCCTCCACCTCTTCCCGGCTTATGCCGAATTGGAGGATGCGGCGGATTTCCCGCCAGGTGAAAGCGAGCGATTCGCCCATCAGGTTCTTTTCCTTGGGCGTAACGGTGAACAGGGAGAGGAAGTAGTCGGGCGTATATTCATTGGTGGTAAGGACGGCCGACCGCGCCGGGGCGTCCTTGGCCCGGACGGCTTTCTTCAGGCGTTCCGCCAGGACGTTGGAGACGATGTTGCGGCAGAACCAGTCCCGGAGGTATTCTTCCGTGGAAAGTTGCTCTGCGGCGGGGTAGGGCTGCTTGCAGAAGATTTTGACGGCGAAGAAGCGGAGCCTGTCGTCGGCCATGTCCTCGAAAAGGGGCTCGTCCAGATGCGGGGCCTTGTACACTTCTTTCTGCGGGGCGTTTTCGGGCATGGGAATATCGGCAAAGGCCTTCCGGACCTTCGCTTCCATCGCATCCACGTCGAAGTCCCCCACGATGAAGATGGCCTGCTGGTCGGGCCGATACCACTTGTGGTAGAAGTCCAGGATTTCCTCCCGCTTGAAGTTTTCAATTACGTCCAGCGACCCGATGACGCTGCGTCTGGTGTGTTTGCTGCCCTTGTAGACGATGTTGGTTTGCAGGCGTGCCACGCGCGAACGGGAATCGTCCCGCAGACGGTACTCTTCCATAATCACGCCGCGTTCCTCGTCCAGGGCGGCGGGCTCGCAGGAGATGTCGCAGGACCAGTCGTGCAGGGCCAGCAGCACCGAGTCCACGAAGGATTCCCGCACCAGCGGGACGGCCGATATGTTATAGACCGTCTCCGTGCGGGTTGTGTAGGCGTTCACGTTGTAGCCGAAGCGGACGCCTTCCCTGGACAGGAACTCCAGCAGGCTCTTTCCGGGATAGTGCTTCGTGCCGTTGAAGGCCATGTGCTCCAGGAAATGGGCCAGGCCGTCCTGGGAATCCTCTTCCTGCAGGGCCCCCACGTGGTGGGCGATGAAGAACTCCGCACAGCCTTTGGGATTCTCGTTGTGGGCGAGGTAATAAGTGAGCCCGTTCTTCAGCCGTCCGGTGCGGAAGGCTGGGTCGGCGGGAATGGGCTGGGCCTGTGCCGAAAGGGCCGTCAGGACGGCAACCAGAGGGAGAAGGAATCTTTTCATGGTGTCAGAATTGGCATCCCAGGGTGATCAGGGCTACATTCCTGCCGGCGCCGTCCAGGTACTGGGGGGCCGAAAGGAGGTGGCAGAAAGTGTCTGAGAGCGTCACATAAGGGATGATTCTCCCGCTTACGATGCGGGTGTATTTCAGTTCCACACCGGCCCCCGCGCGGGTTGCGGTCTCGTATTCGAACTGCCGGTCGGAATAACTGTCAAAAGAACGGAGGGTGGTCTGGCCGCCGGAAGCCATGGTGTCGCTGCGGGGCTGACCGAAGCCCGTGAGGAAGCTGGTCTGCAGGGAGCAGGAATAGATGTTCCTGCCCCGTTGGAGGTTTCTGCCGCCGCTCAGCTGAACATCGATGACGGTGGACATCCATTTGCGGCTGAAAGGATAGAGGCGGGTATCCTGCAGTTTGAAGTGCCCGCCCGCGGCGGCGCCGGCCTCCCAGGCCGGGAGATAAGCGTCCGTCCCGCCTTCGAAGCGGTAGGACAGTACGCCGCCCGCTTGCGTCCGGCTAAAGGATTTGCTCTGACCCGTGTAGACGATGACGTTGCTCATCCCGGGCCGGATGTCGTGTTTGTAGGAATTGGTGCAGTTGCTCAGCAGGCTGAAGGAGGCGTCCATCCCAAAACGGTGGATGTTTTTCCCGGAAACCAGTTTATAGGATCCTTTAAGGGCCGCCTCCGGCCCGTTCCACTCACAGAATACCACGGAAGTGGAGGTGCGGCTGCCGTAGTAGCCGGTGCGGTACAGGGCGGTGAGCTGCGCCGTGAAACCGCCGCCGAGAGCCTGTAGCGAAAGCCCGTAGTAGGAGTTGGACAGCGGACGCGTGTTGCTGGTGGAAACGTAGCCGGCGTCCCCGTCGAAAATTTCCCGGGAACCGTAGAAACCGCCCCGGTCCACCAGGATATAGTAATTCTGTTCCACCGTGCCGAAGTTCCCGGCGCTGAGGCTTTCCAGCGTGTGCCGGTATTCCAGGTTGGCGCCCAGGGAGAAACGTTCTCCCAGATGTAGCAGTACGCCTGGCCGGATGACCATATCCATCCACACGTTTTTAAAACGCGGGTCCTTGTATTTGACTTGGTCGGCCGATGTGTAGTCGAAGGCCAGGCCCAGCGCCACCTTCGGGGAAAGGGTGTAGGCCGCTCCGCCGGAGAGGGTGTAGGTTTCTCGTTTTTTGGTTCCCCGGGTGGAGAAGTCTTCTTCCAGGAAGTTGACGGGATTGGAGGCGGGATCCATCAGGATTTGTCCGCCCATCTGCCGCCCGCGGAAATAGGTATAGCCGATTTCCCCGTGGAAGGCCAGTTTGCCGGAGACCCGGTGGAAGGCTTCGGCCCCGGCGCCTGCGCTCCAAGCGTCCGGAGAGCCTTCGAGGGAAACGAGGCCGCCATCATCCTTCCGGAAGGACAGGCCCGCGTGTGACAGGGCGCCGTCCTCCAGGAAGGAAAGCACGGCCGGATTGGACAGTTCCGCCCAGTCAAAGACCTTGCGCCCCTGCCCCGCGGCGCTGGCCGCGAGGAGCAGGAGACTGAAGGCTATGAGGGTGAAACGGCGCATAAAACTACTTCTTCAGGGAAGCGACCTTACGGTTGTGGAAGTCTGCAGGGCTGTTGTTGGTGTCCATGTACACAATCTTGGCGCCACCGGCGATGGAAGCTTCGGCGTCGATGCCGGAAGGATCCGAGTGTTCGGAATCCGCCGCACCCGCATAGCCGTAGACCAGTTTGCCGGCATTTTCGGCAATGGCTTCGGTGGCTTCCTTGTCCACATTGCGGTAATGGGAATAACCGGATCCGGTCTCGCCTAGCAGATGGCCTGTGTTGATGGCCTTCGGGAAGCGGCTGTAGTACTTGGTTTCATTATCTTCGCTCCAGATATCCACGCCGTCCAGTACCCAGGAAATGGGAACCTTGGCAAACTTGGTGGACTTGTTGGTTCCCCTGTTGTCAAAGTTTGCTTCCGTCTTTACCCATTCTTTGATATCGACGTTATTTTCCGGAATCAGAATGAAGAGACCGGCGCTGTTGGTGCCGATGCTCCAGAGGGTTCCCTGACCGAACTCGTAGGTCTTCAAATAGTGGGTGGTGGGGATTGTCGCTGCCGGTGCGGGATAAGCGGAGGCCACGCTGTAACCGGCTTCTTTATCGTACATTACATAATCTACGCCGCTTAGGTCCACGGAGTTATTGTAAGTGACGGTATGGTCGATGGCGCCGGTGATGGCGACGGTAATCTGGGAGTAGGCGGGGATTTTCACTTCGGTTCCGGCCTGGAACCACCAGATGCTGTTGCAGGCGGGGCACCAGCCGTCCGTTTCGAACTCCGCAATGCCGTCGTCATTGAGCGGATAGTAGTTCTGGTTCTGCGAATTGGAAATGGCACCCATTCCGATGCACAGGCGGGAGGCGTCCACCTCCTCTGCGGAGTTGTTGTAGATAACGACGTATTTGTCGTAGAACCAGTTGCCGGTGTCGTTCTTTTTGCAGCCGCCGGTGTACAGTTCCTTGATAATTAAGGCGCTGGTGTTGGAGGCTATGACCGGAACCGGAACAGCCGATTCGGAGTCGAACTCGGCATTCACTACGAATTCGACGCTGCTGCCGTTATAGTTAGTGTTGCCCACCTTAAAGGAAGCGCTGGCGGTGTAGGCGCCGGCAGGCACGGAGAAGGCCGCGATGCCGTGTTCGTCGGATGTGACGCTATAGGATGCCGTGGCGGATACCAGGGAAACGGGCGCCTGGATTTCCAGGGGCTCTCCGAACTGGGTGATTTGGACAGAAACATCGAAGAGCGGTTCAAACTTCTCTTTGCAAGAGGCCAGAATAAGGATTCCGGCCGTTGCCATCAGGTAAAAGAATACTTTTTTCATAATGCTGTTGTTTATGAGTTTTGTTAAAATTTCAGACGCAGGGTGAGTCCGTAATAAAAATTAGGGATATAGTTGGCCACGGGATAGTTGAGGCGATATTTGGTAGACCAGATCTGTCCGCGGTTGTTGAAGAAGTTGTTGGCATAGAAGGAGATGGAGGCCAGGTCGCCGATCTCCTTGGTGACGCTGAAATTGGCGTTGAAATAAGGCGAATAGTAGTCCTGCGCGAACACGTATACGTAGCTGGACTTATAGGCCAGGGAAGTAAGGTCCGTGACCAGCGTGTTGTTGCCGGTGGCCCTGGCGGCCTGCAGGTCTGCCAGGTAATCGCGCAGCACGTCCGGCTGCTCCGGCGTGCTGTAATACTGCGGGTACACCACCACGTAATTGTCGCCGGCATAGATGGACTCGCCGGTGGTGCTCAGGATGTCCGCGGTGTTGGAGATGGTCCGGGCGATTTCTTCTCCGTCGGCCGTCTGGCTCAGGGAACGGGCGTATTTGAGGAAGCTCGCTTCCAGTTTGGCGGAAACGATGATCCGCACGGAAGGGATGTGGGTGGATACCGTCAGGTTCATCCGGAGCGTCCGGCTTTCCGATCCGTTGGACGTGCTGTTGGCGCCGTAATAATAGCCCACGTACCCGTAGGGCTGATTGTCCTGGGCCGATTGATAGGAGACCGGGCAGTAGGCAATCCGGTTGGTGCCCAGGTAACGGTAGGCGTAGAACGTGCCGTCCAGGCGGACCTTGGTGTTGATGGCCTTGATGGGCGCAAAGTCCAGCACCCATTCCAGGCCGTACCGGTCTGCGTGGCTCCGTTCGTTCTCCGGGTAATAGTCGATGAGCATCATCCGGCGGCTGTAGTGGGCCAGTTCCTGGGAGGGAAGGTTCCCCCGGAGGTCGCTGACGGTGACTGTGCCCGTGCCGCGGTCGATGCTGAAAGCCCTGTCGTCCACCGGGATGGATACCGCATCCAAGGATTCGATGGGGGTGTAGGTATATGCGCCCGGTGTATAACGGGCCGACATCCGGTAAGTGTCGAAACTGCGGTTCCAGAAGGCGGCCAGGGAGATCTTGTTGCCCCACAGGTTGGCCTCCACGCCTGCCTCGGCCAGACGGTTCCGCTGCCAGCGGAGGCCGGGGTTGTATTCCACGCTCCGGGGCTGGATGTGGTAGGCCAGGAAGGACTGGTTGGCGGAATTGGTGGTGGAGGTGAAGATGTCGTCGTCGCGGTAGGTGGGGATGGGGAAGAGCACCGAGAAAGAGGGCAGCTTCACCGCGATGCCCCAGCTTGCGCGCACCGACAGTTCCCGCACGCTCTTCCGTCCGCGGCCCTTGGGGTCGATGATGGTGTATTTGGCGTTGAAACGGGGACTAAAGCTGGAAGTGAGTCCGTAGGCCGATCCTTTAATATAAGTGTTGTCGCTGCGGAGACCGGCGATGAGGTTCAGGTGGCCGCTCCCCAGGGGAATCATCAGGTTCTCCTCTGCAAAGAGCGCCACATTGTGCATCACGGGCACGTTCGAATAGGGGTACTCGCGGAAGGTGGGGGCGGTGGCCATATCGGGCGACCAGACGCCGCGGCCGAAGTTGTAGTCCGTGGTCCAGTCCGCGCCCAGTTTCAGGCGGCTTGTGGCCTTGCCGATGTGCGTGCTCCAGCCAGCCTTCAGGTTCAGTCGGGTGTTCAGCGGCCGGTCTTCGTCGTCCATCAGGCTGTACCAGTAGCCCGGGGGAATGTAGGTGACGGCGGGGACGGGTTCCGTGAAGGCTTCGGCCATAAAATAACCTTCCTCCCTGCCGTGCAGGACGATTTTGTTGGATGGAGCATCGCTTTTGGCCCGCTCCTGCGTGGATTTGTCGGCGTAGGAAACGGCGCCGCTCAGCTCCAGGTTGGTGATCCAGCTGCGGTTCAGCTGCCAGTTCAGGGTGAAGTTCGCGCGCACGGAGTTGTCTTTCCCCACGGCCCAGGTACCCTGCACGGCGTCTGGATCGGCCGATGTGTTCATCCCGCCCAGGTTTCCCGTTACGCCCAGGGTGAGGCGCAGCGGAAAGCGCTCGAAAAGGCCCTTGTTGAACAGGTTGAACCAGGTGAGGGACAGCTGCTTGCGGTCATAGGCCTTGTAGGGGGACATCGGCTGTGCGACGGACTGGGTGTATTCCGCGCTGGCGTTGATTACGCCGCGGGAGGCGCCCGATTTACCGTCTCCCAGACCGAATCCCTTGCTCACGGAGATCTGTTTGGTATTGGGACTGGTGGAGAGGGTGACCTGCCAGGGGGTTTTCCCTTTTCGGGTGTTGATTTTCACCACGCCGCTGCCCATGTCGCCGTATTCAACGGACGGGACGCCGGTAATCACCTCTACGGATTCGATGTTGGCCGATGCGATGTTATTGGTATTCACGCCCTTGATCCCCACGCTGCCGGAGGCGGCGGTGTCGAAGGACGCGTTGTTGGACAGCCGCACGCCGTCCACCTCCACGGCGGTGCCGAAGGAAGCGTTGCCGCTCTCTCCGGACCCCCCGGCACGCAGGGTGAACTGTTTCTGGCTGGTCAGGGTGTTGTTTTCCGTCACGCCGCCGGGCAGCAGGCTTGCGATGTCGCTCACGTTCATCAGCTGGACGTGGTCCAGGGCGGTTTTGTCGATGGTACGGGACGTGGTGGCCGCCGCGTGGTTCTCCTCCGCGGTGACTACGGCGCTCTCCAGGGTGAGGTTATCCTCGGCCAACTGGAACTTGAAATCCGTAATGTCCCGTTTGAAAACGATGTCCCGTTTCACGACGACATAGCCCAGGCAGGCCACCGTGACGGTACTTTTGGCGACCGGAATGTCCCTGATGGAGAAACGGCCCTGGCTGTCCGTGACGGCCCATTGCTCCGAAGCTGTCACGACCACCGTTGCAAACTCCACCGGTTCACCGCTTTCCTTCTCCACCACGCGGCCGCTCAGACTGAAATTCTGGGCCGCTGCGGGGAGCGCCGTAAGCAGCGTCAACACGCATATGATCAGGGTTTTCCTCATCTTTGACTCTGCAAAATTAAAAAATTTGATTAAAACGGCAAATCCCCATTATTGGGGATATGCACGAATTGTTCATAAATGTGTTGAAAAAGTTTGAAATGCGGGAATAAATCCGTATCTTTGCGGTCCGCAATTGTGCCCACGAGGCCTACAATGCGAGTTAAAACATTAAGTAACAATTAATTAACAAACACCAATGCCTGGTTTAATTGGAAAGAAAGTCGGAATGATTTCCGTCTTCGGTGCCGACGGGAAGAATATCCCGTGCACTGTCGTTGAGGCTGGT